>Ga0065721_10006643_pt1 | contig 21182 bp, 19 predicted proteins | sample Mesricmetagenome_FD_59108 | JGI IMG/M metagenome (GOLD analysis project Ga0065721, IMG submission 59108) | Mesophilic microbial community from rice straw/compost enrichment Sample: eDNA_1 v2 (version 2) | ecosystem: Engineered > Solid waste > Grass > Composting > Bioreactor | place: USA: Davis... | reverse complement strand
CTCCCAGTTGAGCAGTCATTTTCTTTTCGGGCACATGAAAAGTGGTGTGCCCATGCGAACCAACCAGGGCAACTTTGTATTGCAATCCTTTTTCTTCGATAAAACGATTCACCTGCCGGCCCAGATAATGCCCATACTCTGTATGCAGGAGTTGATATTCCAGCGCGGAAAGGGATGTTGCGTTCTTCAGTTTTTCGACCCAGTTTTTTTCATATGGATAACAATCTGCATGTATGATCTCATAACGCCACTTGCCTCCGTTTTCTTCTATTTCCGCGAAAACGATGTCGAGACCATCCAGCGAACTTCCGCTCATTAATCCGATAGCCCTGTAAATCATTATATTTATTTTAGATTTGCCAAAAATAAGAGAAGAACCCCGAATAGGTTAAGTGTTTAAAGTTTAAGGTTAACAGTAACTGCAAACTTTCAACGTCACCTGGCTTTGAACTTTAAACTTTCCAACCTTAAACCGAATAACCATGGTCATAAACCTGAGCGAACAGCACAGCCTGGTGAGTAATTGGGTCAGCGAAATACGGGATGTTGAGATCCAGACTGATCGCATGCGTTTCCGTCGTAACCTGGAGCGTATTGGAGAGGTGGCAGCTTTTGAGATAAGCAAAGTGCTGCCATTTGTAGAGAAAGAGGTGCAAACTCCCTTAGGTACTGCCATTTGCAAAGTATTACAATTTCATCCTGTACTGGCCACCATCCTGCGTGCCGGGCTTCCTTTGCACCAGGGCTTGCTCAATTATTTTGACCAGGCGGATAACGCTTTCATATCTGCATACCGCAAACATAACCAGGACGGAAGTTTTGAAATAAGTCTTGATTATATATCATGTCCTGAACTGGAAGACCGCGTGGTAATTATTTCAGATCCGATGCTGGCAACGGGTTCTTCCTTGGTAAAAACAATCCACTTCCTGAAGGAAGAAGGGAAACCCAAAGAAATTCATATCGTAGCCGCCATAGCCTGCACCGTCGGTATTGAATATGTAAAGAGAGAAGAGCCCTCTGTTACAATCTGGTGCGGCGATATTGATGATGAGCTGACTGCCAAAGGATATATTGTTCCCGGTCTTGGCGATGCGGGCGACCTGGCATTCGGGTTAAAGGTTCAAATGTAAATGATCCACCCACCGTTTTTCACTTCGCCTCAAGCAGCAGGCAGGGGGTTTTGCAGGTCTTAAATTTATCGTATTTTGCTTCACCTGTCTGGCTTCAATTGCATTATTTCAGGCAATTTTGCTCTTATGACAACGTTTAATACCCGGACATTGTCAGGAAACAGGGACCTGCGTCAATAACATAATTGCTGTGATGAAAAAAATTTTACTTTCTGTCGCATTTTGTGCTGCTTTGGGAACGATGAGTTTTGCCCAGGATCCCAATTTTTCCCAGTTCTTCGCATCCCCCCTGACCATGAACCCGGCGATGACCGGAAAGTTTGACGGTCTGTTTCGCTTCGCTGCAAACTATCGCAACCAATGGCCGACAATCAATAATGCATACAATACCATGACCGCTTCGGTTGACATGGGTATCATGAAAAACCGGGTTCCCGATTTTGACCAGTTTGGTATTGGCATCATGGCGTACAGCGACAAAGCAGGTGACGGAGCACTTAACAGTACCTATCTTGGATTTTCACTGGCTTATCACAAAGCACTCGATGAAAATGGATATCACCAGCTGGGCGCCGGTTTCCAGGGTACATACATGAACAAGCGACTCAATACTTCTAAGCTTCTCTTTGAGGACATGCTGACTACATCCGGCTTTACCGGCATAACCCAGGAAAGCTTTTCATCAAGCCAGGTTAACCTCAGCTACTTTGATTTGAATGCAGGTTTCATATACAATGGATCAACCAATGGCTATAACAACTTTTACCTGGGAGCTTCCATGTATCATATCAACCGGCCAAAGGAAAGTTTTCAGAAAGGAGACTTTGTGCTGAATGCCAGGACAACAATCCAGGGCGGTGCCCGCATCCCGGTGGGGACCTACAATTCAGTGCATATTGCAGCCAACCACAGCATGCAGGCCAAGGCACATAATACCATGCTGGGTGGTGCATTCAGCCTTAACGTCAACAACGACGAAGAGAACCCCACTAATTTTTATATCGGTTCCTGGTACCGTTTTAAAGATGCTGTCATTCCTTATGTGGGTCTTGAATTTGGGGAATGGCATTTTGGTGTCTCATACGATGTCAACACCTCATCTTTAAAAGCCGCATCGAATTCACGCGGCGGTATTGAAGTTTCCCTCATCTACATCAAGAAACCAACCGATCCCAATGCCAAGAAAATGAACTGTCCCAAGTTCTGATTCGTGTTCTGAAAGTAATTCTTGTTAATTGTCATGACGGTTTCGCAGCTTCTGCTTTGTCATGTAATGCAGCAGTTATTTAGCCAATGTTTAATAACATTGGAAGCAGGAACCAGCAGAACAATGATATCAGGATAATCGAAATCACATTGATCACAAATCCCGCTTTCACCATATGACTCAGGCGGATATGGCCGCTTGCAAAAACAATTGCATTGGGTGGTGTGCCCATTGGAAGCATGCTGGCACAACTTGCAGCCAGGGTCATGGCAATCCCCAGCATAAGAGGATTCATGCCTATTGCATCAGACATTGACGATACTACCGGCGCGAATACGATAACCTGGGCAACATTGCTCATCACTTCACTCATAAACATGGTAACAGTAACGACAACCACTAATAAGAGAAATTGGTTGCCCGCAAACTGTGAAAGCCATTCACCAAGTTGTTGCATGAGTCCGGCATTCTCCAGTGCTGTGGCCAAAGAAATGCCGCCACCAAAGAGAAGGAGAATACCCCAGGCCATTTTACTGGTATCTTCCCACTCCAGAATCGATGCATATTTATTTTCAGTAACAGATGCGGGACAAATAAACAGGGCCAATGCTCCCGTGATGGCAATCATTGAATCATTGAGACGAAAAACATCCTGTATTGAATTCAGCAGATCTTTAAAAATCCAAAGACCGGCTGTAAACAGGAAAATGGTCAGTACTCTTTTTTCATTGACAGAAAAAGGTCCGAGCTCCGCGATTTCATCCCGGATCAGTTGTTTGGTTGCATGATCGGATTTAATGCGATTGGGGAACATCCATTTCACCATGATCCAGTACATACTTAACAGCAGGATAATGGCGAGTGGTGCACAGATCAGCATCCAATTGAGAAAATCGACTGTGTAATTATATTTCTTTTCGATATACGCAACATATGCCACATTGGGTGGCGTTCCAATTATGGTGGCAATACCACCTATATTGGAGGCATAAGCAATCACCAGCATGATAACTAGTGAGAAATTGGCAATATTCCCTTCTCCCCTGTCATTCTCACGCATCACCTGGATCACCGATAATGCAATGGGAAACATCATCATGGTAGTGGCCGTGTTGCTCAGCCACATACTCAGTAAGCCTGTTGAAAATATAAAACCCAGGATGATACGGTCACCACTGGTGCCTGTCAGCCGAATGATGTTGAGCGCAATCCTCCGGTGCAGATTCCATTTCTCAATGGCGAGTCCAATCATGAATCCTCCCATAAACAGGAATATGACCGGGTTCGCATACGGCGAAGCTGCCTGTTCCATGGAAGAGATTTTTAAGAGAGGAAAAAATACAAGCGGAATAAGTGCAACCACCGGCATGGGCAGGGCTTCCCCTATCCACCAGGTAATCATCAGACCCGCCACAGCAAGGACACGTGCCGCATCGGGCGCAACCTGGAATGGATTAATAAAATAAAGGAATAACGCAATGATCACCCCTGTTAAAAGCGGGATCATCTTTCTGACTGGTTTACTCGGCGACGGCAATGAGTTAGTTTTTTTTCGTCAAGATACAATCTTGACAGCAATGCGGTAAATATTTCAAACTATTTTGGTTTGCCGCTCACATATGAATTACCTCTGACATAAAAACGATAGGGTAAGAGTGCATCCTGGCCTGCATAGTCAACGCCAATACGCGGAGAACTTGCAATTGTTTTTTCAGGAAAAACAAAACCATCGTCTGCCAGGTAGATTCTACGTCCCGTGAGACTTGTGCCGGTATCGGTGCTATATATTCCCAATGCCTTTGATAAATTACCCGGGCCTCTTGTAAGTGTATTATCAAGACCCGGTTTTGCTGTTCGTGCAAGCATGATCGAAATTCCATCCATGGGTTCCAATGCACGAATCAGAATGGCATGTGGCCTGTTCTGCACATTGGTCACCACGTTGAACAGATGATGTATGCCGTAACACAAATAAACATATGCCAGGCCTCCATTGTGATACATTACTTCATTTCGCTTTGTTCTTCTGCCACCATAGGCATGAGAAGCGCGATCAATTTCTCCGGCATAGGCTTCAGTCTCCACAATTCTGCCGGATGTCTTCACACCATCGATCGTCGAAATTAAAATCTTTCCGATCAGCTCCCTGGCGATCTGAACCACATTTTCCCTTCTGTAAAAATCAAGACCAAGCTTTTGCATCATTCTTATTTACGGAGATGATCACGTACACAACTTCATTGCTGCTCTACCTACATTTCACGGATAATAAAGATAACCAGGTTGCCAACGAACCCTGCATGACAACATGCAGCAAGCATCAAATACTTATATTTACTTTCAAAATTAAGTTTTGCTCAAGGAAATCGTAATAGCCTTTCAATCCTGGGGAGAAGCACATCGTTTTATTTCACAGCACAAGCTTTGGAAATTGGTGATCATCCCGGGACTCATATATACTATTTTATTTATCGCAGCCATGTATTTCTTTGGCCGCTCTGCAACCGCGGTGATCGAATACCTGACTCATATTTTGCATCTGAGCAGTTGGATCCAGAAATTTGAAAACAGCCTGCTGGGCTTTCTGTTTACACTTACCGGTATTATTCTCTGGCTTGTATTACTCCTGTTTTATTTTTCATTTTTCAAATATATCTGCCTGATCATCGGTTCACCGGCATTTGCTTATCTGAATCGAAAAACCGAACTGATCCTTGAAGGAAAGGATGAAGCACCCGGATGGTCCGACATTTCTGCCGAGGCAAGGAGGGGCATTTATATAGCCATGAGAAATTGCGCCTGGCAAACAGTTTACCTGGTTGGTTTTATCCTTTTGGCGCTGATACCAGTTATAGGCTGGATCGTTCCGCTCATTGTACTGGTGATCGAATGCTACTATTATGGCTTTTCAATGCTTGATTATGGTTTTGGCCGTCACCAGTACACAACAAAAGAAAGTATTCAGTTTGTGGGCCGGCACAAGGGACTTGCCATAGGAAATGGGTTTCTATTTTATCTCACCCATGTCGTGGTGATCTTAGCGCCTGCATTTGCAATCGTAGCTGCCACGCTCACTGTTTACCGGATCAAAAACAATTAATATGCCCGAGGCAACTGTATACCTGGTGCCCGCCCCGCTTGATGAAAATGGTTTGAACGCCATGCCGGCCTCGCTGGCTGATGCGATAAAAGACTGCCAGGTGATTTTCGCGGAAAACGAACGCAGTACCCGCCGTTTCCTGAAAGCATTCTGGAAAAATTTTCTTCCCGGCGAACAGATCGTGATTGATGATTACGAATGGTATACTATTCATAAAGCAGAAGAACAGGTGCTGACTGCCTTTCGCGAAAAATTAAAAGAAAGGAAAAACGTTGCCGTCATCAGCGAAGCGGGCTGCCCCGGTATTGCAGATCCGGGCCAGTTGCTGGTTGCTGTTGCGCAGGAACTAAATGTCAGGATCAAACCACTTGTGGGACCAAGCTCAATCCTTCTGGCCCTGATGGCCAGCGGAATGAACGGGCAACAGTTCAGCTTCCTGGGATACCTGCCCATCGATCAGCCGGCAAGAATGCAGGCTGTTCGCGAAGCGGAATCGGATTCAGCAAAAAGAAACTGTACCCAAATTTTTATTGAAACACCCTACAGGAATAATCAACTCCTGGAAACACTATTAAAAACCTGCCGGCCCGGAACGCGCCTGTGTGTTGCAGCTGATCTCACCGGGCCAAATGAATGGATTAAAACAAGAAAAGTGGAAGACTGGAAAAAAGATATCCCTTCTTTGCATAAAAGACCCGTCATATTCCTGCTGATGGCCGGTCAGTAACCACGATCCGGGTCGCGCATGGAAATAATGCTGTCAACAATGTAGCGTGTGTTGCCACGCCAGGGAACCACTCCATTGTACTCCTTATAGTGCAAGTCGAAAATCTTACCACTGTTGACCTTGAGGATATCGAATATCCTTTTGTCGCGAATGGAAAATTCGAACTCATTCGACTGGATGGCACCGGCTGTACGGCTCCTGATCCCTTCCTGGATCAGCTTTCCTTCATAGGTCTTGAAGATCTGTCCTTTTTTCACGGCGTAATTGAGATACCCCGATTTAACACCGTCACTTGTATAGGGATAATAAAATTTCCAGTAAATATATCCAGCCAGAATGAGGACGAGTATAATAACAAACGTTCGAATAAATTTTCTGAACCCTGAACCGGCTCTTTTATTGACCTTTTTTACTTCTTCCATATGGAGTTTTTATAACAAAAAATTTGTGAGGTCAATCAATAATAATTATACATTTGTGTCTCAATTTACAATTTGTTTGCAAAGGTGAGCAACATTTTGACACATACGAAGCAATTGGCATTCCATGCACCCAATACGAGCGGGGTGTATGCAGTGGGTTATGATACTTTCACATTCAGCCGTCCCCGACGCCGTCCTGTTTGCTGACAGGACGAGCCCCTTACCACGGCCCCTGTCAGTGAATTTTCTCCGCAACTGACTTTCGGACTGGTCATCCGCACAAATTTCAATTCTTTTCAAGTGGACAATCAAGAGATCATCATTCGGGTAGCTACCCAGGATGACAAAAAATACTCAACCATCATCACTGATGAGATGGAAGCTTCTGCTAAGGCGCGCGGTACAGGGATAGCCAAGAGAAGCCCCGAATACATCGAAACAAAAATCGACGAAGGCAAGGCTGTTATTGCCCTGACAAAAAAGGGTGAGTGGGTAGGATTCTGTTATATTGAAACCTGGAGTCACGGTGAATACGTGGCAAACAGCGGTCTCATCGTTTCCCCTGCATACCGTAAAAGCGGGGTGGCGAAATCCATCAAACAGAAAATATTCAATCTTTCCCGCCAGAAATATCCAAACGCAAAGATCTTTGGTCTGACCACCGGCCTGGCGGTGATGAAAATAAATTCCGATCTCGGTTACGAGCCGGTGACCTACTCTGAACTTACGCAGGATGAGGCTTTCTGGGCCGGGTGCAAGAGCTGCGTGAACTACGATATCCTGATGAGTAAGGAAAGGAAAAACTGCATGTGTACGGCCATGTTGTTTGACCCGAAAGATCATTATGAGCCTGAGGAAACAAAACAATACTTTAAGGAAAAAGTCAAGGGCTTTGAACGTTTGCTTCGCTTTAAACAATGGAAACTGCTGCGCCCTTTCATGAAAAAAGAAAAAACCGGTAGTGGCGCCGGCAGCAGGTTAAAAGCATTTTTTCATCATTACTTCAATTTCTAAATATTCAGGCGTACATGTCAAAAAAGGTTGTCTTAGGATTTAGTGGCGGATTAGATACTTCTTACTGTGTAAAATATCTGAGCGAAGAAAAAGGCTATGAAGTTCATAGCATCATCGTCAACACCGGCGGATTTTCTGAAGAAGAGCTGAAGCAGATCGAAAACCACGCTTATAAACTGGGAGTAGCCTCTCATAAAACCGTGGATGCCGTCAAGAGCTATTACGACAGCATTATCAAGTACCTGGTTTTTGGAAACGTATTAAAAAATAATACTTACCCCTTAAGTGTTTCTGCGGAAAGACTAAGCCAGGCATTGCATATTGCATCGTATGCAGAGGAACTGCAGGCTGACGCCGTAGCCCATGGCAGCACCGGCGCGGGTAATGACCAGGTAAGATTTGATATGATCTTTCATATCATGATCCCCGGCGTGGAGATCATCACGCCAATCAGGGATTTGAAATTGAGCCGTGAAGCCGAGATCGAATACCTGAAAGCAAAGGGTGTGGAGATGAACTTCGAAAAAGCAGCTTACTCCATCAACAAAGGTTTATGGGGGACCAGCGTGGGCGGTCGTGAAACACTTTCCAGCAAAGGCATTCTGCCCGAAGAAGCATGGCCTACACAGGTCACTAAAACAGGCAGCGAAGAAGTACAACTGTACTTCGAAAAAGGCGAACTCAAAAAAATAAATGAATTTGAATTTGCCCACCCTTCCGAAGCCATTCAGTTCCTGCAAACCATCGCCGGTCCCTATGGTATCGGGCGTGACATTCACGTGGGCGACACCATCATCGGCATTAAAGGCCGCGTTGGCTTTGAAGCCGCAGCTCCCATGGTGATCCTGAAAGCACATCATGCTCTTGAAAAACACGTGCTCACAAAATGGCAACTGAACTGGAAGGACCAGCTTGCACAGTTCTACGGCAACTGGCTGCATGAAGGACAAATCCTTGATCCGGTCATGCGTGACATAGAAGCCTATCTCGAAACAAGTCAGAGGAACGTAACTGGTCAGGTATTTGTACAGTTACAGCCTTACCGTTTCCAGATCATCGGGATCGAAAGCGATTATGATTTGATGAATAGCAAATTTGGTAAATATGGTGAAATGAATACCGGCTTTACCGGCGAAGACGTAAGAGGCTTCAGCCGCATCTTCGGCAACCAAACCATGATGTATCACCTCGTGAAACAGGATGCCGACAGCAAAAGCAGGAAAGTTTAATTGTTACAATTTATATATAAGCATGAAAGTAAAGGTTGGGATAGTTGGCAGTGCAGGTTATACAGGAGGCGAATTAATCAGGATCCTGTTAAATCACCCTAATGTGGATATCTCATTTGTTCACAGCCGCAGCAATGCAGGCAAGCCCCTGCATAGCATTCATCGCGACCTGGTTGGCGAGACAGATCTCTTATTTACAAACGAGATAAGCGATGATGCTGACGTCATTTATCTCTGCCTCGGTCACGGGGAATCCACCAAATTTCTGAAGGAAAATCAAATTCCCGATCGTACCCGGATCATCGATCTGGCCAACGATTTCAGACTGGCAGCTACATCAAGACAGGGTTCACGCGAGTTTATTTATGGCCTGCCTGAACTGAACCGCGATAAAATTCGTTCCGCGCAAAACGTTGCCAACCCCGGTTGCTTTGCAACAACCATCCAGCTCGGTTTGCTTCCACTGGCCAAAGCGGGCCACCTGGATGAAATTTATACCACCGGTATCACCGGTTCCACAGGAGCCGGCCAGTCATTAAGTTCCACATCACATTTCAGCTGGCGCGCAAATAATATCCAGGCATATAAAACACTAACCCATCAACATCTTGGTGAGATTGGTGAATCGCTTTTGCAGTTGCAACCCGGCAGTTCGATCGAATTGAGCTTTGTGCCCTGGCGCGGTGATTTCACCCGCGGAATTTTTGTAAGCTCTACAATACATTGCGAATTGAATCTTCCGGAGCTGCTTACACTCTACCGCGATTTTTATAAAGATCATCCCTTTACTCATGTGAGCGAAGAGCCCATTTACCTGAAACAGGTGGTCAACACCAACAAGGTGATGCTCCAACTGGAGAAAGTAGGATCAAAACTTGTAGTGCATTCTGCAAGCGACAACCTCTTAAAAGGTGCAAGTGGCCAGGCTGTACAAAATATGAACCTGATGTTTGGTCTCGACGAGACAACAGGACTGAAATTAAAACCACAGGGATTCTAAACATGAAACTGCTGCTGCGAAACGATATTATCCCTAAAGGCAGCCGGACAGGACTTCTTTGCAACCAAACTGCCTGGCATCGTTCCAGCGGAAATTATCTGTTTGAATCGCTGGCAAAACGCGGAGTTTTAAAAAAGGTATTTATTCCCGAGCATGGCCTGTTCGCCGAATTGCAGGACCAGGAAAAACTTTCTGATACATCCATCTATAGCAATTTTTCAGGAACTGTAGAATGGATCACTTTATACAGCGAATCTGAAACATCATTGAGCGCATCTGCTGCACAGCTTTCAGGTATTGATACCCTTATCATCGACCTGCAGGATACAGGCAGTCGCTACTATACATTTGTCAGCACCATCTGGCTTTTATTAAAGACCATCACCATCCATCAACTGGATATTCGCATTATCGTGATGGATAAACCCAATCCCGCTGGTCGCCGGGTGGAAGGAACACGCATTAGTAAAACCTATGCGTCCTTTATTGGCATCGAAGGTTTACCGCACCGGCATGGTCTTACAATCGGTGAACTTTGCAGGTATTTCCGTCATCGCCTCGAAGGTGAATGGGAATTGCTGATTGTTCCACCCCGCAAAAAGGATTATGTATTCGTTCCGCCTTCACCAAATATTCCCGGTCAGCGTACCTGCGAACTTTACAGTGGTCAGTGTCTCTGGGAAGGAACTAACCTGAGTGAAGGCCGTGGTACTACCCTGCCATTTGAATTAACCGGAGCTCCCTTCCTGGCATGGATATTCAAAGAAAACTGGAACAATCCCAGTCACCCCGCTTATAATAAGTACGCAGCTATCCGCCCCACACGTTTTATCCCGGTTTTTCACAAACATGCCCATCAAACCTGCAATGGCTTTCATTTGATTGTAACGGAAAAGAAACGCTATCATTCTCTGGCACATAGTATCAGGCTGATGAAGTTTATCAAAGACAATTCGGAAGAGTTTGCCTGGAAGGAAGGTCGCTATGAAGCGTTTAATGACAGGAAAGCAATTGAATTGCTGGCCGGCGATAGCCTGATACTCGACTATTTCGAAAATCGTGCAGACTGGAAAGAAGTAAAATATAAAATGGAAAAAGAAGAAGGGGCATGGATAAAAACAGCATCACCGTTTCTCGTATATAAATCATCATTGCATCAATCCAAAATAAAGTAAATGAAACTATTCGACGTCTACCCCATCAATGAGGTCACCATCGTGAAAGCAAAAGGCTCTTATGTTTGGGACGAGCAGGGGGATCAATACCTGGATCTCTACGGAGGTCATGCCGTTATCAGCATCGGTCATACCCATCCGCACTGGGTCAGGCGTATCGAAGAGCAACTGGAGCAGGTGGCGTTTTATTCCAACTCCGTCCGCATACCATTGCAGAATCAACTGGCCGGGAAGCTGGGAACAGTGTCTGGCAAAACAGATTATCAACTGTTCCTTTGCAACAGCGGCGCAGAAGCAAATGAAAATGCACTCAAGCTGGCTTCATTTCACAATGGCCGGAAGAAAGTGATCGCATTTGAAAAATCATTTCACGGCCGCACTTCGCTGGCTGTGTCTGTTACAGATAATAGAAACTATGTCGCCCCCGTAAATGAAACGGATAACGTGATCTTTCTTCCTTTCAATGATGAAGAAGCACTGGCTGACTGTTTCAAAAAACATGGTGACGACATTTCGTCTGTAATTATTGAAGGTATACAGGGCGTGGGTGGTATCAATGTGGCGAGTGACAGTTTTCTCCGCCTGATCCGCTCCCTGTGTGATAAATATGGCGCGGTATACATTGCCGACAGCGTGCAGTGCGGCTATGGAAGATCCGGTAAGTTTTTCAGTCATGATTTCGCAGGAGTGAATGCTGATATCTACACCATGGCAAAAGGCATGGGAAATGGTTTTCCTGTTGCAGGTATCATTGTGGCACCTCATATTAAACCCAAACATTTTCAACTGGGCACTACATTTGGAGGCAATCATCTTGCCTGTGCTGCTGCCCTGGCGGTCCTCGAAGTGATCGAGGCTGAAAAGCTGATGGGCAATGCCGTTATGATTGGCAAATACCTGCGCGATGAATTAAGCGCTATACCTGAAATCAAAAATGTGCGGGGTAAAGGTTTGATGATTGGGTTCGATGTACCCGAGCAATTAAAAGATCTGAAGAAAAATCTCCTCTGGGAACAAAAGATATTTACCGGTGAATCCAAACCCAATGTGATCCGCCTCTTACCTTCGCTCGCGTTGAAAAAGAAAGACGCAGAGCAGTTTATTGAATCACTGAAAGAAGAAATTGAAAAATTGGTGGCGGCACCAAGCCATGCCGGTTAATATGAAGAATTTTGTATCCGTTCACGACGTAGAAAATATTGATGCGCTGGTAAAACAGGCGCTTGCTTATAAGGCAAACCCTTTTAGCGACCGGGCCCTTGGCACCAATAAAAGAATTGGTTGCCTTTTTCTCAACCCGAGTATGCGTACAAGGCTGAGTACACAAATAGCGGCGCAAAACCTGGGCATGGAAGCCATCGTATTCAATGTGGGAAGCGAAGGCTGGCAACTGGAATTTGAAGAAGAAGCCATCATGAGTGGCAAGACCGTTGAGCATGTGAAAGACGCCGCCCCGATCTTCGGAAAATATTTCGATATACTGGCCATCCGTACATTTCCTTCACTGAAAAACCGTGAAGACGATTACAGCGAACTGTACATAAAACAATTTATCCGCTATGCCGGTATCCCGGTGGTGAGCCTGGAAAGTGCCACATTGCATCCGTTGCAATCGCTGACCGATATCATCACCATTACTGAGACTTCGGAAAAAATGAAGCAGGGGAAGAAACCTAAAATCGTTTTATCATGGGCTCCACATGTAAAACCCTTACCGCAGTGTGTGGCAAACAGCTTTTCGCAATGGATCAATGCATGGGGACAGGCAGAGTTTGTAATCACACACCCTGAAGATTATGAGCTGAGTGATGAATTTACGGCTGGTGCTACGATTACGCACAACCAGGATGAAGCTTTGAAAGATGCGGATTATGTGTATGTGAAAAACTGGAGCACCTTTAAAGACTATGGGAAAATCTACGAAAGCGATCCGGGTTGGATGCTGACCAACAAGAAACTGGAAATAACGAATAATGCCAGGGTTATGCATTGTCTGCCGGTCAGGAGAAACGTGGAGCTGAGTGATGAAGTGCTTGATGGAAAACACAGCGTCATCACCCAGGAAGCTTCCAATCGGGTATGGGCAGCACAGGCTGTACTGGCTGAGATCCTGAAGACAAATGGATAAACTTTATATAATCAAGATTGGCGGCAACATCATTGACAACGAACAGCTGCTTACTTCATTCCTGCAGCAGTTTGCCGCGATAGATGAAAAAAAGATACTGGTGCATGGTGGCGGGAAACTGGCCACCAGGCTGGCTGAAAAACTGGGCATTGAACAACAATTGATTGACGGGCGTCGCATTACGGATGCAGAAACGCTGAAGGTGGTAACCATGGTTTATGCCGGTTATATCAATAAAAATATCGTTGCACAGTTACAGTCCTATCAATGCAATGCCATGGGTCTTTGTGGAGCCGATGGAGATGCCATTCTTGCGCATAAACGCAGGCACCCGATCATGGATTATGGGTTTGTGGGTGATGTGGACTCGATTAATACACAACTGCTGAGTAACCTGCTCCATCAAAATTTGACATTGGTATTTGCCCCGATCACACACGATCAGCAGGGACTTCTGCTCAACACCAATGCCGATACCATTGCGCAGGAACTTGCGAAATCACTAAGCCAGGATTTTGATGTCAGCCTCATCTATTCATTTGATAAAGCCGGGGTGCTGCTCGATACAGATGATGACTCCACCGTTATACCGGAACTGACACCATCCTATTACCTGTCTCTGAAATCAAAACAGAAAATATTTGCCGGTATGATCCCCAAGCTGGACAATGCGTTCACCGCATTGAACAGTGGCGTCAAAAGAGTTATCATTGGCAAAGCGGAAAAATTGCCGGCATTAATAAATGGCGAAGCAGGAACCACCATCCGGAATGAGTGATTTAAAAAACATACAGCAGGATGCCGTTGCGCTACTTCAGCAACTGATTGCCGTTCCTTCTTACAGCCGGGAGGAAAATGGAACCGCTGCGTTGATCAAGGAATTTCTCAAACAACGCGACGTATCCGTATCGGTCGTGGGGAATAATGTCTTTGCAAAAAATAAATATTTCAAAGAGGGCAAACCCACACTCCTGCTCAATTCACATCATGATACGGTAAAGCCAAATCCAAAATATACGCGGGATCCTTTCAAACCCGATGTGGAAGACGGAAAGCTTTACGGATTGGGAAGTAATGATGCCGGGGGGGCACTGGTATCCTTAACAGCTGCCTTTCTGCATTTTTATCAGAAGGAAGGAATGCAATATAACCTCGTGATTGCTGCAACTGCAGAGGAAGAAATTTCCGGAACAGGTGGCATAGAAATGACACTGCCGCACCTTCCAAATATCGATTGTGCCATTGTTGGCGAACCCACTTTAATGCAAATGGCGGTTGCTGAACGAGGTTTGATGGTGCTTGACGGCATTGCTCATGGACGTGCCGGTCATGCCGCCCGCAATGAAGGTGAAAATGCTTTGTACAAAGCACTACAGGATATTGAATGGATCAGGCAATACCAGTTTGAAAAAGTATCGCCATTACTGGGACCATCCAAGATGTCGGTGACAGTTATCGAAACGGAAAACAAGGCGCATAATATGGTCCCGGCCACCTGCCGCTTTGTGGTGGATGTGAGGGTAAATGAACTGTATACCTTCGATGAGATCCTTGACACGATTCGTGCAAATATTCAATCCGATATTCAGCCGAGAAGTACACGTTTGCGATCAACTTCCATCGCACTGGATCATCCATTGGTGAAAGCGGGCCTGAATCTCCAACGGGAATATTATGGATCACCCACCACATCAGACAAGGCCCTGATGCCTTTCCCTGCATTAAAGATGGGGCCTGGGGATTCGGCACGAAGCCATACAGCCGATGAGTTTATTTTTGTGAAGGAAATTTATGAAGGCATCGAACTTTACGTGAAGCTGATTGAGCAGATCATCTGATTAGATCCAACCTTATTATTGAACCAGTAACTTACAGCATATAACATGAAACTCTGGCAAAAAGATAAAGCATCGCTCGAAGCAGTAGAAGTATTCACCGTAGGACGGGACCGTGAAATGGATCTTTACCTCGCCGCCTTTGATGTGCTGGGTTCGCTGGCGCATATTCAAATGCTCGAATCAATTGGGCTGCTAACAGCTGAAGAGCTTACCCGGCTGCGTGCGGAATTAAAATCGATATACCAGCAAATCAAAAAAGGAGAATTCAAATTGGAGGATGATGTGGAAGACATCCACTCCCAGGTTGAATTGATGTTGACAAAGAAATTGGGTGATACCGGGAAAAAAATTCACAGCGCACGCAGTCGCAATGACCAGGTTTTGGTTGATATCAAACTTTTTCTCCGCAGTGAGCTGGAAGAACTGGTGTATGCAGTGAAACCATTTTTTGAATTACTCCAAAATCAAAGTGAAAAATATAGAGACCACCTCTACCCGGGCTACACGCATCTCCAACTGGCCATGCCTTCGTCCTTTGGGCTCTGGTTTGGTGCTTATGCGGAAAGCCTGGCCGATGACCTGGTTACATTACGTGCCGCATTTGATGTGGTCAATAAAAACCCTCTGGGTTCAGCCGCCGGGTATGGCTCCTCATTTCCCATCAACCGGAAAATGACTACACAGTTGCTGGGTTTTGCAGATCTCAACTATAATGTGGTGTATGCGCAAATGGGAAGAGGCAAAGCTGAGCGGATAGTTGCACAGTCACTGGCAAACCTTGCTGATACACTCGCCAGGCTAAGTATGGATGCCTGTCTTTACCTGAACCAGAATTTTGGTTTCATCAGCTTCCCCACGGAGCTAACCACCGGCAGCAGCATCATGCCGCATAAAAAAAATCCCGATGTATTTGAACTGATCCGTAGTCATTGTAATCGTATCAAGGCATTGCCCAATGAGATCATGATGATGACTACCAATCTGCCTTCCGGTTATCATCGCGACCTGCAATTGCTGAAGGAACATTTGTTCCCGGCATTCAGAACCTTAAAAGATTGCCTGGATATGGCCGGCCTGATGCTTTCACAAATCGAAATCAACACAGGCATAGTTAATGATGAAAAGTATAAATACCTGTTTAGCGTGGAAGAAGTAAATAAGCTGGTGGCCAATGGTATTCCCTTCCGGGATGCATACCGCCAGGTGGGAAGGGATATTGAATCAGGACAATTTGCATACAGCACCGTTGTACAACATACCCATGAAGGAAGCATTGGCAACCTTTGCACGGCAGAAATCAAAAAACAAATGGAAACGGTGTACAACAGCTTTCCCTTTGAGCAAGTCCGCCAGGCTATAGACAAACTACTTCAATAGGGTGCTTTTAGAGCATCTGCGTAGGGGTTAATTTTCAATGTTCGATGTTCAATGCTGTGTTCAATGGAGAATGCGACAGCTTAATCCTTCGATTCAAAAATTAATAAACGGTGCTTTCTCATTTTTAATCGATACCTATCGAATGAACATTGTCCGTTGAGCATTCCGCCCTACGCAATAGCAACCAGGAGTAAACTCACATCCCGTATTTGTCTACCAGGTAAATAAGCGCCGCCATATTTACGGCTCCAAGTTCCAGTTCTCTTTTGTTTACATTTTCAAAAACATCATTGCGTGCGTGATGGATATCAAAATAACGTTGTGAGTCGGGGATGAAACCAGCTACTGCAGTACCGAGTTGACGATTGAGCGGGCCAATATCAGCGCCACCACCGCCACGTATGAACTCACAGGCGCCATAGGGAGCAATCAATGATTTCCATTGAAGAAGTTTATTGTATTGTTCATCACTAACGGTAAATCCAAAACCTCTCGGCGTAAAACCACCTGCATCACTTTCGAGGGCGAAAATATGCTTCTCGTTTTTTGCTTTGGCTTCTTCGGCATATTTATTACCACCGCGCAGACCATTTTCTTCATTGGCGAAAAGAACAAACCTGATTGTACGCTTTGGCTTGTAACCAAGCGCTTTGAATGTCCGGAGAATTTCGATGGTCTGTACACAACCCGCGCCGTCATCATGCGCACCTTCGCAATTATCCCAGCTGTCGAGGTGACCGCCAACGGTTATAATTTCATCCGGGAATTCGGAACCACGTATTTCACCGATAATATTATGTCCGATAGTATCTGGTCTGAAATGACCGTTGGTCCTGATAAAGACATCAAATTTTTTTGAAGAAAGCTTTGTACTCAGCCAGTCAGCATCTCTCAACCCGATAGCCACTGCCGGAATCTTCGCATAGGCTGAATCATATCTGGTGGAACCGGTATGCGGGTTATTGTCGGTACTATGGCTCATGCTTCTGACGATCACTCCAACTGCGCCATATTTGGCAGCGCGGCTGGGACCGGATCCACGGTACTGGCTGGCCTCACTGTAAGCTTTGAAAGTATGTATATAGCGGGCGTCGAACTTATAATTGTAAAAAACAATTTTCCCTTTTATCTCATCCTTTTTCTTCTCGAGGTCGTCGAATGAACTCACTTCAATCACGGGAGCTTTGATACCCTTACTGCCTGTGCCCATTGAATTACCAAGCGCCACAACATCCAGTGACTGCCTTCCTACGGATTTACCTGAATGGCTTGTAACCACCCCAACAGCATAGGCTTCATCTTTTCCGCCTCTTTTCCAGTTTGGGACCATGCATGCCTGCATCCAGGCTTTCTCTGCACCGGCTTCCTCCATGGTCTTTAGTCCCCATTTTTCAGCTTTCACCATGCCGGGCGAACCTGCCAGTCTCGCCCCAATCTGTTTCGTAAGGTGCCTCAGGTCTTCATACGATTTACCATTTAACAATATATGATCAGCAATACGGCGTATCATCAACGAGTCATCGGTTTGTGCAAAAAGGCTTGTACCTGTGCTGCACAATAAATAAACCAGTGCCAGCCGACTGAAGGAAATAATCTTCATGAAGCATTCGATTTTTCTGATAAATAAAAAAATTCCGGGAGCTGTACCTGCAAGATTTCAGGCAACAGGCAAGCACTAAAAATAAATAATTAAGTTGAACGGCAAACCTTCCTGCATCAAAACTGTTACCTTAGGGTTGACATATTGTTAAAGTAATTATATGCGCATTGGAATAGTATGTTACCCAACCTTCGGCGGCAGTGGTGTGCTGGCAACCGAATTGGGTAAAGCCCTGGCTCAAAAAGGTCATCATGTACATTTTATCACATATCAGCAGCCCGTAAGACTGAATGGTTTTATCCCCAACATTTATTATCACGAGGTCCAGGTACCCACATATCCCCTTTTCGATTACCCACCTTATGAGACGGCCCTGGCCAGTACGATGGTGGATGTGATTAAAAATAACGACCTCGACCTGCTGCATGTGCACTACGCCATACCCCATGCCTCCGCAGCATACATGGCAAAACGGATCCTGGAAAAAGAAGGTAAGCATATACCCGTAATCACCACACTTCACGGTACCGATATCACGCTTGTTGGTCGCGACAAGACCTATGCACCCGTTGTGGCTTTTTCCATCAACCAGAGTGATGCCATCACCGCCGTATCAAATGACCTTCGTGATGAGACCTATAAAACATTTGACATTGAAAAGGAAATTGAAGTGATTTACAACTTCGTGGATTTTCACCGCTTCAGTCGCAAACCCATTGACGCTTTCCGCAAGGTGATCGCTCCTCATGGAGAACGCATCTTACTCCATGCATCGAATTTCCGCAAAATAAAAAGGGTGGATGATGTGGTGAGGATCTTTGATATTGTAAGAAAACAGATCCCTTCGAAATTATTATTCGTCGGAGACGGCCCGGAACGCCAGGCAACCGAAGAATTAAGCCGCTCATTAGGTGTGATTGAGGATATACGCTTTGTAGGTAAACAGGAACAGATGGAAGACATACTTGCCATTGCTGATCTTTTCCTGCTGACATCAGAATATGAAAGTTTTGGTTTGGCTGCGCTGGAAGCCATGGCATCGGGTGTACCCGTGGTATCAACCAATGCAGGTGGTCTGAAAGAAATCATCACACAGGGAGAGACCGGTTATATGGCTAATGTGGGCGACATCGAAGCCATGAGCCGCTTTGCAATCGATATCCTGCGGAAAGATGATGTACTGAAAAAATTCAAATCAAACGCGGCAGCCTACGCGAAGAAATATGATATCAGCAATATCATTCCGCAGTACGAAAAACTTTATGAGAGATTTCTTTAGGCCAATGATCAACGCAACCAGGTCGCCGGGTTGACGTTATTATTTTCGATCATCACCATAAAATTGACCTGACCACCGGAGCCATCATCGGCTTCACCGGCACGACCAATCACCTGGCCTGTTTTCACAGTAGAACCCTTACTCACTGTCACGGCAGAGAGATTGCTGTAAGTGGTAAAATATTTACCATGGCGAATCACAACAGCCGCCGCTTCTCCATAATTATGTATGGCAATTACTTCACCATCAAACACGGTTTTAACCTGTGAGCCGGCCTGTGTGCCAATGGTTATACCCGGATTATCGTCATAGATATTTGCAAAACCTTCTACTTTGTATTTCCCGAAAGGTATCTTCACAAAACTCTTGTCAACCGGCCAGGGAAGTTTTCCTTTGTTTTTTGAAAAATCAGCACCCAGTTTTATATCCACCGCATTCAGCTCAAGATAGCTCTCAGGCTTTTTCGCAGGGGCTTCGGTTTTCTCAGGAGGTGGTGTTGCCTTTGCTGTTTCATTGCCCGGGTTAGCCGCCTCGGCAGCAGCTTTTTTCTCAGCAGCAATACGATCTCTTTCTTTTTTTTCTGCAGCCAGTCTCTCCTCTTCTTTCTTTTTTGCCGCGGCAATCTCACGACGTACAATCGCCGTTAACGCATTTTGCAAATCCCTGTCACGTTTTTTCTTGGCGGCAATCTGTTTCTGCAGATCACTACCCTGGGATTTCAACTTTGAAACCACCTGGTCCTTTTCCTTTTTCTGTTCTGCGAGTTCATTTCTCTGAACAGTCTGTGATTTTAAAGCCTCGTTCTTTTGTTCTTTGCGTACTAACTGCTGTTCCTGGCGTTTGGCAATCAGCTGCTGTGTTTCGAGAATAGTAGCCACCTGTTTTTCGCGGTATGCGCGATAGCTTTTCAAATAGGCCACACGACGAAGTGCATCATTAAAACTATTGGCGGAAAAAATAAAATTCACATAGTCAAAACTGCTGCGATTCTTATACGAGTACACAATAGTGCGGGCATATTCTGATTTTAGTGTGTCCAGTTGTTTTTGCAAACGATAAATTTCGAGATTGCTGCGATAGATATCATCATCGATCATCCGGAGTTCCTTATTGATACTGGCAATATATCGTTCCTGCAGTTGAATCTTACGCGCCAGCATGTTCAACTGACCCAGGGACTGCTTTGTCTGACCCTTTACCTTATTATACATGGCCTGAATCTCCTGCAGCTCTTTTTGAATTTCGCTACGCTCTTTCTCCAGTGCTGCCTTATCATCCTGCGCAAAACCAGTCACGAGAGTGGCGAGGAAAAAAAGCAATAAGGTCAGAATTTTTTGCATAACAAGGATTTTTTGATGATCAGCCTAAACCAAACCGGAATTTATAACGACATCATTGCAAAGAAATTATCTTATCAGTCCCGTTTGTAATTTTTAGGGACTGAAAAAGGGAAACTTAACGTTTCATTAAATTCATACGATTTAAAATCCAGTTTGATATCTAAGTTTGATTTTTCAGCAACGGTGATCCTTCTCTTTCGTGAAAATAAAACGTCCTTTTTATTTTCATAATCGCTATAGTTCAGGTAGCAGGTGCGGCTCCTTTTTGAATCCGAGTCGTCAAGCTTGCTGTTTTCAATGCGACCATCATCATTAATCGTCAGCAGATTTTTGAACCATTCACCAATGCTCAATAACGTTACATTGTTACCAGACCTGGAATACGACACGATATTACTGTCAAGAAAAACCGGATTCCCTACCAGTACATCCTGCAATGAGTGCAAATCAAGTGGCAGGGCAGTTATTTCCTGGAGATATGCCACGCTCCTGGCGGAATAGACTTTATCCTGCTTATTAAGTAAATGCACTGAATCCCTGGTGATATATGCCCTGATGCCTTCAATACCTAAAATGGCTGTGACGGAAATCCAGATCACACTGTCTTTGTACA
>Ga0065721_10004725_pt1 | contig 21190 bp, 22 predicted proteins | sample Mesricmetagenome_FD_59108 | JGI IMG/M metagenome (GOLD analysis project Ga0065721, IMG submission 59108) | Mesophilic microbial community from rice straw/compost enrichment Sample: eDNA_1 v2 (version 2) | ecosystem: Engineered > Solid waste > Grass > Composting > Bioreactor | place: USA: Davis... | reverse complement strand
CCCGGTCGAACAGATCGAACCGGAACGTTCCTTCTTCCGGCTCCATGTACGCCCACGCGAATTCGGCCACGCGGATAATGGAGAAGCCCAGCTCCCGCATGCGGCGGAAATCGTCCTCCCACAGCGTCTCCTCCCAATGCTCCGGGTAATAACACGCTCCGAGACGGAGAGTTTCTTCCTTTAATGATTTTGCCATTTCGTTTCCTCCCTGGCGACGGTTTGATGACATTTTTTTGCGCATAACAAGTTCCTCTCCTTAATTTAAAGCGCATTCATTAGGCGAGTAAATAACAGCTTCTTGCTATCGATATTAAAATCTTGCGATCAGGAGGCGGGTGGCGGAACTTGTTGGGGGATATAGATATTGGCGTGATACGGAGTCAGGGATGCGCTTGATGTGGTTGTGGACCAGCCAAATCCAATAGGAGCGATATTTCATGCTTATTTGTCTCGAAAGCGGCTTAAAGAGTAAATTGACATGAAATATCATGTATAATTGGGTACTATTTCAAATTATTGACGATTAAACATGATATTTCATGTTTAACATCGTATTCCGGACCCTGCCGCGAAAATATACATGAAAAATCATCTAGAATCTAAAAAACGGAGACAATCCGCCATCGCCAGCAGCTCGCTGACGGTAACGAACCGATAGCCCTCGGCCGAGAGCTCCTCGACCAGAATCCGTACGGCTTCTACGGTTTGAGAGCGATCCCCGTTCCCGTCATGGAACAGGAAAATCGCCCCCGGTCCCACGGTCGGTCTGGTCCTCTCCAGGATATAGTCGACGCCGGGCTGCTCCCAGTCCCGGGTATCCGGATTGCAGGCTCCGATGCTTACGTAACCGAATTCGGACGCAAGTCTAAGGATCCGATCATCGCAGGCAAAATACGGCGGTCGGAACGTTCGTACCGGAAGGCCGGTTACCTCCCGGATCCTCTCGTCCGTCCGACGCAATTCCTCGCGGGCTTCCTCCAAAGTCTGTTCGGTCAATCGAGGATGCGCGTAAGTATGATTCCCGATTTCGTGGCCCTGGGCATGGACGGCCCGAGCGGTCTCCTCGTTCTCCTCTATTTTCGAGCCTATCATATAAAACGTCGCTTTGCCCCCCGCCTTGCTGAAAATCTCCATCATCTGCGGGGTATAAACGGCGTTCGGCCCATCGTCGAACGTGAAGGCCACCGCCTTCTCCTTGACCGGAACCTTATGCCGCATAACCGTCTCCATCGACTCTCTCTTCCCCTCTTGCGCATTTTTAGAAGATACGATTATAGAATCCTTCTCTACTTCGGCACTCTACGTCCTCTCTTTCCCGCCGGGAGGATAAGCCTCCTCCTTGGAGACATAAACCGTTCCTTCCGGGTAAAACCGCTTGAAGTACTTCTCCACCTTGAGGTGAATGTTCGGCTCGTACCAGTCCGACAGCTCGTTCTCTTTGAATAAACCAGGCATTCCAAGGCGAGCGGAGCGCTTGCCCATCATCCCGTCTCCAATGCTCAACGTATCGATCCAGATTCGGTCCGCCGCTCCGTCCAAGAGCTTGGGAAAGTCCGGCGTAAACGGCAATACGGGAGAAATCGCGGCTTGGGTGGCAATCCCGGCATCGCGGACATCCTTCAACGCCTTCAATCTCAATTGGATTCCCGGAGCATGCGGAGCGAAGATCCGCTTCACGTCCTCGCGATCCGTCTCCACCGTCATGGACACGAGCACTTCGCATTGCTCTGTAAGCTTCGCCAGCAGATCGATGTCCCTCGAGACCAGCGGGCTTCGCGTTTGGACTTGCAGAAAATCCGGCGGATTCTCCGTCATGGTTTGAAGGATCGCCCTCGTGATTTCCGCCTTGCGTTCGATCGGTTGATAGGGGTCGGTCGCGGACGACATAAAGAGATTCACCGGCTTGCCTTTGCGGCGAAGGGTCGCGACCTCTTTCCGATAATTCTCGGCCGCGTTCGTTTTGACGTCCACCCACTCGCCCCACGGAATCTCCCGGAAGCGTTGAATCGGCATCTCCCTGACGTAGCAGTACTTGCAGGCGAACGCGCAGCCGCTATATGGATTCAAGGAGTGGGTGAACCCGACATCCAAGTAGCCCGTCGCTTCGCTCAGGATTTTCTTCGATAGAATCTCTTTGATCTCGATGGCCATTTGCTGCTCACCGCCTCCTTTTTCCCCTTTTAAGCGACTTCAAAAAACCGGCCGACATAATCGATAAACCGATGAGCGGCCTTGGAGAGATAGCGCTTGTTATTCCAAACGAGTTGAAAGTGGCGCTCGCAGACCGGATCGGTGATGGACAACAGATGCAGCGGGGTCTTCGGCCCTCCGCAATTGCCGACGAGCGCGACGCCGAGTCCCGCGGAGACAAGCTTGGCGATGGACGGCGCGTCATCCACTCTGCAGATGAAGTTAGGCGACAGACCGGCAGAGCGAAGGAACCCCTCGTTCATGATCTGAAAATGAAAGCCTTCTTTGTAACCGATAAACGACTCGTTCGCCACTTCGTATAAGCTGACGCTCCGCCTCGCCGATAACCGGTGCCCGGGAGGGACGGCCAAATAAACCTCCTCGTTCAAGACGGACTTCGAGCTGAAATCCGGTCTCTTCAACGCGCAAGGAGTAAAGCAAATATCCACCTCTCCGGATTCGATAAGGCGAGTCATCTCGTTCATGGAAGCTTGCGTGATGCGGAAGTTCACGTTCGGATAAAGACCGACGAAGGCGTTGAGAGGCTCGGACAACCGTTCCAGCGTCGGCGTCGCCAAGTGAATGCTTCCCTGCTCCAAACCGGCGAGATCGGCCACTTCCCTCTGCCCTTCTTCCAGCAGGTTCAGCGCACCCTCCACTTTCTGCAGAAACGCCTTGCCGAATGTATTCAGCCGAATTTGCCTGCCTTCCCTGTCGAAGAGAGGCACCCCCACGTCCTTCTCCAGCCGGGCGATCGTCTTGCTCAGCGCGGGCTGCGCGATTCTTAGCTCCAGCGCCGCCTTCGACATATGTTCCAACCGGGCAACCGTGCGAAAATAGTGCAGTTGCAAAAGCTCCATCGTCCCTCCTTATATACTCGAAGGAATATATCTTATGTGGCAAGATGTATTTTTATATATTGATTATCGGTTATAAAATGAAGCTGATCAAGTGGAAGGAAGCCTATGAAACCAAGGGGGAAAACCAAATGAGAGCTGCTGCGTTTACGGAGTTTGGAGGACCGGAGGTTCTAAAAGCGATGGAGCTCCCGGAGCCGCACGCGGGTCCGGGGCAAGTCCGCGTTCGCGTGATGGCGGCCGGAGTCCAGCATTTTGACTGTTCGATTCGGAGCGGCTGGACTCCGTCTTATGGAGTAACGGTGTCGTTCCCTCAGATTCCGGGCAACGAATTCGCGGGCATCGTCGACGAGGTCGGGGATGGCGTAACCAGCTTCCCGGTCGGCAGCGAGGTGCTTGGCTTCTCCATACTAAATAGTTATGCCGAATACGTGGTCGTCGGCGCGGATCAGATCGCCCCGAAGCCGCGGAGCATGTCCTGGGAAGCGGCCGGCGGGCTGACCGGCAACGGGCAGGGAGCTCACATCGCCTTGAAGGCGATTGGCGTCGGCCCCGGCGATACCGTCCTGATCAACGGCGCGGCGGGATCGCTAGGCTCCATCGCCGTACAGCTCGCGAGGGAGTGGGGCGCGGGGAAAGTGATCGGCACGGGGAGCGAGTATAACCACGATTATATCCGATCGCTAGGAGCCGAACCGATCACGTATGAGGCAGGATTGGCGGATCGGCTCCGGAGGCTCGCCCCGGACGGAATCGACTGCGCATTCGATACGGCCGGAGGCGAAGGGCTTGAGGCGGCCGTCGAACTCGTCGCGGACAAGAGCCGGATCTGCACCTTCTACGCGTACGACCGCATCGAGGAGCTCGGGCTCCGCATTGTCCGAGGCGAACGCACGGCCGCCCGCCTTGCGGAGCTGGCAGACCTTCATGTACAGGGCAAGCTTAGCCTTCATATTCGGCAGGTGTTCCCTCTGGAGCGCGCGGCCGATGCGCATCGGGCAATCGAGAGTCGTCACGGGCGGGGGAAGATTGTTTTAAAGGTGAACGGATAGGAATAACATCCGGCAACCGTCTTCCGACGTTTAACGGACATTGGCGCCCCTTATTCGCCTGATATTCCCCTTTTTATCGCCTCGAAGCGTCTCTCATGTCCGTTAGCCGTTGAGTCGAGGAGCATTGCGATTCGTGACGGACAATCAGTAACGTCAGACTTCCGCGCAATAAATGTCGTGCCGCTTGAATAACCTCATGGCTTGTTCCCCCATATAGGAAGGCGGATGCGGCATCCGGTTCGCGATCCACCACTCCACCGTTCCGACGAAAGCGGAAGCCGTGAACTGAATCGCGACTTCCGCGTCCATGTCTCGGTTAACTCCCTCCATATTCATCTGCTTCCGGATCAAATCCTTCGTAATTCCCAGCATGCATTCGCGAAACGCGGTCGTTTGCTGACTGGAGAGCATGGAAGAAAAAAATAGAAAATGGTCCTCGAAATAAACGAACAGAAACTTCAGCGCCTCCGCAGCTTCGGATAGGTCCGTTATTTTTTGTTGGAAGGACTTATTCAGAGAACAAGCCACGACCATTTGATTCAGATGATCCTCGATGCATTTTTCGAGGAGGTCGTACTTGTCCTCTTGCCGGCGAAATCGAACGGGACGGCGGAGAAGCGATTTTCCGGCCGGCCGACGTAAGCTCGCGACAAGAGATGCAAGAAGTTGGGCAGGCTGCCTTGCAACAATACGGACGGATTGACGTGCTGATCAACAATGCCGGCATTATGCCCAACTCCTTGCTGAACGAACGGAAGGTCGACGATTGGGAGCGCATGATCGACGTGAATATCAAGGGGGTTCTGTACGGCATCGCCGCGGTGCTGCCCGCGATGAGGGAGCAGCAATCGGGGCATATCCTCAACGTATCATCGCTAATGGGGCACAAGGTCATTCCGGTAACGGCCGTGTACAGCGCGACCAAGCATGCCGTCCGGGCGATCACCGAAGGCCTGCGCCAGGAAGAATCGGCAGCCTCCCGCATTCGGGCCACCAACATCTCTCCGGGAATGGTGGCGACGGAGACGGCGATCGGCGCGCTTCCTCCCGAATACCGAAACGTCGCGGCTCCGGGAAGCGGACTGGCACTGTCGCCGGACAGCGTCGCCAGAGCGGTCGCCTACGCCATCAACGAACCTGACGATGCCGCCGTAAACGAGATTACGCTTCGGCCCACTCTGCAAGAAATCTGATACATCGAACTTGCCTCTGCAACCAAAGCGCAGGCCGTCCCTTCCGGGATCGCCTGCGTTTTGGTTTTTGTATAGAATTTGTTCAACATGCCCGTGTACAATGGTTGCCGCCATTACTCTTGGTCGGAAAGTCCTTGCGCGATGGGTGTCGCATATCGTCGAAATGAATAGTTTTCAAGATATCTAATCATGTATACTAAATTAAAGCTCGAGCTCGGTATCGCACAGGCTTGCAGATAGTTGTTACGGTTACTCCGTTGAAAAGAGGTGCGTCGGTGAATCACGAACATGACTTGCATGGGACTTACGACATGCTGTTAGTGTTATTCTCATATGTTATCGCTGTAGTAGCGTCTTATACGGTCCTCGATTTAGTCGGGAGAATAAGTACTTCCAAAGGAATTTATCGCTGGCTGTGGATCTTATTCGGCGCCATTGCTATGGGGCTTGGCGTGTGGTCCATGCATTTTGTCGGGATGCTGGCCTTTTCGCTGAATGTCTCGGTTCCGTACGATTTAACCAAAGTCATCTACTCCGTCTTGGTCGTAATCGCTGCTTCCTTCTGGGCTTTGTCCGTTGTCGGCCGGCATTCGTTGAAGCTTCGCCAGTTGTTCGGCGGAGGAGTTCTGCTGGCTGCCGGGATATCGCTCATGCATTACATCGGCATGTCCGCCATGCAAATTAAAATAACGTACAACCCGCTTTACGTGGCTATCTCGGTCATGATCGCTCTAGCTGCCTCGGTTATCGCGTTCTGGCTTTCCTTTTACTTCAAGCTGGGCAACGAGCCGAGCCGCAGGTGGAAAAAAGTCGGGAGCGGCATTATTATGGGCGCGGCGGTTGTCGGAATGCATTATACCGGGATGGCAGCCGCCCATTTTCATGCCGGAGCTGGCGTCATAGAGTCAAACGGCATGATATTGGATCAGAAATTATTGGCTTATCTTATTGCGGGCGGCACGATTCTTACCTTAGGGCTGTCGCTGTTCGGCATCTATATCTCCAACCGGTTATCCCGTAAAGACTCCGAGATCGAGGAGAACGAGAAATGGTACAAATCATTATTCGATAATAATCAGGACGGCATTCTCTCAATCGATGCCAACAACCGAATTATCGACTACAACGAAGCGGTGCTCGAGCTCTCCGGCCTGCCCGGCGAAGCCTTCCGAGACCAGTCGATAGAACGGATTCTTGCGATTATTGCCCCGGATGAGCAGCAGCGGACAAGAGCCATGTTCTTGAAGTCATTGGAGGGCAAGCTGCAGAGCTACCATACCGCTATCCTTCATCCCAAAGGCCACCGAATCGAACTAAGCGTCAAGAACGTGCCCGTATTCCGGGAAGGACAAGTGGTCGGCAGTTATATCATCGCCAAAGATATCACGGTGGAGAAGGAAGCGAAGGATAAAGTTCAATTCCTGGCCTTCCACGATGAGCTGACGGGGATGCCCAATCGCCGTATGTTCAATCAGGCTCTCGCTTCGCAAATAGAGGGCAAGCAAGCGCGGTTTTATGTTCTGGTTATGGACATAGACCGGTTCAAAATGATTAATGATTCTCTCGGCCATACCTACGGCGATATCTTTCTCAAAGAAATGTGCGAGCGCATCAAGCAATGCATTCAGGGGCAAAAAGTCATGCTGGCTCGGATGGGCGGGGACGAATTTACTCTGCTATGCGACGGCATTTACGAGCGCCAAGACATTGCCCGGTTAGCGGAACGCATCATTGCCGCGATCAGCGTCCCATGCCGGCTGAAGGAGAACGACTATTACGTTACCGCGAGCATCGGAATCGCGCAATATCCTATCGATGGGGACGATGCGGAGAAGCTGCTTAAGAACGCGGATTCCGCTATGTACGAAGTAAAGAAGAACGGGAAGAACGGTTNCCAGTTTTACGATCAAGCNTTAAACGNGCAATTGCTGGAGAAAATCGAACTGGAAACCGATCTNCGGCAAGCGATAAGCCTGAATCAACTAAANCTCTTCTATCAACCTCAAATTCGAGCCAGCGATTCCCGAATCATAGGCGTAGAGGCTTTGGTCCGATGGATGCATCCGACCAAAGGAACGATTCCGCCCGGCGTATTCATTCCGATTGCCGAAGAGACCGGCATTATTTACGACCTGGGGACATGGGTCCTGTATGAGGCTTGCCGGCAAATGAAAGAATGGCATAATGCCGGAGGGCCGCTCATCCCGGTCTCCGTCAATCTGTCTTCTCAACAGTTCCATCAGCCTAACTTAACGTCTTATATTAGAGAGATTCTTGAAAAAACGGGCTTGGAGCCGCAATATTTGGAGTTGGAAATAACCGAAAGCATGATGATGGATGCGGCCATATCGAGCAGCATTCTTCATGAATTGACGGAGCACGGAATTCGGATCAGCCTGGATGACTTCGGGACAGGTTACAGCTCTCTAAGCTATCTGAAACTGCTTCCGATACACAAGCTGAAGATCGATCGTTCCTTCGTTCGGGATATTACCGTTAATCAAAACGACAAAGCCATTGTCGCGACGATCATCTCGATGGCTCAGCATCTGAAAATGGATGTCATTGCCGAGGGAATTGAAACGAAGGAACAATTAGACGTTCTAGTCGACAACGAATGCAACGAAATTCAAGGTTACTATTACAGCCGCCCGCTGCCCGCGGGAGAGGTGGAAGATGTCTTTCTAACGCCATTAAGGACGAATCGCGGGAATTAACCGTTGAATCGTCGGCAAACCGGCCACCGAGTGCATCGGTGGCTTATTTATTTCAGAAGATTAGCCGGTTTATTGTCGTCTCGTCATCGGAGCCTACCGTGGATCCGCCAGTACAATTCATGGGAATTTACGGTTTCGTTGTTCCACAGCATGATAACATTGATTTTCTGCTCCGGGGATTGAAAGATCTCCGATCGGAACCCCGGCGTGCCGCCGCCGACGATCCGGCGATCTCCTCCTAGAAACCAGCCGTACCCATACATTAAACCCGGATCGAAATCGACCGAGGCGTACGGAGTAAACAGCTTTGCCGATAAATCCTCGGGCAATATCTCATGATTCAGAAGGGCATCGCACCAGATACGAAGATCCTTAACCGTCGAGTAAAGCTCGCCGGGCACATGAGCGAGATCGGCTAATTTGTCGTTTTCCGCATTCCTATACTCTCCGTCCACAACGGTGTGCCCGCAGGCGCGGTTCTTGTTGATGAGCCGAGGATTATCCTGTCCTGCACCCGGGTGATGATGGAGGTTGATTCGGCCTTCCCCATGCAGCTTCAAAGCTGCCGCGGCGATAAACATTTTGGTCACGGAAGCGATATGGAATTTCGTATCCAGCCTATTCGGCACGCCTAGCTGAATGCTCGCCTCCCCGTAGGCCTTCTCGAAGATAACGCTGCGATCCTTGGATATCAGAATCGTCCCGCTTAATCGTTTATCCGCATGATACTCGTCTATTATCGTTTCGATGAGAGATTCTATCCGGTTCACTAAACACCCTCCTTGCTTGTAACCGTTCCCCTCGATTTTAGTGCGGATTCCTTTCTTTTACAACGGCTAGCCCATCGAGCTTTTTCTTTAGTTTGTCCATCGAATCTTTACTTTGACCTCTACATGAAAGGGGTTTCATGTAATAGATTAGGGGGGAACCGATTAGATACCGTTTGCGAAAGGGGGCCGGATGGAAGCGACGGGGTAACGTACTTATGAGGAAAAAACGCCGCAAAGGAGAATGATTCATTGAAGATCCGAGACAAGAAGAAGACTTGGTCCAAGTTCACTGTGCTCAGCGTTTCGACAGCCTTGTTTACAGCCGGCTTCCCGTTTACGGCGGCAGCCGGGGATACGTGGCCCTTCGCCGGAGATCAGGCGCACGGGGCTAACCAGCCAAGCGTTCACGGCTACACGAGCGGCCATATTGCCGACTGGAGCCCCGAACGCGACCCTTATGCGGAATTGCTCCGCTCCCATGTCCCGCTTCAACGGCGGATAGCTCCTCTGGCTTCTACTCAGGCCAACCCGAATCTGGACCCGAACGTCCAAATGACGAACGTCAGCGGCGATTATGGGAATTCGTTTATCGAGAACGCTCCTTACACCAACAAATTCGCCCAATATCATTTTAATTTCTGGCAGTATGTCGATTACTGGTCTCCTTGGCACGGAACCGCCACGGCTTATACCCCTCCCGAATATTACGACGAACTGGCCCAGAAGGATTGGCAGCAGAAATGGTTCGAGTTCGGCATGCTGAATATCCCGAACCCTACTTACACGGACGCGGCGCACAAGAACGGAGTGATGGCGCTGGCCGGCATCTTCTTCTCCAATAACGACCGCGGCCAGCAGACGTACAAGCAGATGATCGTTAAGGATAAGAAAGGCAACTACCCGGTCGCGGAAAAATTGATCGAGATGGCCAATTATTTCGGTTACGACGGGTACTTCATCAATCAGGAGGAGCAGAATCCCAACGTCGCCACGGAGGATATTCCCGATTACGTCGGATTCATGAAAGCGCTTCAGGATGGCGGGCTGTACGTTCAATGGTACGACTCGCTGAACACGGCGACCGGCTCCAACACGTTCGCCCGCACCTTCAACGACAACAACATCTCGTTCCTCTACGACAAGGCCGCGGGCAAGCAGGTGTCGCAGTCCTTCTTCTTCGATTACGGAATGGGGAACAGTCAGATCAACTCGGCAGCCGCGTATCTGAGCAATCTGAATGGCCAATACGGCACCGATTTCGACCTGAACGATGTCGGCTTTGCTGGCCTCGAAGCCGGACGCGACCGGTTCAAGAGCGTCAACGGCACCGCGCTGAAGAACAAGCTGGACGCAAGCGGCGTGCCGCGTCTCAGCCTGGCGACGCTCGGAGCGGACTTCGTGCACGCGGGTCTGGACGAGGATATGAACCTGAGCTGGCCGGTTCAGCATCGCGCGGAGAACGATTACCAGTGGATGACGGCCCTGCGCGAACAGCTCTGGTGGTCCGGCCCGAACGTCGATCCGGCGAATACGGCGGTCTCCCGAACGAATACGGTTGCGGACGTGTATGCCGACAACCGGTACTGGCCGGGCATCTCTTCGGTCATCGCCGAACGCTCGGTCGTCGGGGGCGCGAACTTCTATACCGACTTCAACACGGGGCACGGCCTCTCCTACTATCGCGACGGAGCGGTCTCGAACCCGGACGAATGGTCGAACATGAGCCTGCAGGACGTGCCGGTCACCTGGCAGTGGTGGCAGGATACGGCCGGCAGCCGGCTCGCCGTCGACTTCGATTACGGTCCGGAGTACGATCTGGGCGATTCGGGCCGCCAATCCTACGAGCAGATCGGCGCATACAACGGAGGAAGCTCCCTTGTCGTCAGCGGCAAGCTGGACGCGGAGACGTTCCTGCGCCTGTATAAGACAGAGCTGAACGTCAACGCGAACTCGAAGCTGTCGATCGCGTTCAACAAACCGGATACGGACTCTTCCTCCATGCAGATCGGGCTGATCTTCGCCGATCGGCCGGAGGAGGTCGTGAAGGTTCCGGTTCCGAGCAGCGGGGAAGCGACCGGCGGCTGGAGCACGGCCGAGTTGGACCTCGGCGCTTATGCGGGCCGGTCGATCGCGGCCTTCGGCCTTGTCTTCGCTCCGGGAGACGAAGCCGCCAATTCGTACCAAATGAATATCGGGGAGATCCGGATCCATGACGGCTCCGCCGTACGCCCTGCCGCGCCGAAAGGCCTCGAGATCGAGGAAGCGTTCGTCGGCACCGGGGAAATGAACATCCGCTGGAACATGAACGACAACTACGGGACCGTCAAGCAGTACAACGTCTATGTCAACGACACGTTCGTCGGCGGCAAGTACGACGAGGTCTTCTACATCAAGAATCTCCCGGCCCTGTCCGGCACGATTAAAGTCGTTCCGGTCGGCGCGGACGGGCTGGAAGGCGAGGCCGCCGTTCTTCCGTTCGACCTGACGAAGACGGTGTCGGACGTCCAAGTGGAATCCACGGAGGACGGCAAGCTGACCGTCCGCTGGACCAACCCGTCCGAACCCGCGGGCAATCTAAAGATCAACGTCGAATCGGTCCATTGGACGACGTCCAAGAAGCCGGTCAAGGAGAATAAGGTCGTTTCCGCAAGCGCCACCTCCGTCACCTTCGACAAGATGCCGATTAACGGAGACGAGTTCGTGGTGACGATCGCTCCCAAACGCGCGGACGCGGTGGCCGTGAGCGGTACGTTTATCGACAAAGTCGCCGAGCCTTATGCGGAAGACTGGTATTGGGAAGGCGATACGCTCCACCTGCCGATGCCGGAGACGAGAGACTGGCGATATCTGTACGTCTACGAGAACGGGGTACTCCGTTCCTTCCCGACAACCTACGGCGTCGGGGACAAAGACCGAATTATCCGCGGACGGAGCACGAAGGCCAGCCTCGAATTCGCTTCGACGGCCGAGAACGTGTACGTCGTGCTGGAGGATTACGCGGGCAACCGATCGGAGCCGGTCGTTCTTAGAGGCGACGATCAATAAATCTTAGAAATAGCGGCACTCTTGGACAAGCAGATAAGGTCCTTGGGTGCCGCTGTTTGATTCTCAGCTCCGCGCCATCGCATTCGCCTTCCGAACAGAGGGCGAGTAAAAGACGTCGCTATGCATATGCTGAATTTTATCCCAGTTGCCGGGATTGGTCGTGTCCGGAGAACGATGCTCCAGAATGGCTTGATATAAAGCGGTTTTTTGTTCCAAATGGGCAATGTGGCGTTTGGCTTCTTCGAGCTGAGCGAGCGCGGCTTCTTTATGCTCTCTGATGAGTTTGCTGCGTTGCGGAATGGTCGAATCTCCTTCGAGACAGAGATCGACGTACGTTTTAATGGCTTCAATCGGCATCCCTGACTGCTTGAGGCATTTAACTCCATGCAGCCAGTTAATCGATTCCTCGTCGAACATCCGAATGTTGTTTTGATTGCGCTGTACGCTCGGCACCAGGCCTTTATCCGTGTAGAAGCGCACGGCGTGCTCGGTGAGTCCCGTTAGTAAGGCGGCTTCTTTAACCGTATGCATGCATAAACCTCCCTGAAAAAATATTCATAAGACCGCTTGACTTCGTGTAACACGAAGGCGATAGGCTTATTTTAACGCAGATCGGCCGTAAGCGGAATTTCGGATGCGGTGCCCGATTCCCGGATACGCGCCATTTGCCGTTATCTATTTGAATATTGGGGGGAATTACCATGCAAACCGTAACCTTGAACAACGGAGTGCAAATGCCGATCATCGGCTTCGGTGTCTATCAAGTTCCCGATGCCGAAGAATGCGAGAACGCGGTATATGAAGCGCTGATGGCCGGTTACCGCCTGATCGACACCGCCGCCGGTTATCTGAACGAGGAGGCGGTCGGACGCGCGATCAAACGCAGCGGCGTACCGCGCGAGGAGCTGTTCATCACGACCAAGCTCTGGGTTCAGGATGCCGGCTACGAGAGTGCCAAGCTGGCGTTTGCCAAATCCCTGAAGAAGCTACAGCTCGACTATCTCGACCTGTACCTTATTCACCAGCCGTTCGGCGATTACTACGGCGCTTGGCGCGCGATGGAAGATCTGTACCGCGAAGGCAAGATCAGGGCAATCGGCGTCAGCAACTTCCTGCCCGACCGTCTGATGGACCTTATCGTGCATAACGAAATCGTGCCCGCCGTCAACCAGGTCGAAACGCACCCGTTCTACCAGCAGATCGAGAGCGCCGCTTTTATGAAAGAGCAGGGAGTTCAGCACCAGTCGTGGGCGCCGTTCGCTGAAGGACTTAACAACCTGTTCGGCAACGAAGTGCTGGCCTCGATCGCGCAACAACACAACAAGTCCGTCGCCCAGGTCGTGTTGCGCTGGCTTGTTCAGCGTGATGTCGTTGTCATTCCAAAATCGGTGAGAAAAAAGCGGATCATCGAAAATATCGATATTTTCGATTTTGAGCTAGACGCGGACGATATCGAACGAATTTCCGCGCTCGACACGCGGGAAACTCTTTTCTTATCCTACCACGATCCGAAATTTGTCAAGATGCTGGGCACCTTGAAAGTCGATCTGTAAACCGGATAATCTTATTGGCTCGGTACTCCCGGGGGATGGTAAGTTGGCGGCGATTTCAGCCAACCTCGCTCACGCATCTTTACCTTTAAATCCGCTCCGAACTTCGCTTGTTCGTAAAGCATATTCGCCCACATCAAGCCTAAATCGGACCGTATGGCTTCCAGCATGCTCCGGCAACATTCCTTCGTAACCAACAGCAGCTTTGCCGCGAGGATGTTCGCAATCTCATCATCGGTCATTTTCGCTCCCGGAGGAATAGCTCCGGCTTCGGACCTCGGCTTATCCGACGGCAATGGAGGGATAAGGATTCCAAACCCCTCCATTGCTGTTTGCAAACGCTCGGATTGAGCACTGCAAATAGTTAGTGCCTCATCAAGCAGCTTAAGCAGGTCGTTATCGGTCGTCGTGTTTCTCCCAATCTGTTCGAGAACGATGGCCTCTTCTATGTATGTCACGTACTTCCATATATCCATCGCTTCGCCGGCGTGTATGGGCGGTTCCGGTTGATCATTAACTAGCGTCTTGAAGATTTGCGTAACTGCTTCCAATACATTTGCCATATCGATGCTGCACCTCCGGAATATATTATCCCGAGGAATACTGGAAATATTCGCACTCTTCTCCCCATGGGTGAGCCGCCTGCAGGCGTTAATGATATTATAGGTTGGGGTGTTTTAATCTTACAGTGGGTTCGGGAGAGGGCGTCGTTATGGACAAGAATACCGTTTATCAAACAAACGGCTTCTATTGGGATACGCAAGGAAATGACTTTAAAAGCAATCGTTGGTCAAAGAGCAAGGATGTTTCCCGTCACCTTTGTAGTCAAAGCACGAAAACCATAGATCTCCTCTAGGCACTCAAAGCAAGGGAAGTTCTAACGTAAATGCATAATGGCCATTATCGTATTCGAGCGTCAGACGACCGTCTTGGCGTTCCGCAAGTTGTCTTGCAATGGCAAGTCCTAAGCCGGCACCTGCTTGAAGATGGGAATGATGCTCCATGTTCTCCGTCTTGTAAAATCGATCAAAGAGTTTGGCTTCTTGCTCCTTGGTGATCCTTTCTCCCTCGTTTGCTATGGTCAGATAAACGGATGTTTGGTTAGAGGATAGATGAATATCGATGAATTTAGGGGTTGTTGAATATTTGAGCGCATTCATCAGCAGATTGTCTAGAATTCGAGCTACCTGCTCGGGGTCAATAAGGACTGTTGCCTTTTGAATCCCGATCTGCGATCTAACAACGGCATGATGTTCTTCGGCAATGGGCACGAACTCGAACAAAACTTGCTCCAATAGCTCGCGCATATCCGCACGTTGCTTCGCGAATATCATGTTCCCGGAAGTTAGTCGAGTGTAGATAAACAGATCGTCGATCAGCTTTTTCAACTGCTGGGCTTTGCTGAAGGCATTGTTTACGAAGCGATCGTATTCGTTCTCGTCTAAATAGGATCTTTGGCGAAGCAAATCCAAGTAGCCGATCATGCTTGTCAGCGGAGTACGAAGATCGTGAGAAACGCCTGTAATGAGATTCATCTTAGATTCCTCCGCTTCTTTTTCCTTTATTTTCTGCGCGGCGAGCTGCTCGGCCATCTTGTTCATATTTTGGGCCAAAGCGCCTAATTCGTCTTCGCGAACAACGGGAACCCTATACTCGAAGTTACCTTTCGAGATAATATCGAGCCCTTCCGAAAGCACCGAAAAATACTTAATAATACGTTTAGTAAGAAGATAGAAGAGAAGAAGAAAAATCATGGTAAAAACGGCTACCGATGCAACGACTAAGAACGGAATGTACTCAAGCTTTCCTTGAGCTGTGGTCGAATCAATCAACCGCCCGATGAACCCAATGACATACAAGCTAAGAAAATACGATAACACGATGGTCAGGACCATGGCCCCGAGAAAGGAATACCGTACGCTCCGCCTAATTCCGAAATGCTTAGTTATCCATTTTATAACCAACACCCCATACCGTCTTGATGTATTCCGGCTTCCTCGGATTGAGTTCAAGCTTCTCCCGCAGATTTCGTATATGAACCATTACCGTATTGTCCGAATAACCGACTCGCTCTTTCCATACGGACTCGTAGATCGCATCGGCGCTAAATACATGTCCTGGGCTAGCCGCAAGCAAACGCAGGATTGCAAACTCTAAGGGCGTCAGCATGACTTGTTGGCCCCGGATCGATACAAAGTGCTTTGCAATGTCGATAACGAGCTCTCTAATGGCGATATGGTCGTGGGCGGCATCTTTCGCAGCGAGCAATCTCTGCCGCCTTAGCTGTGCTTTTACGCGGGCAATTAACTCCATCGGATTGAATGGTTTCGTGACATAATCGTCCGCGCCTGTCGTTAGCCCCATGATCTTATCCATATCTCCTTCCTTGGCGGAGAGCATGATGATGGGAACGGAAGATCTTTCTCGGATGTGCATGCATGCTTTTATGCCATCCATTCGCGGCATCATAACATCCAATATGATGAGATCTACTTCCCGTTGCGTAAGAATATCGAGCGCATCCACTCCGTCTGAGGCTTCAAGGACCGAGTGACCTTCATTGCGCAAGTAAACGTGGATAACGTCCCTGATTTCCGTATCATCATCTACGACTAGAATGACGCTCATTTTACTCTCTCCTAGGATGATGAATTTTATGGGTTGCCTTCCTACAAACATAAACAAATGCAGGGGGGATATTCAAGGGGACTGCCGAGATCCTTTCCATCTCAAAATGCTCCGCGAACAGTTTTCTCATTTGCAAAGAGTATTGAAAAGCGATCAATTTGCCTCCCGGCTTAAGCGCCTCTTGGCACTGCTGAACCAGTTGGAGCCGCATGATAGGGGAAAAGTTGTAAAAGGGCAGTCCGCTAAAGATGTAATCGACTTCTTGTACATTGTGCTTCTTCAGTTGGGCAACTAACCTCAATGCATTGCTTTCCCTAATGAACTGGGGAAAATCCTGTTGAAGCCGTTCGCCCATCTCCTCCTCTTTCTCGAAGAGAATCACCTTGCTTTCAGGCCTTGCGCGTTCCGCAATTAAACGCGTAATCGCGCCGGTGCCCGACCCTATTTCTACGATATTTTCAGCTTGTTCCCACTCGGCCGCCTCAACCATACGATTGGCTAAAAACCGCGAACTTGGAACGACGCTTCCAACATATTTAGGATTATGAATAAACTTCTTAAAGAAAAGAAGAGAATGATTCTTAAACATTTTATCCCACCTCAATGAACTGTTAGAAACAAAATCAGTTTAGATAAAACAACTTAGCTCCTCCCTAGGATCTTTCTGAAGAAATCCTGAAGATTCGGATCCGGAAAAATCGAGAAATAAAAAGAACTCGCCTTATTAAAAGGCGAATTCTTTTTATTTCTTAATCCATTTCTTGCTTACAGTTGACTAGCCAGATAATTCGCAAGCTGCTCGAACGTGCCTTCGAACCCTTGAGCGACCATTGGCGCCATCGCGTCGAAGGCTTCCTGTTCCTCGGCGGAGGCATTGAGCGGTCCGCCCTGCAACGTTAAAATCGTCCTTCCCTCGTTTTCTTCGAGCGTTAGAATATTCAGAATCTCAAGCGGCCAGTAAGTGCGCCGGATCGGTCCACACCTTAAATACCAGTTCTTTAGGGGCGTTGAACTCGCGTTTCAATAAAAGTCCTTGTTCGTTGCTCATTGGATTTCCTCCTTAAGGATTTAGGGATGATAAGTCCTTCGCAAACGAATGAGATGATCGGAGTAGTTCCTTGCTCATGAAATATACTATACAGGAAATATTCCAGTCAAGGAATATAAAAACGTTTATTTAATTTTTATGGCTAACGACTGAGTCGTAGGTTCCTTGATCTCCGCTGGCATTCTCAGCAATTTAAGGCTATAAAACAGCGCATTGAGCAGTAAGGCAAGGACAGCGATCATGGCTAAACAAAGGACAAATTCCAATGTCCTTCCCCCGCCAAAAAGAATATTATAGTCAAGATTGATCGAATAAAATAACGGCGATATGTAACTAAAGGCTTTAAAGTATCCGGGCATCATCTCCCGTACCATTACGGATCCTCCGGCAATCGTTTGCGACAGCAAAAGCGGAATATTTACGATCATCCCCGCTTGACCCCGCAGCATAACCGGAATGCTGGTGAACTCTATAGCCGCAAAGAGCTCCAACGCATGGACTAGCCATTCTTTAAGGAAAGTCGGGAAATCGTAACTGTGTACGGCAAAGACGATGCCGACTCCAATGAGCGGGGCGATTAGCGCAATAATGATGTTCAAACCTTGCAAAGACAAAAAGGCAGCCCACTTCCCCTCTATCCCCATAATTTGGTTTAACGCGGCCAAACTTTGCATCGAATAAATCATGGCTCCTACATACATGGCCATCGACAGGAACATCGGTGCCATCTGATTATTTAATCCGGCGGGCATTGGGTTCGTCGTAACCACATGGGATGATACCTTTGGCATAATGGATTCCGCGGAGGCATTTGGGGGTTGCAGTTGGGTGCGGATTTGCTCGGAGATCTGCGCGGATACGGATGTCATGCTCGATGTAACCGTAGACGGATTAGATCCGTTCACATAGTAATTTATTGTAGCTTGCCCGCCTTGGGAGGACAGCTTCTGGGAGAAATCCGATGGAAGATGGACGATCATATGCAGGTGTCGATCTTGAAGTTCGGCCTGCGCCTCCTCCAACGGCATATCCGTAATTATTTGAAACGGCAGTTGACCGGAGAGCTGCCGTACGAATTCTTCTCCGAATGGCTTGTCTTCGTTGACAATGGCTACCGATAAATTAGGCATGTTCTTGGGGATAGCGCTATATCCGGACAAAAAAATGCCCAGCATGGCAAGCTGGTAAAAAACAATCATAAAAATCCCGCCGATAATCCCTTTGTTTCTCAGAAAGTAAGCCATTATCTTATCCCTTACCCTTAGCATGTGTCTTCTGGTGTCATTATCTCCATGGACTAGATATCTATGCGTATTCCCGCGAGGAAGATCGGATATTCGATGCCGAATAACCGACACGCTTCGGTTTAAGCGAAACAGTCATGCCCTTCCCTCCACATTAAGCCGCTTGCCGTTTGAATGCGCGCACCGCAAACAGATAGGCGACGATCAATATCCCTAAGCACCACGCAAGCGCGATCCATATCTCGTTGCCCACCGGCTGTCCGGACAGCAGCGCGCGGATAGCTTCCACGATCGAGGTCACGGGCTGGTTCTCGGCGAAGGCGCGAACGACCTTCGGCATCGAATCGGTCGGCACAAACGCCGAGCTGATGAAGGGCAGGAAGATAAGCGGATAGGAGAACGCGCTTGCGCCTTCCACCGATTTGGCGGTCAGTCCGGCAATCGCCGCGACCCAAGTCAAAGCCAGCGTAAACAATAGGAGGATACCGGCTACGGCAAGCCAAGGCAGGACCCCAGCCGACGAGCGAAAGCCCATAACGAGCGCTACCAGAAGGATAACGACAAGAGAAATGGCGTTGGATACCACCGAGGTCAGCACATGTCCCCACAGCACGGCGGAACGCGCGATCGGCATGGTGTGGAACCGCTCGATGATGCCCCGTTGCTTATCCAGAAACAAGCGGTACGACGTATAGGCTATACCGCTTGCAATAGCGATCAGCAGGATACCGGGCAACAGGTAGTTCACGTAGTTATCCGTGCCGGCTTGAATGGCGCCGCCGAACACGTAGACGAACAGCAGCATCATCGCGATCGGAGTGATGCAGACCGTGATGATGGTGTCCATGCTGCGGAAAATATGACGCATGGAACGTCCAAGCATAACGCTCATGTCGCTGAAAAAGTGATTCTTTACCGTCTCCATTTACATGGCCTCCTTCTTGCCGACGATGGCGAGGAAGATCTCCTCCAACGACGGCTGTTTCTCCACATATTCCACCTTCGCTTGCGGGAACAGCTTCTTCAGCTCCGAGAGCGTGCCGCTCGCGATAATCCTGCCTTCGTGCAGAATGGCGATTCGGTCGGCAAGCTGCTCCGCTTCTTCCAAATACTGCGTGGTCAGAAAGATCGTCGTACCGCCGTCAGCAAGCTCCTTGACGGTCTTCCATACCTCGATGCGCGCCTCGGGGTCGAGTCCGGTCGTCGGCTCGTCGAGGAACACGATCTTCGGTTGGCCCACAAGGCTCAAGGCGATGTCGAGCCTGCGGCGCATGCCGCCCGAATAAGTTGACGCCCTGCGGTCGGCGGCGTCTGTCAAGCCAAAGCGTTTAAGCAGATCGTCCGCAACCTGGCGCGGATTATTAAGATGCCGCAGCTTGGCGATCAGGATAAGATTCTCCCGCCCGGTCAATATCTCGTCTACGGCGGCGAATTGCCCGGTCAAACTGATCGAATGCCGCACCTGGTCCGGCTTGGACGCTAAATCAAAGCCGCCAACAGTAACGGTTCCGCTGTCCGGTTTGAGCAGCGTGGTAAGGATTCGGACCATCGTCGTCTTGCCCGCGCCGTTGGAGCCGAGCAGGGCGAAAATACTGCCCTTCTCCACCTCGAAATCCACGCCCTTTAGAACATGAAGCTGTTTATAGGACTTTCTCACGCCTTTCACTTCGATTGCTTTTTCCATCCGGATTCCCCCCTTTTTACCTTTTTTTATCCGTAACCTTGTTCATGGCCTTGCTAACGGCTTGATTAACGGATTCTTGATAGAGGTCGGCGTAAGTTTTGGAATCTTGGATAAGATCGTCGCAGAATGCCGCTACGTCTCGGCCCGTCACTTCAAGCACGCCTTTCCCCGAGGCCGCTCCTTCTTCAAAAAGATCGACAATCCCCGATAGCAACCCCGTCCCTTCGGTTAGCTCGACTGGGCCGACCTTAAAGAGATATTTTTGAATCTCTTTATAAACGATCTGATAATCCTGCGGGAGCGCTTTGACGCGCGCCACGTGCGCTCGCCACTCTTTTTTGCCTTCGATGATATCTCTTATGCTCATTTGATTCCCTCCTATTTGCCTAATTTTTTGGCGATATTCTTGTTGAGCTGCTCGCGCCACTTGTCGCGATAAGACTTTGCCCCTTCTTCGCCGGCCAGCGCCGAGCAGAAGCCTTGGATATCGTCGCCCAGAACCTCTAGGATACTCTGACCGTCCGCCGCCGCTTCTTCAAGTAGGCCAAGTACGCCGTCGAAAATCGGCATAAGGTTGCGACCGGTGAAATCGGAGTGCTGCCAAAGGTTAGCATTGATTTTTTTCCATGCCGCTTGATAATCGGCCGGCAGCTGCCGGGCTCGCGATTCGAAATTTTTCATTTCTTTCGTCATGTCGCTGCCCGTGATTTTTTCCCAAAAATTCATTGTGTCCGCTCCTTTAACTCGCTCATTTTCGATGAGACGAACTCCCATTTCTCCCAGAACCTTCGCAGTTCTTGGCGCCCGGCATCGTTGATGGAGAAAAACTTGCGCGGCGGTCCCATGTCGGAGGGCTTCTTGGTGATCTCCACCAGTTTATTCTTCTCAAGCCGGATCAGAATGGTGTAGACCGTTCCCTCCACGACATCCGAGAAGCCGAGGGCGTTCAGCCGCCGCGTGATTTCGTAGCCGTAGGTCTCATTGCGGCTAATAATTTCAAGGACGCAGCCCTCAAGCACCCCTTTGAGCATTTCCGTTAGATTTTCCACCACGATCACTCCTTGCTATTCTGTACGACTGGTATGCAGTATTACTTACTACAGCTATAAAGTATCACGCAGTAGCTTGATTGTCAATAGCGTTTGCTCAGGAAAGGAATTTATTCACAACTATCCTGCCCTTTATAACAAACAAAACCGCCTGTAGGCGGTC
>Ga0065721_10050321_pt1 | contig 21194 bp, 20 predicted proteins | sample Mesricmetagenome_FD_59108 | JGI IMG/M metagenome (GOLD analysis project Ga0065721, IMG submission 59108) | Mesophilic microbial community from rice straw/compost enrichment Sample: eDNA_1 v2 (version 2) | ecosystem: Engineered > Solid waste > Grass > Composting > Bioreactor | place: USA: Davis... | reverse complement strand
CGTCGGCGGTGTCGGCGGGGCCGCCGCCGGATCGACCCTGGACGAGGGCGTCGACGCCAAGGCCAACCGCGCGCTGAACAGCGGAAGCGGCTCCACCACATCGTCGACCAGCACCACGCGCAGCACCTCCGGCCGTTCCACCACGGCGGCCCAGGCGCCCAGCCCGGAACGGGTCCGTGCGGTCCAGCAGGCGTTGAACGACCACAGCAACGGCGAGGACATCGCCGTGGACGGCAAATGGGGTCCGGACACCCGCCGCGCCCTGCGCGAATTCCAGCAGAACAACAACCTGCCCCAAACCGGCCGGCTGGATTCCCGCACCACGGCCGCTCTCAACCTGGACGGTCAGAACACGGGCAGCGGACAATCCGGCACCAACAACATGCCGGACACCAACGCCGGCCAGTCGGGCAGCCAACCGCAGTAGGCGCAAGGCGCGAATTGTTGCGCGCGTCGTAGACTTTTCTGTATGGGCGGAATCGGCACCTCGCCATCCGCCGTATTGGGCCGCGCTCTTTTACCACAACCAAAGTGCCCACGTTATCGGGTGTACGCTTTGACAGGGCGCGGGCGTGAATAATACATAGGTACTTTCTCAAAAAATTAGCGTCAAATCGTTCACGTGTCCGGATCGGCGAACGTCCCTTGAGCAAAACGCGCAAGGGACGTCTTATGCAGCACAATACGCAACCTCTAGGGGTGGCACCAATCGGAAACGTGGCAGGCCGGCGGCGTGGTACAAAGAGCTTCCGGCCTTCTTCGTCATCCACCGATCTCAGCCGACGCACGTCACACGACGATCCTCACCTCCACCAGTTGGAGGACGCCTCCCTTCTGGACCGCATCGCCCGCGGCGACCGGTCGGCATTCTGGGCGTTCTGGTGCCGGTACCATTCCGACCTGTTCTGGACCTACCACCGTCTTTGCAAGGGCAACCGCCAGGAAATCCATGATTGCCTGAGCGGGCTGTGCATCAGCCTGTCCGAGGCGCTTCCCATCTACGCGCGTTCCATCGTGAAGTGCCGCACCTGGCTGCGGCGCACGGCCGTCAACCATTTCATCGACACGCACCGCGCCCACCAGCGCCACCCGATCCTCGTCGGGTCGCTGACGGAGGTCGCCTGCATCGCCGACGGCAGCGGGGCGCAGGAAATCGCGGACCCGGAACGCACCAACGCCGACCGCGCGCTGCTCCTGAAGGTGCTCGATTCCCTGAACGGGATCCGCGACATCCGCATGCGGCGGGCCGCCCATATGCGCTTCATCGAGGAGCAGCCCTACACGGCCATCGCCGAGGCGCTCGGCGTGTCCGAGGAGCTGGCCCGCAAGTGGATCCAGCAGGTCCGCGCGCATCTGCGCCAGACCGTGCCGGACCATCGGGAAGCGCTTCCCCCCGCCCCATCGAAGAAAGCCGCGAAGCCGCGCCGGGGGAAGCCCGGCGGGCCCAAATCGACGCGCTGAGCCGTCCTTCCCGCGCGCCCCCTCGCCTCTCCCCTCTGCCAAGCCTCAACACGCCAGAACTGGAGCCTTTCATGCCCGACCAGATGACGCCCGCCCCGACCGTGTCCATCCCGCGCCGCACGGCCGCGAAATCCATCAACCTTGCGCTCCAGGGCGGCGGCGCGCACGGCTCCTTCACCTGGGGTGTGATCGACCGGCTGCTGGAGGACGGGCGCCTCAACATCGACGGGATCGTCGGCACCAGCGCCGGCGCCATGAACTGCGCCGTCACCGCCTACGGACTGAGCATCGGCGGAGCGGAGGGCGCCCGCGCCAAGCTGCACGAGTTCTGGAAGCGCATCTCCGACGAGGCGAAGAAGGGTCCGCTGCAGCCCACCCCGCTCGACAAGATGCTGAGCAAGGGGAACATGGATTTCTCCCCGCTGTGGCACATGTTCGACGCGCTGTCGCGCATGATGTCGCCGTACGAGCTGAACCCCATGAACATGAACCCGCTGCGCGACGTGCTGGCGGAGGTCGTGGACTTCAAGCGGCTGCGGCGGAATCCCGCCTGCAAGACCTTCATCGCGGCGACCGACGTCTGCTCCGGCCGGCTGAAGGTGTTCGGCCCGAGCGAGATCTCGGTGGAGGCGGTGCTGGCGTCGGCCTGCCTGCCCTTCCTGTTCCAGGCGGTCCAGGTCGGCAACGCCTTCTACTGGGACGGCGGCTATTCCGGCAATCCGCCGCTGTTCCCGCTGATCGAGCATTGTGACAGCCGCGACATCCTGATCGTGCAGATCAACCCGGTGCGCCTGCCGGTCCCGCCGCGCTCCGCCCGCGAGATCATGGACCGCGTCAACACGCTCAGCTTCAACTCCAGCCTGATGCGCGAGCTGCGGGTCGTGAACTTCATCTCGAAGCTGATTGACGACGGCGAACTGGACGGCAAGAAGCACAAGCGGATGAACATCCACACCGTGGATGCCGAGGAAGTCGTCGAAAAGCTGGGCGTCACCAGCAAGCTGAACGCCGACTGGGACTTCCTGATGCACATGTTCGAAACCGGCCGCAGCAAGGCGGACAACTTCATCGAGGCGCATTTCGACCAGATCGGAAAGGAATCCTCCACCGACATCGCCGCGAAGTTCGTTGCATGATGAGAGCGCCGATGGACCGGCGGCGGCTGCCGACCGCCTGGGCCGAAGTCGATCTCCACGCCCTGGGCCGCAACCTGATGGCGCTGCGCCGGCGCCTTCCGGTTGGGATGGCGGTCTACGGGGTGGTGAAGGCCGACGCCTACGGCCACGGCGCGGCGGTCGTCGCCCGGACCCTGCAGCATTACGGCGTCGACGGGTTGGTCGTCGCCGACCTGGAGGAAGGCACGGCCCTGCGCCGGATCGGCATCGAACGGCCGATCCTGGTGCTCGACCCGCCGTTGCCGCAGCAGGCGGCGACGATGGCCTCCCACGGGCTGACGGCGACCGTCACCACCCTGGCGGAAGCCCAGTGCCTGGCCATGGCGGCCAGCCGCACCGGCGAGACCGTGCCCGTGCCCGTCCATGTGCGGGTGGACACGGGCTTCGCCGGCTTCGGCGCGCCGGCCGCGTCGCTGATCGACCTGCTGGACGCCATCGACCGGATGCCCGGCCTGCGTCTGGCCGGTCTCTACACGCACCTCTCCGGCTCCTACCGGGGCGGGGACACCGCGGGCCTGAAGGAACTGGAGCGTTTTGGCGAGGCGGTGGCGCGGGCGAACGCCGCCGGCCTCACGCCGCCGCTGGTGCACGCGCTGAGCAGCCCGGCCATCGACAGCCCGGCGCTGTTCACGGCCGCCCTGCGGATCGGCTGCACGCTCGTGCGCTGCGGGTCGTTGCTCTATGGCATCCGCATGGTGCCGGGGGAGAGCGCCTTCCCCTTCACCCCGCTGATGGAGGTGAAGGCCCGCGTTATGCGCGTGTCCACGCTGGGGCCCGGAAGCCTCCTCGGCTACGGGGCCTCGGGGACGGTGCGGCGGCGCATGCAGGTGGCGATGGTCCCCTTCGGCTTTTCCGACGGGCACCATCTGCACCGGCTGGGCGGGGGACGCCTGCTGATCCGCGGGCAGGCGGCGCCCATCGTCGGCTCCGCCTTCATGAGCGGCCTGCTCGCCAACGTCTCCCGGATTCCGGACGTCCAGCCGGGGGACGAGGCGGTGCTGATCGGGCGGCAGGGCGACCAGTGCATCACCGCGGAAACCGTCGCGGCGCAGTGCGGCCTGCGGCCCTCGGCCATTCCGCTGCTGGGGCCGCGGGTCGTCCGGCATTACCGGATGACCCCCGACGGACCGGCCGAACCGGAAGAGACGGAGACGGCCGACCACGAGGTTCCGGCATGACCGAACCATTCACCCGCCGGCGCTGGATCGCGGGCGCCCTGTCCGCGGCCGGGGTATGGAGCATCGGCCCGCGGGTCGGCGACGCCCTGGCGGCCCAGCCGCAGCTGAAGCCGGTGCGCAACGGCGACCGGCGCTGGCGCATCGGCTATGCCGAGGCCATGCCCTACGGCAACTACGCAGGAACGCTCGCCGCCATCCTGAAGGGGCTGGAACGGATGGGCTGGGTGGGCGACCTGCGCGACATGCCCTACACGCCGGGGCAGAAGGACAGCGCCGCGCTCTGGTCCTGGATGGCCGGGAACGCCGACAGCCGATACCTGGAATTCGTGCCCGACGCCCACGCGACCAACGTCTCGCAGGTCTCGGCCATGGGCATCGTCCAGCGGCTGCGCATGGTCCGCGACGTCGACCTGATGATCGTCATGGGCACGGTCGCGGGGATTGCGCTCGCCACCGGCGACCACACGGTGCCGGTGCTGGTCTTCTCCTCCACCAACCCGGTTTTGGCGGGCATCGTCGCGTCCGAGAGCGATCCGGGGCGGGACCATGTCTGGGCGCACCTGGACCCCCGGCGGTTCCAGCGGCAGCTGTCCATCTTCCACAAGACGTTCCAGTTCCGGCGGCTGGGCATCACCTACGAGGACAGCCCCGCGGGCCGGGCCATCGCCTCGCTGGCCGACATCGAGGCCGCGGCGGACCGGATCGGGTTCGACCTGATCGAACAGTATGTCCGCGCCCCCGCCGACGAGAAGGACCAGCCCCGCTACGAGGCCGAACTCAGTGCCGCGTGGGAGGCTTTGTCCTTCAGCGTGGACGCCATGTACATCACCTACGGCCGCTGGCCGCTGGACCGCTTCCCCACGCTGATCCGGCCCTTCCTGGACCGCCGCGTCCCGACCTTCTCGCAGCTCGGACCGGAGGAGGTCGAAAAGGGCGCGCTGATGAGCATCGCGCGCGCCGACATGTCCGGCGTGGGCAACTTCGGCGCGTCCACCATCGCCCGCGCGCTGAACGGCGAGCGGCTGCGCACCCTGCCCCAGGTCTATTTCGACACGCCCTCCATCGCCTGGAACGTCGCGACGGCGACGGCCATCGGCTACCGGATCCCCTTCCCCGCCCTGCTGGCGGCGGACGCCCTCTACGGAGTGCCTTGAAACATGGCGGAACCTCAGCGGCGTCCGACAGATGAAGAGACGGGCGAACGGCCGAGCCTGCTGCGCGGATTTCTGGTGTCCACGGTCCTGGTGATCGCGACGCTGGTCTTCAGCCTGGGCATCAACCTCGGCTCCTTCCGCCAGAACTACGCCAACACCCTGATGGCGGCCTTCTCCGTGGTGGGCGACAAGGCCGTGGGCAACATCCAGGAAGCGCTCGGCTACGGGAAGCCGCTCGACGACTTCTACGGGATGGAGCCGATCCTCCGGCAGATCGTCACCAACCTGCCCTGGGTGGACTCGGTGCAGGTGGCGCTCGCCGACGGCCGCATCGTGCAGACCGACAGCGGCCGTGTCGAACGGACCATGAAGGAGTCCACCCGCCGGCGCGCGACCGCCGAACTGGCGAAGCGTCCCTACTGGTTCGATCACGACCCCGCGGCCGGCCACTACGCCCTGCACGTGCCGATCCGCAACCCGGACGACCGCAGCCTGGCGGGATTCCTCATCATCGTCTCGGAAAGCGAGGCGATCGATTCCCGCGTGCAGGACTTCCGCGACCACATCATCCCGCCGCTGCTGTGGACCGGGCTGGGCACCATCGCGGTGCTGGGCCTGTTCGCGGCAGGTTCCGCCTTGGTTGCCCGCAAATCTGGTGTCCGCCGATCGCCGCGGCTGGAACGGGCGCACCGCGCCCTGACGCTCGGCGCGCTGGTCGCGGTGCAGATCGCGGCGGGCGCCCAAAGCTATTCGCTGCTGTCCAAAGCGCATCTGGAGGCCGCAGAGCAGGCCACCGACATCGTCGCCCGCATGGTGCGCAACGACATCGAAGCGGTGATCCGCCGGGGTTCCACCTACTGGTCCCTGCACGGCATCGACGTCTATTTCGATCGCATCCTGTCGGAAATGCCCACCCTGCGGACCATCGACCTGCGCACCGACGGCGGGCCGGCGGATCCGCAGCGCAAGGGCGGGCTGCCCTTCGCCTCGCTTCAGGACGTGACGCTGCACTGGCCGCTGGCCGCCGACCGGTCGGGGATGGCGCCGGACCTCGTCGTGGTCGTGGCCGGCGACGGGATCGCGCGGCAGCTGACCGAGTTCGGGCTGGACATGGCGACCATCCTGATCACGTCGCTGCTGTTCATGTTCGAGCTGCACCGCGCGCTGGGCAGCCGCCACGCGCCGGAGCACCGGACGACGCGGATCCCGGTGGAGGGGATCGCCATCTCCGTCCGCTTCACGACCTTCCTGATGTATTTCGGCGCCTTCCTGCCGGTGTCCTTCGTGCCGCTGGTGATGGCGACGTTCGAGCAGGAACTGTTCGGCCTTCCCCCTGTGAAGGCCGCCGCCGCCCCCCTGACGGCCGAGATGCTGTGCGGCGTCGTCGCCGCCGTCGCCGCCGGCCATCTGGCCGGGCGGTTCGGCTGGCGCCCCATCGCCATGGCCGGCTTCGCGGCCAGCGCCGCAGGCATGGCGCTGGCCGCCGTGACCGGCGACCCGCTGGTCTTCGTGCTCGCCCGCGGCCTGTCGGGGGCCGGGACGATGTTCGGCCTGATCGGCATCAACAGCCTGATCGGGCGCCTGCGCGGGCGGATGGACACGCCGGCCCTCCAGGCCGGGATGTTCGCCGGCATGTACGCCGGGGTGAACTGCGGGGCCGTGTCCGGCGCGCTGCTCGCCGCCAGCAACGGGCCGACCATGGTCTTCGCCGCCGGGGCCGCGATCCCGCTGCTGGGATTCCTCTACGCCGCCTTCGGCGTGCCGCAGACGTCCTACTGGCCGGCGGCACCGGCCCGGACGGCGGGGGCGGAGGCGGGCGGCGGACGCGGCACCGGACGCCGCTGGGGAGTCGCTGGCTTCCTGCTGCTGATCTCCCTGCCGACCGCCGCCGCGGCCATGTTCCAGCCCTTCTACCTGCCGCTGTTCGTGTCCGACCTGGGCCTGTCCTCGGCGACGGTCGGCCGCGCCTACCTGATGCACGGGCTGTGCGTGGTGCTGATCGGCCCGGTGCTGACCCGGCTGACCGCGCGGCGCATCCCGATCCCGGCCGGGACCATCCTGTCCGGCAGCCTGATCGCGGCGGCGCTGGCGATGTTCGGCATGCAGTCCTCGCTGTGGACGGCCTTCGCGACGGTGTTCCTGATCGGCGTGGCGGAAAGCTTCGGCCTCGCCGCCCAGATCCGCCATGTGGAGACCCTCGCCGCGCCCGAAGCCAGCCGCCGCGAGGCGACGCTGGCGCTGCACGTCAACGCCCGCAAGGCCGGGCAGGCGGTGGGGCCCATGCTGTTCGGCACCATCGCCGCCGCCGGACCCGGCGGTGTCGGGATGATCGGGGCCGGGCTGGCCGGCAGCCTGCTGCTGTTCGCCGTGCTGATGCACCAGTGGCGCGCGGATCCGGAAAGGGCGCCGTCATGATGCCTACCCGATTACCAAGCGCCCTCCCCCGGACCATCGTCGTGCGGTCGCGCGCCGACGGGTCGTCGCGGGCCTTCCGGATGGACCGGCTCGGCCCGCGCGACCGCGGCGCCATGCTGGCCTTGCAGGAGGTGGCCTGCGGCCCCCTGATGCATCCCCTGACGCCGGACGAGGTGGACGGCATGTTGGGAAGCGGGGGCTGCGTGCTGGGCGGCTTCCTGGCCGACCGGCTGATGGCCTTCCTGGCCATCCAGTTTCCCGGCCGGAGCGCCGACAACCTGGGCCGCGACTACGGCCTGGCCGAAGAAGACCTCGACCGCGCCGTCCACCTGACGGGCGTGCTCGTCCACCCGGACCTGCGCGGCAACGGCCTGCACAGGACGCTGGTGGAAACGGCGGCCGGTTCGCTGCTGTCGCCCGCCCGCCACCGCTACTGGTTCGCCACCGTCCGGCCCGAGAATGTGCCCAGCGTGCGCGGCATGCAGTCCGTCGGGATGCGCGTGTTCGCGTGCCATCCCAAGCACGACGGGCACGACCGCTTCCTGTTCGTCCGCGACCTGTGGGACGGCACGCCGCCCGCCTGTGCGGCGCCGGTGCCCGGACGTGTCCCCGAGAGCACCCCTGCCCAGAGATAACTCGCTCTGACGGCCGCCCAACCGGAGATCGCTCCCCGATGCCCCAAAGCCTCTACCGCATCCGCCTGCGCGTGGGGATCGCGCTGGCCTTCCTGCTGACGACCGTGCCGCTGATTGGCGTGATGCTGACCTACCTCTACCTTGAGAACTCCCGGTCGGCGCTGGAGGTGGCGTCCCAGTCCATCGAGCGCACGACCCAGGACATCATCGAGGACCTGCACGGGCTGGTCAGCCCGGTCGCCCGCGTGGCGGAGGCGACGGCCATGTTCGGGCGGATCGACCGCTATGGCCTGCGGCGCATCGAATCCCTGCGCTATTTCTCCGACGCCATCGCCGCCCTGCCGCAGTTGGCGTCGATCTACGTGGGCTTCGCGGGCGACGGGGCTTTCTTCCAGCTGATCCGGCTGAACCGGGAAACGGGGCGCTTCGGCCCGGCCAGCCCGCCGCCGGCCGAGACCCGGCTGGCCCTGCGCATGCAGGACGCCAGTTCCGGCAGCTTCGCCGATTCCTACCTCTACCTGCGGTCCTGGGGGCATGTGGTGGGGGCGGAGCGCGTGGTCGCCGCCGAGGATCCGCGGGTCCAGCCCTGGTTCGAGGCCGCGACGACGCGCTCCACCGCCGCGCTGTCGGACGGCTTCGTCCTGCCGGCGACGGAACGGCCGGTGGTCACCGTCTCCTACCGCATGGCGACCGACGAGGGCGTGCCCATCGGCGCGGTCGGCGCCGACGTGTCGCTGGACGCGCTGGCGAACCGCCTGGACGCCAAGCGCATCGGCGCGGCGGGCGCGATCTTCGTGGTCGACGGCGCCGGCCGGGTGATCTGTCACAACCGCGCCGACCTGCTGGTCGACCGCAGCGGCGGCAAGCCGGCCCTGCACATGGCGGCAGCCTTCCCGGATCCCGTGCTGGCCGGCGCCGTGGCGCTGCGCGACAAGGGCGCCGGCAGCCGCTTCATCGCCCCGCTGGGGCCGGAGGGCAAGGACTACATCGTCGAGTTCGCCCCCCTGCCGAGCGACATGGGCCGCGACTGGACCGTCGGCGTCGCGGTGGAGGTGGACGAGTTCGTGGGCGCCATCCGCGGCGCCACCTTCCGCATCATGGCCATCGGCAGCGCGCTGCTCGCCGCGTCGGTGCTGCTGCTGCTGTGGCTGTCGCACCGGCTGACCCGCCCCATGCAGCAGATCGTGGCGGAGACCAACCGCATCCGCCACTTCGAACTGGACAACGACTTCCAGGTCCGCTCGCGCGTGCGCGAGGTGGCGGAGCTGGCCGGTGCGGTGGAGGCCATGAAGGGCGGCCTGCGCCGCTTCGGCGCCTATGTGCCGAAGGCGCTGGTGCGCGAGATCATCGTGACCGGCGACGGCGGCGAGCTGGGCGGCGAGACCCGGCCGCTGAGCATCCTGTTCACCGACATCGCCGGCTTCACCGCGACCAGCGAGGCGATGCCGCCGCAACAGGTTCTGGACCGGCTGACCACCTATTTCCAGCAGATGACCGGCTGCATCCACGACCATGGCGGCACGGTCGACAAGTTCATCGGCGACGCCATCATGGCTTTCTGGAACGCCCCGCGGACGGATCCCGACCATGCGGAGCGCGCCTGCCTCGCGGCGCTGGGCTGTCTGGCCGTGAACCGCCGCATCAACGAAGAGTGCTTGGCCGCCGGCACCCCGCCGATGCCGACCCGCTTCGGCCTGCACATGGGCGAGGTGGTGGTGGGCAACGTCGGCTCATCCGACCGCATGCAGTACACCGCGCTTGGTTCACACGTGAACCTCGCCTCCCGCATCGAGGGGCTGAACAAGGCCTACGGCACCAACATCCTGGTGACGGAGACGGTGGAGCGCGCGGTGCGCGGGCGATTCCTGTTCCGGCCGGTGGATCTGGCCGTGCCCTCCGGCCTGTCGGCGCCCATCGAACTGTTCGAACTGGTCGGCGCGCTCGACCCGCGCTCGCCCTTCGCCTGCTCGCCCGAGACGCACGACCTCTGCCGGCAGTGGCACGTGGCGGTGGCGCTCTACCGTGGCCGGCGCTGGGCGGCGGCGCTGGAGTTGCTGCGCCCGCTGGCCGACGTCGCGGAGATGAGCGCGCTCGCCCGGATCTACATCGCGCGCTGCGAACGGCTGATCGCCGACCCGCCCGGCGACGGCTGGGACGCCGCCGAACACTTCAAGACGAAATGAGGACAGCGATGAAGACGAGATGGACGGCGCGCCGGCTGGCCGCCCGCGCGGTGGTGATGCTGGCCCCCCTGATGGCCCCCTTGATGGTGGCTCCGCTGATGATGATGGCCGGCGCCGCGGCCTCGGCCGAGACGGTGATCAAGCTGGCACACCCCAACCGCAACGACGCCTTCGACAACACGGCCGGCGCCATGGCCATCGTGTTCAGGAACAACGTGGAGACCGCCACCGACCGGCGCGTCCGCGTGGAGATCTTCCCCGAAGGCCAGGTGGGCCGCGACGGCGAGGCGGTGAAGCTGGTGAAACAGGGCACCATCCAGTCGGCCATCTCGTCGGTCGGCGGGGTGGCGCCGCTCTACCCGATGCTGGCGATCCTCGACCTGCCCTTCGCCTACACCTCCGTCACCAACGCCTACGACGTCTTCGACGGTCCGTTCGGGCACAAGCTGGCGGAGGACATCCGCCGCAAGGCGGGCATCGCCGTGCTGGGCTTCGGCGATCCGGGCGGGCTGTTCACCATCACCAACTCCAAACGGCCGATCCGCACGCCCGACGACGTGAAGGACCTGAAGATCCGCACCATGGATCTCGACACGCACCGGACGATGATCGCCAGCCTGGGCGGCACGCCGCTGAACGTCGCCTGGTCGGAGCTGTACAACGCGCTGGGCACCGGGGCGGTGGACGGCCAGATGAACCCGGTGCCGATCATCCGCTTCGCCCGCTTCGACGAGGTGCAGCGCCATCTGACGCTGAGCAACCACCTGTTCCTTCCCTACGTCTGGGTCATCAACGCGAAGTTCCTGGACGACCTCGCCCCCAGCGACCGCGCCGCGGTGCTGAACGCCGCGCGCCTGGGGGTGGTGGCCAGCCGCGGCCTCAGCCGCCTGATCGAGGCGTCGGACCGCGGCCTGCCGCCGCTGGCCCAACGGATGGAGGTGCACACCCTGTCCGCGCGCGAGGCGGAGGAGTTCCGCAAGGTCGCCCAGCCGGCCGTCCGCGAAGCCATCGGCCGCCGCTTCGGAGCGGAGGGGGTGGAGATGCTGGCGGCCTTCGAACGGGCCGTGCGCGAAGCGCAGTGACACGCTGTTTGAATAGGACCCTGGCACCGCGCCAGGGTCCAGGGTCCGGTTCACCAGTGGACGATGCCCATGGTGTCCGCCGCCTTGTGCATGGCGTCGTAATGCGCCCTGGTCATGCCGGCCACAAGACCCGCTAACCCGGCGTCGGTCTTGCGGAACTCGTCGCGCGCGTCGCGCAGCAGTTGCGCGCCGACTTCGGCGGGGCAGGTGGCCACCCCGTGCTGGTCGCGGGACTTCGCCGCGGACTCGCTGCCCACGGCGACCAGAATGGCCCGCGCCTTGTTGTAGCGGGACGCCTTGATCGTCGTCATCCATCACTTCCTTCATGCCGTCGCCGTGCTCCAGGGCACGGGCGTGTTTTAGCGGCGGACGGCAGGGCGCCTCCGCCGCACCCCACAGACGGATGGCGCGACAGACTTGTGATTGAAACAACGGATCACACAACACGCAATATTGCCACCACTGCGGACATGCCCTCCGGAAATTCCTCCATTTCAGAGAAAATCCATTCACATCCGCAATCCCTGATCCGTCACATGGTGCAGAGACACCGGACTTGTGAAGGGAAGCAGCGGTGGTTGTTCCGCTCGTCACCAGCCGCGATGCGACAGGCACGCCGTGGGCCGCCCTGCCGGGCCTGACCGGACTTCAGGGACTGATGCTGATGGAGGACGGGCACGAGGACATCGTGGTCGCCATCCTCGACAGCCCCGTCCACCACGGCCACCCCGCCCTTGCCGCGGCACGGATCGAGACGTTGCCCGCCGCGGCCGGCGGTGCGGGTACAGACAGGGCGCCGCTCTCCGACCACGGCACCCACGTCGCCAGCGTCATCCTGGGCCAGGGGACCGGCATCGCGCCCGGCTGCCGGGGCGTGGTCATCCCGGTCTATGGCGAGGACGCCGCCGGGCAGCTGGTCGATTGTGACCAGACGGCGCTCGCCATGGCCATCGACCGCGCGGTCGAGGCCGGCGCCCACGTCATCAACATCAGCGGCGGCGTGCTCAGCACCTCCGGACGGGCGGAATTCCTGCTGGAAAGCGCCGTCGAACGTTGCGTGAAGCGCAACGTGCTGATCGTCGCGGCGGCCGGCAACGACGGCTGCGACTGCGTCCATGTGCCGGCGGCCCTGCCGGGCGTATTGGCGGTCGGCGCCGCCGACGCGGAAGGCCAGCCGCTGGGCTTCAGCAATTTCGGCGGGGCTCTGCGCGGCCAGGGCATCCTGGCGCCGGGTGCGGACATTCCCGGCGCGGGCATCGCGACCCCGGGCGCGATCGTCCGCAAGACGGGCACCAGCTTCGCCACCCCCATCGTCACCGCGGTCGCGGCCCTTCTGCTCAGCCTGCAACGGCGCAGCGGCGACACGCCCGACCCGCAGCGAGTCCGCAAGATCCTGCTGGACTGCGCCGTCGGCCTGCTGCCCGACGAGGCGTTCGACGAAAGCCGCGCGCTGCGCGGCCGCCTCAACGTGCCCTGCTCCCTGATGCGCATCCTCGGCGTCGGCGGCGACACGCCCGCCCGACATTCCCCCCGCAACCCCGAAAAGGACCCGTCCATGCCGAACCCGCCCCGCGATTCCCAGTCGGTCGCCCCCTCCGACCACGGCCTTATGTCGTCGGACGTCGCGGTGTCGCCTTCCGAAGCGCCGGCCCCAATGGTTGCCCCGATGATGGCCCCGGCCTTCCAGCCCGTCCAGGCGGTGGCCGCGTCGGAATGCGGCTGCAAGCGCCCGACCGCCGCCGGGGTGTCCAACGGCCAGCTGGTGTTCGCGCTGGGCCAGCTCAGCTACGATTTCGGGACCGAGGCGCGGATGGACTATTTCATCCAGCAGATGGGCAGCGCCGCCGACATCATGAACCCCGTCAAGATGGCGACCCGCCTGCAGGCCTCCAAGGAGGGCGGCGACGGCCACACCGACGAGGCCGAGGCGCTGATCTGGACGCTCTGCATCGACGACACGCCGGTCTACGCCATCGAGCCGGACAGCCAGTTCGCCGTGCTGTGCTACCTGCGCCTCGTGGAATTCCTGTTCCAGCAGGAGAAGCAGGGCGTGGAGCGCGTGTCCATCGCCGGCCGCATCAAGGGAACGACCCGCCTCTACAACGGCACGGTGGTCCCCAGCATCTCCCCCACCCTGCGCGGCATGTACAACTGGAACGTCCAGACGCTGGTCGACGCCGTGCTGTCCACCATGGACTCGATGCAGAAGGATCAGGAGGATCAGGTCCGCGCCCGCATCGGCGAGTTCCTGCACCGCATCTATTACGAGATGCGCAACACCGGCCTGACGCCGGAACACCGCGCCATGAACTACGCTGCCACCAACGCCTTCCACAGCGGGCCGATCTTCAAGGAGATGGCCTCGCAGAACATGGTGCTGGACCGCATCACGGTGGAGCGCAGCCCGATCTGCCGGCCAGATTCCGACTGCTGGGACGTGGTGATCGGCTTCTTCAACCCGGCGCGCATCATGGACCAGGCGCGCAAGGTCTACCGCATCACCGTGGACGTCAGCGACACCGTCCCGGTGACCGTCGGCGAGCCGCGGAGCTGGCACGTCTACTTCAACTACGGCCACTGAGCACCACAAGAAATCCGAACAGCGAAAACCCTTCCGGTTCCGCGGGGGCGGCCCGGAAGGCGGCGTGGCCGGCCGCGCCGCAGGTGTCCGACGAACGGCGGGCACCCGGCCGGCATCTCCCACCACCCCTCTCTCCTCAAAAGGAGTTTCCCCATGACCAGCATGAAGCTGCCGAAGCAGGCTCCGGGCGTCGAGCGCAACATCCACAAGCGCGCGGTCGCCATGGCTGCCGCCGGCGGCAACGTCCGTCCGTCGGGCTTCCTCGACATCCTCCAGTCGGTCGCCTCCAAGGCCGTTCCCTTCATCCGGGGTGGCCTGGGCGCCGTGATGAACGGCTGATCGCCCGTCATCGCCGGAAGTCCCCCCGCCATCCCCGGGCGCGGGGGGACTTGCCGTCCCGGATAGTCGCGATCATCCCGACCGGAGGTCCGCCATGGAATTCACCGAGGTCACCCCGGCGCCGTGCCAGAACGAGGGCAAGGTTCCGTGCAACCCGCCGCCGCAGCGGCGCGCCATATCACGGTCCGTGTCCGGGACGATCGCCGCCGACCCCAGCCACACGACGCTGTCGCCGCTGCTGACCGGCGGTGCCCGCCGCGCCGTCTGCGTGCCGTGCCTGATCATCGCGTCGTTCTGACCCTTCCCCTCCCCATTCCGCCCTCTCCAATCCGAGGACACCATGAGCGTGGACACCACCACCGCCCGCCACGTCACTCAGGCCGGTCTTGACCTCATCAAATCCTTCGAAGGCTGCCGCCTGAAGGCCTACAAGTGCCCCGCGGGCATCTGGACCTGCGGCTACGGCTCCACCGGCCCCGACGTCGGACCCGACACGGAATGGACCCAGGATCAGGCCGTGGCCCGCCTCGCCAGCGACCTGAACAAGTTCGAGCATGGCGTCGCGGCGCTGTTGACCGCCGACGCCAGCAACGCCGAGTTCTCGGCCATGGTCTGCCTGTCCTACAACATCGGGCTCGGCAACTTCGGCAAATCCTCCGTCCTGCGGCTGCACAACCAGTCGGACCGCAAGGGTGCCGCCGACGCCTTCCTGATGTGGACCAAGGCCGGCGGCAAGGAACTGCCCGGTCTGGTGCGCCGCCGCGCCGCGGAGCGTTCCCTGTACCTGAGCTGATCCCCCGGGGCCGTTTCCCGTCAGCTCATCCTCCGGATCGCCTCCGCGGCCAGGGCCTGCACCCGGTCGGCCCGGCGGCGACCCGAAGGACCGGCGGAACCGGCCGCCACCACGGCCGACAGCCGTTCCGCCAGCGCCCGTTCCTGCGCGCAGGCCTCCGCGCACAGCGCCCGCATCTCCGCGATGCTCGGGCGCCATTTCTGCGTCCGGCGCCATGTCCGCGCCGCCTGGTCGACGGCCCAGGCCGGGAACTCCCCCAGATCCTCCGCCCAATCAAGCGCGACCAATTGCTCCACCTCCGGCGCCGCGCCCTTGGCGGGAAAGTGGCTGAGCAGCGCCAGGATTCGCGCCAGCAGATGGTCCGACCGCGCCGGGGCGAGCACCGTGCCGGCCAGCTCGTCGAGCGCGCGCCGGGCCATCAGCCCGTGCTGCTCGGTCACGGTCGGTGGCGGGATCCAGTCCTCCGTCACCCCGTCGAAACCGTTGTCGCCGAAGCGCGAACGGCGTTCCACACGACCGGTGGCCAGCACCTCCCGCAGCGGCGCGGGGAGCGACGCCATCAGCGCGGCGCGGCGCTCGGCCGCGGGTGCCGCCGGGTTGAAGGGCTGTTGGGATCGTGGCGGCAGCGTCGTGACGGTGGCGGACATGCGGTCTCCTTACCCCCAGGACTGGGAAGCGGCCTGGGAAGCGGCGGCGTTCAGCCGCGCGGCGGCGGCCATCCAGGCGCCGAGGCGCTGCTCGGCGGCGGTCTCCGCCGTCCGTCCGGCGGGTGCGGTCCGGACGGTTGTGCCGGATCCGGCTGTACGGGCGGGCGGAGCCTTGCCCGCGGCGGCGTCCTGGACCAGCCAGGACCTCCAGGCGGCGCCGACATCCCGGTACCGGTAGCCATGGGCCCGGCAGCGGAGCAGGAACCCTTCCACATGCTGGCCTAGGTCGATGTGGGCGAAGCGGGCGCGGGCCCAGGTCAGGTCGTCGGCACCGGGCATCCAATCCGCCGGAACCTCTCGTGCGGGCCCAGGCTCGGGCTTACGCTCGCGCGCTGAGAGCGAGTCCGGAGTCTGTTCGAATCCCGGCTGTTCCTGTCGCACCGCTGCACAAGGGGAGTCGGCTGTTGCGACAGCCAGAATTTCCGCGGTGTCGCGCGGCTGCACAGCCCCGGCACGACCCGCGGCCTTATCCGCGGCTGGGGGCGCGACGATCGGCCCGTCGCCGGGAACCAGCCGCAGCCGGTACAGGCAGGACAGGCGCCCGCCGGACGCCGACCGGCGCGGTTCCATCTCGATCACCCGCGCTTCCGCCAGATGGCCGAGGATGCGGTTCACGGTGCTGCGGCTGCGCTTCAGGGCGGCGGCCAGCGTCGCCTGCGACGGCCAGCATTCGCCGCGGGCGTTGGCGTAGGTCGCCAGCGCCGCCAGCACGGCTAGACCGTCCGCGTCGATGTCCGGATGGCCGAGCCACCAGGCCGGAATGCGGCCCCAGCGCCCGCTGTCCTCGGATGGGAGTGGGGGTGGGGGTGTGGTGTCGGGGGGTACCATGGGCGATCTCCGCAAGGAATGGTGCCGGTGAGGTCCGGCGGACTTGCGGATGAGGATTCCGTGGCGGAGCAGTCCTGCCAAACCGCGGGCTATCGCTCCATACGCCGCCATGGAGCGGCATCCCGCGCCCATGGAGCCTTTGCCCGCGGCCCTGGAGCCTTCGCCCGCCACCCTGGAGCGATAGCCCGCGCTTTGCCCGCGAATCGGAATCCTGGAGCGACGGCCCGCGCCTATGGAGCCTTTGCTCGCGCCTTCATCGGGCCAAGATATGGAGTGATTGCCCGCGGTCTGTGCGCAAAAGTTCTAAACCTTGTGGGTGGCATGGAGCGATTGCTCGCACTTTGGGGGCAAAACGGCCCGAAAACCGGCCCGAACCATGGAGCAACAGCTCGCGGTTCGTCCGTCCCGGCCATCGGGCACCGTCGACGGGCAGACCATGGAGCTTTTGCTCGCGCCTTCGGGATACCGGGAATCGGCGCCATGGAGTACCGACTCGCGGTGACGGTCACCCTATGGAGCGATAGCCCGCGCCCCGTCCACACTCCCGTCCACACTCCCGTCGCGAGTCGCGCGAAAGCCCTGAGACGACGCTGTCGTTCCGCATCCGGTTCGAGAAGTGCGAGCAATCGCTCCATAAGCGCGGGCAATGGCTCCATACCCGCGGGCTGTCGCTCCATACCGAAGGTGTCACACTTTATGAAGCTGTTGTAAGTGCCCGCGTCCGGCAGCATGGTCGCTGTCAGGCACGGAGGACTGGATGAGCAAAGTCACGACACCGAATGCGTTGCAGTTGGTGCTGTTCGAACTGGAGGATCGGTCCCAGTCGCACCTGATCGCGCTGTACGATCTGGCGCCGCGCTACGTCTTCGCGTCGCGCGACGGCGGGCGTTCGGCGGAGACGGCACCCGCGAAGGGCAATTTCGTGGCGTCGATCAAGCGCGAGTTCGCCTACCGCGGCTCCACCTTCAACCTGACCATCCAGCCCGCCCGACTGACCCGCGTGGTGACCCGCGACGAGGGCGCCGCCCAGGCGGACAGCCCGACCGAGATCGAGTACGAAGTCTTCCCGGCCGAGCGCGAGCAGGTCGTGGAGCATGTGGTGCGGCGCCTTGCCATGGACCGCTCACGCCTGTCGCTGGGCGGCGAGAACCGCGACAAGGTGCAGATGCGCTTCACGCTCTACGAAATCCAGCGGGAGCTGCGCGCGGTCGGCCACACCCTGTCCATCCGCGACATCCGTGAATCGCTGACGATCCTGGCGCGCTCGCGCATCATCATCGCCAAGCCCGGTGATGGTGCAAAGAAGGGGCGCGGCGCCAACCTGCTGGAATCCACGGCTTTTCCGGTGCTGGCGATCCGGTCGCGCCCGGATCTGGTGGGCGACGAGGGCAGCGACGAGGAAACGCACCTGCAGTTCAACCCGCTGGTCTCCTCGGCCATCCGGAACCTGGAGTTCAAGCCGGTCAGCTACCAGTGGCTGATGCGGCTGAAAAGCCCGGTGTCGCGCTGGCTCTACAACCGTCTGAGCGCCGAATACGACTATTCCGGGGCGGACGCGCCCGGCGATCTGGGCGTCAAGGCGATGACCCTGTCCGCCGACGAGATCATCAAGAACAGCGGCATGAACGTCTGGAGCCGGCGCCGCGACACCCTGCGCGCGGTGAGCAGCGCGGTGGACGCCCTGGTCGAGGAAGGCATTCTGACCAGCGTGGAAAAGCTGTACGACAAGATCGGCGCCCGCATCGAGGGCATCACCTACGTCATGCTGCCGAGCGCCAAGTTCCTGGCGCAGGTGCGCAAGGCGCAGGCGGTGGAGAGCGCCAACGCGGCGGCGATGCGGGCGATCACCGGCGACGACCGGCGTCCGACCGACTTCGTTCCGGTCACGCCCGCCGCGACTGTGGAAACGCGGGTGCGCCGCGCCAAGCGCCTGACCGAAGCCGCGGAACCGGCGCTGCCGCTTGCGGCCGGGGACTGAAGCACCGGCACAGACGGCTGAAAAACTTCAGCCCTGGCCGGTCAGCTCTGGTCTGCGGCGGCGTTCAGGTCGTTGCGCAGGCGCAGCAGCATGTCGCGCAATGCGTCGAGATCCTGTGCGGAGGACCCGGCCGCGGCGGCGATCCGGTGGGGCAGGCATTCGGCCTTGGCGCGCAGCCCCGCCCCTTGCGGGGTCAGGCGGATGCGCACCAGCCGCTCGTCCTGCGGGTCGCGGGCGCGCGTCACCAGCCCCTGCCCCTCCAGCCGCTTCAGCAGGGGGGTCAGGGTGCCGCTGTCCAGACCCAGCCGTTCGCCCAGTGCCTTCATGGCCTGTCCGTCCTCCTCCCACAGCAGAAGCATCATCAGATACTGCGGGTAGGTCAGGCCCAACTCGTCCAGCAGCGGACGGTAGACGCGCGTCATCGCCAGATTCGCCGAATAGAGGGCGAAGCAGGCTTGGTTGGACAGCAGAAGCGGGTCGTTCTTGTTGGTCGGCATGGCTTGAGACACCTTCCGGGAGGCCCGCATTGTAAAATGCGGTGCGGGAGTGCTGCGCGCATGTCCTTAGTGCGATGGACATCGGCGCGCAACACTCCGCTGATCGGCACCCCCGCGATGTGCGCCGCGATCAGGCGGCCATCATCAAGCGGCGATCATCAGGCAACGGTGGTGCTCACCGGGATGTTGCCCTTGGTGGCGTGGCTGTAGGGGCAGACCTTGTGCGCGCGGGCGACGAGGTCTTCCGCGGCCGCCTTGTCCAGGCCCGGCAGGTTGACCGTCAGGTCGACCGTGATGCCGAAGCCCTCGCCGTCGTCACGCGGGCCGATGCCGACCTTGGCGGTGACCGACACATCCTGCGGCACGGCGATCTTGTCGCGGTTGCCCACGAACTTCATGGCGCCGATGAAGCAGGCGGAATAGCCGGCGGCGAAGAGCTGTTCGGGGTTCGTCGCACCGCCCTGCCCGCCGAGTTCCTTCGGCGCCGCCAGCGTCACCGACAGAATGCCGTCGTCGGACACGGCCTTGCCGTCGCGGCCACCGGTCGCCGTCGCCTTGGTCGAGTAGAGAACCTTCATGACAGTCGCTCCTGTTGGGGATCGTGTTGATTGGGGAAACCTGGTCGCCGTGTGGCGGTGAGGGATTTATGACGCGCTATTGAATTGCGCGCAATGTAATTTGCCATGCGCAATTCGATTGCGCGCAATGCATCCACGTCATGGAACCTTTCGGCCTGGGCGTGGAAGGCCCGCCCTACGGCGTGCGCCTGTAGGAAAAGATGAAGCTGCCGTTCATGCCGCACCAGTTGCCGCTGGCGGCCCGGTTGGGTTCGTTGTCCGGAATGTCGATGCCGGCCCTGTCCTTGGTGTTGTCCCCAGTCTCGTTCCTGGCCTCCAGGATCAGGCCATTGCCCGCCGCGTCGGGCGTGCCGACGATCAGGCGGTCCTTCCCGTCCACCTGCCCGATGCCGGAGAAATCGCAGACCCACCGCCCCGCGGTCGGCTCCGCGCCGCTGACGCTGACGGCAAGCTGCCCGTTGCGCAGTGCCAATGCGGCGATGCTCATGAACCCGCCATGGTCGAAGCGGCCGACATATCGGTTTGCGGGCCGGTCGGCATTCGACTTTGCGCCGGGATCCGGGCGAAAGGTCAGCATGGTCACGCGGCGTTCATGCGCCGTCTTCAGGCAGGACAGATCGGCGCCGCAGGCGTTGCGCTCGCCGAGCCAGCCGCGCTGGTCCACCTTCAGGGCCACCTGCGCCCGGCCCTCCTCCGGGCTCGACCCCGACAGCAGGGTCAGGGCTTCGCGGTAGGACGCGGCCACGCGCTCGTCGAGCTTGGACAGGCCCTGGTCGGCGCAGATCGCCTTCTCGGTCGGGGTGGAGGCCTTCGCGCAGGGAAAGCTCGCCGCCTGCGCCAGGGACGGCGCCGCGAGCAGTGTCAGGACCAGGAGCGTGCCGCCGCGCATGCGAAAACCCTTCGTTGAACCACCGGAGTTTTCGAAACTGCCCTGTCCATCGGTGCGGGTCAACAGGGCTGCCACCGCGGAATGTTGCGATGGAAACGATGCGCATCACGGTTCGATGGCCTGCTCAGCAATAACGGCCTTGCGATCACAGCGCTGCGAGAAGAAGCCGCTGTAACAGCGCTGCGATGACTTGACGACCACTTCATCGTCTCACCACTTCATCATCATGTTGCGTTGCATCATAGTTATGCATGGCATGCGCATTCTGCGCGTCGTCTTCGCGGAATTCGGTGCCATCATTCCATTGCAAATTCGGGCTGAATTAACGCGGTCTTCCGCGCACAGCGCGGTTTTCCTGGCCCGATTTTCCTGGAAAGACGAACCCATGACCAAGACTCACGTCCTGACCCGCGTTCTCGTCACCGGCAGCTTCGCGCTGGTGTCCCTCCTGGCCGCCATGGCCAACGCCGGCCTGTAACCCCGCGCTTCCGGTGATCCTGCCGGAAGCTTGAACCGAGCCGCGGTTTTGAAAACCGCCACGAGATCATCATGAACTCCGAATTCACGACCTTCGCGTCCCGTCCGACCGCCACCGACCTCGTCGCCATCCGCCGTCAGGCGGAGGCCATGCGCGCCGCCTATCTGCGCGCGCTGTTCCGCCGCATCGCCGCCGCCTTCACCCGCCACGGCACCGCGACCAGCGGCGGGCTGACCGCCGCCC
>Ga0065721_10050319_pt1 | contig 21204 bp, 15 predicted proteins | sample Mesricmetagenome_FD_59108 | JGI IMG/M metagenome (GOLD analysis project Ga0065721, IMG submission 59108) | Mesophilic microbial community from rice straw/compost enrichment Sample: eDNA_1 v2 (version 2) | ecosystem: Engineered > Solid waste > Grass > Composting > Bioreactor | place: USA: Davis... | reverse complement strand
AGTAAACGTATGCTGACAACTAAAATCTGACGGGTTTTTCCTTCACCGTGCATGAAATCCATGGCGGGCGCACCATTGAAAAAGCCTCCGCATGCCATCAGGCAGCGAGAGGCTTTATGGATCATGCGCTACTTTACGATTTTTGCATCTTCGGGTCTAAAGAACGTCATATACGTTTCGTTGATGCCCGAGTCCTTCACATACGGCTTCAGGATGGCGGGAGAAGTCGTCACATATTCCGCATAAGCGAGCGCATGCTCCTCGAAGACGAGTCTTTGCAGCTCGTGGCTAATCTTCGTCTTCGTTTCCTGATCGGGAGCGACAACCGCTTCTTGAAGCAGTCTCGTCACTTCTTCCGGATGCTGGATGTTGTTCGCGTACAACGGACCGCCCGGGGCAAAGTTTCTTGCCATATACAGGGCTAAGTCGGCGTCGCCCCTAAAGTTGTATGTGATGATGCCTTCCCAGTTCGCTTCGGCGCCGGTCAAATCCTTATATTTCCCAGTTTCAACAATGTCAATTTGCGCATCAATGCCGACTTCCTTCAAGTAAGCCTGAACCGCAGTCAATCGGTCGCTGTCGCCGGAACCGCCAATCAGCTTCGTCTTAAATCCATTCGGATATCCCGCATCCTTAAGCAATTGTTTGGCCTTTTCGGGATCGTATGGCTGGCCCACGACGTTCGGGTTATAGGACCACGAGGTGGACACGCCCCACTGATTCGTGTTGATAATCGTGTCGCCATACAGCGACTTCGTAATGGCTTCCGAATCGATTGCGTGGCCGAATGCCTTACGGACGTTAACGTCGGCAAACGGAGAATTCGGATTGGCGCTGTCCGTCATAAATCCGCCGGCTCTCGCGCCTAAACCGGATTCAAGCCTAACAACTGTCCCTTCGTCTTTCAAGTCCTGGATCGTACTCGTCGCTGCCATCAGATAACCGTCAACATCACCCGTTTTAAATGAAGCGGAAGCAATCATCGGATCTTGGATAATGTGGAATTCCAGTCCATCCAAATACGGCTTTCCGGCTTGCCAATAGCCATCGAATTTCTTATACTTAACAACCACGTCTTGTTCAAAGCGATCGATGACAAACGGACCGGTACCGACCGGTTGCTTGCTGAACGTATCTTTGCCTAGCTGTTCGAAGGACGTCGGCGACATGATCCATACAAAATTCGTCACCTTCTCGATCATCGTGCTGTCCCAGCTCTTCAGGTTTAATTTGACGGTGTGTTCGTCGACCGCTTCAGCAGATAACAAATTGCTGAATTCGCTCTTGCCCACCTCAAGGAGCTGGTCTAAATTCCACTTCACAGCTTCCGCATTAAAGTCGGAGCCGTCTTGGAATTTAACGCCCTGCCTGAGTTTATACGTAATGGATTTCCCTTCAACATCCTGCTCCCAGCTTTCTGCAAGCCAAGGCACAAAATTGCCGGCACTGTCAAACCGGGTTAACGTTTCGAGCACCGCGCCGCCAATAATCGTTTCTTCAATCGTTCTCGCTTGCGGCATATAGCCGATATTCACGGGTCCGATGTTAAACGCCAGTTTCAGAACGCCTCCGGAACCGGCATTTTCCGCCGAGGGCGCGTTAGAGGCCTCATTGCCGGAATTCGATTGACTGCTCTGAGGCTCCCCGGAATTTCCTTTGTTTCCGGAAGAATTATTCGTATCTTTACTGCACGCTGCGAGCATCAATGCAACGATTAAGCTGACGACCATCAAGATCCTTTTATTTCTGCTGAATAGCATTTTCTTCGCTCCTTGTTCTTTATTGAACTGCATGAACGACGAATCAGTTGCGTTTGATGCCGAGACCCCATACCTCCCTTATTTATTGATACCGCTTCCAATTGTTTTTGTTTGCAGGACTTTTTGGGTAATTCAATTATAGAAAAAGAACATCGGGCATCGTACGTACCTGGTTCACTAATTTTCCTTTTTGTTTTTCTTCATGGTGAACGATTCGGCGAGTCAGATCCGATCGACTTCCGAAGGGCCAGGGCGCACGACAATTTCTTCCCCATCCCATTCGTACGATGCGTTTAAGCCGGCAGCTTCCGATATGCGTTGAAGGTATTCCATGACTTCTAACCCTTTCGGCGAGCGCCCGACAAGCTCCGGTTGACTGGACTTGTTGACGAAGCAAGGAACGATTGCGGTGCGAACAAGCCCGGATTCATCGATGGTGCACTTGGCCAGCACCGTATGCTTGGCCTCCGGGTGAAACGGATAATTCGTATACGCCTTGTCAGGCTCAAAACCGAATAGCGCCTTCCTTCGTTCCGCCCAGTTATCCGGAAGCGGACCTGTATGCAGAGCCTCCATGGGAAGGTAGACGAAACCGTTGCACAAGCCATGATAGATCGGCTTGTTCTTGTACCACTCCACACCTTTAAGAATATGGGAATGGTGCGAGAGAATAAGGTCCGCCCCTGCATCAATCGCCTCGTAGGCGACTTGATATTCATAATCGACGAGCTTCGCAGGCGTATGAACCAAACCTTTGTGCAGCGACACGACAACAAAATCGCAAGCTTCTTTGAGCTTTTGGATATCTTCCTTCATCCATCCCATCGTTTTGGGCTCGGCATAGGTGTGAACCTTCGGCGGACCGCCCGGGTTCGCATGATCCAGTTCATAGTGCGTTACGATATGGATGTAGGCGTTCCCGGCGCGCTCTTTCCCCGCCCAAGTGTCCTGGGGACCGACGCAGTTGTAATTGAGAAATCCGACGCGCATCGATTTGCGTTCGACGATTGCGGGCCTGCGCGCTTCGGCTAAATTCATCCCCGCGCCCAGATGCTGAATGCGCCGGGCGTCCAGCCACTCGATCGTATCTGCAATGCCTTCCTTGCCGTAATCCATAAGGTGGTTGCCGGCTAGCGTGATCACATCAAAGCCGGCGTCGGCAATCGGCTGGAGATTGGGAGGCGTTCTGCCTAAGGCAACGGCGTGCGGCGCTCGAGTCGTATGCGTCACTTCCAGTTGTCCGACCGTGATGTCTGCTGCTTGAAGCAGGGAACGCGCATGGTCAAACAAGTAATCGCATGCATGCCCTAATATAATGTCGCCTGTGGCGACGATGTCGATCGTTTGCTTGGACATTCGCTTAGTTTCCTTTCTCTGCTGCCGATTTACGGCCGGCAATGAAATAAATGAGCAACGCCGCGAATAACGGGATACCCGTTAACAAGTACATCATCGCATACCCCACGTAGCTGGCCACAATTCCCCCTAGCATCGGTCCCAAGCCTGCGGCCAAGTCAAGTCCGAGATAAAAAGTGCTGATCGCCGCGCCTCGGCGCTGAGGCGTTACATGATGAATGGCCATGGCGCTAAGCGTGCTCTGGGTAGCTCCGCTCCCGATGCCAAGCAATGAAGCCGCGATAAGAAACATCTGCAACGTGTCTGCAAAGAACAGCAATACCATGGACGACACCTGGAACAGGATGCCCGGTACGATGGCGTAGCCGAATCCTTTGCGATCGGCCAGAAGTCCCGCGACCGGTCTGGAAACGACTAATACGAGTGCAAATACGGTAAAGAATACACCGATGTGCTCGACTTGTCTTTGCAGGCTATACACAGCGATAAAACCGGAGGTGACGCCGAAGGTCATGCCGGAGAAGCAACCCACGATCGCGGGCTTGACGGCGGACTTCTCGACGAGACTCATTTTTTCCTTCAGCGCGTCGATAACCCTTCGGCGATCCGTTCGTTTTTCGTACCGCACCAGCAATGCCATCATGCCTCCGATGGCGCACATTCCCGCAGCCGTATAGAACATGACGCTGAAGTCCCACCGGTCGATGAGATACAAGCCCATACTCGGCGCCACAGCCATCGCTAATATCGTTCCTAAACCGAAATATCCGATGCCCTCGCTCATTCGATGTTTCGGGATGAATTGTACCGCAATCGTATTCGCGGCCGTCGTCACGATGCCGATGCCGATCCCGTGCAGCAGTCTGAGCAAGGAGAGCCATATTGCGGAATGCGCATTGGCATACAAGAGGATCGCGACGATTGAAATCAGCTGTCCCACTAGGTAAGTATCCTTGCAGCGCCCCGTATCCAGAATTTTCCCAACAAACGGCCGCGATATCATCGCCGTTACGATGAACATCCCCGTCACGATGCCTACGACATCTTGTGAGTAACCGAGGTGCTCGATATAAATCGGAAAAATCGGGGTCATGCTTAAATAGCTAAACACGATGAAACAATTGGCCAGCATCAAGAAAATTAAATTCGCATTCCATATTTTCCGGGGTCCGTCGGCCGCTATAGTTTCACTCATGATCCGACCCCTTCGCTCCGTGCAACAGGACCTCGTTTCCTTGAATCGATGCATTCAGCTCCAACCGTTGATCCTCGGATATTCGCTGTAGGTAAGAGACAATCTCAGCGAATTCAGGATCGTCCGAAGTCAATAGATGCGGTTGGGATTGTTCATCGATCATAACGGGAATAAAGGCGACTTGTTCAACTCCGGATGGACGGATGCGGCATTTCACCAAGATCGATTTGTACGAATCCCGCGGCAGCGATTTGCTCCCTTGCTTGAACTCCGGATTCAGAGCGGCTATTTCCTTGTGCGATTGCTTGGTCTCCAAATGATCGGCAAACGTAAATGGAGATTCCAGGGCAAAATTCGCCAAGCTGTAAAAGATCGCCTTGCCTTTGTACATTTCAATGCCTTTCAGAATATGGGGATGATGGCCCAAGATCAGATCGGCTCCCGCATCAATGGCTGCGTAGGCCAACTCCTTCTGGTAATCGGCAATGGCGGCCGGGACGAAGTGAATCCCCCAATGCATGGAAACGATGACCGCATCGGATCGGGACTTCGCCTCTCGGATATCGTTCAGCATGCCCTGCATATCGGCGCGGTGCGCAAAAGTGTGCACTCGGCACGGCGTGCCGGGCTGATCATGCTCGATTTGCTCATACACCGTATAAGCGCGCAGCGGCGCGCATCCGGGACGATCGGGTTCTGCCCAATACCCTTGGGGCAAGATCGAATTGTACGCCAAGAAAGCGACTTTGGCCGACTTGCCCTCGCACTGAAGAATGGCCGGCGCTCTCGCCTCGTCAATACTTTGTCCGACGCCGATGACGTGCAGCTGCTGCGCTTCCAGAGCATCGATCGTATCCTGAAATGCTTCCCTGCCCCAATCCATGCAGTGATTGCTGGCGAACGAGACGACATCGAACCCTGCCTTGCGGATCGCTTCGGCCGCTTCGGGGTCGGCGCGCATCGGCAATCTTGCCTGCGGAAGCGGTGTCCCTCTGCGGGACAGCGCCGGTTCAAGCTGGCAAAAGGCAAGATCGCCTTTCTGAATGAAAGGCGCCGTATATTGAAATATGGAAAACGGATCCGCCCGATTGGGCCCGACATCGCCGACGGCATATATGGTAATTGCATCTGACATTCGTTCCTGCACCTCTCTCCGCTTGCATTGCTGACGTCATTCGTATTGCTGCAACGCCTTCTCCCAAATGATACGAATGTCGCGATCGAGGTCGTATTCCAGACGACTCGTGCGGTTGAACACCATCGTCGGCCGTTGCTGCAGATCGTATGCCGGCCATTTCGGTATTTCCTGATTGTTCGGATTGCCGTGTCGAGCAAACGCTGCCCATGTGCGATACATTTGAACGGCCATCGGCTGTCCGTCCGGATCATCCATCGTATTGAAAATATAGGGAAGCTCCGAACCGTGCGTTGCCAAACCTGATTTCGGATCCGGGTGATCGTACCTGAACAACCAAGCATCCGTTCCATGAGCAGCCTGCAATTCAACCAGGCGCGTCGCGGGTGCCGTAAATTCATTGCGGATCAGTAGCGCAATAAGCTTATCCAGTATATCTTCGCCCTGCTGCTGAAGGTAGTACGGCGATACGTCTTCCCACACGGACCCGATCTTCTTGCGAAAATATTGCAAGATTTCCTCTTCACGCATATTCGCCCAATGGGGATCGAACGTGCGCGTAAAATCATGGAGCGTGTAGCCGACCATAATCGGAATATTGGCCGCATGCCCGGCAGCAAACGCTTCAAGCGGCAAGCACGGCACAAACTCGCCATCGATATTGGGCTCCATGCCGTTGCCTGCCTGCGGTTTAGGCGCTGCTTCGAGAATCGCTTCCGCAGGAACACGATGCAATGCGGATAAATTGCGAGAAGCGATGCCCAGCTTATCCAACAAAGCCTCAGCCAGTTTTCCGGCATTGTCGGACGTTCCGATCGTGCGAATTCCGCCGCTGTGAACGATCGCTCTATGAAACAACCCGCGTGCCGCAGGCATCGACAGGAGCAGTCCGACGCTTCTTCCGCCCGCCGACTGTCCGAATATCGTGACGCAGTCGGGGTCCCCCCCGAAAGCAGCGATATTTTCCTTCACCCATTTCAGCGCCGCCACTTGGTCGAGCATGCCGCAATTGCCCGAGGCCGCATATTCTTCGCCGCCGATATGACGTAATTGCATAAACCCGAATGGACCTAAACGATAATTCATGGTGACGACGACAACATCATTCAACTCCGACAAGGCCGCGCCATTATAGCGGGGATCCGCGCCTGATCCGACTGTAAAAAATCCGCCGTGAATCCATACCATGACCGGACGTTTCCGATGATCCGACGCAGGCGACCAGATGTTCAAATACAAGCAATCTTCGCTGTAGCCTTCCGGAGCAGCTTGATTGCCCCATAACAGCGGCTGCATCGCCCGAGGCGCATATTGTTTGGCTTCTTTCACGCCTGACCAGCTTTCCGGCGGCTGCGGCGGCTTAAACCGCAATGGTCCAACCGGCGCACGGGCATACGGCACACCTCGCCACGCGAATACGCCCCTCTCTCGCTCCCCTTGAAGTTGACCATATTGGGTTTGGACGATCGTTGCGGACATGAGCTTCACTCCTTAATCGGGTTGCGCTTGCAGCAAGGCTGTGAGCTTGCGAATATCTTCGATCGATTCCAGGTTCAGAATACAGTTAACCAAATGATCCAATTGCCTCTCCGAATGCGGATACGCCGCATGCCGTGCACAGGCCGTGAATTTCGCAATCAAATCATCCAGCCCTAAAGGTTTCCCAGGGTCGCCATATGGGGCATCCACAACGGTACGGAATACTCGATCCTTCGTGCGAATCTCGGTATAGCCGCGCAGCGTATCCTTCAACCCCATCGTATGGTCCACCTCATAGCTGAACTTGGCTGCCGTGCGCAACACTTCGTCATCGCCCAAGGCTTCGGGTTGGAAGTGATCGAGACTTACGGTGCCATAATGAATGGCAGCGCTTACGGCGTAAGGAATGCTGAATTTCGCATTAATCGGCGAGCTTGGACGCCGTTTCGCGGCCAACGGCTCGCAAAGCATCTGGTTGACGGGGCTGACGACGGTCTTGATGGCCGCGATATCGTCGGGGCGCAGTCCATGCTCGCGCATGATCATTAGCGCGCCTTCGATATAGGGATGCGTCCCCCGACAGCTGGGCCATGCTTTAAAACTGACATTCGCCATTTCGTACGCCGTGCCTAGATTTGCAGTGATTGCCTCCGCGTCATAACGCCCCTTGGCATATGCATGGAAAAACCCAAGCTTGCCTTCGAAAGGCTGCTCGAAGCCCTTCACGCCCTCCTTGGCCAGCAAAGCGGAGAGCACCCCGGATTGCGCGGCGAAGGCGTCGCGAATCGAGCGAATGACCGATTGGGGATTTTGCGTCAGCTCCGCGCTGCATGTCGCCTGACATAAGGTGAGCGACAACGCGTCCAGCATTTGCTCCGGCGACAGACTCATCACCTTGCCTGCTGCAGCCGCAGCTCCGAATGCGCCGAATATCGGCGGCATGTACCAGCCTGCCTCCAGCAGATTGTCTTGGATGGACAGCCCCAATCGACAAACGAGCTCGCTGCCCAGCGCAATCGCCGTAATCAGCTCCTTGCCGCTGATCCGACCCGAAGCTTCCGCTACGGCAAGAGCGGCAGGAATCGCCGCCGCATTGGAGTGGACGAATGCTTTGTCATGCGTATCCTCGAAATCCATCGCATGCGCCAGAGCGCCGTTGGCGAAGGCGGCCATGGGAGCCGGCCGCTTCACGCCAATGCCTACAATTGTGCTTTCTTCATGTCCGCCGCTCGCAACCGCCACTTTCAGCATCGGCTCGCAGCCGTCGCCCAGCGTACTTGCTGCAAGCATGACGCCGATTGCATCCAGCAGACTCTTCTTTGCGGTTTCAACCGCCAGAGGGGGCAGATGCTCGTATCGTGTCTCTGCAATAAATCGAGCAATTTGTCGCGATAACGGATTCATTTCTTTTATTTCTCCAATGTGATTTGTTCAGGTGTCCAGTTGGCGGATGCGAAGTTGGCGCCCTTCACGTACGGTTGAGTCGCCGAGATCGTTTTCGTAGCGTAAATCCAATACAGCGCGGCATGCTCATCGGTCGCCACCTTCTGCAGTTGATGAACCAATTGTTTCGTTTTGGCCGGGTCGGACTCGACGGACGCCTGGCCGATTAAGCTTTGCATCTCATCGGGGTTGTATAGTACAGGCAGTCGCGCCGCTGAAACTCCCGGACCTAACAAACGGGAATAGGCGCCAAGCTCATTCGGGACGATGGTGAACGGAACGATCGCTAACCCGTCCTTCCAGCCGCCTTTTTCAGGTCCGCCGGTCAGCATTTCGAAATACTTGCCTTGATCGAGCAGTTCAACTTTGGCATCGATGCCTACTCCTTGCAAGAAGCCTTGCACAGCCGTCAATATATCGGCATAACCCGGCGTGTTTTGAGCGTACAGCTTGGTCGCAAAGCCATTTTCATAGCCGGCTTCCTTGAGCAACGCTTTGGCGGCTTCCGGATCGTAAGGATATCCTTTGACATCGGGGTTATAGGCTCCGCTTGCCTTTGTGCCTAACTGGAAAGTGGACTCATGGTAACCATAGCCTAGCGTATTGGCAATCGCCTCGAAATCGATAGCATGCCATATTGCCCGCCTTACCTTCAAATCTGCGAATTTCGAATCCGGGAGCGCGCTATCCGGCAGCAGCCCCAGCAATGAAGCGGCCAACTCGGATGCTTCCACATTAAATTTATCGGATTGCTTCAAGTCGTTCGCATCTTTCGGACTGAGGCTCTTAATGGCATCGACTTCGCCCTTTTCAAACGAAGCCTTCTGGGCAAAAGGATCCACAATCACTTCGATCACGAGCTTATCCAGATTCGGAGTGCCTTGCCAATAATCGTCAAAGCGCTCATACACGATGCTCTGATCCCGATTCCAGCTGACGAATCGATAAGCGCCTGTGCCGATCGGATGCGTTTCGGCCCACGCTTCACCGTTTTCCTCTACCGATTTCTGCGAAACCATCATGCCTGGAATTGCTGACAAATACTGCAGCAGCATGCCGTCATATTTTTTGAGCAAGAGCTTGACCGAATAGTCTCCCGTCGCTTCAACGGACTGAACGTTAGCCATCTCCGCTCTCTCTGTGGCGATATAACGGTCAAGGTTCCATTTCACGACTTGGGCATTGAAATCAGATCCGTCATGGAACTTGATCCCTTGTTTTAATTCGATCGTAATCGACAAGTGATCGTCGGCTATGCTGTAGCTTTCGGCCAGGAATGGCACCGGCTCGCCTTGACGATCTCTTCTGAACAACCGCTCAACGGCCGGAGCGGAGTTATCCGGATCATTCTGTTTCATAATCGTGGGCGGATTCCCGAGGATGACCGCATCCTCTGGTACCGCAACTTTAAACGTTCCGCCGGGTGCGGGCGCGGCAGCTTCGGAGCCGGCTTGCGTTTCTTTCGCCTCGCTGCCTTCCGTCGCCGCGGGCTTGTTATTGCTCCCTGAATCGTTAGACGATTCGCTGCTTGTACAACCAACCGCTAAAATGAGCATAACTCCGATCGTGCACAACAATAGTGTAAGTTTTGAGCGAGCCATGAAATTACCCCCTGAAGAATGAATAGGCGAGTATTATACTTTAATGCAAGCTACGCCATGATCTAATCCGACCGATTTTAGCGGGGGTTCCATTTCTTTGCATTCACTCGTCGCTAACGGACAACGATTAGAGAAGCTGCATCCCTTCGGTCTATTCAATAAACTGGGCACCTCCCCTTTGATCTCAACATGCTCTCGGGTTTCTTCGATGAACGGGTCCGGAATGGGTACCGCGGACAGGAGCATTTGTGTATAGGGATGCATAGGACGCTCGTAGAGGGTTTTCCAGTCCGCAATTTCTACGATTTTGCCCAAATACATAACCGCAACGCGATCGCTGATGTGACGAACGACGGACAGATCGTGCGCAATGAACAAATAAGTCAAGCCCAACTTCTTCTGCAAGTCCTCTAATAGATTAATGATCTGCGCTTGTATGGAAACGTCGAGAGCCGAGATCGCTTCATCGCACACGACGAAAGACGGATTACTGGCAAGCGCGCGAGCAATCCCGATCCGCTGGCGCTGGCCCCCGCTGAATTCATGCGGCATTCTATTCCTTACGCTAGGATTTAAGCCGACCATCTCGAACAATTCGATCAAGCGATCTTCATATTCCTTTTGCGACTTAACGAGCTTATGAACTTTGAGCGGCTCTCCGACGATGTTCCCTACCGATTGCCTAGGATCCAGCGAGCTGTACGGATCTTGAAAAATCATCGGCATATCGCGCCGCAGCGGCCGCATTTTGTTAATGGACATTCTCGTAATGTCGTGGCCCTGGAACTCAATACGGCCATCGGTAGGTTCGTACATTCTGAGAATGGTTCGGGCTACCGTCGTTTTGCCGCAGCCGCTTTCCCCTACCAGTCCCAACGTCTCTCCTTTGCGAATATCGAAGCTTACGCTATCGACCGCTTTAATATCCGCTACCTTCCGGCCGAGAAGCCCCTTCGTCACCGGGAAGTACATCTTGAGATCCGCAACTTTCAATAGGATTTCTTTCGATTCGCGAGCGGCTTGCCGCGGATGCTCTTCCGCAACGCCCGCGAACGTCTCTCTCATGGCGGCTTTCATATGCGCATTTCCGATGATCAACCCGGAATTCTCGATTTTCTCGTAACAAGCGGCCGCGTGGCCTTCTCCTACATTCGTCAGAGGCGGTGCCGGCTTACGGCTGCACGCTTCCGTCGCGAATTCGCAGCGAGGCAGAAACGCGCAATGCGCCGGTTTATTCGCGAGATTCGGAGGAGCGCCTTCAATGGACAGCAGCTTCCGTTCCTTCGGGTCGTCTAGACGCGGCACGGCCTTCATGAGCCCGATCGTATACGGATGCTTAGGATTTTTAAAGATCTCCTTCGTTTGGCCGGATTCAACAATGCCGCCGGCATACATCACATAGATGCGCTCCGCGTATCTGGCTACAATGCCCAAATTGTGCGTGACGAGAATCAACGAGGTGTTCGTTTTTTTGACGACGTCCCGCATCATTTCCAGCAATTGAGCCTGCGTGGTTACATCGAGCGCAGTCGTCGCTTCATCTGCGATCAACAGCTTGGGGTTGCAAGACAAAGCCATGGCGATCATAATGCGCTGGCGCATCCCGCCGCTGAATTGATGCGGGTAGTAATCCACGCGATGCTCGGCGTCGGGGATGCCGACCATTTGAATTAATTCGATCGCGCGTTTCCTGGCATCGGCTTTATTCATTTTCAAATGCAGCATAACCGATTCCGAGATTTGCTTCCCTACCGTCATGACAGGATTGAGCGAAGTCATCGGCTCTTGAAATACCACGCCGATTTTGCCGCCCCGCACTTCCCTCATTTTTTCGCTGTTCGCTTTGTAGCTTAATAAATCATCACCGTCGAACAAGACGCTTCCGTCTACGATTCGGCCAGGAGGGGTAGGAATTAATTGCAATCCCGAGTATTGGGTGACGGATTTACCGGACCCGCTTTCGCCTACGAAGGCGACGATCTCGCCTTCGTCAATATGATAGGAAACGCCATCAACGGCCTTGATGGTCGAACCATCGCTGGAAAAATAAGTCTTCAAGTTTCTTACTTCAAGAAGATGGTTCATCTATTTAATGCCCTCCTGAATGCGAAGTTAACGTTCGTGTCTAACGATTAAGAGTTTATTCCGCTCCGCGAAGTCTTGGGTCGAGCGCATCCCGCAGCGCGTCGCCCACGATATTGAAGGACAGCACGACGATTACGATCGCTACTCCCGGCGCTAAGGACAGCACAGGATTGGATAGCAAGTAGCGATAACCGTCATTCACCATGGAACCCCATGAAGCGCCTGGCGGCAAAATGCCTAATCCCAGGAAACTCAATCCGGCTTCCGCCAGAATGGCCATGCCCAGATTCATCGTAATTAACACAATGAGCGGCGATATGCAATTCGGCAATACGTGCACGACCATATTTCTCAAATTGCTAATGCCGGTTATCGTGCCTGCCATGACATAATCGGACTGCTTAACCGACAGCACCTGACCGCGCATCAATCTCGCGTAAGCCGGTACGATCGCCAAACCGAGAGCGACGATGACATTCACAATGCCTCCGCCAAGCACCGCCCCGATCGCCATGGCCAAGACGATCATGGGAATCGCAATGACGGCATCCATAAATCGCATCAATACCGCATCCAATTTTCCGCCGAAATACCCCGACACCATCCCTATCGACATGCCGAGCACCCCGGCGATGATGACAACAACAAAGCCGACGATCAGCGAAACTCTAGAGCCGTAAATGATACGGCTAAGCACATCCCTGCCAAGCATGTCGGTGCCTAATAGATAGGTGGATGAAGGCTCCTGTAAGGAATGGGACAAGTTCTGTTTATAGGGATCATACGGCGCAAGAAACGGCGCAAGCAACGCGGTCAGTACAGTGGCGGCCAAAATGATCAATGCGATTACGACAACCTTCCGAGCCAACAATACGCGAAAAAATCGACGAACGCTGCTCGTTTGAGGCGGGAGCTCCATTAATGAATTCGCTGGTGCGGTAGATTCCGTCGTCATTTCACTCACTCCTAGTCTTTATTTATACCGAATTCTAGGATCTACGAATCCGTACGCGATATCTACGAGCAAATTACCGATCGCAACCACTGTCGCGACGATAAGAACGACGCTTTGTACGACGATATAATCTTTACCGAAGATCGATTGAACCATTAATCGCCCCATACCGGGAATATTAAACACTTGCTCGATAAACACGGAGCCCCCGACAAGATGCGCAAGTCCCATCCCGAGAATCGTAATGACAGGGATTAACGCATTGCGCAATGCATGTCTTAGAATCACTCGACTTTCCTTCAAACCTTTTGCGCGAGCGGTTCGAATGTAGTCCTGACGAATGACTTCCAGCATGGAAGATCGGGTTTGTCTCGCAAGCTGGGCCAAGGAAACGAGCGACAACAGCACAACCGGCATCACGCTCTGGTGGATGCTTTTCCAAATATCGACCGAAGGCGAAGTGTAGCCTTGTACCGGCAGCCAGCCCAGCTTCAAGCTGAATAAATAAACGCCAAGAATGCCGAGCCAGAAAACCGGAACAGCCATGCCCATATTAGCCGTGACCGTGATCAACGAATCGATCCAGCCGCCTCTCTTCACCGCTGCGACAATACCTGCGGAAATCCCGACGATAATCGCTAATACGAAAGCCATCGACCCGATATGAAATGAGATAGGCAGCCTCTGCTGCACCAACTCGTTCACGCTTTGATTGTATGCAATCGATTTGCCAAGATCTCCTTGGAGAACATTAATGACCCAATCCAGGTACTGGATCGGAAGCGGTTTGTCCAGCCCCAGTTCCCGCCGAAGACTCTCGATTTCTTCCTGTGATGCATAATCGCCCAACATAATGGAAACGGGATCGCCCGGAAGCAGGTGCATGATCATGAATACAATAACGCTTACGAAAAAGAGAATGAGTATCGTCTGTATCACTCTGCGCACAATGAACGTAAACATGATCCAAAACTCCTTATCATTTCAGTGTCAGCGTTTCCATAGTGAACTGCTTTCAATCTATTTTAGCTGAGAACGCTTTCAATTCCTATGTGCATCGCGCACTAAAATGGTGTTCATATTTACTGCACCGAATACGAATCGCTCGCTGCAGGATCATTTCGCTGACGACGGGGGAGCCGCTGCGTTGCGGCGGCCGCAACATTGAAAAAGGACTCTCGTCAAATAGAGTCCATAACTGCAGCGTTAACCCACTTTAACAATGAGGGCCGCTCCGTTGTCGCCTGCCGCGCAGCCTGCCGCCATTGCGTAGCCGCCGCCTTTCATGACCGACTCTTCGATCGCCTCGATGAGCAGTCGGCCGACGGTCGGCGCTTGCGGATGGCCAAACACCAAGGAACTGCCGAAATTATTGAAGCGCATCGCGTCGATACCCAGTTGCCGAGCCAAATACATATCGTTCACAATGAACGGATTGTGGCTTTTGATCGTCGTAACGTCACGAATCGATAAGCCCGCCCTGTCCGGCGCCATCTTCACGGCAGGCACCGGTGCGGCCGGCATCGTCGCTTTCTCCGAGCGCGCGTATCCGTAGGATACAACTTGAATCGGAATGCTCGAATCGTCGCTCAGGCTTGCGGCATTGCGCTCCGCGGTGACGATTATCCCTACAGTTCCGTCGGCGGGATGGGTTTGCCCTCCATAGGATAAAATCCCGTCTTCCGTTGCGGGCTTCAGCTTTTTTAAGGCTTCCAATGAAGTTTCGGCGACTCCCTCGTCGGTTTCGAGCAGCTTCGTCTCGCGCTTCGATAGTTTCACTTCCACCGGCAGCATATAACGTTTTTGGAATGCTCGTTCATTTTTGAGGGCATCCGCATATTGCTCATATCTGCGGCTCGTCAACTCGTCCGCCTGTTCCTTCGTAAATCCGTTTTCCTTCGCGATCCGTTCGGCGGTTTGCGCCATGCCGATGCCGGTGGACGGATCTTCAGACATATTGTCCATATTCCAATTTTCCGAGATGACCTCGCCGCCCGGCCCTCTCGGCGTTCTCGTTTTGCAGACTGCCCTGCCATTTGCTGAACGGCGTTGAATAGTACCCGCCGTACGGAATGAATGCTTTGCGGAACATCATGATGAACGCCTTCCTCCAACTTTCGTCTTGAATTCAGGTCGTTCGCCGGATGTTGCGGCTAATAAGCCGCTTAAAGCATCCTCCGTTTTGAATATGGCTGTTAGGCCAGCCAATTCCAGCGCAATCCCTTCCTCTATCGTCAAGCTCGACTGCTGATCGATCAGCTCGTTCATCGTTTCCAGCGCAATAATGCCTTTATACGAAATGATCTTGGTTATTCGAGCCGCCAGCTCCTCGCTTACGCCCTTCACGGGTTCCCCGTTTAACATCCGCTTCACATTCTCGTCGGAGAAAGCGGTTATGATTTCGTTATAGGCCGGGGGGATGTCTCGAGCCGCATATTTATCGATCTTTCCACGTCCGACCATCTTTTCAATCGTCGCTTGGATTTCCTCCATCCCTACGAGTTCCGCGACGATGCCCAGTTCTTTGGCTGCCGCAGCCGTGAGCTTCGTACCGGTATAGGTATAATATTTCGTTAATGGCTTGCCCACATGCCGATTCATACGCAGCATGCCGCCTAAGCCGGGGTATATGCCTAAGCCGCTTTCGGGGAAAGCGATGGAGCCTTGCGATGTCGCGACAATGGCCTGACAGGCCAACGCTAGCTCGCTTCCGCCTCCGAGCGACAATCCATCGAGCACGGCGATCGTCGGTTTAGGCGACGTTTCGAGTCTCCTTAAAAATGCATGTCCTCTGCGCGTGAAGGCGACGTTGACGTCAATCCGGTCGTTCTTGATGCATTCGATGAAATGCTTGATATCCGCGCCCGCAACAAAAGCCTTCCCTGCCCCCTGGATCGCAATTCCCTTCACATTCGGGTTCTTCTCCGCTTTGTCGAAAGCCGCTTCCAGCTGGTCCACCACGACTGGATTGAGCGCGTTCATCGCTTCCGGCCGATTGATCGTAATATAGGCGATTCCGTTTTTAATTTCCGTATCGACAAATTGGAAATGAAACGGCTCTCCGAGCTCAGCCTGCTTCTTGATCACTTCGGGCAGATGAAACCCTTGACGATTGGCGTACAGTTCCTGCACCATCCCGAACGCTTCTTGTACGCCGACTTTATTCATTAATTCGAATGGACCCAACTTCCAGCGCAAGCCGACTTTTGCCCCGCGATCCGTATCCTCGATGCTGGCTACACCCTCATCCACTTGCGCGCCGGCCGCTCCGAATACCGCAGCGAAAATTCGGCGATTGATCCGCTCGAATTTGCTTTCATCCACTTCCCCGCTAAGGTCCCAATCCCGCTTAAGCGCCACTTGCTGCTTCAACAACGGTGCCGGAGCGTAGAATTCACTGATCTCCTTGGCCATATAGGTCGCCGCATGCTCCGCAATCGGAATACCGGTCACATTCATCAATTCAAACGGCCCCATGCCGATCTCAAATCCTTGCTTGGCGGCCGCGTCAATCGTCGGAATGTTGGCAACCCCTTCTTGCAGCAAATGAACGGATTCATTGAGGAAACAAACAAAGTGTCTGTTGACGGCGAAACCGGGCGCATCCTTCACGACGATGCAAGTCTTGTTGTGCAGTTTGCCGATCAAGAGCGTTTTTTCAACCGTCTCGCTGCTCGTGCCTTCGTGCGGAATGACTTCTACGAGTCTGTTTTTCGCCGGATGATAGAAATAGTGCATGCCGACCACCCGATCCGGACGATTCGTCGCTTTCGCTAGATCCTTTACATACAAGCTCGATGTATTGGTGGCAAGGATCGTCTTATCGTCGCAGATCGCGTCCAGCTTCTTGAACACTTCGCTTTTCACTTCTAAATTTTCGAACACCGCTTCAACGATCAAGTCTGCATCCTTCAACGCTTCATAGGATGTGGTCGCATGAATACGATCCCTTGCTTCCTTTACTTGCTGTAAAGTAAAAACGCCTCGCGCGACCCCTTCCTCCAACGTCTTGCTAATGATGGAAAGACCTCTTTCAACCTGCGCTTCAGTCACATCTACCAATGTAACGTCCATGCCCTCCTGGGCTATTTTCTGCGCGATGCCGGAGCCCATGTTGCCCGCTCCGACGACACCGATTTTGAATTTGTTTGCCATATGCAATCTCCTTAACCAGTAGCAAGAATAAGTTGATTTAATCGTATAATCAGAATTTTTAGAAATGAACGTTCACTATGCAGGAAAATACATATCGAAATTACGCATATACAAAGAAAATTCGTATGCGGCCATCATGCGTTCAAGATTTGTTCCCTCAGCTTGGCTTTTTGAACTTTACCGCTAGCCGTAGAAGGCAGTTCATTCAGAAAGACCACTCTAGCAGGCAGTTTGTAGGGCGCGATCATCGATTTCAAGAATTCGATCATCTCCTCGGGCGAGGCGCTTTCTCCCGGTCGCAGCCTGACCGCGGCGCAAGTCATTTCCCCAAGGACAGGGTCCGGCAATCCCAATACAGCGGTTTCCAACACTTTGGGATGCTTTTGCAGCAGACCTTCTATTTCTTGCGGGTAGATGTTAAATCCGCCTCGAATAATCATTTCTTTCTTGCGGCCGACGTAACGAACATAGCCGTCGCTGTCCATGGTGCCGAGGTCGCCCGTATAGAACCAACCGTCTGCATCCAGCACCTCTTGCGTCTGCTCCGGCAGTTGATTGTAGCCTCTCATGACGCCAAAGCCGCGGCAGGCGATCTCGCCGACTTCGCCGAATTCCGCTTTTTCCCTGCGATCGTTTACGATTTTCACTTCTGCGCCTGCTACCGCTTTCCCGATCGTTTGGCAGATGCGCTCCAAGTTGTCATCATAATCCGTGATCGTTACCGTACAGGTTTCCGTGGCTCCGTAGGAAATGCTCAATACCATGCCCATTTCCTCCCTCACCGCGCGGATCACATCCGGAGGACAAGGCGATGCGCCCGTCATGCCGGCCCTTAAGGAAGAGAGATCGAAAGACTTGAAGTTCGGATCCTTCAATTCCAGGTTGAGCATCGACGGCACGGCATGCTGAATCGTCACTTTCTCTTCTTGTATGAGTTCCAATGCCCTGCTCGCTTTGAATTTGTCTAACAAGACCATTCTGGATCCGCGGTATATGGCAGACAGCAAATTGCAACCAAGTCCGAAAACATGGAAGATCGGTGCCAGGATCAAAAACACATCCCGATCCGTACATCGCATGCTCTCGCTAATGGCTATCCCGGATTGCACTAACGCGAGATGCGTGATCAGCGCCCCCTTCGGTGCTCCAGTCGTGCCGGACGTATACAAAATGCAGAAAATATCCGCCGGATGCTGCCGAACTTCAGGCAGCGCGGCGGGCGCGGCTTCGGCGATCAAAGCATCGTACGATCGATACGCAGGCTTGCTGTAACGCACCGTGACGATTTCGTTCACCAACGGCCGAATGACCTCTTCATCCACGTTGTCAAATTCTTCACACACGAAAATAAGCTTCGCTCCCGAGTTGCCCAGAATATGCTTGATTTCGTGCGAACGGTATTTGGGATTAAACGGCACGAGCACTGCGCCGAGTCTTGCGACCGCAAGATAGATCGTTACCGTCTCATGCCAGTTCGGCAAAGCGACGCCGATGCGATCTCCGGCCTTCACGCCAAGCGACTTGAGCAAAGCCGCCGCTGCCTCCGACTCCCGCTTAAGCGTCGCGTAATCGATTCTTCGTACTTGATCGTAGACCGCTTCTCTGTCGGAGCAGGCGCTTGCAGCTCTTTCAAACAATTCCCATACCGTGAAGTCGTTACGGTCCGCTTTCATCGGCTCCCCTCCTCGAGACTGTCAGCGCTTGCATAAATCGCAAATTCATATAAGTACCATTATAAAATCAAACGAAGCGGCACTTAATGTGCATGGTGGACCAAAATGAACGATCGATTTTCGTCGATCGTGCCGAAATTAACCGTTAATGACAATCTCGTCGTCCGACCATTCGTACGTCGTATTCAGACGCGCCTTGCGCGTAATCGCTTCCATATAGTCGAATACTTCCTGTCCCTTCTCGTCGCGTTTAAGAACAACGGGCTTTCCGGACTTCTCAATCAAACAGGGCAGGAAGCTGTTGCGCACAATCCGTCCGTCTTCAATGTCGGTTTTTGCAATTATCGTATAGATCGCTTCGGGGTGAAATGGATACGTCGGGTACTCGGGATCCGGCGCAAATCCGAAAAATTCAATCCGCTTCATCGCCCACGAATCCGGATCCTTGTCTTCGGAAGGCGCGAGCAGCGGCACCCAGGTGACAAAATTGCATAATCCATGATAAATCGCTTTGCCTTTGTAAATCTCCACGCCTCTCAAAATATGCGCATGATGCGCGACGACTAAGTCAGCGCCGGCGTCTATGGCGGCGTAGGAAACTTGCTGTTCATATTGCGCGACCTTGGCTGGCGTATGACCGATCCCCTTGTGGAATGCGACGACCAGCACATCGCACTGAGAACGCAGATTGCGAATGTCCTCTTCCATGAGCTTCAACGTTGGCATCGTTGCCCAAGAATAGATCGTTGGCGGACCTCCGGGCGTTTCATGCTCCAACTCGTAATGGGTGATGATCTCCAAATATGCATTGCCCGGTCGATCCTTTGCGGCCCATGTCGACTTCGGTCCTACGCAATTGTAATTCAAGTATCCGATGCGCGTGCCGTCTTGCTCGAGGATCGCCGGACGCCTTGCTTCCGCCAAGCTCATACCGGCGCCGACATAGGAGATGCCGTGCTTCTTCAACCACGCTATCGAATCTTCGACCCCTTCAACTCCGGCATCCATCAAGTGATTGCCCGCCATGGTCACCAAATCGAAGCCGTTCGCGGCCAGCGGACGCAAATTTTCAGGCCGTCGATCTAGCTCTACCGCTTTCGCATCCCGGTCTGTATGCGTAACCTCCAGTTGGCCCACGACAAGATCCGCGCCGAGCAGCGTGGACTTTACTTCAGAAAAATACGATTCCGGATCAGGTCCCAAAATGATATCGCCAACATTAAGCAGCGTCATGCGCGTTTGACCCACCGCAATTCCTCCTTATCCGTACACTAATTTCAGTTTATAGAAATCAACGGGCTGAATACACTTCCATGATGGATAAAATGCAAGCGTCATTTTCCTGCACGATGCACGATAATGAAGAGGCACAACCTATGTATCGCTCAGGTTGTGCCTCTGAATTGCATGTGAATGTTGATTCTAGTACTTCGTAGAAAGCTTCGGAGGGCCGGAGCGCGGACCGAACGGGCCTTCATCCAGCCACTTTCCAAGCGCCGGGATATGCGGTGCCAAGAAAGCGCTGATTTCCCGCTTCAGCTTTATCTCTTCATTGGTCCCTTGGATATGCTCAAGAGCCAGATTCGAGCATTCGCGATTGTATAAGCCTGCGCTCAAACGCTCTTCCGCAGCGGCTTCGATTGCCGCGACGGCATCGTCCGCAGATTTCGCCGTTAAAGCCGCCGCGATGCCTCGCACGCCGATGATCGCATCCGGCACCCCGGAGTTCAAGCCGCGGGCCCCGAATGGAGCGAACAAGTGCGCCGCTTCCCCGGCCAAAATCACGCGGCGATTTTCATCCGTATAGCTATCCGCTACAACCTGATAGAACGTATAGGTCGAAACCCATGTGACGCGTTCGGCATATTTCCGATCCATCACTTTGGGCAGCCACTCGCGGACGCCTTCCTCCGATCCGTAATAGGCGCGATCATCTTCTTCAAACAGCTGCAGATCGATTCGCCATCCCCCGGCAAACGGGACGAACATGACGTTGCGTCCGCCCATTTCCGGGTGCTGGTAATGGAAAGTACGCTCCAATGGCAGCGGATGCGCCTCATCTTCTTTCACATCGACGACGACAAATGTGTCGCTGGTCCGAGGTCCTTCGAATTTGATGCCGACTTCCTGCCTGACTTTAGAACGCGCCCCGTCGGCAGCCAGCACATATTTCGCTTCCCACGTTCCTTTCTCCGTTTCGATTGTTACGCCGCGATCGAAAGTCGTCACCTTCGTTACCGGCTCTTCCCATACAAACTCTATGTTCGCGGCCAGGCAAGCGCGATACAGCGCTTTTTCGATTTCATGCTGATGCAAGCTCGTAAAGGCTGGAAGCGTACGGGGAGCAGGCGGTTCGTACACCCGCTT
>Ga0065721_10004871_pt1 | contig 21207 bp, 18 predicted proteins | sample Mesricmetagenome_FD_59108 | JGI IMG/M metagenome (GOLD analysis project Ga0065721, IMG submission 59108) | Mesophilic microbial community from rice straw/compost enrichment Sample: eDNA_1 v2 (version 2) | ecosystem: Engineered > Solid waste > Grass > Composting > Bioreactor | place: USA: Davis... | reverse complement strand
GCCGTAGCCGCGCCCACTGCCCGTCGCTCAACCAAAACTCGCCCGACAACGCACGCTCCCGATCAATCAGGAGGCTGAATCACATTCCCGACGCCAAGGGAATCCTGTTTATGGGTCCCGACCCTAGTCAAGCTGATCCGTGGGCAGTGTTGAACAACCCTTGGGCAACCAAGGCTGACCAACAAAAAAACCAATAAAATCAATGACTTAGGCGATGGTGGGCCCGGAGGATGTCCCATTTTGGCGCAATTTCAAGTACTTATCGCCCCGCACCAAACCAAATACCTCCATTGATTCCGCAAAGTAATTCGACGCGCGCCCCGCACCCTTAAGGCTTTCGGAACCGCTGAATTCTATCGTGCGCCAGAGGAGGAGGACCACGATGCGCAAGGCACTTTGGCCGCTTTCCTGCATGGGATTGGCAGCATGTTCCCTCGTTGTTTTGATCGAAGCGAAGGAAGCTGAGAAGCCGGTGGTTCGCGGTACGTACAAGAAGCGGGCCGCATGACATGGCAATCCAGTTCTTTCCACGCGCCGGTCAAATTCTCGTCTGTGACTTCTCCGGATTCCAAGAGCCGGAAATGTGCAAGGTCCGTCCGATCATCGTAGTATCGCCTCGTCTGCCTCACCGAAGCGAGATAGTGACCGTAGTTCCGATTAGCACCACCGCACCAAAACACGATCTACCCTTTGTGGTGAAGCTGTCGAAAAACTACCATCCAGAAGAGGCCGACGATTTCCCATGTTGGGCGAAGTGCGACATGGTGATGAACATTGGCCGGTTCCGGTTGAACGGATTCAAGATCGGGAGGCGTCGGTGGGAAACGCCGCAAGCGACGGGCGACGATTTAGAGGCTGTTAGGCAGGGTGTGATACACGGATTGGGCATGGGAGCCTTGCTCCCGAAGGGCGAATAACCTATATAGGCATCGTATCCCGGTCATCGGGCTTTAAGACCTAGGCTCTAGGCAGGCTGTTCAGCGAACGATGACAAGTTCAGAGCAGCCTAGATATTGTCACCGTCCCTTAGCCCCGCTCCGGCGGGGCTTTGTGTATCCGGCGATCTCAAACTGAGCCACTACCCGATGGTTGACTTCGCTGCGTTGGCGCGATGCTATCGATGCGTTGCGCGAACCTGGCTTAGCGGGTGACAGCGCGACGGTGACACTCCACGGACTCGATGAGCGACCCGAAGGACAGAACGCCTAAGTACCCCGCCCCCACGGCCCGCTTCATCGAGATCCGCGCCCGCATCTCGGCCGGCGGGATCGCCGGCGGCAACGAAGCGCGGCGCCTGGCGATCCGGGCCACACGCTTCATCCTCGACGACGCGCTCGCCCAGGAGCTCGCCAACCGGCTCGCCGACGAGCTGGACTATGTCGCGCTGATCGCGGCCATGAACGACGAGCCGCCGGGCCAGTCCGACGGGGCGCTGCGCGTCCTCGACGAGATCGAGGCCGCCAGCCGGCCGCAATGAACGGCTATCCGCCGCTCACCAGCCAGTCGCCCCGCGCCTTCCCGCGCAGCGCCAGGATCGAATGTGGGACGGCGCACGCGTGGTGGATGAAATCGAATCGCCGGTCCGGCCACCCGGCCGCGCGACATTCCGCGCAGTAAAAGTGCGGCCTGAGATCCGGCTCGAGACAGGAGTGATCGATTCCCAGCCGCCGGGACAGCGCCACCAGGTTCACGCGGGTCGTGCGGTTGCACTCCCGGCAGTGGACGGAAAGTTCGTCGCCAGCGGCGATCATCTCGCCGATCGTGCCGACCGAGAATGGATAGCTAATGTCGGGGATTTTGAACATGGGCCGACGATAGCGCCGGCGGCACCGTCAGGCTACGCTTGAGCCATGACCGATCCCAACCGCCTGCTGAAGCTCGAGGAGCGCCTGTCCGGCCCGTTCGAAGCCTTATGCGACCAACGGGGATATACGCCGGAGGAAGTCGCCGACGCGCTGCTGCGCCTCGCCTGCGCCCGGGTGCTGGCCGTGAAGGCACACGCTGACACGGAAGAGGAGATCCGCGAGGCAGTCAAGACTATTCACGGAATCGCGAGATCTTGAAGAAATACACGGATCTCGAACAATTGTTCCTTGAAAACCTGCGCTGCGAGCACCAGGTGGCTTCATCAGCCCCTCTTTGGAGAAGGACAGTCGATGAAGCAAAAGACCAAGACGATCATCCGGATGGGTACAATTTACGCAGAGAACGCCGGCGGAAGCATCCTCCACATCGACGATGACGTGGAGGCGGACGTCAAGGTCAAAGGCATCGTTGGGAAGGATATCGGAGAGCATGGCGTTGACATGCCGGCAGGGACGAAGTTCGTCGGCGACTTCCTTCACATTGAGAACCTACCCGGGAATGCCATCAACGTTCGGGCGATTGCTGACAGTCTAACGTCTTCGCCCAGCGCCGATCAGGTGCGCACTGATATTGCGAACCTCGAGTCCGCTCCGGAAGGCAGGAAGGAGGCCATCATCCAGGGCAGCCCATGGATGCGAGAGATCCTTGCAAAGATACCTCCGGGGGCAAGTTTCGCCGCCAACGTGGCGACCATTCTGCTGGTCGGCTGGACATTTCTGAATAGATAGCCGGCCATCGCGCTTACGCAGGAATGACAACGGCCCCGGGGCATCGCCCGAGGCCGTTGGCAATTGGTGCTGCCCGCCCCCTCAGGGCGGCGGCTTCGGGTTCAGCCAAGCCAGGGTCCCCACGATCCAGCCGGCGACGGTGACGATCGCGATGCCGATGCGGATCGCCAGTAGCCGAGCAGCCCAGCCCCTTGCGCCTTCGCGCGCAGCTTGGTGACCTCGACCGTTACCTTCTCCATGTCCTCGCCGCGCTTCAGGCTCGCGACGTTCGCCCTTAGGTGCGCTAGGCACAGGAAGAGCTCGCACTGACTAGCGGTACCCGTAACACACCATGCATCCTCTCAGCAATACCGCCCTACTGCTGAATATGATTTAATTCTCTTTCTTGAATTCGATTACTCAATCCGTTTTCTTTAATTTTACCAGCCGGAGCGATCGTTACACTTTCACCATCTCGCATTATTTCAGACAATGCATCAACAAAATCGGTATCTGTAAACATGTCCACCGCTTTCCCAGCGCCATAACGGGTCACACCTGGGCATTTCACCGGCACTACTTCCTTGCACTCCTGCGGGGGGTCAGCGCTCTTAGTCTCGCGAACACTTTCATCAGCGCTGAAGGCCGGAACTATTGCCATCGGCAGGATGAGTGCAGCAATACAATTGATTGCCCATAGTCTCCGGGTCATGCATTTATCTCCCACTATTCAGATTTGGGAAGCTTGAACGAAACCGAGCGAAACCCAAAGACCAGCGCGCGCGAGAAACGCCTGTCAAGAGATACAGAGGACCTGTTGCTTACTGACCATCTGTTTTTCTTGGGCGCAGCACCCTCGGATTCTCCGGCACCGCTCCCGCTAGATGTATTGTTCGGTGCGCCACCCCCCGTCGATTTCGCGAGATCGTCCTCCTGCGGCTCGACATCAACATCTACCGTTGCCCCATAACTATCCAGGTAAGTTCGCTTTATATTGAACTCTCTGGTCGCAAAAACCTGCGTTATAATCATTATTTCTACATCGAATACGTATTTCTCCTCGTGACTCAATCTGGCAAACGGCACTCGTGCGTATTCGAGCAACGAACGAGCCGCCTCCTCCTCACAGTACGCAGACGTGACGTTAGAAGAACAAAAATTATACAATTGACGGATAGCTTCTGTTACGCTTGCCGCATATGTCTCGACGTTGGGGATTGAGATTTCCTCGATCAGGCGGTTTGCAACCCCCCCCGCGGCATTACTTACCGCCGCATCTAGACCGACTCTGGTTGCTACCGCCACATTAGGAAACGACATCAGGTTGGCACGTAAAGGACGTTTCGTCGTAATGCCCTCCGACGTACCATCACCATCCGACAATCGAACCAGTTTTACTTGCTGTTGGAGATCAACTTTTCCCTCACTATTGAAAGCAGTATCGGCGAACACCAGATCGCCTTGGGGTTCAGGGGAACTGGAAAGCTCGTTAATGTGGGCGATCTTGATGCCGCGGCCCGTGAACACGCCCGCAGGATAGTCAGGAATCTGATCCTGTATTTCCTTCGGGGGTGTACTTATCACCAAAAATACATCGCCGACGGCAATACCTTCCTGAGGCGGATAGATCGGTTCGATTCCGAGCCTTGAGATGGCAGTGGTCCATGCCAAGGCAACACTTTCGATTGATCCCCGGTCGCGCTGCTCAAGGTAATGCCAGAAGCCGAATCCCAGCCCCGCGGCAGCCACGACAATAGCGAACGCAGGGGCGAGATAAGACAACGCAGGCGGCCTAAGGATGCCCAGCACACGCCGCAACAGCGGACTATGACGCTCTCCTTCCGCGACTCCGCCAATCGAAACCGGATTTGGACCTTCGCCAGGGGACACCTCCGGCGCCAACTCTTCGGCCTCCGCAGGCTGCTCCCCTGGCTCCTGCTGCTCGATGGTTCCTTTGCCTGGCGGTTCCGGGTTTGGATTGCCCACCTGTGAAGCCACGCGCGCCCCGTCATCTGCAGGATGGCCAGGCGAAGGCTCCGGTCGAGGAGCCGCGACCGGCAACCCGCTGTCGGGGACGCCCCCCTGGGTCACACCCTCTACAGCATTCCCCGCACTGGCAGCGTTGTCTCCAATATTTTCAGACATCGACACACTCCGGCAAAAGGCTCGCAGGCGCGCTAGCCCACCTATAACTTACACTCACAAACCTCGTTCGGAACCGACTGGTAGCTTGGTAATCACATTCTCTTTGCTATCTACGGTGATACCACATTCATAAGTAATAATGTACTTGAACTTTCGCTCATTGGCGACATATTTTTTCCCCGTTAACACGCGGAGGGTACTTATGTCATACACTGTCAAGAGCCACCTTTTGCAGCACGACGGAAAGACCTGCGAGTTTGTACAGACACCAAATGGTGGACGACCGCTTAAGCCGCTGTATCTCATTATACACTATACGGCCGGGACAACCGCAAAGAGCGCCGTCAATTGGTTTAAGCGACCGGAGGCGAAGGCATCCGCTCACTTGGTGATCGACCTTGATGGTGGAGTCACGCAGATGATGCCGTTCAACAGGGTCTGCTGGCACGCCGGAAGGAGCGAGCTCAACGGCATTGTCGGCTATAACAATTATTCCATCGGCATAGAAATCGTGAACGCTGGCCTCCTTACCAAAAGTGCAGATGGCAAATGGCGCACTTGGTACGGGAACGTTATTCCTGACAAGGACGTCGTGATAGCAACCCATAAGCATGGGGGTAATCCGAGCGGTTGGCACATATTCACGGCGGCACAGATCGATGCCGTGACGGAGATAGGGGTTGCACTCAATCAGACGTACAAGTTCATTGATGTGCTCGGGCACGAGGACGTTTCAAGGGGCCGCAAAATAGACCCAGGACCAGCGTTTCCGCTGCCAAGCGTGCGTTCGAAGATTCTCGGGCGTGGGGAGGGCCAAGGCTAAGGCTAAGGCTAACGACGTCCGTTGCTGTGAACTTGAGCAGTCTGTTCGGGGTCACAGCGGGCAAATTCTCCATCATCGCTCATCGGACAGCTGGATCAGGTAGCCACTTGAGCAAGTGACAACGGCCCCGGAGCATCGCCCGGGGCCGTTGGTGGCTGACGCGGCAGGCGTCGGTCAGGGAGGCGGCTTCGGGTTCAGCCAAGCCAGCGCCCCGACGATCCAGCCGGCGACGGTGACGACCGCGCTGGCGCCGCGAACATCTCTGTATTAACAAGCAATATGGGGCTGTCTGCAGGCGGAATGGTCGACGATCCCATCTTATTGGATCAGGCACGAGCGATAGCGGGGGGACACTTGCCGCACTTTCTACTACGCGCGACGACAACTGCAACGAGGCAAATTACGATAGAACGTAGCAGGATAGAGCATGCGGACATCGGATATTCGTCGTCTGCGGACGACATAAGCTTTGCCTACACAGCCTCTCCGAAAGTTCTGTTCTTCTTTGGATACGCATTGATCGACGGACAGTGCATCTTTAGTGCGCAGGAAGCTCAGGAAGTCGTTGGCCGAGGCCATCACCTTCAGGGATGCAACGGCTGCTACCTCGCCTTGATTGCATTCGAACACACACTGAGGATTTGCACCGACTTCACAGGATCGACACCCCTGTTCACGTGGATCGCGGGTGACGACATCATTGTTTCGACATCGTTCAAATTGTTAGCGCAACGCCTCCGCGACGAGGGCGTAGATCTAGATCTAGATACAAGTATTTGTAAACATTTCCTCGTCAGAAAGACGCCCAACGATCAACTATTCTCCGCCCGGACGCTCGTTTCGGATATTCGGTTCGTGCCGTGGGGACACCACATACTGATCCGCTTTGATACGGGATCCATTATGGAGGTGCCCAACACAATTCCAGAATCAAAGATATTTAAAGACTACAAATCAGCGGTACTAGGCGCTGCGTCAGAAATACTAACATTCATGCAACTTGCGGCCAAGATCGGGGACGTGGCCGAAATTCCTCTTACCGGTGGCCAGGATTCGCGGGTGCTGTACGCTGCAGCGCGGTACCTCGGACCAGAACAGTTCAACATCTATCCAGTCCAGAAGCCTCAGGACAACGCGGTTGCGCGCCGACTGATGGCACTTCCAGCAACCGGCGCAACCCCCACCGAAGCAACCGTATGGGGAAAGACCCCACTTTCACCGGAGGTGGCGATTGAACGCTGGGAACGTACAAACCTCGGTTTCTATAGCTTTTTGGAGATCTCGCAAACGCTACACACAAACACAGACGCCCTGAAGATTGAACTGAGAGGCGGGGGCGGCGGCGTCATGCGATCGTTCTACAAAGAAGCTGATGTTAGACACCTCTTCGACAAGGTGGACGAACAAGCCATCGGATCAACTCCAATTACGAATAAATTGGGAGTTGGGCAATTATTTTATCTGGCCTACCGGAATAGAATACATTTCGGCAGGACATTTGCCGAATTTGAGAGAATTACATGGCGATTTGATCCAATGAATACATGGCAAATGGTCAACGCCGCCAATATTTCTCCAGCCGGAAGCGCGGATTACGGCCAGTTTTATCTTGATTTAATATTGCTGTTTTATCCGCCGGCGTCTCTTGAGATTTTTGACGACAAGAAGAAGACATTCCCCAAAAAGGCTTTCATGGAGTCGGAGTTCTTCTGTAACCGCCACGAGATCCCGTCACCGGACTTGCAGGTCGGAGACGTCGACCAGTTTGTCAGGGCGTTCAGGGCGGAACCTTCCAGCCGCGTATGGCTACCCGGCAGAGAGTTTATGCAAAGAGTATCCGGCATGATTGCTGACGCGACACTGGGGTCTTTCCCAGGAAGAAAGGACAACGTCGAAACTGTTATGGAGCGGTTTTTGGATCAACCGGCGGGCATATTCTTTCCGGAATTTGGAAGAGAGGCATCTAAGTACTACGCAGTTGCGCGCCTTTCGCAGATGGGGGTCAGGGGTCGGCTCGACGTTGATTGATATGTTTCGGCCGGCGAATGAACACATCCGTCCATGCGACAACGGCCCCGGAGCATCGCCCGGGGCCGTTGCTGGCTGACGCGGCAGGCGTCGGTCAGGGAGGCGGCTTCGGGTTCAGCCAGGCCAGCGCCCCGACGATCCAGCCGGCGACGGTGACGACCGCGATGCCGACGCGGATCAGCCAGTAGCCGAGCACGCCCGCGCCTTGCGCCTTCGCGCGCAGCGTGGTGACCTCCACCGTCACCTTCTCCATGCCCTCGACCCTGTGCTTCAGGCTCGAGACGTCCGCCTCGATGTGGGTCTGCCGCATCACCAGCTTCGCCAGCTCCTCGCGGACTCCTTGCCGGTAGTCGGCCGACGCCTTGCGGTCGTCGCTGACGTCGCGCCGCAGCCCGCGCACTTCCGACGTGAGTTCGCCGAGCAGGCGGTTGATCTCGTCCATGTCACCCCAGCCAGATCAGGAAAAGCACCGGGGCGGCAATCAGCAGCGCCCAGAAGGTCACCCGCCACACGCTCACTGCCCGAGCGGCCTGCGCGCAAACCAGCGGCCGTACAGCACCGTCGCCGCGCCGACGATGGCGCCAAGCTGCGCCGTCAGCGAGTCCGGGCTAGGCGGGCTCCCGTCGAAGAAGTCGAGGCTGAGCGCGTAGGTGCCGGATACCAGCGTGATCAGCGCCCCGAGCGTCACCCGGCTCTGGTACCAGGGCTCGAGGTTCGCCTGGTTGACAACGACGGCCGCGACCTCATTGGTGACGTCCGTGGCGATCTGCGCGGCGTCGCCGATGTCGAGGCCGACGCTCTTCTCGGCCGCGCGGCTGGCAGCCTCGGCCACGACTGGGCGCAGCATCTCGATCGCCGTCTGGGTGGCGTTGCTCATGGCTCGTTTCCTTTCGGGTGTGGTTAGGAGAGAGCGGCCCAGGTCTTCGGCCCGACGATCCCGTCCGCCGTCAGCCCCCGCTGCTCCTGGAAGGCTCGGACAGCAGCAAGGGTGAGCGGGCCGAAATGTCCGTCGATCGTGAGCGTCCTGCCACGGGCGTTCAGCGCGCGCTGGAGCGCCTTCACCGCGTCGCCCCTGTCGCCGGGGTAGAGCGTCGGCATCGCGGCCGGTTTCGGCGTCGCGACTGGATCGGGAGCCGTCATCTTCAGCGCCTCGGCCCGCACCTCCGCCACCCGGTTCGACCAGCCCTTGCCGAAGGTCGGCCAGGTCTTCAGCCCCTTCAGGAAGGCGAGCCTCCGGTCGCAGAGCTCCTGGACGATCTTCGCCGGCGCGACGCCGCGCACCGCCCTGATCGTCGCCGGGCCGATCACCCCGTCCTGCGTTGTTCCGACGACCGCCTGCAGATAACGCGCCGCCCGACTGACGCCGCTGTTCACGGCGAAGTCGAACACCGCGTAGTCGACACCGTCCGGCAGTTCCGCCCCGAGCACCGCGTCCCAGTAGTGGCGCCGGTACACGGTCGCGACCTGCTCGTCGGTGATGCGCTTCACGTCCTCGACAGTGCCTTTTGGATTCACGTAGCGGCGGAACGTGCCGATCGTGACGCCCTTGTTCGTCGCCCCGCCGGGGTCGTCCGGGTGATTGACGAAGTCGCCCTCGTGCCTGAGGACGAGCTTCAACGCACGCGCGAAGTTGCGGTCCATGAAAAGCCCCTGTCGCTGTCGATGAGGAGGTGTCCTATGGGAGGGATCCGAAGGCAGCCAGTTCCCACGCGGAACCCGAATGGACGAACTCGGCCCAATCCTTCTGCGAGAGGGAGGCCAGAGGTCCTGACCCGACGTTAAGGTAATATGCGCCGCCGCCCGTGCGGGTAATGCGCAACCTGTCTCCAGCCCGAACGCCAGTTGTCCCCAGAGTCACCGTGCGGTTGGCCGTGAGGGTGCCTGTGTGGTACGTCTGATAGGGGCTGATCCCGGGCGTCAGCGTGAAATTGGCGTCTGTGTCGATAGTCTGAGACGCTATCACGGCCGAATACAGTGAAATGTGCTGCCATCCTCGATAGGCGTCATCGCGGGAGCAGCCACTTGGCAGGACCACCGCGTTGTTGGCCGACGTGTTGCTGATATCAACGCCGATCATCGAGCGCACGCGGGACAGATCCCACGCGCCGCGAACGCGCGTGCCGCATATGCTCGTGTAGGACGTCCCGCTCGTGAGCGCCCCACCGAGAACGGCAACGGTTTCTTCACCGAACAGCACGGGCGAGGTCAGAACGCCGCCCGTCAGCTCGAGTCGCGTGTTGCTGGCAAGAATGCAGCGGGTCCACTCGACGTTGTTGGCAAAGACCTGGCAGGCCGCCCCAAGCGCCTCGGCATTGAGGGCGCAGCGCGTGATGTCGCGAAGCCGCATGTGGACGGTGACGCCCATGCCCTCCAGCGTGTTCTCCGGCACATATATGCCGGCGGTCGCGGACGCGATGTTCGTCGTCGGATAGGCGCGCGACACCTTGAGGTTGTGGGTCGAGCCGACGGCCAGTGGGTTGGCCTGCATGTTCGCGTAGTCGATCGGCATCGACAGACGCCAGCCATCCGATCCGTGGATGCCGTCCACCACGACCTCAGCCGGGGCGTAAAGCCCCATAGCATCGCTCCGCACGGCAATCGCCACGGGGATGATCGCCGCGTTGCTGCCCGTGTTGTCGTCGTACCCGTTTCGGACGACGTTGCTGATGTAGATGTTCGGGCACGGCGCCTCGATCGTGTCGGGGCCGATGGGGTTGGTCGCCAAGTCGACGATGATCTCGTCGAAGTGGTCGCTGACGAGCTCGCAGTCGGCCACGATGAAATCGCCGTAGAAGTACCCTCCGTAGTCCGGCCTGGACGCAATGGCCGAGGAGTTGGTCAGCTTGGAGTTCTTGATCGAGAGCGTGCCGCCGCCCCAGCCGTACCTAATGCCGTAGTCATGGATCACGCAGCGTTCCACATAGAGATTGTGGATGCCGTTGTGCCCGTCGACGCGGTTTAGGTTGCTGCGGGTGACTCGCCAGCCGTTGACGTGGTGCGTTCCGAAGATCCCCCACCCATTGATGCCGGTGACGCGATCCGTGTCGATCTCCGCGGCATTGATCATCTGGATGACGTACGATCCATTGCTCGCGGAAGGGCGCGCCGAGGCGCGGACGTTCTCGAACGAGAGGAAGGCCGCGTCGTTGACCAGTATCAGCTTGTCGATGGTCTCGTCGGACAGCGTGTTGTCAGACGCATCGAATGCGATGTCGTAAAGGCGCGTTTCGTTGCGCTCGACCGAAATGAAGCACTGGTTGTTCACCTCGGAGGGGTCGAAGCGGAAGCCGCCCAGGGACAGCCACCCATGTTCGCTGTTTGAGCGCTTGCGGTAGTACAGTGTGGTGAAGCCGGTGATATCCCGCGAAAGCCCCTCCAGCGCCATGCCATCGCGGTCGATCGCGAACGACTGGCGATAGGTGAGCGTGCTGTTCCCTGGATTGCGCCCGGCGATCATGGGGCCGTCCCCCTCATCGCCCTGCACGTAGATGAAGCCGGGGCCGCTAAAGAAGCTCTTGGTGAGCGTCTTGGAATTGGCCAGCTTGGTGGACGCCGCATCCCCCGATATGTCGGACGTGCCGGTGATGACCGGCGTGCCCGGGTCGTACACGCGGAACATTTTCTTGACGGTGCCGTCAGCCGGCGACTCGGCAATGCCGTTCAGGGTATGGACGAAAACACCATGCGCATGGCCGGGAGTGCTGATGACGATCTGGGCATCGGCATCGATGGCGATCTCACTGATGCCAGCATAGGACCACTCTAGCCGGTACCTGTTGGCATAGTCGTGCATCTTGCGCACGGCGTCGGTCATATCGGTGACGCCGGGCTCCGCGTTGTTGCCGAACATCAGCGGATTGACCACCCGCTCATCCAGCTCCCACCAGCCGCCGTTTTCGGAATCGCTCTCCCCTTCTGCCGTCCAGCGGTCAAGGGTCCGGAGCTTGGCATCATGATCGGGCTCGGCATTCACGCGCCGATAGGACGCGCCGCCCTGCAGCGTGCTTCCATCCGTGTAGTCCGGGTCATGGAACTGGACCCGGAGGCGCTTGATGTTCTTGCGAACGCTCGACGCCTCGGCATGCGCTACGCTGAGGCGGTCCAGCCGGCCTCCGAGATCGAACACCTCAATGACGGTTCTCTTCTCGTTGTCGGATTCGGCCTCCGCCACCGGCATCTGCGTGTCGTCGGCAATGTCCTCGGCTGCTGCATCGAGGTTGTCGATGATCATCTCCGGCCCTTCGGGGCCGCGAATGTCCACAGCATCCGCGATGTCGGAGACCAGCCCGGTCGCGCCGACGTACTGGCCGGTTGCGGGCTTGGTGCCTTCGCCGCCCTGCCAGTCGACGACACGCTGCACGCGCCGCTGGCCATCGGAGACGACGCCGAAGACCGGAGCCCACCCCTTGTCGCCCTTGATCAGCCCGTTGTCTGGCCACCCGGCCGCATTCTTCGGGCCGTAGAGCTTCTTGGCATCGGTATCGACCCAGAAGTCGCCAATGCGCCCGTCCGTGATGGTCGGAGCGCGGGCGCCGGCGAGCGTCGTGCGACCGTCGACGCCCTTTTCGGGAGAGGAAAGCCTGACAGGATTGGAGAGTGCGCGCGCCATGGATCATGACTCCGGGAAGGTGATGCCGCGGGTGACGGAAAGGCTGTGCGGCCCGCTGCGCGAGCGGACGCCGGTCGTTCGGTTCTCGAAGAGGACGTCGAACTCGAAGGGCCCAGGCTCGAGCGCTTCGATCTCCTCCCAGCCGACATTGACCTCGAGCAGGCGTGCGGCCGCGTCGGAGATGATGAGCTTGCCGTTGTCGAGGTTTAGGTCGAGCAGCACGACCGCGCTGCCCGGACGCTTGACGTGGAGGAACAGGTCGTAATCGTCCAGCCGCCAGCGGTCGTCCACTGAACCGAACTCGAGAGTCGCGATCCAGTCCGTCCCGGCGGCAACCTTGAAGGTCGCCATGGTGATTTCCCTGAGGTTAGGCTTCGAGAGCTTCGATGCGGTCGGCCAGCGCCTGCAGTTGCGCGGTCAGAGAGGCGATCTGGCCCTGGAGCTGTTCGATGTTGGGAGACCAGACCACCGCGTCAGTGGCGTCGATGACCTGGATCACCTCGACGTAGGTGACGCCGGCCCCGAAGGCCCGAACGAAGGGCCGGAAGTAGATGCTTCCGGCCGGCGGCGTCGCATCCACGTCGGAGGCGGCCGCCGTGGCAAGCGTGAACACGCGCTCGACGCGGCCATCCTCGACGGTCAGGTCGAGCACGTTCGCCAGCTCGGTGGTCCCCACGCCTGTCTTGCCAGACCCGAGCCAGCGGACGCCAAGCCGCACCGCGTCGTTCGAGGGGTCCTCCGTGTCAACGGCGCGGAACACGACGAAACGGACGCGGTAAAGGTGCCCCGGCTCGATGCGCCACGCGGCCACTGGCGCCACTACGCCAGCGCCGTCTATCTTTGCCACCTTACCGTACTGCGATGTAACGACAGCACTCGAAGGTAGAGGGGAGAGGCCGCTAGGCTCTCCGTCGACCGCAGAAGTGAAGAAGCCAATCGCCTCGCCTGGCCTGTCTGCCGGTCGCGACTGCGCGAATGTCGGGCGCTTTGCATCCTCTGAGGATCTTGCCCCCGCCTCTGCGCTTATAGCCTGCGCTCGCACTGCGGCTTCCGTCGAAATGGCCGACGTTACTGCGCTGCCGTTCGCTTTGTCGTTCAGAGCAGACTGCAGCCCGCTAACCTTGGCGATAGAGAACGAGCCGTCGGGAACGGATGGCGCGCTCGCGAATGTCTTCGTGCCAGCAATCGTCTGGTTGCCGGTCAGCTTCACGACGGCACTGTCGTCGGCCTTGGCGGTCAGCGCCGACTGAAGTCCGCCCACCTTGGCAATGCTGAACGATCCGTCCGGCACGGACGGCGCGCTCGCGAATGTCTTCGTGCCGGCAATCGTCTGGTTGCCGTTCAGCTTCACGACGGCATTGTCGTCGGCCTTTAGGTCGGCTTCGCGCTTCAGGATTGCGGTGCCGCCGACGACGCGCCAGACGCCAGATCCATACGACTTAAGCACCACCGAGTAGGACTGCGGCACGACCAGGTCGCCGCCAGGTATCCGGATGCTGTCGGTATCGTTAATCAGCGTGAATCCGCCGCTGTCGTTGGCAACCAGCGTAATTTCCGCGCCGCCCGACATGGCCCCGAGAGCCGCGATGTTGCCGTTTCCGGTGATTCGGATGGTGTCGGAAGACACAGCGGACACGTCAATGCTCGACGCCGCCGCCATCGATGTCATACCGCGCAGATCGTTGACGGTTAGCCCGTCAAGCTCAGACTCCAGGGTGGCTAGGGCTGCGGCGAAAGTGGACGGGAGCGCCAGGTTGGTTGCGGCCCAGGAGCCCGATCCGGAGCCGCCCGACTTGCGGTAGATGCCGTTATTGGACGCCGTGCTGTCGTTGTAGACGACCGCAAGAGTACCGGCGCTGTGGGCCAGGTCGCCGTCCATCGCCGACTTGGTCGCGAACACCACTGCGTTGCCGATGGTCGCGCCGTTGGCGATACTCGAGAGGGCTGCGTCGATGGCGTCGAAAACCGCACGCCCGTCGGACTTCTTCGGCTTGTTCTGCCCGGACGACGGCACGCCGTCGGTAGCGTACTCGCGCAGATATGTGCGGCCGAGATTGCTGATCTGACCCATCCACTCGTCTCCAGGATTTTGATGAAGCGCTGCGGCCGCGCCACCGTCAGCTGACGGACACCGCGCCGGTCGCCACTTTCGAGCTTTCCACGCCGGATCCGTTGCGCGCAGCGAGCCAGTAGTAGTAGGTCCCCGCAGACAGCCCCGTGTTCGTGTAGGAATCGGAATTGGAGGCCGGGCCGTATTCTGTATGCACGAGCGTTGCCGTGCCGGCGTTGTTCGTGGTGTTCCGGTAGATGTTGACCGCCACGAAGTTCGGGCTGTTCGGCGACGTCCAGGACAACAGGACCTGGCCAGCGCCGCCGGTCGCCGAAACCCCGCTCACGGGAGACGGGGCCGTGGTGTCTGCGACGACGCCGACGGTTTCGACATCGCTCCAGTCGCCGACGCGGCCGGTTATGGTGACGTGGCGGACGCGCGCCTCGTAGTCCTCACCGTCCTCGAGTGGCGCTGTGCGGGCGCTCGTGGCGCCATCGGCGATGCCGATGACCTGCCACGTCTCGCCAAGCCCGACCCGGCGGTACTCGCCGGCGACCCTGAGCGCGGCGGATGGCGGCGCGTCGAACGATATGACGCCGACCGGGACAAACTGCTGCCCGACACGAATGCGGTCGACGACGAAAGTGAAATTGTCCGGAACCGGGATGGTGTCGTCGACGGCAACGGCCTCCGCCACGGGCTCGGTGCCCTCTTCCGTTGCGGCGTCCCACTCATAGGCCTCCTCGGGCATCGAGTGCACCTGGAGGGTGACACCGATCAGGTGCTGGATGCCGTCCTCGTTCTTGCGGATGTCGAACCGGAAGTCGACGATCTCGACCACCTCGTCGATGCCGAACAGATCGTACTTCAGCCGCACGAAGCGCTTCCCGAACGCGGCCAGCGCACGCAGATTGCACTGCCAGGTGCCGATCCACCGAGGGTTCGCGCGATAGGCGGCGAGCTTCATCAGGCGCCGCGCCTGGCCATGCGACGGCGCCATGTTGAAGGCCATGTCCTGGACGATTTCGCCGCGCGCGCTGACGTCATCCTCGTCGCGCCAGGGATCGGCGTCAGTTGCCTGGTAGTCGTGGAACGGCGACAGATAGGTGGCGCGGATGACGTTGGCGGTCGTCATGATGTCCCGGCCGCGCGACACGTCGGAGAAACCGGTGATCGCATCCTCGTCGATGACGACGTCCGGCTCTTCCCACGTCCCGACATCGAGGGTCACGCCGCCATCCGGCGTCGGAACGATCCGCCCGTCGCAGCACTGCAGCATGCGGCCAAGCACGTCGGCTGGGCGCTCGTCGAAGGTGTAGGTTCCCCAGAGGCGATATCGGTCCTCGGTCCCGCCGGCCTTCTTGGTGACGGCCTCCGCGCATCGCTGCGCCGCGGCCAGCCAGCCGGCCGCCGCCTGCGTCGTGGCCACCAGGGAGGACGGCAGCCGCATGCCATCGGAGTGGATCAGGTAATCGCGAATCACCGCGGCAGCGTTGTCCGTCCACTGCGTGGTGCCGGTCAGCGGATTGTAGACACGCGAGCCGCGAGCCACCACGCGATAGAGCGTGTTCGCGCCGTTCGGGAACTTCTTCGCGAAGTCCTCCGCGCCGACCGAACCCTGGTAGGCATAGAGCGACGCCACCCCGTCGCCGCGGTGATCCGGGTCCCACTCCGGGAATACCGCCTCGAGTTCAGCATAGTGGGTTTCGGTCGGCAGCCCGAGGCGGGTCAGGATGCGGTCGCCCTGCCCGACAACGTCCCCGTCTTCCTCGAGCTCGAGGATCTTGTCGTCGCGCCAGACTTCCTCGATCGCGTCGAGCCGACCCGTGCCGAGGGCGATGACCTTGTGCAGCGAGCCACCCTTGCATTCGGCGAACACCCAGGGTCCAGTCGTCTTGACGCGGCCATAGTGCCTTTGCCGCGGCGCTGTCGGGTTCTTGACACTGACCTGCACGTCTTCCGGCTTGGGCTGTTGCGGCCGGAAAAGCTGCGACGACAGGAACGTCAGGCCGACGCTCACCACGGTGCCAATGATGCCGGAATAGGCGCTGAAGACGGATACCAGACCGGTCGTGAGCGCGCCGGCCTGCGCGGAGATGGCAAGGAAGGTAATCCCTTCAATCACGCCCGGCATTCGGAATGCTCCATGCTTTCCAGGCGTGCGCGAGCGGAAGGCCGACAAGGCCTGACTCGTCGCGGCTCACCCATTGCTTCCCGGCGTGGATGGACACGCAAAGCAGGGGGCCGCGGAACACCAGCCCGACGTCGCCGGCGAGCGGCTCCTTCGTCTTCTTGAACCCGGCCGCGCGCATCACACGGTTCACCGCGACGGCAATGCCACCGGGTTCCGCGAGCCAGCGCGCCACATCGTCATCGGTATCGAAGTCGCGCCCGAAACGCGCGAGCGCAGAGAACCCGCAGCGCTCGACGAGCCACCTGTCGACCATGCGGCAGCACGCACCAGGATAGGGCGGGAGGCTGGCCTCCCGCTGGACGAACTCCTCGATCGTCATGGGTTTCCGTCAGAAGTCCGGGTAACGCAGCGTCTTCGACACCAGGCTCGCGACGAAGCCGAAGAACTTGTCGCCGGGGCTTCGCGCCTGCTGGTCGCGGTCGGTGTTGCGTCCGTGGGGGGGCCGCGAGCGACCGAAGAAAACGTCCTCGGCCGCAATCACGATGCTCTGGACGGCGCCCTCGACCCCGTGGATCTCGGTGCGGCTCACGTTCGGAGGCTGCATGAACCCGCGAAACAGCGGGACGGGTAAGCCGATCGGTTGCCAGTCCTCGTCGAACAGCTGCAGGCTGATCGTGACCATCCGCTGGTCCACCTCGGCCGTATCGGTCAGCGCCGCCGCGAGAAAGTCGGGGTCGCCGTTGGGAAGACCGTTCAACGAGAGCGTCACGGTGCGCGACGTCGTACCTCCCGACAGCCCCAGGCCTTCGATTTCGCCGAGGCCGAACATCGGCTTGTAGGTCTTGCCGCCGACCGTGAACGGCGTGTTGCCGTTCCACACATATTCGGCGCCGGACAGAAAATCGAACGCCACGAGAAAGTTGCAGCGCACAACGCTGGCGGCCAGCAGTTCGAGCTGGTCGGCCGTGAAGTAATCCCACATCACAGATCCTCGACGAAGTTGACCGTCGGGCTGCCGAATCGCCGCATCTGCAGTTCCAGGTCCATCTCGCTGTCGCTTGCGAGACGAAACCTCCCGACCGGGTTGTCGAACTCCAGCCGGTCGCCATCCGACACTGCCTCGCGCAACAGCGGTCGAAACGTCAGGATGCGCGTCGACGTGTCGTAGGTGCGCACACGGTACAGGCGCTCGCCGATCGAGAAGTGCTGGCCCGACTGGATGAGGCCGGCACGGTTGACGTTGATGCGGAACTGCCCGTTCCGCACGGGCGCATTCTGGTCGGCGGTCACATCGATGACAGTGCCTTCATGACCGGTTCCATCGCTGAACAGCGTCCCGTCGCTGTGCGGGACTTCACTGTAGTCGGCGCCGGTCGGCCATGGCTGGTCACCCCGGCACACCGGGATGAGGATGGGGGTCAGCCTTCCCTCGAGCAGCGCGGCCAGGCCCCGGAACGCCAGCCTGTCCTCGCGGCTGCGAATGACGATGTTGCCGAGCGTCGCCTTCCAGATGCCCGCGTCCGAAGCAACCACCTGGCTGGCGCCGGATATCGACGCCGAGCCAGCAAGGGAGCGCGGCGCCAGGTCGAGGCTGAAGTTTTGCGCTCGCAGCCTGTGGATGGGCCATATCAATGTCATCACGCTTCCCTCGGGCTACATCTGCCGGTTTTGCGCCCGCACCATTCGGCTTCCAAATGTGCCGTTCAGCTGCTTGTCGTACTCGCCGATCCCCGCCCGCGTGACCTTGACGGCTTCGCCCCTCGCCGCCGCCTGGACGGTCGGGCGGAACATTTCTCCCTCCTCGGCGCGGACGATGAGCTCGATCTGCTGCGTTCCGGACGCCCGTGCGCCCGGCTGGGTTTTTGGCAGGACGATCTCGCCGCGCTGCAGGATCGCCGGCACCTCGCCGGCCCTCAGGCCAGCGATGCCGCCGGAGTGATAACGACGCGCTCCGGCAAAGACAGACGGCGACACCAGACGGCCGTGGCCGTAGCCGTCCCTTCCGGCCACGCCGCCGCTGTGCAGGATTCCCGGGATGATGGCCCCGCCGAGAAGGCCAGCAAACCCGCCGAGCCCGCCTCCTCCACCCAGCAGTCCCTGCCCGGCCTGCCGCATCGCCAGGAACTGCTGGACGATCTGGATGGCGATCTGCAGCAATTCGCGCCCTTCGATCTTGCCGTCCGCGAGCGCATTCGCCAGCCCGTTCAGGGCGGTCGTGGCGACCTGTCCGAACGCATCGAAGGCCTGCGTCTGCGCCTGGATCGGCGAGGTGTCGGCGACCGAGGTTCGCAGCCCTTCCCATTTGTCCGCGAGATGCGTGACCGACTCGCTGGCCTTGTCAATTTCGATGTGCCAGGGCTCGTGTCCCATCCGGAAATTCAGGCCATAGATCGGCGCGTTCTGGTGCGCCCACTGACGGGCTGCGTCGTTGGCGAAGCGGAGGTCTGCCGCGTTGCCCATGTTGTGCTGCGACCGTCCGGGCGGCGCCACCCACTTCCGCGCCTCCTCGATCGATCCGTACTTGGCGACGGCCTCTTGAAAGAGTTGTGCCTGCCGCTCAAAGGAACGGGCGCCGCTGTAGATCGAGATACCACCGCCGGGCGCGGCGTTCAGGAAGGCGGCAAGGCGCTCGGCGAAGTCGTTCGAGAGGTTGTCGACGTGGCTGGTCGACTGACCGGCGACGAGATAGCGCCGCAGCGCCTGCTGGAAGGCTCCTGCATATTCCCGGCCAGCCTTCGCGCCGGCCTTGGAGGCGGCGCTGCTCGCGCCCGCCGTCCCGCCATCGACGGGATAGTCGCTGAGCGAGATCGGATTGGCGACCGTGCGACCGCCGGATGCCCCCGCCCGCCCGGACCCGCTGTGGAGGAGATCCTTGTCCTTGGCGTTGCGCAGGTCCTGCTGGAGCTCGGCGATTTCCCGCTGCAAGTCCCGCACCTTGGCGCGAACGCCGGCGTCCTCGTACTTCCGCAGCCCTTCCTCGAGTCGGGCGAGCTCCGCCTGCTTGGCCGCGATCTGCGCCGACAGCCCCGTCGGCTCGGACGCCGACCCGCCGCTCAACAGCCCGGACAGCCCGCCCAGGGTCGCCGGGTCTGAAATGATGCCGAAGGCGCGTGACAGAGGCTCGACCTGCTGCAGCAGCGAGTTCAGCTGCTCGAGCTTGCCGATGAAGGTGCCGACCGGCCCGTTGGCCGCCGCCTCGAAGACGCGTCCCAGCCCTTCGATGATCCCAGCCAGCTTTTCCAGTCCGGCCCCGACCCGGCCGCTCGCGCCCGTGGCGTCGTCCATGCGGCCGGCCACGTCGATCAGGACGTTCTGCAGCCGCGTGAACTGCTGCGACACCGTCGTCTCGGCGCTCTTGACCTTTTCCTCAAGCGTCTCGGCGCCGGCCTCGAAGGCGCGGAAGAAGGCCTCGGAGGACACCTTCCCGTCGAGCACCAACTTGCGCAGCTCGGCGACGGATCCACCCGCGTCCTTCAGCCCGGCCGCGACGGCCTGCAGGATCGGCCGCGCGCCTTCGTTGATCGAATTGAACTCCTCGGCGCGCACCGTGCCGGCGCCGAGCGCCTGGCCAAGCTGCAGCAGCGCGCCGGACGCCTCCTGCGCGCTCGTGCCGGCCACACGCAGGGCCACGCCGATCTTGTCGGTGAAGTTGATGATCTGCTCCTGCGACACCCCCAGGCTGTCCTGCGCCTGGGCGATGCGCGAATAGAGCGTCGCCATCGTCTCCAGCGGCACGGCGTTCTTCTGCGCCGACTGGAACAGCCGCTCGTAAACCTTCGACAGGTTCTCGCCCTCGAGGCCGGCGACCTTCAGCGCGTTCTGGATCCGGGTGGCGGCGTCGACATAGCGCTGCACGCTCTGCACCGAGAAGCCCGCCAGCAGCGCGCCGCCGATGCCGCGCGCGAACCCCGCCCCGAAATTCGAGATGCTCTGGTTGACGCGCGCGAAGGAACTCCGGACGGACGCCTCAACCTGCTGTCCCATCCGCTGAAACCGCTGCTCGACGACGCGCGTCGAGTTCGCGGTGTCCCGCTCCATCCGCTGCAGCGCGCGCTGCATCTGGCGCACGTCGGCGGAGATCGATAGGATCAGGCTCTCGGTGTCGTTAGCCATGCGCGGGGGACCCGATTGGAAGTGTTTCTCTTCTGGGTGGGGCTCTCGATCGTCGTGGCGGTCGCCGCGAAGAACCGCGGTCGCTCTACGGTGGCCTGGCTCCTTCTGGCCCTGGTGATCTCGCCCCTGCTCGCCGGCCTGTTGCTGCTGGCGCTACCGAAGGCAGGAACGACGAGACCCACCTACTACGACCCGCAAGCGGGCACGCTGGCGACGCCGCCGGAAGGCGCGACGAAGATCTGCCCGGACTGCGCGGAGACGGTGAAGGCCGAGGCGCGGATCTGCCGCTTCTGCCGCCATGAATTCAATGGCGGCTCTTCGCTTGGACCAGCTCCCAGAGCGCGTCTTCCTCTTGCTTTGACAAGCCGGAGTCGTCCGGACTGTTAGCCTTGCGCCAGCCATCGAGCGCCGCGAAATACTGCCACATCGACATCGCGCGGACTTCCTGCGGCGAATATCCCATCACCGTGCCCGTTCCGTAGATGGCGGCAAACCTCAACTTCCCGTTGGGGAGATCGTCGATCCGCTCTCCGCTGGATTTGCCGCCTCCGGTTCCCCCACGGGTTCCTCCGGAGCTCCGAATGTCCCGACCCGCATGATGCGCTGCGCCGCCTCGAGATTGTCGGCAGGCGGGAAGCCTTCGACGTAGAGCCGGATCTGCCGGGCGGCGTCCGCCGGCTTCATGCCGCCGCCGATCAGCCCCCAGCGGATCACCTCGCGGATGTCCTGCAC
>Ga0065721_10050318_pt1 | contig 21209 bp, 15 predicted proteins | sample Mesricmetagenome_FD_59108 | JGI IMG/M metagenome (GOLD analysis project Ga0065721, IMG submission 59108) | Mesophilic microbial community from rice straw/compost enrichment Sample: eDNA_1 v2 (version 2) | ecosystem: Engineered > Solid waste > Grass > Composting > Bioreactor | place: USA: Davis... | reverse complement strand
GATCGGTCTCATCGTCGGCAGTACGCGCCCCAATCGATTTGCGGATGTCCCAGTGCAATGGCTACTGGACGGTGCGCAGTCGCGCAACGATTTCGTGTTCGAAGTGCTCGACTTACGCGAAGCGGATCTTCCATTCTTCGCCGAGCCGCAAAGTCCATCTGCCACGCGCGGCGTGTACTCGCAGCCGCGAGCCGAGGCCTGGCGGCATAGAATCGGGCGGTGCGACGCCTTTGTCGCCACCGTCGCCGAGTACAACCATGGTCCCACCGCGGTACTCAAGAACGCATTCGACAGTGCGTACCTGGAGTGGAACCGTAAACCGATTGCCTTCGTCGGCTACGGCGGCGTAGGCGCGGCGCGTGCGATCGAGCATCTGCGTGGCATCGCAGTGGAACTGCAGATGGCGCCGATCAAGCACGAAATAAACATCGGTATGGAGCCCTTCCTTGCCATTCTGACCCAGGGCCGTTCGCTGGATGACTATGAATTCCTGAGAACCGCTCGCAGCGCGCTGTTCGACAATCTCGTGTGGTGGGGAAGTGCATTGCGGGCCGCGCGCACCGAGCGCGCCCGGGTTTGAGCATGAAACGGGAAGTCGGAACGGTTCCGCCGTTCCGACGTGTAGGGCTCCCAGCTTCCGAGCAGCACCATCATAGGCGTCGCAAGCCAGCCGATCAGGCTCGGTGCTGATGGTGAGGTTGCGATGCTGACCATGCGCGCCGACCCCAGGCGGTTGTCCTGTGCAGGATAGTGCCACCCGGTCGATGCTCTTCTCAATGAAGGAAATACACGCGGTTCCTGAGCTGGCTGAACAATTCGAGGCAATCCACGAAAAAGATCTGGCATCTGCACGCACGAGGCCCGCAAAGCGGCCGGGCCTCGTGATCGCCCGTCATCAGACCAGGCTGGCGGGATAGCCGTCGTCTTTGAGGGTCTGCTCGATCTGCTGCGGAGTCGCCGTCGTGATCACGGTGATCTTGCGCGCAGCGATGTCGGCCTCGACCTTGGCGGCGGGGTCGACCTTTGCGATCGCCTCGTTGACGTGGCGCACGCACGAGCCGCAGGTCATGTCTCGGATGTGGAACTGCATTTGACTCTCCTTCGGAGCTGGATTCGTGCGACCGAGGATGAGGGTTGTCACTGTGGGAAGGTCAAGGACGCTCCACGCACTTGACCCTGCCACCATGGGAAGCCTCATAACGCCTCGGTCGGTTCACGAACAGCGAGGAAGCGAGAGATGTCAGCGGCGGGAGAGTTTTCAGCATCGACCATCAGCTTGCCCATCGAAGGCATGACCTGTGCGTCGTGCGTCGGGCGCGTCGAACGCGCGCTGAAGGCGGTGCCGGGGGTCGTTGTGGCGACCGTCAATCTTGCGACCGAGCGCGCCACGGTACGTGGTACCGCTGATCCGGCGGCGCTCGTTGCTGCTGTCGCCGGTGCGGGCTACAAAGCCCGGCCACTCCAGTCGAGTGCGACCACGGAGGACGACTCGACAGATCTCAAGCAGGAGGAGCAACGCCGGCTCAAGCGCGACCTGATCGTCGCCGCGCTGCTTACGCTGCCAGTCTTCCTGTTGGAGATGGGCGCACATCTGATTCATAGCGTGCACATGTTAATTGCGCGCAGCATCGGCATGCAGGCGAGCTGGTACATCCAATTCGCGCTGACCACGCTGATCCTCGTGGGCCCGGGATTGCGCTTCTACCGCAAGGGTCTCCCCGCGCTCGCGCGTTTCGCGCCCGACATGAACTCGCTGGTAGCGGTGGGAACGCTGGCCGCGTATGCGTATTCGCTGGTCGCCACCTTTGCCGCCGAACTGTTACCGCCCGGCACTGTGAGTGTGTATTACGAGGCCGCGGCTGTCATCGTCGCACTGGTCCTGCTCGGTCGTTATCTGGAAGCTCGCGCTAAAGGGCGCACCTCGGATGCGATCAAGCGTCTCGTAGGGCTGCAACCGAAGACGGCGCGAGTCCGTCGCAGTGGCGTGTTTAGCGAAGTGCCGCTTGCCGAGGTGATCGCTGGCGACATCGTCGAGGTGCGGCCCGGCGAGCGCGTTCCCGTCGATGGCATCGTGATCGAAGGCGACAGCTTCGTTGACGAGTCCATGATCACGGGCGAGCCCGTTCCGGTTCGGAAGGCGACGGGTGCCACCGTGGTCGGCGGCACCGTCAATCAGCGCGGCGCGCTTGCGTTTCGTGCGACGGCTGTGGGCGATGGCACGATGCTCTCGCAAATCATCCGCATGGTCGAGCAGGCGCAGGCCGCCAAGCTGCCGATCCAGGCGCTCGTCGACAAAGTGACGATGTGGTTCGTCCCCGCCGTCATGGCAGTAGCCGCTTTCACCTTCGCCGCCTGGCTCTTTTTCGGCCCGTCGCCGGCGCTGACGTTCGCGCTGGTGAATGCGGTAGCGGTGCTCATCATCGCATGCCCCTGCGCCATGGGGCTCGCCACGCCCACCTCGATCATGGTTGGCACCGGCCGCGGCGCGGAGCTGGGCATTCTGTTTCGCAAAGGTGAAGCTCTTCAGCTGCTGAAGGATGCCAAGGTCATCGCGCTCGACAAGACGGGCACGCTGACGGAAGGGCGGCCTGCACTCACTGATTTGCAAGTGACGCCCGGGTTCGATCGCGACCGTGTGCTCGGCCAGATCGCGGCGGTGGAGGAAAAGTCGGAGCATCCGATCGGCCGTGCCATCGTCGCTGCGGCAAAAGATGCGGGCGTCGCGTTACCTGTGGTCGGGAGCTTCGAATCGGTCACGGGATTCGGCGTCACGGCCGACGTGGAAGGCGAGGCGGTGCAGATCGGTGCGGATCGTTACATGCGTGAGCTGGGGCACGATGTTGGCGTGTTTGCGAACGTCGCAGAGCGACTTGCCGATGAGGGTAAGTCGCCGGTCTATGCCGCAATCGGCGGCAGGCTCGCGGCAATTGCTGCTGTATCCGATCCGATCAAAGAGACGACGCCAGGCGCGATCGCCACGCTTCATGCATTGGGTCTCAGGATCGCGATGATCACCGGCGACAACCGGCGCACGGCCGAGGCGATCGCGCGAAGGCTGGGTATCGACGAGGTGATCGCGGAGGTGCTGCCCGACGGTAAGGTCGAGGCTGTCCGCAGGCTCAAGAAAAAACATGGTGAGCTGGTGTTCGTCGGCGACGGGATCAACGATGCGCCAGCACTGGCCGAGGCGGATGTCGGCGTGGCGGTCGGCACCGGCACCGACGTCGCCATCGAGGCGGCTGACGTGGTGCTCATGTCGGGTCACCTAAACGGTGTCGCCACTGCAATCGCGCTCTCGCGCGCGACCATCGGCAACATTCGTCAGAACTTGTTCTGGGCGTTCGCATACAACACCGCGCTGATCCCGGTCGCGGCGGGTGCTCTGTGGCCGCTCTGGGGCGTGCTGCTCTCGCCGATGTTCGCAGCGGGTGCGATGGCGATGTCGAGCGTCTTCGTGTTGGCCAACTCGTTACGGCTGCGCGGCTTCCGGCAACGAATGCCGGAGCCGGGTTGAGCGTGCAACGAGTCAATACGCTGTCGCGCAGAGCCGGCAGGAAATCGCGTTTCAGGCAGGTATCGAATGGCCGCGCCGGCGAAGCTCCGTGTCGGGCAGTCGCCTCCAGCGCTTGTAGGATTCCAGCCGGGTGACGGGATCGCATGGGGCGATGACCGCCGACCAGATTTTCTTTGTTTGCGAAGTGGGTCGTTCGTCTCGTCAATCGCCATCCGGTGATCGATGATGCACACTGGCGAATGAGAGGCTTGGATCATGTTGGCCGGCCGAAGGAGATCGCCATCCTCGCCAGGAATGTATAGAGCTACATGCTTGGTGCCCAGGCCGTTGCCGAGTCGTGCGGAGTTGTCGTCATGCTGCTGAACGAAGATTTTTCCAAAAGAGCTCTGGTACACGCTGCCGCGCTCGACTGGATTCCGAGCCCTGCCAGGGGCGTCGAGCGTCGGATGTTGTTTCGTATCGGCGAGGAGAAGGCCCGCGCTACATCCATCGTGCGCTATGCGCCGGGCAGTCATTTTTCTCGCCATGCACACCCCGGCGGCGAGGAGTTTCTGGTGCTGGAGGGCGTGTTCCAGGACGAGACCGGCGATTTTCCCGCCGGCACCTATGTTCGCAATCCCCCGGGAACGGGACATGCGCCTGGCACGGAATCCGGGTGCACGATTTTCGTGAAGCTGTGGCAGTTCAAGGAGGACGATCGAGAACGCGTCGTCTGCCTTCCCCAAAGTGGCGGGGACGTGGGTGAGCTTCGAGCCGGCGTGCTCTCCTCACGCATCCTGTTCGAAGGCGCAAACGAGCGCGTCATGGTTGAGACTTGGGAGCCAGGTGCGGAAATCGAACTTCCCAACGCACAAGGACTCGAATTGCTCGTCCTGGCAGGTGTCATTGCCGATGGCGCCGATACATTGGATCGATGGACGTGGCTGCGATTGCCCGCTGGCCAACCGCTGCATGGGCGCGTGGGTTCGGAAAGTGCGCGCGTGTGGTACAAGTTGGCGCCGCTGCTGCACGAGGATGTGTGTGCATTCGATGGTGCCGCGGTGGAGTTGTAGATTGCGATGATGAAAAGTGAAGTGGCGGTGGTTGGTGCCGGACTGGCTGGCCTGTACGCGGCTCGTTTGTTGAATGATGCAGGCGTCGATTTCGTATTGATCGAGGCGCGTGATCGTCTGGGTGGACGGATCTTCACGGCGGACGAGGCCGGTCTGCCGTGCGATGACGGTTTTGATCTTGGCCCGTCGTGGTACTGGCCTCATGTGCAGCCCGCGATGGGCGCGCTGATCGAGGAGTTGGGGCTTCGCGGCCACTGCCAGAACAGCGATGGCGACGTGATCTTCGAGCGCATGTCGCGCGAGTCACCTCAGCGCTACCGGAGTCTTGCGCAAGAACAGCAGTCCATGCGGTTGGTCGGCGGTTCAGCCGCACTGGTACGCGCCCTCGGGCAAGGTCTGCCTGCGGAACGAATCCAGCTCGATACGCGCGTGACGAGAATGAGCCTCGTTGCAGGTGGAGTCGAACTCTCACTCTCACGCGCTGATGGGACTTCAGAGGTGATGACGGCGGAGCGGGTCATCGCCGCGTTGCCGCCGAGGCTACTCGAAGCCACGGTGTCGTTCACACCGAAGCAGGATGCAGCGACCGCGCAGCTGTGGCGTGACACGCCCACGTGGATGGCACCGCATGCGAAGTTTTTCGCCTTGTACGATCGTGCGTTCTGGCGCGAAGCGGGCTTGTCCGGCACCGCGCAGAGCATGGTCGGGCCGATGGTCGAGATGCATGATGCGACCACCGCGTCGGGCAGCGCAGCTCTGTTCGGATTCTTGGGCGTAGCCGCTGAGCAGCGTGCGCTCATTGGCAAAGAAGGTCTTACTCGCGCCTGTCTCAATCAATTGGCGCGCATCTACGGCGAGCAGGCGCTCCATCCCCGCGCGACCCTGTTCAAGGATTGGGCGGCTGATCCACTGACCGCAACTTCGACAGATCTCGCTGCAGCCGGGCACATCGTGCCCGGCAACGAAACGTGGGTATCGGGAGCGTGGCGCGAGCGCTTGATCCTCGCTGGCAGCGAGACCAGTCCGTCAGATCCCGGCTATCTCGCCGGCGCGGTGACCGCCGCGAAGCGTGCGGTTGCTGAGGCGTTCGGCGGTCTCTGATCGAGACCATCCAACCCTAAATCTCCGAGCGCATCCGAGCCGGACACATTCCCGGAACCGCCCGCTGCATCCAAGCGGACACGCTTCCTCATGCCCCCAAGTGCCCGCGCGAAGGGCGTCCGCTTGGCTTCGCCAAACCCCGGTCTCAACACCCTCCCAGGCGCGCAGGTCGCGGATTTGCGCGATCCGTTTGACAACTCCCTGTCCCAGTAAGTATATCGTATTCCGTATACCGAAGAATCGTATACGCCATGGTGCGGGTGGGCCTGCACCGTTTCTTTCAGCGCGCCCACGGGCTGACACGGGGGAGTGCACCCAAATGTCAGCGAACCCTGGGGATCAACAAGAGTAAAGGGGTGATGATCGTGCCAAACACACGACCCGGAGCGATTTCGAAGCGACGCATCTTGCCGATCGGCGTCGGCGTATTGTGTGGAGCGAGTTTGCTTGCGCCGCTTGCGGCCATGGGACAGGAGGCGCAAACCACCAATACGGCCGTTGGCGAGCTGGAACAAGTGCTCGTGACTGGCTCGCGCCTGATCCGCAGCGATCTGGCCGCACCGAGCCCGCTCACCGTGATCGGTGAGGACGTAGTGAAGCTGTCCGGCAGCGTGACGATAGAGAACACGCTCAACGAATTTCCCCAGCTCGCCTCGGGCAACACGTCCAGCGTCAACAGCGGTGGCGGCTCGGGCGTGCTCACCGCCAATCTGCGCGGTCTCGGCGCGACGCGCACGCTGACCCTGGTGAACGGGCGGCGTTTCATTCCCGCCAACTCCGACGGTCAGGTCGATCTCGCGTCCATTCCCGATGCGCTGGTCGAGCGCGTCGAGGTCATCACGGGCGGTGCCTCGGCGGTGTACGGTTCGGATGCGATCGCCGGCGCGGTGAACTTCATGCTGCGCGATGACTTCGAGGGCGTGGAGGTCAATTACCAGTTCGGCGAGACGTTCGAAGGTGACGGCGGCTCGCAGAAGGCCGACCTGACGTTCGGCGGTAATTTCGCCGAAGGGCGGGGCAACGCAGTGTTCTCGCTGTCTTACACCAAGCGCGATCCGGTGTATCAGTCCGATCGCAGATTCTCCCGTGTGCCCTTGGACACCGTAGGCAACCAACTCCTGCCGGGCGGATCGAGCGCCATTCCGGGAACACGCATCGGTCTGAGCAGCTCGCAGCTCGGTCAACTCGTCGGCGTGGACCTCACGCCTGGCGGTGCGTGCACCACCATCAACGGCGTGCGCTTCGGTGAGAACGGCACGGTCGAGCCTTACTGCAATCCGCAGGACGCATACAACTACGCCGATCTGAACTATTTGCTGCGTCCCCTGGAGCGTACGCAGGCCACGGCGCTGGGTCGTTATGATCTGAACGATCGCGTCGAGGTGTACGCCGAGGCTTTTCTCGTCAACTCGCGTAATGCCTACCAGCAAGCGCCGGATTCGGCGACGCCTGTGACGCCGGGCGCGGGCGCGGGAATTCTTCTCGTACCGAACTACGCGAACAATCCGGGCTTGTCGGCGAGCGTGCGCGACTTCTTCATGAACAACGCCGCTATTTTCGATCCCAATGGCACGGGCACAGCGTCGATCCAGGGCGCCGGCCGTCGCTACGACGAGCTGGGCCCGCGCGTGCACTCCTACGAGCGCAACTCGCTCAGCTTCACCACCGGCCTGCGTGGCGACTTCGAGATGTTGAGCTCGAACTGGAACTGGGACACGTTCTTCCAGTACCAGCGCAATCGTGCCGACAACCGCACCACCAACATGATCTCCGGCTCGCGGCTCAGCCTGGGCCTGGACACCGTGCTCGATGGCGATGGCAACGTGGTTTGCCGCTCGCAGGTGCTCGGCTGCGTTCCCGTCAATATCTTCGGCCTCGGCTCGATCTCGCCGGAAGCGGCGGGGTTCATCGCGCCGGTGCGCGCGAGCGATGAAGAGTTCACTCGCAAAGTGGCCGGTGCCACGTTGAGCGGCGAGCTGTTCGATCTGCCTGCGGGGCCGGTCGCCATGGCCGTCGGCGTCGAGTATCGCGAGGACGGTTTCGAGTTCAATCCGAGCCCGCTCGATGTAGCCAACGAGTACGGCTCCGTGTCGCTGGCCGCGATGGATGGTTCTTTCGATGTCGCCGAAGTGTTCACCGAGTTTCGCGTGCCGATTCTTTCCCGCCTGCCGTGGGCCGATACGCTGGCATTCGAAGGCGCTGCGCGTTACTCCGATTACGGTGGCGACAACAGCACCGTCGGCGGCGTGGTCACCTGGAAGGCGGGGCTCGAGTACGCGCCCGTCGATTGGGTGCGCTTCCGCACCGCTGTGAACCAGGCCATCCGTGCGCCTACGATCAACGAGCTGAAGAGCCCGGTGACCACAGGCTTCGCGACGGGTGTCGATCCGTGCGTTGCCTCGCGTAATCCGACGCCGGAGCAACAGCAACTCTGTATCGCGCAGGGCGTGCCGGCGGCGGACCTGCCGACCTTCACGCAAGCCAACGTCGGCTTCGAGGCATTCACGGGCGGCAACCCGAACCTGAAAGAGGAGGAGTCCGAGACTTTCACCATCGGTGTCGTGCTCACGCCGCACTTCGTGCCTGGCTTGAACATCGCCGTGGACTATTTCACCGTGAAGGTCGAGGACGCGATTGCACGCATCAACGCGGACCAGACGCTGAACGACTGCTTCGCGCGCCTGGACCCGAACGCGGCGACGTGCCGTTCGATCGACCGCTTCTCGAACGGTCAGATCAGCTTCATCTCCACGCAGCTCAACAACATCGGCCTGCTCAAGGTCGAAGGTGTCGATGCGCAGGTCGACTATGGCTTCGAGCTGCCGTTCGCTCAGCTCGGCGGCTCACCCGCGCGGCTCAATCTGAGCGCTCTGGCGGGCTGGCTGTTCGAGCGCTCCACCTCGCTGTTCGCCGGTCAGCAGCCGGTGGATTGCGCGGGCCGTTTCGGCGGCGGTTGTACTGGCAACGGCGTGTTCGGCACGCCGGACTTCAAGCTCAACCTGAGCGCGACCTACGCCAGCGGCCCTCTGATGGTGCGCATGAATACCCGCATGTTGGGGGGAATGCAGCTGTATCCGGGCGTGAACTCGCCGGTCCGCAAGGCATCGGAAGAGTGGTACGTGGATCTCACCAGTGCGGTCGAGATGCCTGGCGGTGTCGAGCTGATCGGCGGTGTGAATAACGTGCTGGACAATCAGCCGCCGATCCTGGGCACGGCACTCGCCGGCGACACGAACACGGATCCGTCCTTGTACGACGTCATCGGTCGGCGCTACTTCATCGGTGCGAGGATGAAGTTCTAATCCCTAGCGCATGCAGGGCCGCGCGGGCTGGTTCCGCGCGGCCCTCCTATCCGAATCCAGCGAGAACGCCGGAATGAAAAAAACCTTCGCCGCCTTGAGTGGCCTGATCCTGTCCACAGCCTTGTTGTCCGCTGCATGGGGTGCGGCGGAGGTGAAAAAGGAGCTCGTCGCGGATCCGATTCCGCCGCGTACCCAGGGAGTGGGGCCACACCCGCGCATCGTTCTGCGCAATGTCACAATCGTCAACGGAACGGGCGCTCCTGCGCAGGGCCCTTTCGACCTGGTGCTCTCCGGCGATCGCATCGCCGAGATCCGCTCGATCGGCGCGCCCGGGGCCATCGATCCGAAGCTGCGCGCCGCACCGGGCGATTACGACGTGGATCTCACTGGCCATTACGTGCTGCCCGGATTCGTGGACACCCACGGTCACCTGCACAGCTTGAACGATGGACAGAACGTTCCTTCCGACTACGTGCTGAAGCTGTGGCTGTCGAGCGGCATCACGCAGATCCGCGACCTCGGCAGCGATCGTCCGATCGAATGGCTCGTGGATATCAAGAATCGCAGCGCGCGCAACGAGATCGTCGCGCCACGCATCGACGTGTATCCGTTCTTCCACAAGATTCTCGATCAACCCGTGAACGACGTGGAGACCGCACGGCGTGCGATACGGGATGCGAAGCGCCGCGGCGCGGACGGGATCAAATTCATCTCGGCCGAAGAGGACGTGCTGTACGCCGCGCTCGATGAGGCAGAGAAGATCGGCTTGCGCACGACGATGCATCACGCGCAGCACATGGTGGCCTACGCCAATGTGTTGCAAACCTCCGCTCATGGACTCGACTCGATGGAGCATTGGTACGGTCTGCCCGAAGCCATGTTCCCTGATCGCGCCCTGCAGCGCTGGCCGGTCGACTACGTGAACACGGACGAGCAGATGCGCTTCGCCGAATCCGGGCGCCTGTGGCAGCAGACCTCGCCGCCGGGTTCGAAGAAATGGAACGAGGTGATGGACACGCTGCTCGAGCGCAATTTCGCGCTCAGCCCCACGTTCACCGCCTATCTCACGAGCCGCGACTTCATGCGGATGAGCCGCGCGACCTGGCATGAGGAATACACGCTGCCCTCGCTGTGGGACTGGTATCGCCCGAGTCGCGTCAATCACGGCTCGTACTGGTTCGACTGGACCACCGAGAAAGAGATGGCGTGGAAAGAGAATTACCGCCTGTGGATGCAGTTCGTGAACGAATACAAGAACCGCGGCGGGTTGGTCACGGTCGGTAGCGACAGTGGCTATATCTACAACCTCTACGGCTTTGGCTACGCCCAGGAGATGGAACTGCTGCGCGAGGCTGGCTTCGACCCGCTCGAAGTGATTCGCGCCGCCACGCAGTCCGGCGCCAAGGTGCTGGGACGTGACAACGAGCTTGGCGTGGTCCGCGTCGGCCGCAAGGCGGACCTGGTGATCGTCGAAGGCAATCCGCTTGCCAACCTGAAGCTGCTGTTCGGCACCGGGACGATTGTGCTGAACGACGAGACCGGTGCGGTCGAGCGGGTAGGCGGGATCAAATACACGGTCAAAGACGGCATCATCTACGATGCACGCGCGTTGCGCGCAGAGATCCGCGACATGGTCTTGCGGCAGAAATCCGAGCGGAACATTCCGCCCGGCCCCATGAAGATCGAGACCGTCGATGCGTCACATTCCAATGCCGGAGGGCAATCTCATGAACATTGATCTGGTGCGTGCCGTTGCAGCTTCGCTCGCGTTGGCCGTCGCTTGTGCTGCGCCGGTCGCGTCTGTCAGCGCCAGTGAGCCGTCTTCCAGCGTGGTCGGTGTCGCCGATGCGAAATTGCAGGCGCTGTACAACGCCGAATGGGAGTGGCGTCAGAAACAATTCGCGCGCGAGCCCAGCGATAACGGCCGCGGTGCGACTGCCGATCACCTGCCGCGCGAAGACGCAGCGACTCAGCAGGAACGCTTGAAGTATTGGACGAATGTGCTCGCGGAGCTGGACAAGATTCCGCTGGCGGACCTGTCGCCCGAAGAGAAGATCAACGCGCAGGTGTTCCGCACCATCATCGAGGAGTTCGTGGTCGACATCCGCTTCAAGAACTATGAAGCGCCGTTCAACGCCGACACGTTCTTCTGGACTTCGTTCACGCCCCGCGAAGGTTATGCGTCGGCGGACGAGTACCGACGTTACCTGGGGCGTCTCAAGGACGTGCCGCGGTACTTCGATGAGCACATTACCAACATGCGTGCGGGGTTGAAGCGTGGATTCACGGTGCCGAAGGTGTCGGCGACCGGACGCGACAAGACCATCGAACCGTACGTGAGGTCGGACGAAACGAATCCGCTGTATGCGCCCTTCAAGATGATGCCGGTGTCGATCCCGGCCGCCGAGCAGGCGCAGTTGCAGGCACAGGCTCGGGAAGTGATTTCCTCGCAGGTCGCGCCCGCCTACGGCAAGCTGCTCAAGTTCATCCGCGAGGACTACATCCCCAAAGCGCGCACGTCGATCAGCGCATCCACGCTGCCCAATGGGTCGGCCTATTACCAGGCGATGATCCAGAAGTTCACCACGCTCACGCTCACGCCCGAAGAGATTCATGCGATCGGGCAGAGCGAAGTGGCGCGCATCAAGGCGGAGATGATCGCCACGATGAAGGAAACGGGCTTCGAGGGGTCGTTGCCCGAGTTCATGGAATTCCTGCGCACGGATCCGCAGTTCTATGCGAAGACGCCCGCGGAGTTGCTGGGCAGAGCGGCGTACATCGTCAAGAAGGCGGACATGAAGCTGAAGGACACGATCGGCTTCCTGCCGCGCTTCCGCCATGGCGTGCAGCCGGTGCCTGAAGCGCTCGCGCCGATCTACACCGGCGGACGCGGTGGTCTCGAAAGCTGTCTGTTCAATACATATAACCTGCCTGCACGGCCGCTCTACACGCTGCCGGCGTTGGCGCTGCACGAGTGCACGCCCGGCCATAGTTTCCAAGGCGCACTCGCCCTGGAGGGACCGAAGCGTCCTGCCTTCCGGAATGCGGTGTATTTCTCCGGCTACGGCGAGGGCTGGGGGTTGTACACGGAATGGCTCGGCACCGTCATGGGCATCTATGAAACGCCCTACGAGAACTTCGGCCGGCTGACTTATGAGATGTGGCGCGCAGTGCGCCTCGTGGTCGACACCGGGATTCACCACTACAAGTGGAGCCGCGACCAGGCGCTCGACTACATGAAGCAGAACGTGGCGCTCTCCGAGCACGAGATCACCACGGAAGTCGATCGCTATATCGCCTGGCCGGGGCAGGCCGTGGCGTACAAGCTCGGTGAGTTGCAGATCCGACGTCACCGTCGCGAAGCGGAGGAAGCGCTCGGGCCGAAGTTCGACCAGCGCAAATTCCATGATGCGATTCTCGCCATCGGCGCCGTGCCATTGCCGGTGCTCGAAGAGCGCATGAAGCAGTTCATCGCCGACGGCGGCGAGAATCCGCCGCAGGGCGAGCCCTGCAATTGTTCCGGGTCCTAGGACGCTGAATAGGGGATGCGTAGAACGTGACTGATCAAGTGAGATTGACGCTGGATGAAGTGCGCGAGCTGGCGCGCTCCGTGCTGCGTCGACACGGGCTGGCGGAGCCGCACGTCGAGGTGGTCGCCGAGACGATCGTGGCCGGTCAGCGCGATGCCTGTGATTCGCATGGCGTCTATCGCTTGCTGGTCGCGGTGCGCAGCATTCAGCTCGGCAAAGTCGTTCCCGACGCTGTTCCCGAAATCCACGACTTCGCGCCGGCAACCGTGCGAGTGGATGCACGAGGCGGCTTTGCACAGCTCGCGTTCGAGCGCGGCCGACCGCTGCTCGTGGAGAAGGCACGTCGCAGCGGTATCGCTGCCCTGGCCATCAACAACTGCGTTCACTTTTCGGCCCTGTGGCCCGAAGTCGAGGCGTTGGCTAGCGAGGGCCTGGTGGCTTTCGCATTCACGCCCAGTCACGCGTGGGTGGCGCCCGCAGGCGGCAAGTCGCCGCTGTTCGGGACCAATCCCATTGCGTTCGGTTGGCCGCGGCCCGGCACGTACCCGTTTGTGTTCGATTTCGCCACGAGCGCCGTTGCCCGTGGCGAGATCGAGCTGCACCGGCGCGCTGACAAGCCCATTCCGCTGGGATGGGCACTCGGTCCTGACGGCGAGCCGACGACCGATCCCACCGCAGCGCTGGCCGGCGCCATGCTGACGTTCGGCGGGCACAAGGGCTCGGCATTGTCGTTGATGGTGGAGTTGATTGCCGGGCCCCTGATCGGCGATCTTACCAGCGCCGAATCGTTGGCTGCGGACGACGGCGCGAAGTGCTCTCCGTTGGGCGGCGAGCTGATCCTCGTCATCGATCCGGCAGGATTCCTGGGCGAGGCGGCGGCCGAGCATCTGCGGCGGGCCGAGCAACTGTTCGATGGCGTCGTTTCCCAAGGCGCGCGGTTGCCGTCGCAACGTCGCTACGAAGCGCGACCGCGCAGCCAGAGAGAAGGGGTCAGTGTGCCCCGGAAGCTGTTCGAGGATATCCAGGCACTGCTCGAGTGAGGTCTGCGCATCAATGAAGATGAGCCTGAAAACGATCCTGTCTTTGCTGGCCACGGCGCTGTGTTCGGCGTCCGCGTTGGGCGCGGATGTCGACTATTCGGCTCAGCTCGCGGAAGGCGATGTCGAGCTGCGCGATTTCCGTTTCGGCTCCGGCGAGAAGCTCGATCAGCTCAGGATGCATTACGCAACGCTCGGTAAACCGCGGCGTGGCGCCGATGGCAAGGTGCTCAATGCCGTGATGGTCCTGCACGGCACCGGCGGCAGCGGGCGCCAATTTCTCCAGCCGCAGTTCGCTCAGGAACTGTTCGGGCCCGGCCAGCCGCTCGACATCGCGCACTGGTTCGTGATTCTTCCCGACAACATCGGCCATGGCCGTTCGTCGAAACCGAGCGACGGCATGCGCATGAGCTTCCCCAAATACGACTACGACGACATGGTCGAAGCGCAGCGTCGCATGCTCGTCGAAGGGCTGAAAGTCGATCACTTGCGCTTGCTGATGGGCACCTCGATGGGCTGCATGCACGGCTTCGTCTGGGGCGTGAAGCATCCCGATTTCGTGCAGGCGATGTTGCCGATGGCGTGCATGCCCATGCAGATCGCCGGTCACAACCGCATGTGGCGTCGCGCGGCCATCGAAGGGATCACGCAGGATCCGGCGTGGCGAGGTGGAAACTACAAGAACCAGCCCCTGCAGGGCCTGCGGACTGCGGTAAGTCTGCTACAGGTTGCGGGCTTCGCGCCGTTGTATCTCCAGAGCCAGTACGGTACGCGCGAGAAGGCGGATGCATACATTCTCGACCGGATCGCAAAGGACATTCCGACGCGCGACGCCAACGATCTCATCTATCAGATCGATGCATCACGCAACTATGATCCCTCGCCCGACCTGGAGAAGATCGTTACGCCCCTGACCTGGATCAACTCCAGCGACGATTTCATCAATCCGGCGGACTACGGCTTTGCCGAGAGGGCGGCCGCGCGCATGCCGAACGGACGTTACGTGCTGATCAAAGCGACTACGGATACGCGCGGGCACAGTACGCACACGTGGGCGAAGTTCTGGCGGCACGACCTCGTCGATCTGATCCATCGCACGGAATCAGGGACGGAGTGACTACGAACTGAGGATGCGGCGCGCTCGTTGCGCGCCGCCCGTCTCAGCGATCCTGCCGAGCGGATACATGGTTGAGCGCGATCACCCAGCGGCCATCGCGCTTGCGCATCAAGCGCGTGTTGATCCCGTCCAGCGTGTTACGCGGCCGCTCTAACCGATATCGGCTGATCAGTTGCGCGGCATCGGGCGCCAGCATCTCGATCTTGATGTCGTAGAAGTGCAGCTTGCCGCGCGTCTCGGCCGACTCGCCGTAGTCGCGGATGTAGTGATCGAGCGTGCCCTGCCAATCCTTCTGAAACTCGCCGCGAGAGACAAAGACGACGTCCGGGTTGGCGAACCCTTCCATGTAGCCGCGGAAGTCGCCGCGATTCCAGGCGTCTTCCATGCGCGCGATGACCTGCAGGATCGCCGCCTTCTCGTCGGCGGCGGCTTTCGTTTCTGGCGCGGGTGACTCGGCTCGGCCCGGTGTTGCGGCCAACATCAGCAATGCGAGTCCGACGCCCGCGACGCGTGCCGCACGATTCATCCGCGAGCGGGCATTGAATGTCTGTGACATGGGATACCTGCTTCAGCCGAAAGGCGCATCGATGGAAGGCGAGGGCTGCGTGAACCACTGCGCGCCGTGCTCGGTCACGTAAAAGTGATCTTCCAGTCGTACACCGAAGCGGTCGGGCACGACGATCATGGGCTCGTTCGAGAAACACATTCCGGGCGCCAGCGGGGTGCGCTCACCGCGCACCAGATAAGGCGCTTCGTGGATCGAAAGCCCGATTCCGTGACCCGTGCGGTGGGGCAGGCCAGGGAGCTTGTAGTCAGGCCCGAGTCCCGCGCGCTCCAGCACCTTACGTGCGGCGGCGTCCACGGACTCGCAGGGCACGCCCGGAGTCACTGCATCGAATGCTGCCTGTTGCGCGTCGTGTTCCAGCTCCCAGATGCGACGCTGTTCTTCATTCGCCTGGCCGTAAACATACGTGCGCGTGATGTCGCTGTTGTAGCCCTCCACCGTGCACCCCGTGTCGATCAGGACAACGTCACCTTCACGCAGGACACACTCTCCAGGAAGGCCGTGCGGGAATGCAGTGGAGCGGCCGAACTGCACGATACAGAAGCTGCTGCCGCTCGCGCCCAGTGCGCGGTGGGCTTCATCGATGAACCGTCGCACTTCCGTTGCTGTGATCCCTTCGCGCAGAATGAGCGCGGCGCGGCGTTGTACTTCCAGCGTCATCGCTTTCGCCTGACTCATGAGTGCCAGCTCGGCAGGCGATTTGATGCGACGGCAGCCGTCGACGATCGGCGAGCCGTCCACGAGCTGGACTGAGCCCGCGACCTTGCGGATATGTTCGACCATCGTAAACGCCATCGCCGGGTCGACGGCAACCTTGGTCGCGCCGAGCTGGCGAAGCGCATCGGCGACCAGCATCGAGGGGCTCTCATCTTCTTCCCACAAGCGCACGTCCGCGTTCACAGCAAGATCCGCTCGCAATGTGCCCAACTCGAATGCGGGGCAGATCACGATGGGATCGCCTTCGCGGAGTAGCAGCATGGCCACGAGCCGTTCGCTCGCACCCCAGGGAACACCAGCGAAATAACGCAGACTTCCACCAGCGCCGATGAGCAACGCATCGACGGAGTTTGCGATCATCAATTCGCGCGCGCGGTCGAGGCGAGCGAGCCGCTCCTCGCGCGTGATGGATGCTGCAGGTCTCGGCCAGCGCGCCAGGTCGGCCAATTGAGCCGCAGCGTTCGAACCACCAACTCCACGTGTCATGGATGTTTCTCCGTCATCAGCTGAAGCGCTCGATATCGAAAGGTGCAAGATCGAATGGAGGCCGATCGCCGCGTACCAGCGCGCCCATGGCCTCGCCCGTCGCCGCCGCCAGCGTCAGTCCCAGGTGTTGATGGCCGAACGCGTAGTACAGATTCGAGCTGCGACGACTGCGGCCGATGGCGGGCAGATAGTCCGGCAGCGTCGGCCGCGCGCCCATCCATTCGGAGAGCGGGTCGTGCAACGACAACCCGAGCTCGGTGACGTGCTTGCGGAGTCGCTGCCATTTGCGAGGGTCCGGCGGGCTGTCGGCGCGTGCGAATTCGACGAAGCTGGCGGCGCGCAGCCCGCTCGCAAAGCGCGTCACGATCATCGAACGCTCCTCGAACACGACGGGCGGAGAGCCGAGCGGCCAATCGGTCAGGGCCGAGTGGATGTGATAGCCGCGCTCCGCGATGATCGGAACACGATAACCGAGTCCCGTAAGCAGCGGGGCGGAGGCCACGCCGGCGGATATGACGATCGCGTCGGCGCTGTGTCGTTGTCCGGTCTCGGTGACGAGCACAGTCTCATTCGAGTTTGTCTGTAGCTCACGCACCTTCTCGCGCACTTGCGTACCGCCGAGCGTGGTGAAGCGCGCCGCGAGCGAGTTGGCGAGCTCGCCCAGATCGAGGATCTGGCCGGAGCCGCTGAAGCGGATGGCGCCTGCGGGACGTCGAACCATGCGTGCAGCAAGGTCGTCCATTTCTTGGGGAGTCACATCCCGGATGCTCGTATTGCCGATATCGGCGCGTTCCCACGCGGCACGTCCAGCAGCGGCTCCTTTGGGCGTTTCCCAAACGATGTAATGACCGTCTTCCCTAAAGAGCGAAGGAGCCTCGGCGAGAGTAACGAGCTTGCGCCACGCAGGCGATGCAGCCGAGAGCGCTGCGCCGAGGGCCGCTTTACCGGCTCGATGCCGTGCGGGGCGGCTCGCCAGGACGAAGCGCAGACCGAACGGCAACCACGTTCCGATGTCCGCGGGCGGCAGGGATAGGGCACCGCCGCGCCAGAACAGACGTTTGTGAAAGCTGCGCACGGTTGCGGGGTTCGCCAGAGGTTCGACCTGTTCGACCGCGATGTGGCCGGCATTGCCCCAGGAGGCGGGGCGGGGGCGTTGCGGATCAATAAGAGTCGTCTGTACGCCGGAAATCTGCAGATTCACGGCGCAGGCCAGGCCGACGATGCCTCCGCCGACCACGACTGCAGTTTCAGGGCTTGGTTTTTTTGCAGTTGTCATGGGTCATCATATACAGTATACGGTATGCGGCTTCAACGGAGGTTTCAGTGAGCTTGTCCAAACCCATGTGGCACGGCGTTTATCCGGCCGTGACGACCCAGTTTGCCGAAGATCTGTCCCTGGATCTGCCGGCTTGTCAGCGAGTGCAGACCGCCCTGGTCGACGACGGCGTGGATGGTCTGGTCTTGCTGGGAACGGTGGGTGAGAACAACTCGCTGCTTCCCGAGGAAAAGCGCGCCGTGTTGCGGACGGCGGTCGAGGCCCTGCGAGGGCGCACAGTGCTGGTGACGGGCGTGTCGGAGCTGAGCACGGATCGCGCCGTGCAGTTTGCGCAGGATGCCGAGAAGATCGGTGTCGATGCGCTGATGGCGCTGCCGGCGATGGTCTATGTGCCCAAGCCCGAGGAACTGTACGCGCACTTCAAAGCGATCGCCGAGGCGACTTCGCTGCCGATCATGCTGTACAACAACCCGCCTGCCTATCGAGTGAGCATCGACCTCGACACGCTCGAGCGCCTGGCGTCATTGAAGAACATCGTCGCCATCAAGGAAAGCGCGCCGGATCCGCGGCGTTTCACTGACATCATCAACCGCCTCGGCGACCGCTACAAACTGCTGGCCGGTCTGGATGACGTTGCTCTGGAAGGATTGCTGCTCGGGGCGAGCGGCTGGATCTCCGGTTTGACGAGTGCCTTCCCGCGCGAATCCGTCGAGCTCGTGCGTGCGGTGGACCGTGGCGACTGGGAGCGGGCCCGGCGCATCTATCGCTGGTTCATGCCGCTGTTACATTTGGATGCCGAGCATGACCTCGTGCAGTCGATCAAGCTTGCCGAGCAGATCATGGGCCGCGGTTCCGAACGCGTGCGCATGCCCCGCCTGCCGTTGAGCGGGCAGCGACGTGCAGAGGTGACTGCGATGGTGGAGAAATGCGCCGCCACTCGGCCTACGCTGACGGCCTGAGCGGCAGCGTTGGTTACGCACACCCTACATATGTAATGGATCCTGTCGAATGATGCGCCATACCTTCTTCTGCATCGATGGCCACACCGCGGGGAACCCGGTGCGACTGGTCGCGGGCGGAGCACCTCTGCTTCGCGGCGCGACGATGGAGCAGCGTCGACAGGATTTCATGGCCCGCTTCGACTGGATCCGGACGGGCCTGTGCTTCGAGCCGCGCGGACATGACATGATGTCCGGCGGCTTTCTGTATCCGCCCACGCGCGAGGATGCGGATTGCGGCGTGCTCTTCATCGAGACCAGCGGCTGTCTGCCCATGTGTGGTCACGGCACGATGGGCATCATCACGTTCGGTCTGGAGAACGGCCTCATTACACCGCGCGAGCCGGGGCGGCTGCGCGTCGAAGTTCCCGCGGGCGTCATCGACATCGAATACCAGGCTGCAGCCGATGGCGTTGGCTTCAAGGTGACGAGCGTCAAGATCCGCAACGTCCCCGCGTACCTCGCACGACGCGACATCCGCATCGACGTGCCCGGTTTCGGCCCGCTGTCGATCGATGTCGCGTATGGCGGCAACTATTACGCCATCATCGAGCCGCAAGGTCCCTACAAGGGACTGGATGATCTCGGTGCTGCGCGCATCGTCGAGTTGAGCCGCACCGTGCGCGAGCTGGTGCGTGCTGCATACGAACCTGTGCATCCGCTCGAAGCAACGATTCGCGGCGTCAGTCATGTGCTGTGGGCCGACAAGCCGAAAGGCGAGGGCGCGGACGGCCGCAACGCCGTTTTCTACGGCGAGCGCGCGATCGACCGCAGTCCGTGCGGCACGGGCACGTCGGCGCGCCTTGCACATCTGGTCGCGACAGGACGGCTCGGTGCGGGCGACCGCTTCGTGCACGAAAGTTATATCGGCAGCCGCTTCATCGGACGGGTCGAGGAACTGACCTCGATCGCCGCTCAGCCGGCCATCGTACCGTCGATCGAAGGCTCGGCGATTTCCACCGGTTTCAACACGATCTGGATCGACCGCCGCGATCCGTTCTGGGCCGGTTTCACCGTCGTTTGACAACGAATCCTTGTGGCGATGACTGAAACGATCACACTTACGCATCACATCGCCGGACGCGAACGCTCCGGTGCGGTTGGCTTCGAGCAGCGCAATCCCGCCGCGCCGGACGATCTGCTGATTCGGGGGCCACAAGCTGACGCCGCGCTCGCAGCCGAAGCTGTCACGGCCGCGCGCGGCGCGGTCTCTGCGCTTGAAGCTGCAGGTATCGAAGCGCGCGCAGATGCTCTAGCGCGCATCGGACGAGCGCTGGTCGCCAATGTCGATCGTTTGGCGCTGCTCATTGCGCGCGAGACCGGTAAGACGCTGGGAGATTCCAAAGGTGAAACGATGCGCGCCGCGCGCATCTTCGACTTCTTCGCGGGTGAGACCCTGCGCAACGTTGGCGAGCGCTACGACTCCACGCGTCCGGGCGCCACGGTCGAAGTGGACTACGGGCCTGTGGGCGTGGTCGCGGCCATCACCCCTTGGAATTTCCCCATTGCCATCCCGGCCTGGAAAATCGCGCCTGCGCTTGCGTTCGGCAACGCAGTTGTCTGGAAGCCCTCCGAGATTTCATCAGCCACGGCCGCGGCGTTGATGACAATCATCAGTGAGAGCGGCCTGCCGGCTGGCGCCGTCAATATGCTGTTGGGCGCGGGTCCGGCCGGCAAAGCCATGCTGGACGCGGACGATATCGATGCGATCAGCTTCACGGGTTCGCAAGCGACCGGTGATCTCATCCGCACCGGTGCGGCGGCTCGCTCGCGTCGCGTTCAGCTCGAAATGGGCGGCGTCAACGGCTTGATCGTGATGGGCGACGCCGACCTGGACAATGCCGTGGATTGCACCGTGAATGGCGCGTTCTTCGCTGCCGGCCAGCGTTGCACGGCGACGTCGAGAATCATCGTCGAGCAGTCCATCGCGGACCGTTTCATCGAAGCCGTGCGCGCGCGCGTAGCTGCGCTGAAGATAGGTGATCCGCGCGATCCGGCCGTACACATCGGACCGCTGGCCGCGCCCCGGCAGAAAGAGCTCATCAGCCGCCAGGTGGCGGGGCTCGAATCGAATGGCATGAAGCCGCTGTTTGGCGGCGCTGCGCAGCCGCTGGATCATTGCTTCTACGCGCCCACTCTGTTCGATCACGTGCCCCTGGACAGCCAGCTCACGCACGAAGAGATCTTCGGGCCAGTAGCTGGCGTGTATCGCGTCGGTGGATTCGAACAAGCGTTGCAGGTGCTGAACGGAAACCGCTTCGGCCTGTCCGCCGGCATTTGTACACGCTCGCTGCTGTACACCGAGCAGTTCAAGCGTCGCGCTCGCGCCGGCATGCTCATGGTGAATCTGCCCACTGCGGGCGTGGACTATCACGCGCCATTCGGCGGGGTGGCAGCGTCGAGTTATGGGCCGCGCGAGCAGGGCCGGGCGGCACGCACGTTCTATACCGCGATCAGGACGGTGTATCAGAAGCCGCTATGATCGCCGCATGAGCAGCATCGTCGTCCGAAATC
>Ga0065721_10005024_pt1 | contig 21217 bp, 16 predicted proteins | sample Mesricmetagenome_FD_59108 | JGI IMG/M metagenome (GOLD analysis project Ga0065721, IMG submission 59108) | Mesophilic microbial community from rice straw/compost enrichment Sample: eDNA_1 v2 (version 2) | ecosystem: Engineered > Solid waste > Grass > Composting > Bioreactor | place: USA: Davis... | reverse complement strand
GGGATAGCTACTGCACCCCGTATTCCGCGTGCTCGAGCGCCGTGATCACCCCGCGCAGCTCCGCCAGCCCCTTCATCCGCCCGATGGTCGGATAGCCCGGCTGGGCACGACGGTTGAGGTCGTCGAGAATGTCCTGCCCATGATCGGGACGCATGGGGATCTGGTGGTCTGCGCGCCCGGCGGCCTTGCGGCGCTTTTCCTCGCGCACGATCTCGGCAATGAGCGCCACCATGTCCGTGTCGCCGCCCAGATGCTCGGCTTCGTAGAAGGAGCCGGCGATCTCCGCACCGTCGCGCTTGACGTTCCGCAAGTGCAGGAAATGCACCCGGTCGCCCAGCCGGCGCATCATGCCCGGCAGGTCGTTGTCCGGCCGCGCCCCCAGCGAGCCCGAACAGAGCGTCATGCCGTTGGTCGGACTGTCGACCGCATCGAGGATGGCGACGTAATCCGACTCGGTCGACATGACGCGCGGCAGGCCGAGCAGCGGGAACGGCGGATCGTCCGGATGGCAGCAGAGCCGCATGCCGAGCTTTTCGGCGTCGGGGACTACCGCTTCGAGGAAATCGATGAAGTGTTGCCGCAGGCGCTCGGGCGAGATGCGGTCATATTCGGCCAGGTGTCCTCGCACGTCATCGAGCGTCATCGCCTCCGTCGAGCCCGGCAGCCCCATGGTGATGTTGCGCGAGAGCTGCTTTTTGGCCGCGTCGTCCATGCCGGCGAACCGCCGGCCCGCCTCGTCGGCCACAGCGTTGCTGAAATCCGCGCCAGCCCCCGGCCGCTCGAGGATGTGGATGTCGAAGGCGGCGAAGTCGGCGATGTCGAAGCGCATGCACGAGCCGCCATTGGGCAGTTGCCAGCGGATATCGGTGCGTGTCCAGTCGAGCACCGGCATGAAGTTGTAGCAGATGACCTCGATGCCGCTTGCGGCGAGGTTGCGCATCGAGACCTTCCAGTTCTCGATATGCGCGCGCCACTCGCCCTTCTGCTTCTTGATGTCTTCCGACACCGGCAGGCTCTCGACCACGTCCCAGGTGAGGCCCGAGGGCGTGCCGTCCTTGCGCGTGCCGATCTCGCGGTGACGCTTGGCGATCTCCTCGGGCGTCCACACCACCCCGTTCGGAACGTGATGAAGGGCGCTCACCACCCCCGTCGCTCCCGCCTGGGTGATATCGTCGATGCTCGTCAGGTCACGCGGTCCGAACCACCGCCAGGTCTGCTTCACGGGGCGAGTCTCCACACTTGTATGGCAGATGCTTGCCATAGCCGGAGCATATGGGAAAGCCCCGGGGCTTCAGCGCATGTCCTTGTCGTAGACGAACTTGGGCATTTCCCATTTGAAGACCAGTGCCGCGACGCGAAAGGGAAAACCGATGAGGATGGCGATGACGACGACAAGGTCGGTCGGCAGGCCCCACTGCAAGCCGACATAGTAGACGACACCGGTGACGATCGAGACGGTTGCATAGAGCTCGCTCGAGAACACCAGTGGAATGTCGTTGCAGAGCACGTCTCGCAGGATGCCGCCGGTGATGCCGGTGAGCATACCCGAGAAGATCACGACGATCGGATGATGCCCCGCCTCCATCGCCACGTTGCAGCCGATGATGGAGAAAGCGACGAGCCCCAACGCATCGAGCAGCAGGAACGGCCAGCGCAGCCGATGCGCCACGCGGGCGATGGCGATGGTGAAGAGCGCCGCTCCGCCCACGATCATCAGCAGATAGGGATTGCGCACCCAGGTGAGCGGATAGTGGTCGAGCAGGATATCGCGCATGGTGCCCCCGCCAAGCGCGGTGACGCAGGCGAGGATGACCACGCCGAACCAGTCCATCTTGCGCCGGCCGGCAGCGAGCGCGGCGCTCATGGCCTCGACGGTGATCCCGACGTAGAAGATGACGGTGAGCAGCATGGCCCTGCTATTGCGGGATATTGATGGCGCGGACGAGCCAGTAGGTGACCGCACAGGAGCGGTCCGTGCAATAGGCGTTCATCCAAACCTCGCCGTCGCCGAACATCACCCCGTCCGCGTTGACGAAGAGACCGGCATAGTCCTGGCCGGTGACGGCCGCGGCGACGGGCGGCGTCACGATCTCGTCGTAGCGTTCGATGAACGCCTCCTCGCCGTCGATCGCAAAGCGCTCTCCATCGATGGTGACGTTGAACGGATAGTGCACCAGCGAGGCGACGGTCGCCTTGTCGCCGGCGCCCACCGCGTCCTGCAGCACCTCGAAGGCGACCGCGAAGGTCTCGCTGCTGCCCAGAAGCGTTTCGATCCGCTCATTCACCTCGTCTATGCCTTGCGCAGCCGCCGCCGTCAGCGACGCCGCCAGCAGCGCGGCTGCGAAAACCAACTTGGCCGTGAACGCCCCCATTTTGACCGTGAGTCCCTTCGTTAAAACCGGTTTGCCCCCAGGGCCGTTATATCCGCTATTGGCAGGCGGTACAGCCTTGCCTCCGGCAAGCGGTCAAGACGGGAGACAAACCGATGCGCAAGCCGCAAAGCGTCAAGTCGCTCGAGACGTTCGGGCGCGTGCGCCTCTCGAAGAGCTTCTTCATGCGCGATTTCCTCTATTCGGAGATTTCGCAGATCCACTCCATTCCCAACATCCCCGACGATCCGGACCTTGCCATCGCCGCGGGCACCCGGCTCTGCGAGGAGCTGCTGGAGCCGCTGCAGGCCCGGTTCGGGCGCATCTCCATCCGCTCCTCCTACCGCTCCCCGGCGGTCAACCGCTTCGGCAACCAGAACAAGCTGAACTGCGGCAGCAACGAGAACAACTTTGCCGGCCACATCTGGGACCGGCGCGACGCCGACGGCAATATGGGCGCGACCGCCTGCGTCGTCGTCAACAGCTTCATCCCCTACTACGAACGCACCGGCCATTGGGAAGCGATGGCCTGGTGGGTGCACGACCACCTGCCCTATGACGACATGGAGTTCTTCCCCCACTACGCCGCCTTCAATCTCGGCTGGCGGGAAACTCCCAAGCGCGGCATCTACAGCTTCATCCCGCCTCGTCGCGGATGGCTGACGAAGCCGGGAATGGACAACGCCGCGGGCGACCACAGGGCGGAATATGTGGAGATGTTGCGGGAGGTGGATGAGGTTTGAGTCAGACGGGGCCTCTCACCCGCCCCTGCAGCACTACCTCTCCCCCGGGGAGGTAGTGCTGCAGCAGCCCCAGTACCTCCTTCACCTCTCCCCTGGGGGAGAGGTCGGCGCGAAGCGACGGGTGAGGGCCTTGGCATCGTCAACAAGCTCAAGCCATCACAGGAAATCCGCCCGATGCGGCGTGAAGACATCGATCAGGCGCCCCGCCTCCAGCGCCACCACCCCGTGCTCCAGCCCCGAAGGCACGATGAAGCTGCCACCCTCTTCGACGACCTGCTTCGCCCCGTCGATCGTCACCTCGAAGCGGCCCTCGGCGACGTAGCTCACCTGGATGTGCGGGTGCGAATGCAGCGCGCCGACGGCGCCCTTGTCGAACCCGAACTCCACCTGCATGAGCTCGGGAGTATGGATCAGCACCCGGCGGCGATTGCCGTTGCCGAGGTCGGTCCACGGGGTCTGCCCGGGTTGCGCGACGAGCTTCGTGGTCATGCGTTTTCCTCCGTCTCTTCTGCCGCGCGGGTAGCATATCGCAGACTAACTGGCGAGCCGGGTGCCAACGAGGTTGTAGCACCAATTCGCCCCGCGCTTGCCAAGCCGGAACGAACATGGTGCATTCGCCCCATGCCTCTCACCGCATGGTGATTTGCCTCCGTCGCCGGCATGGCGCGAGGCTTCGAGGGGGCAAAATGCCCGGACTGGCCGGGCCGGAGAGACGATGGCCGCCTATATCCTGCGCCGCCTGGCCCTGATGATACCGACCCTCTTCGGCATCATGGTCGTCTCCTTCGTGATCGTGCAGTTCGCCCCCGGCGGCCCCGTCGAGCAGACCATCGCGCGCATGAGCGGACAGGCCGGCAGCGTCACCGAGCGCGTGACCGGCAGTGAGGCGGGCGATACCATCGGACAGCCGCAGCCGGGCCAGGGCGGCAGCGCCTATCGCGGCTCGCGCGGCCTGTCGCCCGAGCTGATCGCCCGCATCGAAGCCCAGTTCGGCTTCGACAAACCGCCGCTCGAGCGGTTCTTCACCATGATCAGCAACTATCTGCGCTTCGACTTCGGACGCAGCTACTACCGCGACATCTCGGTCGTCGACCTCATCCTCGAGAAGATGCCGGTTTCCATCTCCCTCGGCCTCTGGATGACGCTCATCGCCTACGGTATCTCGATACCTCTAGGGATACGCAAGGCCGTCAAGGACGGCTCGCGGTTCGACATCTGGACCTCGACCGTCGTCGTCGTCGGCTATGCCGTGCCCGGCTTTCTCGTCGCGATCCTCTTGATCGTGCTCTTTGCCGGCGGCAGCTTCTGGTCGATTTTTCCCCTGCGCGGCCTCATTTCCTCCGGCTGGGAGGCGATGCCCTGGTACCAGAAGATCCTCGACTATTTCTGGCACCTGGTGCTGCCCATCGCCTCGATGGCGCTCGGCGCGTTCGCAACGACCACGCTTCTGACCAAGAACTCCTTCCTCGACGAGATCGGCAAGCAATACGTCGTCACCGCCCGCGCCAAGGGACTGACGGAACGTCAGGTGCTCTACGGCCACGTCTTCCGCAACGCCATGATGCTCATCATCGCCGCCTTTCCGGCCGCCTTCGTTTCGGCGTTCTTCACCGGCTCGCTGCTCATCGAGACGATCTTCTCGCTGGACGGGCTCGGCCTCCTCGGCTTCGAGGCGATCACCAGCCGTGACTATCCGGTGGTCTTTGCCACCCTCTACATCTTCTCTCTCCTCGGCATGGTCATCGGGCTCATCTCCGACCTCGCCTACATGTGGGTCGACCCCCGCATCGACTTCGAGAGTCGCGAAGTATGAACGAGGTCGCAACACGCCCAAGCGACGCCCGCCCCGCCGGCTGGCTCTCGCCGATCAACCGGCGCCGGCTGGAGAACTTCCGCCGCAACCGGCGCGGCTGGTGGTCGTTCTGGATCTTCCTTGCGCTCTTTGTCGTCACGCTCGGCGCCGAGTTCATCGCCAACGACCGGCCGATCATCGCCATGTACAAGGGCGAGCTGCTGGTGCCGGCCTTCATCAACTATCCGGAGGCCAAGTTCGGCGGCTTCCTCGCCCTCACCGACTACCGCAATCCGCTCAACTACGAGGAGATCGAGGCCAATGGCTGGATGATCTGGCCGCCCATCCGCTTCTCCTACGGGACCGTCGACAGCCAGGTTCCGGTGCCCTTCCCCTCCCCGCCTTCCTGGATGATGACGTGGGAGGAGAACTGCTCGGGCCTGCCGATGGGCCTCGAGGACCCGCTCTGCATCAACGGCAACATGCACTGGCTCGGCACCGACGGCAGCGGACGTGACGTGCTCGCCCGCCTCATCTACGGCTTCCGCATATCAATCCTCTTCGGGCTGACGCTGACCGTCTTCTCCTCCGTCATCGGCGTCGCCGCCGGCGCGGTGCAGGGCTATTTCGGCGGCTGGACGGACCTGATCTTCCAGCGCTTCATCGAGATCTGGACGGCGATCCCCTCGCTCTATGTGCTCCTCATCATCTCGAGCGTCATCGCACCGAGCTTCTGGGTGCTCCTGGGCATCCTGCTGCTCTTCTCCTGGGTCGCGCTCGTCGGCATCGTGCGCGCCGAGTTCCTGCGCGGACGCAACTTCGAGTACATCCATGCAGCCCGCGCCCTCGGCGTCTCCAACGCCACCATCATGCTGCGGCATCTCCTCCCCAACGCCATGGTCGCGACCCTCACCTTCATGCCCTTCATCCTCTCCGGATCGGTCGCGACACTCACCTCGCTCGATTTCCTCGGCTTCGGCCTGCCGGTCGGCTCGCCCTCGCTCGGCGAATTGCTGGCGCAGGGCAAGAACAACCTGCAGGCGCCCTGGCTCGGCATCACCGGGTTCGTCACCATCTCGGTGATGCTCACCCTCCTCGTCTTCACCGGCGAGGCCGTGCGCGACGCGTTCGATCCGAGAAAGACCCTGCGGTGACCGAGCCCCTCCTCTCGATCCGCGACCTTCACGTGCGCTTTGGCGAGACCGAGGCGGTAAAGGGCGTTTCGTTCGACGTCATGCCCGGCGAAACCGTGGCCCTCGTCGGGGAGAGCGGCTCGGGCAAGTCCGTGACCGCCCTCTCGGTCCTCAAGCTCCTGCCCTACCCCGCCGCCTCTCACCCCAAGGGCGAAATCCTCTTCAAGGGCCGGGACCTGATGAAGGCAAACGATGCCGAGTTGCGCCAGGTGCGCGGCAACGACATCTCGATGATCTTCCAGGAGCCGATGACCTCGCTCAACCCCGTCCACACCATCGAGCGGCAGGTGGGCGAAGTGCTCGCGGTCCACCGGGGCCTCAGGCCCAATGCGGCGCGCGCGCGGACGATCGAGCTCCTTACACAGGTCGGCATTCCCGATCCGCAGACCCGCCTCGGCGCCTATCCGCACCAGCTGTCCGGCGGCCAGCGCCAGCGCGTGATGATCGCCATGGCGCTCGCCAACGAGCCGGACCTGCTCATCGCCGACGAGCCAACGACCGCCCTCGACGTGACCGTGCAGGCGCAGATCCTCACCCTTCTGAGGGACCTGCAAAAGCGCCTCGGCATGGCGATGCTGTTCATCACCCACGACCTCTCGATCGTAAGGAAACTCGCCGACCGCACCTGCGTGATGACGAGGGGCGAGATCGTCGAAAGCGGACAGACACGGGCGATCTTCGCCAATCCCGGACACGCCTATACCCGCCACCTCATGGCCGCCCAACCCAAGGGCGGGCCGGCACCGACGGCGGGAGAGCGCGCCATCATCGAGACCAAGGAGCTCAAAGTCTGGTTCCCCATCAGGCGCGGATTGCTGCGCCGCACCGTCGGATACGTGCGAGCCGTGGACGACGTCGACATCACCATCCGCGAGGGCGAGACGGTCGCCATCGTCGGCGAAAGCGGCTCGGGCAAGTCGACGCTCGGCCGGGCGCTGCTGCGGCTCGTTTCCTCCGAGGGTCGCATCGTCTTCCTCGGCGAGGACGTGCAACGCAAATCCTGGAAGGCCATGCGCCCCTTGCGCGCCGACATGCAGATAGTCTTCCAGGACCCCTACGGGTCGCTCAGCCCCCGCATGTCCGTCGGCGACATCGTCGCCGAGGGTCTCAAGGTGCACGCGTCGGGAATCGGCGCGGCCGAGCGCGAGGCGCGGGTCATCGAGGCACTGAAGGACGTCGGTCTCGACCCCGAGGCTCGCCACCGTTACCCGCACGAGTTCTCCGGCGGTCAGCGCCAGCGCGTCGCCATCGCCCGCGCCATGGTGCTCGCTCCGAAGTTCCTCGTGCTCGACGAGCCGACTTCGGCCCTCGACGTTTCGATCCAGGCCCAGATCGTCGACCTTCTGCGCGACCTGCAGGCAGCCAAGGGCCTGACCTACATGTTCATCTCCCACGACCTCAAGGTCGTGCGCGCCCTCGCCAACCGCGTGGTGGTGATGAAGGACGGCAAGGTGGTCGAGGAGGGCGCGGCCGCCGACATCTTCGAGCGTCCGCGCGAGGCCTATACCAGGGCCCTGCTGGCGGCCGCCCTCGATCTCGCCGTGGTTGAAGGCGCCCGGACATGACCGTGGACAGCACCCGTCGATGCACTAAACTTGCGCAACAAACGATACGTCAGGAACGCCCCGATGAAAGCCGTCCTCCCGACCCTCGCCGCCCTCGCGTTCGCCGCTTTCACGCTCGCAACACCTGTAGAGGCCCAGGACGAGGAGCGCACCTGGCACCATGCCACGAGCCTCGGCACGGAGCCGAAATATCCCGCCGATTTCACCCACTTCGACTACGTCAACCCGGATGCCCCCAAGGGCGGCCTCCTGCGGCTGGGCGCCATGGGCAGCTTCGATACCTTCAATCCTTTCCTGCCGCAGGGCGAGGTGGCTTCCGGACTGGGGCTCATCTACGAAACGCTGACGACGCCCTCGCTCGACGAGAACCAGATGGTCGACTACGGCGTGCTTGTCGAAGCGATAAGCTGGCCCGACGACTATTCCTCCGTCACCTACCGCCTCAATCCAGATGCCCGCTGGCACGACGGCGAGCCGGTGACCACCGAAGACGTGATCTGGTCGTTCGAAACGCTCGTCGAGATCAATCCGGACCGCGCCCAGTATTATTCCAACGTCACTGGCGTCGAAGAAACGGCGCCCGGCGAGGTGACGTTCACCTTCAACGAGACGGGCAACCGCGAGCTGCCCAAGATCCTCGGCCAGCTCATCGTCCTTCCCAAGCACTGGTGGGAAGGGACTGATGCGCAGGGCAACCAGCGCGACATCCGCCGCTCGACCCTCGAGCCGCCGCTCGGCTCCGGCCCCTACCGCATCAAGGGCTTCGAGGCAGGCCGCACCGTCGCCTACGAGCGGGTCGAGGACTATTGGGGCCTCGATCATCCGACCCAGGTGGGCCAGAACAATTTCGGAGAGATCCGCTACGAGTACTTCCTCGACCTCAATGTCGAGTTCGAAGCCTTCAAGGGCGACCGCATCGATATGTGGGCCGAGAACCAGGCGCGCCGCTGGGCGACGGCCTATGATTTTCCTGCCGTCAACGACGGGCGCGTCGTCAAGGAGGAATTCCCGCAGGACTATGCCGGCCGCGGCGTGATGGTCGGTTTCGTCTACAACCTGCGCGAGGAAAAGTTCCAGGATCCGCGCGTGCGCGAAGCTCTGAACTACGCCTTCAACTTCGAGGAGCTGAACCGCACCCTCTTTTTCGGGCAGTACCAGCGCATCAGCTCGTTCTTCCAGGGTATTGACGAGCTGACGTCGAGAGACCTGCCGCAGGGCGAGGAGCTGGAAATCCTCGAATCCGTGCGCGACCTGGTGCCCCCGGAGGTGTTCACCGAGCCTTACGTGAACCCGACGAGCCCCGACGCGGCGGCGCTGCGCAACAATCTGCGCACGGCGCTGAACCTCTTGACGGAAGCCGGCTACACGCTCCAGGGCACCCAGCTTGTCGACGCCAACGGGCAGCAGTTGACCGTCGAGATCCTGCTCGCGGGCGCGACAATCGAGCCGGTGGCGCAGAACCTCGTCAACAACCTCGCCCAGATCGGCATCGCCGCGACCATCCGCACGGCCGACTCGGCCCAGTACGTCAACCGCGTGCGCAGCTTCGACTACGAGCTGCTCTACCAGTCCTGGACGCAGTCGGCCTCGCCGGGCAATGAGCAGCGCTTCTTCTTCGGCTCCGGTTCGGCCAACGAGGAGGGTTCGAGCAACTATGCCGGGCTCGCCGATCCGGGCGTCGACGCCCTCATCGACAGGGTGATCTTCGCCGACGACCGCGAGACGCTGGAAGCGGCGACCCGCGCGCTCGACCGGGTGCTGCTCGCCCACCGCATCATCATCCCGAGCTACATGCGCGGCGCCTCCTGGATGGCCCGTTGGGACCGCTTCAGCCGACCCGAGACCCTGCCGGAATATTCGTCCGGATTCCCCACCATCTGGTGGTATGACGAGGAAAAGGCGGAACGCACGGGGGTGGCACGATAGTGTAATTCGGCACGAACCCTAGTAGTCCCTCTCGTAGAACACGCCAAGGCTCGAATCCCCGTTGGCGCCGGCGGCGCCCGTGATCTTGAGGTCGTCTGTGACGTCGAGGTTGATGGTCACCCGGCTCTGCCCGCCCGTGCCCGCCTCGACGCCGAGATAGACGTTGTCCTGGAGATAGGTGCCGGCCGCGAGCCCCACATTGCCTTCGTCGTCGGTGACGACGTCGAGGTCGGCAAGTCCCGCGCCCTCGCGCAGTGATCCGAGGAGCCCGCCGCCCCCGCTGCCGCCGGCAAGCTCGGCGGCAGCCGCCGCCAGCCGCGCCACCTGCAGCGGCGAGAGCTCGCCCACGGAACGGTTGAAGATGAGGCGCGCCAGCACCTCGTCCTGCGGCAAGGCAGGATTGGAGGTGAACGTGATCTCGAGGTCGGAGACCCGGCCCGCGACGGTCAGGAACACGGTGATGCCGTCGCCCTCGGTGCGCGCGACGAAATTGAGCGTCGGATCGAGATTGCCGAGGAGCGTCACCGATCCGGTCTCGAAGGTGACGCGCTGGCCGAGGATCGCGAGGCGCCCGCGGGTCATCTCGAAGCTGCCGACCGGCTGGATGTTGTCGAGAGGCCCGGTGAGGCGAACCGAGCCGCCCACTTCCGCATCGAGCCCGCGCCCGCGGATGAAGATCTGATTGGGCGCATCGACGGTGATGTCGAGCAACACCCCGGGCGAGCGGGTGCGCGGTGTCGGTGCGCCGCGCTCGTCGATGCGTGCCCGCTCGAGGGTCGCTTCCACCGCCGGCGGCGTATGGATGTGCTCGACGTCGATCAGAGCCGCGCCGCCTCCGAACGTTTCCGGCACGGTGATGTTGGCCTCCTCGACAAGAACGCGTCCGGAGACCAGCGGATTGCCGGCGAGGTTACCGGTGACGGTGAGGTTGCCGGAAGCGGTCGCGACGAAGAGGTGACCATCGGCGTAGCGCGCTGAATTGAGCGCGAGCGAGAGGTTTGCCGGGAACTGGCCGGAGAGTCCGATGGTGCCCGAACCCGAAATGCTGCCGCCGGTCGCAAGATTGGCCGAAAGGCTTTCGACGCGCGCCTGCGTGCCGTCGAGGCTGATGCGTCCATTGATGCCGACGAGGCGCAAATTCGCTTCCGGATCGACATATTGGGCGCCGCTGGTGGTGACGGTGCCGCTGAACTGCGGGCTCGCAAGGCTTCCCGAAACCCGCGCGTCGAGGTTGGCAACGCCGGAGGCCTGCCCGCCCCGGTCGGCGAGGTACCGATTGGCGAGCGAGAGCGGCGTCGAGCCGGTGAGGGTCAGGGCGACTCCCTGCCCTTCGAACGGGACGGTGCCGGAGCCCGAGACCTGCAGTCCGCCGGCGCCATTGGCGCGCAGGGCCGCGAGGGTGACGATGTTGTCGGCAAAGCTGCCGTTGACCGAGGCGGAAAGCGGGGAGATGCCGACGTCGCGGATGGCAGCTGCATCGAGCCCGGAACCCTCGGCGGTAAAGGTGACGCGCGGAGCGCTGCCGGTGCCGGTGACCTGCGCCCGCCCGTTGAGCGTCCCGGCAAGCCCCAGACCGGGCGACACGGTATTGGCGATGGAGAGCGGCAGCGCGTTGACCGCGACGTCGATGGCGAGTGCTTCTCCGGCGGTGCCCGAAGCGGTGAGGCTGCCCGAACCGACATTGAAACGCACCGCATCGAGCGTGACGGACGACCCCTCGACGACGAGGACGGTCGGATTGGCAAGGCGCGCGGAGAGCTGGCCCTGGACGAGGTCGGCGCGATCGAGCGCGAGGCGGTAGCCGGTGCCCTGCGCAGCCAGCGAGCCGGCTACATCCACGTCCGTTCCCGTGGCGAGGTTCGCCTGCGCGGTAAAGCTCGTCGTCTCGCCGCTCTGGCTGGCGGTGACCGTGAGCTGACGCACGTCGACACCGGCAGCGGAAATGCCGCTGCCGGTGAGGCGCCCGTTGACGGCCGGCACGCCGAAGAGGTCGCTCGCCGTCGCGGTGACATCGGCCGAGGCGACCCGGACGTCCTCGACGGAAAGATCGCGGATGGCTCCTGCAATCTCGGCGCTCTGTGTCCCTTCAACGATGGAGAGCGCGACGTCTGCATCGACGGCCCCGCTCGCGTCCACCAGTGCCAGCGCCGCGGCGTTGGAGATGTCGGTAGCTTCGATCGCGAGCGCACCGGAGAGCAGGCCATCCGGAAGGCGCGTCAGGTCGCCGGTGATGCGCGTTCCCGCCGTCTCGAAGGCGAGGTCTGAAAGGCGGGTGCCATCGGTATTGACCGCAACGTCCGAGGCCAGCGTGACGGCGTGACCGTCGAGCATGGCACTGCCCGAGATGTCGCCTGCAACCGCCGTCTCGACCAGCGTGCCGTCGAAACCGAAACTCGCGTCACGCAATGGCCGGCCGACGAGCTCGCCAGCCGGGACCGACGCATCGAATGCCAGGGCGATGGTGCCCTCGCTGCCCGTCGCCGTGCCTGCGGCGGTCAGGTGCCCGGAAGCGTCGGGCGAGAGCAGCGCCAGGTCGGCGAGATCAAGATCGAAACGGAAATCGGCGGCGCCGGTGGCGATGGTGCCGTCAGCCGTCAGCAGCAGTTGGTCGTTGCCCAGCCGGAAACCCTCGGCGGTGAGCCCCGTCTCGGTGCGCGCCACGCGTCCGGACAGCGCGACCTCGCCCTCGAGCAGCCGGTCGGCGATCTCGTCGTCGATCGCAAGGCCGGTGCCGGTGCCGTCGAGGGTCAGGTCGAAACCGCCGATCAGCGGGCTGACGGTGCCGTTCGCCGTGAGGTTGAGCGCGCCGGAAAGCTCGCGGTCGGCGAGGTCCGAGAACGGCGCGATGCTGGAGGTCGCAAGCCCGATGTCCCCGTTGAAGACGAAGTCCTCGAGCGTGCCGGAAAGCGCCATGGTAAGCGCCTGGCCGGCGATGCGCAGTTCCGCAACCTGGATCGGCTGGCCGGCCTGCCAAAGGCCCGCGAGCCCTAGGCCGATGGAATCGCCGAGCGCGGCCTCGACCTCCTCGGTGGCGGAGATGCCGGCGATGGCGCCGTCGCCGTTGAGCGTCACGCGACGGCTCGCCGGATCGTCTAGATTGGCGGCGACGCCCGACAGGTTGAGCGTCGTCGTTTCGGCCGAAAAGCCATTGCCGGTCGAAAGACCCGTCACGACGAGATTTGCGGCCCAATTCTCGGTATCGTCGGCGCCATAGTCAACGGTCAGCCGCGCCGCTTCGATGCTGGCCGCGCCCGGCACCGGCAGCGTTACCCGATCGCCTGCGGGACTGCCGATGGCGCCATCGAGCGTCACGCGCCTCAGGAAATTGTCCGGCGTCGTCTCGAGATTGCCGGTGAGCGAAATCTGCCCCCCGGTGAGCTCGATGTTCGAGATGCTGAGGCCGCCCTCGGACCTCAGCAGCGCATCGGCGGTGAGCCGCGTCTCGGCTCCGAAGAACGGACGATAGGGCTCGGCCATTAGGTCGGCGAGCGCGCCGGTGAGATTGGCGCCGATGACGAATCCCTCCTCACCCTGCGCGATTGTCGCCGCGCCCGAAAGCGCCGTGCGCCCGTTGGCGGCGAAGGTCATCTCGGTCACGAGGTCCGACACCGGCCCGCTGCCGGCAAGCGTCAGCTCCACCGCCGGACGCCCCTCCATGTTGAGGAGGTTGGCAAGGATGCCGTTCGGCGGTTCGGTGAGGGTCACGTCGATGTCGACGTTCTGGTCGGCCCGCGTATAGGCAACGTCAAGGTCGAGCGTACCGCCCGGCCCGTCGAGGCGCTTGATGTCGAGCGTCGAACTGAGGTTGCCGCCTTCGAGCGTGAAGGCGCCGGCAAGCGAGATTTGCGATCCCAAGCCGAAGACGCCTTCCCCGAAGGTGACGCACGGCACGGAGATCTGCTCGATGATGATGGCGACGGGGAACTCGGGTATCTGCAGCCCGCCGGCTTCCGGCGAAGGCAGGTTCGCCGGGACATCGCGGCTGGGCACGGCGTTGCGCGTGTATTCGATGGATTCGGCCGTGAGCGACCTCACCTCCAGCCGGCCGACGAACAGGGCAGCCTGGTTCCAGGTCAGGCGCGCATTGTTGATGCGCAGCCACACACCCTCCGAGTCCGAAATAGTGATCAGCCGCACCGAGACGTCGGAGCCGAGGATACCGTCGATGTTGGAAAGGCTGATCTGCCGCTCGGGAGTCGAGAGCCGGTCCTGGACGAACCGGGTCAGCCAGTCCTTCTGCTCCTCGTCCGTCATCTCCTGATAGGCCTCGCCGTCCTGCGCGACGGCAACGACAAGCGGCACGGCAACGATCAGCGCCAGGCCCGCGAGCACGAGGGCGAGGAGCCGGTGCGGCAGCGATTTGAGGCGCTTAACCATCAGAAAGCCTGCCCTATGCCGATATAGATGGCGTAGTCCGGATCGCCGTCGCGCTTGTTGAGCGGGACGGCGAGATCGGCGCGGATGGGCCCGAGGCCGGTATCGTAGCGCAGGCCGATGCCCGCGCCCAGGCGCAGGTCCTCGATGCCGGGGAACGTATCGGCCGCCACATAGCCGCCATCGAGGAAACCGACGACGCCGATATCGCGCGTGACCCTCACCCGAGCCTCCAGCGAACCTTCCAGAAGATAGCGCCCGCCGGTGACCGTGTCGCCCGGCCCGTCGACGCCGATGGACTTGAACGCATAGCCGCGCACCGACCCGCCGCCGCCGGCAAAGAACAGCCGGTCGGGCGGGATTTCCTCGAGATCGGGACCCAGGAGCGCACCGGCGCGCAGCCGCGCGGCGAGCACAACCATGTCGTTCTCGCCGAAGCCGAAATAGGTGCGTCCCTCGACGATCGCCTGCGCGGCCGGATTGCCGTAGTTGAATTCGTAGAACGGCTCGATGCGCGCCGAGGCATAGAACCCCTCGGTGGCGTCGAGCGGATTGTCGCGATTATCGAAGGTGATGCCGCCGTAGGCGCCGGCGATGGTGAAGTCGCGCGTGCCGAAATCGTCGTCGAATCGCGACACCTCGACCAGCGCGCCCGCTTCGGCCGTGATGTGGTCGGAAAAGATGTGGGTCAGCCCGACGCGCCCACCGGCCGAGGTTTCCGTATAGGTGTCGAGCACCGTGCGCTCGGCCGAGACCGTGGCGACGAGGTCCGTGTCGGGCGTGAACATGCCGGGCTTGGTGAAGGTGCCGCCGAAGAAATAGTCGAACTCCTCGGTTTCGACCGGAAAGCCGATGCCGGCGACCCGCGCGTCGAGCCGCAGCCGCTCGGCCTGGCCGAAGAGATTGCGCCAGAGATGATAGGCCTCGAGCCCGAGCCCGTCGACGGTCGAGAAGCTCGCGCCGACGCCGAAACGGCGCAACGCCTGCTCCTGGACGATGAGCGTATAGGGCAAGAGCCCGTCCGCCCCGATGCTGTCGGCGGCTTCGAGCCGCGCGGCGCGGAACACCTCCAGCCGGTCGAGCCGCTTCTGGGCGAGCACGAGATCGTCCGGGTCGTATTCCCGGCCCTCAATGAGCCCCGTCTGCCGGGCGACGAACGCCGGATCCATGTGCTCGGTGCCCTGCACCCGGATGGGCCCGAAGCGCGCCGGACGGCCGGGCTCGACAATGATGGTGACGTCGACGGTGTTGTTCGAATGGTCGGCGACGACCTCGCGGCTCGCAACCTGCGCTTTCGCATAGCCCTGCTGGCGCCAGGCTTCGAGCGCCGCGGCCTCCACGCGGGTGACGACACCCGAGCGGGCAACGGCGCCGGTGACATAGCCCAGCGACGTCGGCGCCTCCACCTCGTCCTCGTGGTCGAAGGCCGGCGGCGCCTGGTTGACGATGGAGAGGCGGTTGAAGCGGAACTCCGGACCGGGATCGACCTGAATCCGGATCGAGGCCGGATTAGGCAGCCTCGCATCGGGCGGGATATTGGCGGCCTCCACCCCGTTGACGAGGATGTTGACGGTGCCGCCGTAGTAGCCCTCGCCATAAAGGGCGGCGGTGATGCGCCGGTAGTCGCCCCGCGCCTTGGCGAGGAGCCCGGCCGCCCCCGACGCGGGCTCCTTCTGGTCGGCAACGAGCGCCGAGGCGTTGCGGATGGCGCTTTCGACCTCCCCGGTCGCACCCGTCACGATCTCGGCGGTATAGGTGTGCGGGTCGACGACCACGGCGTCCGCGTCGCGGTCGTCCTGGTCCTCGAAGAAGCGGATGCCGAAGAGCTCGAACGCAGCCGCGCGCGGCGCCAGAAGGACGCCACCGACGGGCGCCGCGATACTCAGGACGCCCAGGCAAAAAATCACGCGCGCGAGGGTCAGTTGTCTGTTCCCATCGGTTTACTGGCCGCGCCCGGAACGCGGTAGCCCTCATCTGGCGCAGAAAGGCCAGAAAATTCCGTTAACTGCAGAGATTGCGGCGTACCCGCCGCGCCCTCTCCATTGTCCTCGGCTTGGACTTTACGGCGGGCGAGCAACTTTGAACACCACAAGTGGGTAAAATTGCCTCTTCCCGCGCCCGGTAGTGGCGCGAGGGCCACAGATTCGCGAGGTTCCGCGGAGGGATTTCCGCGAAACGCCAATGCGTTGCCGGGCGAACCGTGCTAACCGGAAGGCGCTTTCCTACATGCCTACGGAGTTCCACATGTACCAGACGCTCGACCCGCGCGACTTTACCGTCTTCATCACCGGCGCGAGCTCCGGCTTCGGCGCGGCGGCGGCCCGGCGCTATGCGGGTGCCGGCGCGAAGGTGATCGCCGCCGGGCGGCGAAAGGACCGGCTGGAGGCCCTGCAGGCCGAGCTCGGCGCCGAAACCTGCCACGTCGTCGAGCTCGACGTGCGCGATTGGCAGGCGACCAACGACGTGGTCGCCGCCATTCCCGCCCCGTTCGATGCCATCAACGTGGTGCTCGCCAATGCGGGCCTCGCCCTCGGCCTGCAGCCGGCCGCCGAGATCGACATCAGCGACTGGGAGACGATGGTCGACACCAACGTCAAGGGCCTGATGTATACGGTGCGCGCCCTCCTGCCCGGCCTCATCGCGCGCGGCGGCGGCCACATTGTCACCATGGGGTCGGTCGCCGGTGACTACTCCTATCCCGGCGCCAGCGTCTATGGCGCGAGCAAGGCGTTCGTAAAGCAGTTGGCCCTCAACCTGCGCTCCGACGTGCAGGGCAAGAAGGTGCGCGTGACCAATATCGAGCCGGGCCTCGCCGAGACCGAGTTCTCGCTGGTGCGCTTCAAGGGCGACGCCGAGCGCGCCGCCAAGCCCTATCAGGGCACGCAGGCCATGACCGCCGAGGACATCGCCGAGGCCGTATTCTGGGCGACGGTCATGCCCGCCCACGTCAACATCAACCGCATCCAGATGATGGCGACGATGCAGGCTTTCGCCCCCTTCGATATCTTCCGCGAGGGCTAGTGCCTGACGGCGCCCGCCTGCTCCTCCGCCACGAGCGCGAGGAACGCGCGGATGATCTGCGTCAGCGTCTCCGGCTGCTCGATCGAGGGCAGGTGCCCGCAGCGCCTGATGAGCTCGAAGCGGGCGTTCGGCACCATTTTGGCGAACTCGGCGACGAGTGCGGGCGGCGTCGAGCCGTCCGCCTCGCCGACGATGCAGATGGCAGGGACCGCAATGGCCCTGGCGATCTCGGTGAGGTCGGCATCGCGCAGCGCCGCGCAGGTCGCCGCATAGCCGGCGGCCGGCTGCCGCACCAGCATGTTGCGGTAGCCCTCGCAGTCGGCCGTCTCGCGGAACGCCGGCGTGAACCAGCGTTCGAGGATGGTGTCGGCGATCGATGCTATCCCCCCCGCCTCGACGGCAGAGATCCGCTCGGCCCACATCTGCGGCGTGCCGGACTTGTGGGCCGTGTCGCAGAGCACCAGGGCACGCACGAGGTCGGGCCGACGGGCGGAAAGCGCCTGCGCGATCATGCCGCCGACGGACACACCGCAGACGATCGCCTGCTTGGCCCCGATCTGGTCGAGAAGACCGGCGAGGTCCTGCGCATGGGTTTCGATCGTATAGGGCGTCGTCCCGACATCCGAAAGGCCGTGGCCACGCTTGTCGTAGGCGAGAATGGCGTAGTCGCCGACGAGCCGCACGATGACGTCCCGCCAGATGCGCAGGTCCGTGCCGAGAGCATTGACGAAGACGATGAGCGGCTTGACCGCGGGATCGCCGACCATCTGGTAGTGCAGCGTCACGCCGCCGATACGCGCAAACTGCATGGAGGCCTCAGCCAGCCGCTTCCGTTTCCAGCGCCGAGATGAGCTCGACCTCGGAATCGTAGTTGCCGAGCTCGACCATGGCGATCTCGAACACGTGGACGCGCCGGCGCAGCTGCGCCTGCTCCTCGGCCTTGGCGGCGATCTGCTCGTCGAGCCGCTGGGCGAACATGTTGGTGTGATCGTCGTGCCGGCGGATGCGCTGCTTCAAGCTGCCGAGGGCCGCCATCTCCCCTTCCAGTCGCTCGGCCTGGGTGCGCGCGTCCTCGGCATTGGCCCCGACGGCGCTCGCCATCATGTCGATGAAATCGACGCCGTCGAGGGGCAGGCCCGTGTCGACGGCGGTGCGCACGGCTGCATCGAACATGTCGGCCAGCACCACTGCGACGTCGTTGCGCAGCTTGACCGCCGCTTCCGGGTCGACGACGCCTGTCTCATCGTACATGCGCCGCGCGTCCGGGTCCGAGAGCACGTCGAACGCCCGGACGATGACCATGAACTCGTCGGGATCGCCGCCGCGGTCGGGATGGGCGGTACGCACGCGCAGCCGGTAGGCCGCCTTGATGGCGCCCTGGCCGGCGGTGCGCTCGATGCCGAGTACGCTATAGGGATCGAAGTCGGTCATGAGCCCGCTGTGCATGAAAATCGATCGGTCCTGGCCATGTCCCACGCCAAAAGCGCGGCAACAATTGGATTTGCTCCAAGCCAGTGTAGAATTGTGGCAAGAGCGAGGGACCATGGCTACAGATACCCAAACGCAAAACGATGAGCAACGCCCGGGCGAAAAACGCCGCGCCACGCTCAAGACCATTGCGGAAATCACCGGCCTCAGCCTCTCGACGGTCTCTCTCTCGCTGCGCGGCGGCGCAGCGCTGAAGGAAGAGACCCGCCGGCGCGTGGCCGAGGCCGCCGCCCAGGTCGGCTATGTGCCGGACCGGGCGGGCGTGCGTCTTCGCACCGGCAAGACCAACGTGATCACGCTGGTGCTCGACAGCGGCGAGGAATCCATAGATTTCGCGCGCCACATGATTCAGGGTATCGGCGAGGCGATCCGCGGCACCCGTTACCACCTGACGGTCGCGCCCGAGTTCAACCCGACCGCCTCGGTAGATACCATCCGCTATATCCTTGGCAACCGCACCGCCGACGGCGTCATCATCACCCACACCGCGCCCGAGGACCGGCGCGTCAAGCTGATGATGGAGGCAGGGTTCCCCTTCGTCAGCCACGGACGTACCCGCTTCGGCGAGCCGCACGCCTTCCACGACTTCAACGCGGAGAAATTCGTCGCCATGGCCGTCGACCGCCTCGCCGCCAAGGGGCGTCGCAGGCAGCTCCTGGTGCTCGGCGAATCCACCACCAACAACTACTTCAACCTGATCGACGCCTTCCGCGCAGTCACCGCCGATCGAGACATCGCCGGCAGCATCATCGATGCCGAAATCCCCCACCAGCGCACCGCCGAGATGCGCGCCTACGGGCGCTCGCTCGCAAGCGCCAGGGACAGGCCGGACGGCATCATCTGCGACAGCGAAATGGGCGCCATCGCCCTCATCGGCGGCCTGCAGGACGCGGGACTGGCGCTCGGGCGCGATATCGAGGTCATCGCCAAGCAGACCTCGGACATCCTGCCGACGTTCTTTCCGACAGTCGACACGCTCTCTGAAGACGTGCGGGCGGCAGGGATCGAGCTGACACGGCTGTTGCTGCGCCGCATCGCCGGCGAGCCGGCGAGCGATTTGCAGACGCTGGGCGAACCGCAGCCGCATTGGAGGAGCTAGGGAGGGCTCTTCTTCTCTCATGGAGGAAGGAAGGCCCCCTCACCCGGCCCCTCTAGGGGCCGACCTCTCCCCCAAGGGAGAGGTGGCGGGCACACTGGCAGGAGTGCCCCTCTTCACCTCTCCCTTGGGGGAGAGGTCGGCGCGTAGCGCCGGGTGAGGGGGCCTTCACCCCGCCAACGCCGAACGGATCGCCTTCGGCGACCACTCGAATCCGTCATCGAACGGGAAGGTCGGGTGCTGCTTGTGCAGACGCGCGAGGCGTTCGACGAACTGGTCGACGACGCCGGTCGAGAGCGCCATGAGGCTCGGGTTGGCGATGGGCCCGAGCTCGGGCGAGAGATACCCCGATTTGACGACGACGATGCGCGCTGACTTCGGATCGAGTCCGAGCCGAGTGAAATCAATGATGTTGTGGAACGGGCGGCGGCGGGCGGTCAGCACCANGTCGATGCCGCCGATGGTGACGACCGCCTCGCGAAAGAACGCGTCCTCGNCCGGCAGCAGGAACTTGACCCTGGCNCGGGCGTGGACCGGCTTGCTNGANGTATCGAGGCTGGCNCCGATCTCGAGGTCGAGCTCGGCCCCGACGCCGGCGGCATAGCAGGNATCCGTCGCCGCACGGTCGGTGATGCCGGCAAAGACCACGCCCTGCGCGTCGCGCTCGATCAGCGCCGCCAGCACCTCGGCCCGGTCGCCGACGCCGCCGCCGGTCGGGTTGTCGCCGGATTCGGCGAGAACCACCGGATGGGTCTTCGAGGCGATGGCTGCATCCACGCACTCCTCGATGCTGCCGGTCGTCGTGCCGAAGACGAACTCGCGGCGGATGTCCCAATAGTCCTGCGCCAGCCGCTCGGCGATCCTTTCCTGCAGGGCCAAGTCCGTGCCGGTCACGAGCGCGGCGGCGGTGGCGCGCGGTTCATCGGCCCAGACATAGCCGACCTGGAACGAGGCATCCCAGATGCCGGTCGGCTCCTCGATCTCGCTCATGCGCGCATAGAAGCTGCGGCCCGGCTCGTCCTGGGTGCTGGTGCGCTCGCCCGGCAGCAGCACCGGCACCGGCGCCCAGACGAGCCTGGGCCGCACGCCCGTGCGCAGCGCCCGCACCAGCATGTTGACGGCACGCCGCATGGTGTCGGGCGTATCGATATGCGGCGCCGTGCGGTAGGTCGAGAACATGTCGAGGCTGTCGACGATCCTTTGGCTGACATTGCCGTGAAGGTCGTAGCTCGCCGAGATCAGCACGTCGGGCCCGACGACCTCGCGCACCGCCGAGATGAAGTCGCCCTCGGCATCGAACATGCCTTCGACGAACATGGCCCCATGCATGGCGAGGTAGACGCCGTCGACCGGCACCGCAGCCTTGAGACCTTCCAGGATCTCAGCCTTCCATGTGTCGTAGATGCCCCGCTCCACCGGTCCGCCGGCAATGGCGCGCGCGTGGAGGATGGTGACGAACTCGGCAGGGAAGTGCGTCAGAAACTCGAAATAGCCGTCCTTGGCCATCGCCTCTCCCCGCAACACGCGGAACTCCGGCTCGCGGATGAGAACAGGATTGTAGGTGCTGCACTCGGTATGCAGCCCGGCGACGGCGATGCGCATGGGAACCTCTTCAGGGCAGGATTGCCTCGATAGTGTCACGGCATTTAG
>Ga0065721_10050317_pt1 | contig 21219 bp, 13 predicted proteins | sample Mesricmetagenome_FD_59108 | JGI IMG/M metagenome (GOLD analysis project Ga0065721, IMG submission 59108) | Mesophilic microbial community from rice straw/compost enrichment Sample: eDNA_1 v2 (version 2) | ecosystem: Engineered > Solid waste > Grass > Composting > Bioreactor | place: USA: Davis... | reverse complement strand
TGACCGCTGCCATCGGCTCCGCCAGCAGCGATCTCTCAGGTTTGTTCAAGTCCGGTTCAGGCGCGTGGAGCTACGCCCCGGAAATCGTGATGCCCATCTTTGACGCGCGCACCTGGTCGGCACATCGCGCTTCCAAAGTGCAACGCGACCTGGCCGTAGCCGAATACGAACGCGCGATTCAATCCGCATTCCGCGAAGTCGCCGATGCGCTCGCCGTGCGAAGCACAGTGGACGCGCAAACGGAAGCGCAGGCGTCCATGGTGCGTTCGCTTGAAGAAACCTATCGCCTCTCGCAATCGCGCTATGAGAAGGGCATCGACAATTACCTCAGTGTGCTGGACGCGCAGCGCTCCCTCTTCGCCGCGCAGCAGCAACTGGTGCGACTCGACCTTTCACGCGTCGCCAGCCAGGTGCGGCTCTACGCCGTATTGGGCGGCGGATCGCAGGTCGATGCCAGCCAGGTCCGCGCCGATCTTGGCAAAGCGCGTTAGTCACGAACGTTCCCGGGTGCGTGGCGGCTCCGCACCCGGGCGAAGAATTTATGAGCACTCCGATCCATCACCATCCATGGTCGAGGTCTTCGATGCCCCGCCGACACAATCCTCCGCGCGAACGACATCCGCGGACGCAGATGAAGCCCCGTTACGCACACGAGGACAACGAAGAGGAGGCTTCACGCGCCGAACGAATCGCCATGTGGATCTTCCTGCTGATCACCGCCGTATTGAGCGGAGTAGCGGGCTGGATTCTATGGGCCAAGGCGCAAGGTAATTTCTGATCTGCGATCGCCTGAAAGGTGGGCGGCTGAAGGAATCGAACGTTCCATTGGAAGGAGGGAAATTGATCCGATGGGGAAGCAATCCGGCTCTGCCTGGGCAGTGGCCTTTATCACTTCACGGACGCTGACGTCATCGGTCAGACGCACCGCTCGTACGTACTGCAAGAACAGTAGAAGCAGTTTCGATATTCGTAGCCGCTGAGGGAACGAAGCGGATTCCAGAAAAATTCGAGTTTCTTTCTCTCTCTCGTGTCGGCGCCTACCAATCACGGCCGATTTTGAAACCCGCTCTTTAGACGGCGACGGCGGCAGTCATATCGCCAAACCCAACGGCTCCATAAGGAAGGCATTTGAAGAACGCTGAATCCGTACTTCTACGAAATGAAACCCCCTGTGTCCGTGGGGGTTACGCGTTGGAAACCTTTACATTTCGCTGAAATTGCCGGTTCAGCAGAAATCCTTTTCAAAAAAAAATCGCCAATAATGACAGGCACTTGGGCGCGTTTCCGCCATCTCAGCAAGCAACGTGGCATTTCTGTAGCTTGGGGGTTCCTGTATCCAGAACCAAACTCATATGAAGAAACTCATTACAATGACCATGGCAGCCGTAGTTTTTGGGATGCTCGCGCAGACCGCCTCGGCTTCCGTAACCTTGCAGGTTCCTGAAACCGGATCCACCGCTCCGCTCCTGATGGGCGGCGTTGGTGCACTGATCTTCGGTTTCCGCATGTTCAAGCGTAATAAGTAGTCAACAACCCCCTCTCACGGCGCAGGAGACTGCGGCGCGATTGGGGGTCTTTCGTCCCCTCAGTTGTTTCCCTAACTCTATGAACTTGAAAAAAATATTTGCGTCTGCAATTGCAGGCGCGCTCTTCCTCGGTTCGATTCGTGCCCAGGCGGCCGATGATTGCCCAATCAGCCTCGTTCCCCCGGACAACGGTGCCACGGTGATCATGTCTGCCCCGTGGGCAATCAATTTTCCCAACAACGACACTACCCCCGCCAGCAACCCGTCGTACATCTCCAACTATGTTGTCGTCGGCAATGCAGCGGTTCCTCCCGGCTACTACAAGGGATGGTGCGTCGATGCCCCGGATGACATTGATATTTTCCCGACCCTTTACGACGCGGTGATGTATTCAAGCTGCGATCCCAACCTTCCCACCTACCTGCAGGCTCTCGGGCTCGGATATCCGTCGAGCGTCTATGTTGATCCTGCAACGTGGAAGAAGGTGAATTACATCCTGAATCACCGGAATGGCGCCTACTTCTGGGATGTCCAGCTCGCGCTGTGGACGCTCGTTGGCGGGCCCGCCAAGCCGGAATTCTTTTCGGCCCCATATCCGCCCACCAATCTGGGGGTGATCGCCGCGCTTCTCGCCGAGGCCGAGGCCAACGCCGCGACCTGGGAACCCAAGTGCGGAGACGTGATCGCGGTGGTTGTCGCGGTGCCGACCTGGACCTTCCGCGTTCAGCTGACGATCATTGAAGTTCCGATTCCCTGCGAGCCCTGCATCAAGGTGAGCAAGGTCGTCGCCTGCTTTAAGTCGAAGAATTACCTGACTGACTTCGACAAGATCGCCGCGGGCTTCAAAGCCAATGACCCGGCGCAATTCGTCTATGGCATCACCATCACCAACTGCGGTCCGGTCGCTCTGACGAACGTTTCGGTGATCGACAGCATGTTCGGCGACATCACGACCAATCTGCTGGCGCCCGGCACGGTGTTCCAGCCCGGTGCAACGGCCAGCTACTACTATCAGGCCGGACTTGAAGAAGACACGACCAACGTGGTGGTTGTCACCGGATATTCCATTGAGACTGGCGCGAAAGTGGATTCCTCGGACAGCGCAGTCGCGCTCGTGGATTCAGCGTCAATCAAAACCGAAGTCGAGCTCTACTCCGACTGCGATGAAGATGGCGACGCCAAGGACAATCACGTCCTGCTCTCTGCGTGCAAGACCGATTGCGTCACCACGATCAAGATCAAGGTTTGCAACACCGGCGCGAGCCGCCTGACAAACGTCAAGTTGTCATCCACGGTGCTGAGCCAGCTTGGATTCACGATGCCCACAGCGTTCGACCTGGCGCCGGGCGAGTGCAAGACCTTCTCCAAGTCTCTCCGCATCAAATGCCCGGGAACGACCTTCAATGTTTCGGTGACGGGCAAAGTTGCCCAGGACGCCCAGCATTGCGGCATCTATGACTGCACTGGAAAGAATGTTCTTTCCGTCGAAGACTCCGACACTGGAATCATCAAATGCGGCACGGGACGTGGCAGCATCTGCGGCTATGTCTTCCTCGACTGCGACGGCAACGGCAACCTCGCCGGTGGCGACGTGGGCCTGAAGGCCGTTCCGGTCTATCTGAAGACTCCGACCGGCAGCATTGTTGCCCAGACCAAAACAGGCGCTGATGGTGGCTATTGCTTCACCAACGTGGCAGCCGGCAAGTACGTGGTGATGGTCGTTCCTCCGTCCGGTTACCAGCAAACCGCTGGCAGCACCAAACCTCAATGGCGCGACAGCTACGGCCGCCATTGCTGGAAGGACAACGACGGCAGGACCCACTGGAAGGAAAACGGTCTGGACTGCTGGATGGGCGACGACGGTTACAAGCGCTGGAAATCCAACGGCTATGAATACTGGAAGGATCGCTATGGCCGCACCTATTCGAAGCTCTGCGGTTACAAGGGCGCCAATGATCCCAAGGACAACAAGGAAGAAGTGACCGTCAGCGCCTGCGGCAGTGATACAGACGTGAACTTCGCCTACAAGGGAACCTCCTACAAAGCAGTGTGCGTCGTCAAAGGACCGAGCAGCGTCAGGTGCGGTGAAACCGCCACCTACACCGCCACGATCTCCAACACCGGCAACGGCTGCTTCACCAAGGGCGGCAAGGTCAACATCTGCGGCAAGACCTACAGCTTCCCGGCGCTTGGCCCCGGTGAATCCTACACGATCACCTGCAAGGTGAGCTTCTCCTATTGGGATGCCGGCACGTTCAATTGCAAAGCAGTGGCGGAATGTTATCCGTCATCTGGATACGCTGTCTCCAGCCAGTCCTACTGCACCACCACGGTTCGTCGGTAAGCCGGACCAGACTGAATCTCACAACCGTGCCCTTCAACAGGGCACGGTTTTTTTGTGTACAAATTACGGGACACGATGCCGTGAATCAGCGTTCATCGCGCGGTTTTCAGATTTTCCGATAACAAGTCTCTCGGGTGTTTCCCCCATCGTTCATCTTCCGGGGAGTTGTATGCTCGGGATCACGGAAATTAATGCAGCCCGGCCTTCCCTCGCACATAACAGGCCGATCAACCATGCCGGCAACAAAACTCGTCACGATGAAATACAGAAACCTATGGATCGCACTGGCGCTGGTGATTTGCGGATCACTGGCAGTTCTCGGCTACTACGGATGGGAGCTTTATCAACTCGCTCCGCCGGTTCCGGAACGCGTCGTCACCACGAGCGGCAAAGTCATTTTCACCGGAAAGCAAATCCGTGATGGTCAGAATGTCTGGCAATCGATCGGCGGGCAGGAGGTTGGCAGCGTCTGGGGACACGGGGCCTACGTCGCACCAGACTGGTCGGCAGACTGGCTGCACCGCGAACTGGTCTGGATCCTGGATCATTGGGCCGAAGCGGATTCAGGGAAAAAATACGAGGACCTGGACGAGCCGGCAAAAGCGTCATTGCGCGAACGCCTCAAGCAGGAAATCCGCAGCAACACGTTCAATCCGCAATCCCGCGATCTCGTGATTTCCGATACCCGCGCATCCGCCATCGCTGAAGTCGGAAACCACTACAGCGCGCTTTTCAGCAATGATCCTGAACTCGACAAATTGCGCGACGCCTACGCCATTCCGGCCAACACGCTGGCCGATTCGGAAAAGCGCGAAGCGTTGAACGCATTCTTCTTTTGGTCAGCGTGGGCATGTGCGACTGACCGTCCCGGACAAAGCGTTACCTATACACACAACTGGCCGCCCGAGGCGCTGATCGACAACCGTCCCACAGGTCAGATCGTCGTCTGGTCCGTCCTCAGTTTTGTGCTTTTGCTCGCAGGCGTCGGCGCACTCGCCTGGTATTTCGCCGTGCAACGGCACAAGGAGGAACTCGAATCGCACGGAGAAGAATTCCCCGAGGAAGATCCGTTGCGTTCGCTTTCTCCCACACCTTCGATGCGCGCGACGCTGAAATACTTCTGGGTTGTCGCCGCGCTGATCGTTGTGCAGGTGCTGCTCGGTGCGGTAACCGCGCATTACGGTGTGGAAGGATCGGCGTTCTACGGATTCCCACTCGCGGAATGGCTGCCGTATTCCATCACCCGCACCTGGCACACGCAGCTCGGCATCTTCTGGATTGCCACCGCGTGGCTGGCCACCGGCTTGTTCGTCGCGCCCGCAGTATCCGGCTACGAACCCAAATTCCAGCGGGCCGGCGTGAACTTCCTGTTCATCTGCCTCCTCATCATCGTTGGCGGATCCATGGTCGGACAGGTTCTCGGTGTTCATCAAAAGCTTTCGCTGCCGGCCAACTTCTGGTTCGGACATCAGGGACTGGAATACGTCGATCTCGGCCGGTTCTGGCAATGGTTCCTGTTTATCGGGCTCTTCCTGTGGTTGTTTCTCATGGGTCGCTCGCTCTGGCCGGTGTTGCGAAAACCGGGTGAACACTGGCAGATGCTCGTGCTCTTCTTCATCGCGTCGGCGGCCATTGCAGCCTTCTACGGCGCCGGCCTGATGTGGAACCGCCAGTCCAACTACGCCATCATCGAATACTGGCGCTGGTGGGTCGTTCATCTCTGGGTGGAAGGATTCTTCGAAGTGTTCGCCACGGTCGTCATCGCATTCCTCTTCGTGCGAATGGGATTGCTGCGAAGCCGGACTGCGACGCGTGCCGTTCTGTTCTCAACCGTCATCTTTCTCTCCGGTGGAATGATCGGCACGTTCCATCATCTTTACTTCAGCGGAACCCCCACAGCAGTCCTCGCGCTGGGCGCGACGTTCAGCGCGATGGAAGTGGTGCCGCTCGTCCTGATTGGATTCGAAGCCTACGAAAATCTGACGCTCAGTCGCGCCCGCCCGTGGGTCGCTGCTTACAAGTGGCCGATCTTTTTCTTTGTGGCGGTCGCTTTTTGGAACCTGGTCGGCGCGGGTCTCTTTGGATTTTTCATCAATCCACCCATCGCGCTGTATTACATGCAGGGACTCAACACGACGCCTGTTCACGCTCACACCGCGCTCTTCGGAGTTTATGGAATGCTCGGCATTGGATTGATGCTCTTCTGCCAGCGCGGACTCACAAATCAGCACGTCTGGAAAACCGGCACGCTGATGTTCTCGTTCTGGAGCATCAACATCGGCCTCGCGCTGATGGTTCTTCTAAGTCTGCTGCCGGTCGGTCTGCTTCAAGCCTGGGCCAGCGTCGAACACGGAATGTGGTACGCCCGCTCGGCGGAATTCACCCAAACCGGCCTGATGGACACGCTGCGATGGCTGCGTGTCATCGGCGACACGATCTTCGCCATCGGCACACTCACGCTTGGATGGTTTGTCCTGGGACTTAAAACAGGCTGGTCGTTGTCCCGCGGAGAAAGCATTGTTGGCATACCCGCGGACCTCCGTTCGCCGAAACAGAAAGATCGTTAAGCCATGAGTGAATCACATCAGCCCGACTGGGATCCCAAATCCAATGACGTCCAGCGCGATCAACGTGCTGCGTATGACGAAATGCGCGGGCGTTGTCCCGTGGCGCACAGCGACTTCATGGGCTGGTCGTTGTTCCGTCATGCAGATGTGATGCGCGTGATTCAGGATCACAAGACGTTCAGCAACGCCGTGTCGCAGCACCTGTCTGTTCCCAGCGGGATGGATCAGCCCGAACACACCGAATACCGGCGCATCATCGAACCGTATTTCTCGCCTGAGCGAATGGAATGGTTCGAACCGATCTGCCGGAACATCGCGCGAAAGCTCGTTTCCGATCCGGCGCTTCGCAATGAAGTCGAATTCATGAACGCGGCGGCGCTTCCTTTTGCCGTGCAGGTGCAATGCGCCTTTCTCGGCTGGCCCGAAACGCTGCACGAAACGCTGATTCAATGGATCAGGAAAAGTCAGGCGGCAACACACGCGCAGGATCGCAGAGCGACATCTGAAATCGCGCGCGAGTTCGAGGAAATCATCGATGACCTGATCGAAACCCGCCGCGAAACCGGCGCGGGTCCGGAGTCGGACATCACCGCCTCGTTGATGCACGAAAAGGTGTTCGACCGGCCGCTCAGCAATGAGGAGCTTGCGAGCATTTTGCGGAACTGGACGGCCGGAGAGATTGGAACGATTTCCGCCTCTGTCGGAATTCTTGCCCAATACCTTGCCGAACATCCGGAGCTGCAGAAGCAGTTGCGGGAACAAACAGGACTGATTCCTGAAGCGATCGAGGAAATCCTTCGCATTCATGGACCGCTGGTTTCCAACCGCCGCGTCGCGAAGGAGTCCGTGGAAATTGGCGGACGCAAAATCGAAGCCGGAGAACGCATCACCGTGATGTGGATGTCGGCCAATCGCGACGAACGCGTTTTTGAAGAACCCGATTCGTTTCGATTCGGCAGGGATTACAACAAGAACCTGTTGTGGGGTGCCGGAATCCATGTCTGCCCCGGCGCACCGCTGGCAAAACTGGAGATGCGCGTGTTCGTGGAAGAACTGCTATCCGCCACGCGCGAGCTGGCTCTTGGGCCGGAAGGAAAACCGGAACTCGCCATCTATCCGGCCAGCGGATACGCCACATTGCCTCTGCTAATCCATTGATGGGCGGCTTAAAGTCGTCCCATTCACGCAGCGAAAACACGGACTCCGGAAACCTCAACCGGCTTGCTGGAATGCCCGGTCCACGGTTCGGAGTCCGAATCTCCACACGTCAAATGCTTCACTGAAATCCCTCGCCATCCCGAGTTTTCATCGGATTGGACGCTATGACGGGAACGGTACGGGAGGCGAGTCTGCTTCCGTCATTGAATGAATACTGCTGTAACCGCCTACGTCCAAAACGCCTCTAGAGTTTCGGTTGGCTTCTGATTCTTCAGAATTGGAGTTTGCACCGGCTTTATTTGCGCTATCATCGCGCGTCATTGGATCGAATGAAGAAGTGGATCAGTCTGATAATCATCATCGCCGCGCTTGGCGGCGGATACGTTTTCTGGAACAAGAACCGGCCCGCGCCGGTGGCCGTGACGCCGTCGCGCCCCACCACCGCGCTGGTTGAAAGCCGCGACATCAATCTCTCCGTCATTGCCGCCGGCGACATCGGCCCCGACGAAATGGTTTCCGTGCGACCGGAGGTCAACGGACGCATTTCCGAACTGCCGGTCGATATCGGTGATCAGGTCAAAAAGGGTGATCTCCTCTGCGCGCTCGACGACCGCGATCTTCAGACCGAACGCTCTTCCAGAATCACCGAAATCGAAGGCGCGCAACTTCAACTTCAGCAGGCGCAACGGTTGTTCGAACGCAGCAAACGGCTTTATGACAACAACCTGATTTCTGAAGAAACCTTCCAGGACACCGAGACGGCATACGAACTTGCCAAGAACTCTCTCGAACGCGCGGAAAAAGCGCTCAGCATCGTTGAAGATCGCATTGCAAAAACTCGGATCGTCGCTCCGTTCGACTGCACAGTTCTTACCCGCCCCGTTGCGATCGGCCAGGCAGTCTCCGGATCGGGCGGCGTCGGCGGCGGCACCGAAATCATGTCCATCGCGGATCTTCGTGAGATGATCATCACCGCGCACCTGAACCAGGCGGATGTCATCAGCATCAAACCCGGCCAGGAAGTTTCGGTGTCGGTCGAAGCAGTGTCCGGCCTGAAGCTCAAGGGTCACGTCGAACGCATCGCCCCCCAGGCCACGATCCGCAACAACATGAAAGGTTTCACCACACAGATCCGCCTGAAGAATCTGGATGAACGCGTGCGCCCGGGAATGACGGCGAACATTTCCATCCCGATCTTCTCCACGGAAAACGTGCTGGCGATTCCGCTCGCAGCGGTGTTCACGGAGCAGGAGGAACGGTTCGCCTACGTGAAGGTGGGCGCCGAGAAGTACGAAGTGCGCAGCATCAACATCGGCGTGTCTGATTATCAATACGCGGAGATCCTCAAAGGACTGCGCAGCGGCGAAGAGGTTTCATTGATCCGTCCCTCACCCGAAAAGACTGTCCGACCGGCCAGCACAGGTTCTTCCGGAACTCAAAGCACCCGCAACGATTCCGCCTCACTGAAGCTTGCGTCCGCCGCAGCCACCAATTCGCCGGCGCAGGTGCGCTGACCGTTCCCACATGGCGCTCATCGAGCTTCGAAACATCAGCAAGGTCTATCACCTCGGCGGCGAGGAGATTCGCGCTCTCGACAACGTCTCGCTCGACATCGAGTCCGGTGAATTCATTTCGATCATCGGACCGTCCGGCAGCGGCAAATCGACGCTGATGCACATTCTCGGCTGTCTGGATTCCCCCACGCACGGCACGCTGAAGCTCGACGGTCTTGAAATCCAGAACGCCTCGGCCACACGCCTTGCGCGACTGCGGAACGAGAAGATCGGTTTCGTATTCCAGTTCTTCAATCTGCTTCCCAAGCTCAACGTTCTGCAAAACGTGGAACTGCCGATGATCTACAGCGGCATCTCTTCAAAAGAACGCCGCGAACGCGCCATGCAGGCGCTGACACTCGTCGGGCTTGAAAAACGGTGCAAGCATCGCCCGATGCAAATCTCCGGCGGCCAGCAGCAACGCGTCGCCATCGCCCGCGCGCTCGTAAACAACCCGCGCATCATTTTCGCCGACGAACCGACGGGAAACCTCGATTCGAACACCGGCGAAGCGATCCTTGAACTCTTCCGCAAACTGAGCGGTGAAGGCCGGACAATTGTCCTCGTCACACACGATCCCGAAATCGCCGCGCGCACGCCGCGCAAGATTGAAATTCGCGACGGCAAAGTGGCCGCGACGCTCACACCGGAATTCATCGGGCAAAGGAGCAGCGTCACCACATGAACCTGCTCAATGCCATTCTCGTCGGTTTCAAGGAGATCTGGGCGCACAAGTTCCGCTCGGTGCTCACGATGCTCGGAATCATCCTCGGCGTCTCCAGCCTCATCGGCATGTCAGCCCTCGTGAAGGGAATGGAAAATGGAATGCGCGAGGCGCTCGTCGCCATCGGTGGCGTCGAACGTGTGCGCGTTCAGGAAAGCGACATCCCGCCAAATCAACAGCATCGCGCCGATCAGGCCACGGGCCTGACGATGAATGACGTTTATGCGCTTCAGAAAAACGCGAGTCTCACCCGCGTGATCCAGCCGGAGATGCGTTTCCGAAACCTGATTCTCAGCCGCGGACCAAAGACCTCCAATCCCTGGAACTTCCTCGGCACCTGGCCCAGCGCGCTGGAGATGAACGAACATCGCATCGCCCACGGACGCATGTTCAATGAGGTCGATGACGAACTCGCGCGACCGGTTTGCGTGATCGGAACACAGGTTCGCGACGACCTGTTCGGATCGCCGGAGGAACTGGGTTACGAATACAATCCGGTCGGCGACCAGGTCACAATTCAGAATCAGGTGTTCACCATCATCGGCATGTTCGAACACTATGAAAGCGAGCAGGACCGCAAGGCGCGCGAAGCCGAACGTCTCGCCGCAGCCCAGGCAGGCTCCATCACGAACGCGGCAGCCGGACCATCGCGCAATCGCGGCTGGGCCGGTCGTGGACGCGGCGGCGGAAGCTGGGTGTTCCGGATGAAGAACAACACGGTTTACATTCCGCTCAACACGATGTGGCTGCGCTTCCGGGCTTCCTCCGGCGCCAACAACACACCCGACAATCGTCTCACAGGAATGTCGATCAAAGTGGCCAGCGCGGATGTGTTGGACCCGGCCATCGAACAGGCGCACAAGGCCCTGCTCCGAACGCACAACGGCATCGAAGACTTCTCGTTCGAAACACAGGAGAACTGGTCCGAAAACATCGCAGCCGCCATCAAGAACGCCCGGATGAGCGGCGGCATCATCGCAGCCATCAGCCTGATCGTCGGCGGCATCGGCATCATGAACATCATGCTCGCAAGCATCACCGAACGAATCCGCGAAATCGGCATCCGCAAGGCGATCGGCGCGACATCATTGGACGTGTTCATCCAGATCCTCGTCGAAAGCGTGGTCATCGCAATCATCGGCGGCCTCGCGGGACTTCTGACTTCATTCGCCCTGGTCAATCTGCTCGGCGTCATCATGGCGTCCGACAACACGCCCGAAATCACTTTCACGGCCTGCGTGATCGCCTTCAGCTTCAGTGTCTGCGTCGGTGTTGTCGCCGGTCTGATTCCCGCCTTTAAAGCCGCGAGACTCGATCCGATCCAGGCGCTTCGCTACGAATGATCAGTCCCGCCGGACGACGGTAGGTGTTCTGTCCAGTGCCAAGGCCGCTTTCATTGCGGAGAATTCCGGCCATTCCGCATGAAGGCTGAATCCTCAACCGAGTTCGAACGTTTTCCCGGCGCGACCTATCGCTTTCAATTCAACAGAGCATTCACCTTCGCGCAGGCCACAGAGCTGCTCGACTATCTGCAGCAGCTTGGGATCACCGATGTTTACGCCTCTCCCCTGCTCCAGGCCGGACCCGACAGCACACACGGTTACGACATCTGCTGCTTTGGCACCCTCAATCCGAACCTCGGCTCGCAACAGGACTTCGAAACATTTCATCGCAAACGAAAGGAACTCGGACTCGGACTGCTGCTCGACATGGTGCCGAACCACATGGGCGCGGTGCTCTCAAACGCCTGGTGGCTGGACGTTCTCGAACACGGATCTCAGTCGCGCTACGCCGAATTCTTCGACATCAACTGGAATCCATCCAATCTGGCACTGAAGAACAAAGTCCTGATTCCAACGCTCGGCGACCATTACTCTGCGGTGCTGGAACGCGGCGAGTTGAAACTCGATTTCGCGGACGGCCGGTTCTGGATCAGCTACTTCGACCGCCGGTTTCCAGTGAATCAATCCACCGTTCCCGAGGAACTCAAGCACGCCACGACTTCTGCGAGCGCGACCGATGCGGTCCTTTCCAAATTCAATGGAACGCCGGGCAACGCGCGATCGTTCGACCGGTTGCATTCGCTGATTCAAAAACAGCATTACCGGCTCGCGTTCTGGAAAGTTGGATCGGAGGAAATCAACTACCGCCGCTTCTTCGATGTCACCGAACTGGTTTCGCTCCGAATGGAGCGCGCCGAAGTTTTCGAAGAATCGCACCGGATCATCTTCGACTGGATTCGTGCGGGCAACGTCACCGGACTCCGCATCGATCATCCCGACGGATTGCGCGATCCGAAACAGTACTTCGAGTGCCTGCAGGAGAAATCGAAAGCTGTCACAGGCGACCGGCTTTATGTCGTTGCAGAAAAAATTCTGAGCGGCGACGAACAGCTGCCGATCGACTGGCCCGTCGATGGCACCACCGGTTACGACTTCCTCAATCGGCTCAATGGACTGTTCGTTGACACGAAGGCCGTCGAACGCATGGACGGGATTTATGCTGAATTCTGTGGAGGATCAGAGAAATCCAGCAGCGAATCGTTCCAAGACCTTGTCCTGCAAAGCAAACAGCGCATTCTCGAAACCTCGCTGATCAGCGAAATGGAATCTCTCACGCACCGGCTTCAATCCGTCGCCACGAACACGCGAGCCGGACTCGACTTCACCCAGGCGCAGCTCAAGGCGGCATTGAAGGAAGTCATCGCCGCATTTCCCGTTTATCGGACTTACATCACCGACGACACTCTCCAGCCGAGCGCAGAGGACAAGGCTGTCATCGAAAAAGCGATTTCAGACGCACGTGGCGGTCACTCACAAACGGAACGTACGTTGTTCGATTTTCTCAGCCGTTTGCTCACGCTCGAACTGCTGCCGGAGATGAATCCCGACACCGTGAAGCTGGCGCGTGAATTCATCGCGCGTTTTCAACAGCTCACCGGCCCCGTGATGGCGAAGGGGCTTGAGGATACCGCGTTCTACAACTTCAACCGTCTGATCTCGCTGAATGAAGTCGGCGGTGAACCGGCGCGGTTCGGCTGGAGCGCTGAGGAATTTCACAATGCGAACGCACGAACGCACGAACGCTGGCCACACACGCTGCTCGCCACCGCCACGCACGACACCAAACGCGGCGAAGATGCCCGCGCCCGCATCAACGTGCTCTCCGAACTTCCGGAAGAATGGCATCAGGCCGTGATCCGTTGGAGCGACTGGAACTCGGCAAAGAAGACGCCTTTCAATAAGTCCCCCGTCCCGACGTGCAATGACGAATACCTGATCTATCAAAGCCTCGTCGGAGCGCTGCCGCAGGATTCCGATCGCAAAGAGGTGCTCGACGATTTTCGCGATCGTTTCGTGGCGTTTCTGCTGAAGGCGATTCGTGAAGCCAAAGCCAACACGAGCTGGCTTCAACCGGATTCGGCTTATGAAGACGCGGTTCAGAATTTCGCGAAAGCAATCCTGGCCGATTCGACCGACAACAACTTCCTTCCCGATCTCCGCCGCTTCAGCTCGCGCATCGCTTTCTTCGGCCGAATCAATTCACTCGCGCAGACCGCATTGAAAATTGTCTCACCCGGCGTGCCCGACTTTTATCAGGGCGCCGAACTCTTGGATTTCAGCTTCGTCGATCCTGACAATCGCCGACCGGTAGATTACATATTGCGCCGTCGCCTGCTGTCGGAACTTCAGTCGCGATCGCAAGAAGCACTGCCAACGATCGATAATTCAGGTGTCGCCAAACTGTTTGTCGTCTGGCGCGGACTGCAGCTGCGACGCGAGTTGCGCGGCGTTTTCGATTCCGGTGATTACATCCCGCTCAGCAGCTTTGGAGGAAACGCAAACCATCTCTGTGCGTTCGCCCGTTCAAACGCAGCCGGCGCAGTGGTCGTCATCGTCCCCCGGCTCACCGCCGTGCTGATGCAAGGAATAGAAGCTTTGCCTTTGGGCGAAACAGTTTGGAAAGATACAGCTCTGCCGCTGAACAGTCGGTTGCCGGCGGAATTTGAAAATGTGCTGACAGGGAAAAAGCTTTCAGCTGTGGAGAAGGATGGAGTTCGTTCCATTCGGGTCGCAGAGGCACTGGCTGAATTTCCAGTGGCGATTCTCAAGCACAGCCGCTCGAAAGCGTAAGAGACTGACTGAAAATGGAGGGCGGCTGTGTCGCAGACCAGCCGCAGCAACCCGAAAAGTAAGATTCGCTGGAAAGATCAGGCAATCGCCTGAAGTTCGCGCGCCCGTTCCAGACTTTGATGAGCGGCGGCAATCAACGCTTCCTGCTCGGACTCGCTCCAGTTGAATGCAGCGGCGATGGGTTCGTCCGGAACAAACTTGTGGCGATCCTCCACCCCTTCGCCGGACGCCAGATGAGCGATACGATTGGCCACATGGACGACGGCTGAAATGCGTGGCCGCGGATTGATCACGGGATCGTGATGCTTCGAAACCGCCTCGATCACCACCGGCGGAATTCGCCAGACATAAAGGAGACACGCGCCCACCTCGGCGTGATCCGTTCCCAGGACTTCGCGTTCCGCTTCCACGGTGTCCAGTCCCTCGGCTTGAATGTGATTGGCAATGACACGCTGTTCGTCGGGAGAAATCACCTGCGACATGACCACTTTGCCGATGTCATGCAACAGGCCGGCCGTGTAAACCGCAGCCGGTTCGATGTCTGGACACAAACCGCGCAGCACGAGGGTCTCAGCTGCGGCAGCGGTCATGAGCGTGTGTTCCCAAAGCGCATCAGGTTCGGCCGACACCCCGGGCCATTCCGCATTCATCACCTTTCCGAAACTGAGCGCCAGCACGACGCGACGAACTTCATTGACGCCCAAAAGCATGAACGCCTGTTCGACCGATGCGATTTGCTCGGAAAGCCCAAAGGCCGATGAGTTGCACGCGCGCAAAAGTTTCGCGGTGAGAAGAGCGTCGGATTTGATGATTGCCGCGGCCTCGTCAAAACCGTTGGCAGAATCATCAAGCAGCTGGGCGAGCCGCAGTGCTGCGGAAGAAACCTGCGGGAGACTTCGGGCTCTCGCGACTATTTGATGCGCGTTCATAAGTGGCGGTTTCGATCCTATGCACCAGACTAATTGCCGCAAGCAGAAAGCCTGCGGACGACAGGCGTCGGGTGAATTTCCGACTCGTTGAGCGTCATTTTCGAATGCCGCACCGAGATTATTTCGGAATATGAAACTCGGAACTCAGAACTCAGAACTCGAACTGTAAACTATCGCCGGGCCACAGACACTTCCGCGCGCGACGGTTTCGACTGCGACGCCGATTTTCCAGACGACGACACGGTCGTCTTTACCCAGCACCGCAGCACTTCTGCCACACTCCACGCCTGAGCGATGCAGCCGCGCGGCGTGAACGGTGCTTCCGCGTCGAAGATCTCGTTGATCGATCCAATGCATCCCGAATTGAGATGCGGAACAAAACCCTCGAGATAACGGCGCGCCCCAGCTCTGTCGCCGGGATAAACCTTCAGCCACGCATCCACGAAAGGACCGATCAACCAGGCCCAGACGGTTCCCTGATGATACGCCGCGTCGCGCGCTCGAAGGTCACCGAAATACTTCGCCTTGTATTCACGATGATCCGACGTCAGCGTTCGCAGCCCCACCGGAGTCATCAGACGTTCGCGAACTGTCTCAAGCACATCCTTCCACCGCGATTCGTCGAGCACCGCGTGCTTGAGCGAAAAGCTGAGAAGTTGATTGGGGCGACACGCGGCGCTGTTTCCACCCTCTCCATCGACGACGTCATACAGATAGCCGCCCTCGGCATACCAAAAGCGTTCGTTGAACGATTGTTTCACCCGTCTGGCATGCGTCAGGTATTGCTCGGCCGCAGCGCCCTGCCCTTGTTCCGCAAGCCACTCCGCAAGGAGCGTCAGTGCGTTGAGCCAAAGCCCGTTGATCTCAACCGCTTTTCCACGTCGCGGCGTCACGACCCAGTCATCCACCTTTGCATCCATCCAGGTCAGCTGATATCCGGGCGCACCCTGCTTCAACAATCCATCGACGGGATCGGCGCCTATGCCAAAATGCGTTCCCTTCAAATGCGAATCCGCAATTTCAATCAACTTCGGCAGCACATGACGCAGCGTGTCGCGGTCGTTCGTCACCTCGAGATAACGGTCCATCGCATGAAAAAACCAGAGCGACGCATCCGCGGTGTGATACAAACCCTGATTCGCCCCCTCGGGAAAAAGATTCGGAATCAAACCATCGCGAACGTAATGCGCGAAGGTCCTTAAAATCCAACCCGCCTCCGCGTGCCTTCCCGTCGTCAGCGTCAACCCTTCCAGACTGATCATCGTGTCCCGTCCCCAGTCCGTGAACCAATGATAGCCTGCAATCACCGTTCGAATTTCATCACCAGCCGCATGAGCACGCGCCGCATCCTGCAGACGTCCGACGGGATTGATGATGAACTGATCCGCAGCGAGAACCAGGTCGGCAGCTGGCGACGCACGCGCCTCGGGAACCGCGGTGCGAATCAGTCTCGTCCGGCGTTGTTGATAGAAATCGACGGTTTCCTCCGGCGACAACGCCTGCATCACACGCCACGTTTCGGTCGAGGCGATCAATGTCGCCTGGCAATCCGGATTCAAATCGAATGTGATCCAGCCCGGACTCCAGAGCTTCCCCTTCGCGCCATATCCGCGATCCGCATCGCGCTGATAGAAAATCTCCCGCTGCGTTCCGCCATCGTAAATGAAAGCAAATCGTTCGGCGCCCTTCAGGGTGAAGCGCAGCCGGGGAAACACCTCACCGCCACGAACTTCAAATCGTTTCTCCTCCATGCTGAACACGTATTGGGCATCGAGCGGTTCGCTGACCGAATGTTCGTGTCCGCGAAAATGCATGGAAGGCCGAAGCTCCAGCTTCACGCCGGGTTCCTTCGACAACAGCCGGTAACCGATGTGAACCGTGTTCTGACCGTGAAGAAGAACAAGATGCTTTTCGAGAATGATCCCGCCAACATCGTAGCGCCACACCGGCATCTGATTCTCAAGGCGGAACTCGGCAATGTATGAAACTGCTCCCTCCGTCTCGGCATCGGAATGTTCCAGTCCGCCAATCTCCACCCGTTCCCCGTTCTTGCGCACCAGCGTTTCGGCAAGATGATTCAACATCACCGCGCGTCCCAATGGCGCCGGCAGCGCGGCAATGAGCAACCCGTGATAACGCCACGTCACTGCACCCGAAATGGTGCCGGACGCGTATCCCCCCAATCCGTTCGTCACCAGCCATTCCTGATTCAGCAAACGACGCGACTCAGCGGGACTTGTCTGCCTCAGATCAATTTTTCGGATGACTTTCTCCATCGTATTGCTCGAGACTCCGCTTCGCACCGGCGAGAACAACTGCAGCATGACCTGGTATTCGCCAGCCATTCTCCGTTTCGATACAGGGCGTGCCCGTCCCGTCGTAACGCGGATCTTCGCTCGACCAGATCAGGCTCCACGAATGTTCTGCCGGCAAAGCGATCAGCGGCGACGAAATCGAACAGAGACAAAGGTCTGCCCCCAGATTCACGAGCATGAGACGATCCTCTTCGTTTTCTCCGAAGAAGCGCAGCAGGAAGGCGTGTGCTCCGAGAACCGCTCCATCAACTCCGTTCGAACGCACACGGCCGAACACCGAATCTTCGCGCCGTAACTTCAGGAGATCGCGATGCATTTCATAAACCGACTGGTTCTTTTCGCGCTCCGACAGGTCCAGCTTGCATTGCTGGAACGTTTCCTCCTGATGCGGTTCCGCAAATGAGGATCGCGATTCCGCACAGGCCACACTTGGAAACTGCTCGAGAAACTTGCGTCGTCCCTCCGAAACCAGTTTTGCCAGATCCGGATTGTGATCGGCAAAATAGACGAACGGCGCCGACGCGGCGAATTCCTGTCCCTGAAACAACATCGGTGTCCCCGGCCCCAGCAGCAGCAACGCCGTGAGCGCGCGATAATTTCCTGGGTGCGCAAGCCGATGCAGCCGCTGTCCATGCAATGAGTTCGCCACCTGATCGTGGTTCTCGATGAACGTCACAAACTGCTCCGGCGTGAGACCCACCGTTGAAGCTCCACGGCGTTTCTTCTGCCAGGAATACCATTGCCCCTGGAAAAGATAGCCGTGCTTCGCAGCGGAGATGAATTCCTGTGGCGAACCCTCGTAATCCGCATAATACGCCTCCTTCCGCCCGGTCATCGCCACGCGCGCCACATGATGGAAATCGTCATTCCATAAAGCGTCCAATCCGTTCCCGTTGTCCGTCGGATCACGCGCCAGCCAGCTGTGTTGCGATTCATTCTCACCGACGATGTAACAGCCCCGCCCTTTTCCCGCCGTGCGAACACGCCGGCTGATCGCCGTCAGCACATGCTCGCTCGAATTGTCAAAAATCTGCTGCGTCGCATCGAGCCGTAGGCCGTCCATGTGGAATTCATCGATCCAATACCCGGCGTTCGAAATGAAAAACTCCCGAACCGGACCACTGTTCTCGCCATCGAAGTTCAGCGCGTCGCCCCATTCATTCGCGTAGCGATCGGTGAAGTAGTCGGGCGAAAACTCCTTCAGATAATTTCCATCCGGCCCAATGTGATTGTAAACCACGTCGAGAATCACACCGAGCCCGAGCTCATGCGCACGATTCACAAAGGCGCGCAATGCATCCGGCGAACCATAAAGCCGCGTCGGCGCGAACAGATCGACGCCATCGTAGCCCCAGCCGAAGCGGCCGGGAAACTCCGCCACCGGCATCAATTCCACCACCGTGATTCCGAGTCGCGCCAGTTCAGGCAGTTGCTCCATCGCAGCGGCGCAGGTGCCTTCACTCGTAAACGTGCCCACGTGCATTTCGTAGATCACCTGGCCGGCGCGCTTGAGTCCTTTCCATTTCTGATCGCTCCACTTGAAACCGGATGGATCGATTATCATCGACGGCCCGTGTGGACCTTCCGGTTGAAAACGTGAAACAGGATCGGGAAACATTCCGGAATCGAGCTGAAATTTATAAAGCATTCCCGCGCTCGCTTCCGCAACGAGCCCCGAGAAATAACCGTTTTCCTCGGGTTCAAGTTCGATCGAAGTCGTTTCCAACTCAGCGTGATCTTTACCCAGTCGCACAGCGACGAACCGCGACCTGGGCGCCCAGACCCGGAAATGAACGCCGCGTTTTCCCGGCTGCACCTCCGCGCCAACCGGCAGCCGGCGATGAATGGAGGTTCTGGGAACATTTTCCTCCGCCCCATCGTCCGACGATGATGCCATCGTGCTCCGTCGTGCTGGACCTCGGGCTGTGTGACGCGTTTTCACCTGGTGAAGGAATGTTAGAACCGCGCCTCGAAGCTTGAACGGGGAGTTTCCCCCAACGGGAGTTGGAGTATGGGGCTATGGACTATGGACTATGGACTATAGGACCATCGACCATCGACCATCGACCATCGACTATTGGCTATTGGCTATTGGCGATTTACTTCCGACACCCGCTATTTCTCTGCTGAAAGCAAAATGCCTGAAAGTCCCATCGTCCCATGGTCCATTGTCCATAGTCCCATAGTCCCATAGTCCCATAGTCCCATAGTCCATAGTCACGATTCCTGAAAGCGCGATGACTGAAAGTCGTTGAGGTGCCAGAGCGCCGCGACATTTGCGACCCGCCTCACGATTCCTGAAAGCGCGATGACTGAAAGCATCCAACTTCCCGCCAGGCCAGGCATATCAGCAAGCCGCCTCACGATTCCTGAAAGCGCGATGACTGAAAGTAATTCCCGCGCCCGTGCAAGGGTTTCCAAAAACCGCCTCACGATTCCTGAAAGCGCGATGACTGAAAGGGGATGCAAGGATAACTGATATTGTGCTATATTACCGCCTCACGATTCCTGAAAGCGCGATGACTGAAAGGCAATTACCAGTGTTTCACCCATTCAGCGGGGCAACCGCCTCACGATTCCTGAAAGCGCGATGACTGAAAGTGAATTCTGGTTTAACATAATAAGGGAAAGGAATGCCCCGCCTCACGATTCCTGAAAGCGCGATGACTGAAAGCACCTTGAGGCGTGCGCGGCCCCACGCGGCCAAGTCCCGCCTCACGATTCCTGAAAGCGCGATGACTGAAAGAATTCAGGACTGATCGAAAAGCTGACGCATGACTCCGCCTCACGATTCCTGAAAGCGCGATGACTGAAAGGTTGCAGGCAGCCAAGCTAGGAATCGCCCTGAAATCCGCCTCACGATTCCTGAAAGCGCGATGACTGAAAGGCCGATCCTGAGCGACATGACAAACACCATTCGCCGCCTCACGATTCCTGAAAGCGCGATGACTGAAAGGATTGGCACGACGTTCTTTCATGCCGAAAAGATCGACCGCCTCACGATTCCTGAAAGCGCGATGACTGAAAGCCTAAGTTTCCGTCTAGCGGATTTAGAAGTTTTACCGCCTCACGATTCCTGAAAGCGCGATGACTGAAAGAGAAGTACGAGAATGGAGAGTTTTGACCCCAACCCCGCCTCACGATTCCTGAAAGCGCGATGACTGAAAGGATCGAGCATCATGGAGAAGGCAGTGACGTGGAGCTCCGCCTCACGATTCCTGAAAGCGCGATGACTGAAAGGCGATTGTCGTAACGGAGCGGCACAAGTCCGGCGCCCGCCTCACGATTCCTGAAAGCGCGATGACTGAAAGGCCGGACGTGGTAACTGTCATCTTCTGTTTGTACCGCCTCACGATTCCTGAAAGCGCGATGACTGAAAGCCGCGAGGTTGGTGCAGTGCCAGACGTTAAACACCCGCCTCACGATTCCTGAAAGCGCGATGACTGAAAGCACCACCGAGCGCGCCGGTTTTGGCCTGCTCCATTTCCCGCCTCACGATTCCTGAAAGCGCGATGACTGAAAGTCAGACTCCCACCGGCGATCGGCGTTTGGTCGATCACCGCCTCACGATTCCTGAAAGCGCGATGACTGAAAGAGGACGTGATCGCCACGCTCTGGTTTGTGTCTTCCCCGCCTCACGATTCCTGAAAGCGCGATGACTGAAAGGGCGCCGCCGTGGCAACCTTCCGAGACCGCTAAGCCGCCTCACGATTCCTGAAAGCGCGATGACTGAAAGACGCCCATCAGCTGCTTCATGCTGTCGCGCACGACGCCGCCTCACGATTCCTGAAAGCGCGATGACTGAAAGCGGCTTCCGCAGTGCCGTTCAAAACCTGGTCGAGCCGCCTCACGATTCCTGAAAGCGCGATGACTGAAAGAAAAACAGACGCAAAAGCCCCAAGCAAAAAAAACACCGCCTCACGATTCCTGAAAGCGCGATGACTGAAAGGCTCTGACACTCAGCGGTAAG
>Ga0065721_10004723_pt1 | contig 21219 bp, 32 predicted proteins | sample Mesricmetagenome_FD_59108 | JGI IMG/M metagenome (GOLD analysis project Ga0065721, IMG submission 59108) | Mesophilic microbial community from rice straw/compost enrichment Sample: eDNA_1 v2 (version 2) | ecosystem: Engineered > Solid waste > Grass > Composting > Bioreactor | place: USA: Davis... | reverse complement strand
ATTGTCACGCGTATTGCCGACTAAGGAACACGAGCATGAAAGCCAGTGATGTGCGGGCCAAGACCGCAGACGAACTGAAAGATCAGCTCGTCGACCTGAAGAAAGAACAGTTCAACCTGCGTTTCCAGCGTGCTACCCAGCAGCTGGAAAAGCCGGCCCGGGTCAAGGAAGTCCGCCGCGATATCGCGCGGATCAAGACGATCCTGACCGAAAAGAACGCAGCTAAGTAAGGAATAGATCCATGCCAAAGCGCGTTTTGCAGGGGACTGTCGTCTCCGACGCCAATGACAAGACCATCGTGGTTCGTGTCGAGCGCCGTTTCACCCATCCGCTTCTGAAGAAGACCGTGCGTCGTTCCAAGAAGTACCACGCCCACGACGAGAACAACGTGGCCAAGGTCGGAGAGACCGTGTGGATCGAGGAAACTGCGCCGATCAGCAAGAATAAGCGCTGGGCGCTTGTTCCGTCCGCGTAAGAGAAACAATTCAGGTCGGCGCGCCGGGTGACGGTGCTGCCGATAACTTAGAAGGCATCCAGTCATGATCCAGATGCAGTCCAATCTCGACGTCGCCGATAATTCTGGCGCCAAGCGAGTCATGTGCATCAAGGTGCTGGGCGGTTCGCACCGCAAATACGCCTCGGTCGGCGACGTTATCGTCGTTTCGGTCAAGGACGCTATTCCGCGCGGCCGCGTCAAGAAGGGCCAGGTGATGAAGGCCGTGGTGGTTCGCACCGCAACCGACATCCGCCGTCCCGACGGCACCGTCATCCGTTTCGACAAGAACGCCGCCGTTCTTCTGAACAATCAGAAGGAACCGATCGGCACCCGTATCTTCGGACCGGTTCCGCGCGAGCTCCGCGCCAAGAACCACATGAAGATCATTTCGCTCGCTCCTGAGGTGCTGTAATGGCCGCCAAGATTAAGAAGGGCGACAAAGTGGTCGTCCTGGCCGGCAAGGACAAGGGCAAGACCGGTCAGGTCCTGTCTGTCATTCCGTCCGAAACCCGCGCGATCGTCCAGGGCATCAACCTGGTCCGTCGTCACCAGAAGCAGACTGCCTCGACCGATTCCGGCATCTTCACCAAGGAAGCGCCGATCCACCTGTCGAACCTGGCGGTCGCCGATGCCAAGGGCAAGCCCACGCGCGTCGGTTTCCAGATCAAGGACGGCGTGAAGACCCGCGTCGCCAAGACCACCGGAGATCAGATCGATGGCTGAGACCGCTTACGTTCCGCGTCTCCGGACCGAGTACGAAAACAACATCAAGGCCGCCCTGCGCGAGCAGTTCGCCTACAAGAACGTCATGGAGCTGCCGCGCCTTGACAAGATCGTCCTGAACATGGGCGTCGGCGAAGCCGTCAACGACACCAAGAAGGTGAAGTCGGCTGCCGATCAGCTGGAGCTGATTGCCGGTCAGAAGCCGGTCATCACCCATGCCCGCAAGTCGATCGCCGGCTTCAAGGTCCGTGAAGGCATGCCGCTCGGCGTGAAGGTCACGCTGCGCAAGACGCGCATGTACGAATTCCTGGACCGCCTGGTGAACATCGCCCTGCCGCGCGTCCGCGACTTCCGCGGCCTCAACCCGAACGCCTTTGACGGCCGTGGCAACTACGCCTTCGGCATCAAGGAACACATCATTTTCCCCGAGATCAACTACGATCAGATCGATCAGGTCTGGGGCATGGACATCGTGGTTGCCACGACGGCCAAGAATGATGACGAGGCCCGCGCGCTTCTCAAGGCNTTCAACTTCCCGTTCCGCCAGTAAGCGGGCAGGGAAGGGATAAAGGATCAGGACATGGCAAAGACCAGCTCCATCGAAAAGAACAAGAAGCGCGCCGCTCTGGCCAAGCAGTACGCCGACAAGCGCGCTGCGCTGAAGGCGACCGTGAAGAACCAGGACACTCCCATCGAGGAGCGTTTCAAGGCCAGCCTCAAGCTGGCTGAACTGCCGCGCAACTCGGCCAAGGTCCGCATTCGCAATCGCTGCGAAGTGTCGGGTCGTCCGCGTGGTTACTATCGCAAGCTCAAGATGAGCCGTATCGCCCTGCGTCAGCTGGGCAACCTGGGTCAGATCCCGGGTCTGGTGAAGTCGAGCTGGTAAGGAGAACATCAAATGAGCTTTTCCGATCCCATCGGCGATATGCTGACCCGCATCCGCAACGCGCAGCAGCGTCGCAAGACTTCCGTTTCGACTCCGGCCTCGACNCTGCGNGGNCGCGTGCTGGACGTNCTCCAGTCNGAGGGTTTCATCCGCGGCTATTCGGAGACGAAGTTCGAGAACGGTGCCGCCGAATACGAAATCGAACTGAAGTATTCGGACAATGAAGGCGTGATCCGCACCATCGAGCGCGTGTCCCGTCCCGGCCGCCGCGTTTACGCGTCGGTAAAGAACATCCCCCAGGTTGCCAACGGCCTCGGCGTGTCGATTCTGTCCACCCCCAAGGGTGTGATGGCCGACCACGAAGCCAAGGCCGCCAATGTGGGTGGCGAGGTACTCTGCCGCGTCTTCTAAGGAAGGCGTGGCAAGACGATTACTCAAGGAAGCATTATGTCACGTACTGGCAAGAAACCGGTGGCCCCGGTAAACGGCGTTACGGTCACGATCAACGGTCGTACCGTGTCCGCCAAGGGCCCGAAGGGCGAACTGAGCCTGCAGCTCATGGATATCGTCAATGTGGAGCAGGGTTCGGATGGCATCGTCATCACCCCCGCCAACGACACCCGTGAGGCTCGCGCTGCCTGGGGCACCACCCGCGCGCTGATCCAGAACATGGTCACCGGGGTGAGCGCCGGCTTCGAGAAGAAGCTCGCCATCCAGGGCGTCGGTTATCGCGCCGCCATGCAGGGCAAGGATGTGAAGCTCTCGCTGGGTTTCAGCCACGAAGTGATCTATGCGGCTCCCCAGGGGATCACCCTGGCCGTTCCGGCGCCGACGGAAATCGTCGTCACCGGCATCGACAAGCAGCAGGTTGGCCAAGTTGCGGCCGAGATCCGCGGTTGGCGTCCCCCTGAGCCCTATAAGGGCAAGGGCGTGCGTTACGCCAACGAGCAGGTCTTCCGCAAAGAAGGCAAGAAGAAGTAAGGAGCGCCGGAAATGGCAATTTCTGCAAAAGGTGCGGATCGCCGCAAGGCCCGTGTCCGCAAGGCGCTCAAGGCTCGTGCCTTTGGTCGTCCGCGTCTGTCGGTTTTCCGTTCGGACAAGAATATCTACGCCCAGATCATCGACGACAGCACCGGCCGTACGCTGGCCGCTGCCTCGACCCTGGAAAAGGACATCAAGTCCTCGCTCAAGAATGGCGCGACCTCCGAGGCCGCTGCCACGATTGGCAAGCTGATCGCCGAACGCGGCGTGAAGGCCGGGGTTGGCGAAGTCATTTTCGATCGCGGCGCCTACATCTATCACGGCCGTGTTAAGGCCCTTGCAGACGCTGCCCGTGAGGGCGGTCTGCAGTTCTAACCGGCGAGGAAGAGATAAAATGAGCAGAGACGTTCAAGAGCGCGAAAGCGAGTTCGTCGATCGCCTGGTCCACATCAATCGTGTGGCCAAGGTTGTGAAGGGCGGCCGTCGCTTCGGTTTTGCGGCGCTCGTCGTCGTCGGTGACCAGAAGGGTCGCGTCGGTTTCGGTCACGGCAAGGCCCGTGAAGTTCCCGAGGCTATCCGCAAGGCTACCGAGCAGGCCAAGCGCCAGATGATCCGCGTTCCGCTGCGGGATGCCCGTACGCTGCACCACGACGTTACCGGCCGCCACGGCGCCGGCAAGGTCATCCTGCGTGCCGCCGTTCCGGGTACCGGTATCATCGCCGGTGGTCCGATGCGCGCTGTGTTCGAAACGCTTGGCATCAACGATATCGTTGCCAAGTCGCAGGGCACTGCCAATCCCTACAACATGGTTCGCGCCACGTTCGATGCGCTCAAGCGCGTTGACAGCCCCCGTTCGGTGGCTTCCCGTCGCGGGCTCAAGGTTTCCGAACTTCAGGCTCGCCGCGGCGAGGCTGCTGTCGAAGCCTGATTGAGAGGCGCGGAGAAGTACAATGGCTAAAGCCAAGACCATCGTCGTCCAGCAGGTCGGTTCGCCGATCCGCCGTGAGAAGAGCCAGCGCGCGACCCTGATCGGGCTCGGGCTCAACAAGATGAACAAGCAGCGTGAGCTGGTTGATACGCCCGAAGTGCGCGGCATGATCAACAAGATCCCGCATCTCGTCCGCGTCGTCGGCGAGTAAGGAAGTTACGAACATGACCCGTTTGAACGAACTTCGCGACAATCCCGGCGCCAACAAGGTCCGCGTCCGCATCGGCCGTGGTATCGGCTCGGGTGTCGGCAAGACCGGTGGCCGCGGCGGCAAGGGCCAGACGGCCCGCGCCGGTGTCGCCATCAACGGCTTCGAAGGCGGCCAGATGCCCCTTCACATGCGTATGCCGAAGCGCGGCTTCAATGCCTGGAATCCGAAGGATTTCAACGAAGTCCGCATCGACCGCATCCAGGCCTATATCGACAGCGGCAAGCTCGATGCCAAGGGTGTCGTTGATTCCGCGGCGCTCGTGGCTGCCGGCGTCATCCGTCGTCCCAAGGACGGCGTGCGCCTGATCGGCTCGGAAGGTTTCTCGGCCAAGAAGGTCACCTTCAAGGTCGATTACGCCACCAAGGGCGCTGCTGCTGCCATCGAGGCTGCCGGCGGCAAGCTCGACCTCATCCCGGTCAAGGAGACCTGGAAGAAGGCCCCGCGCGCCGAGTAATCCACTCGGCAGGGCGCACGCGGCGATCGATGCCGGGTGCGCTCTTGTGGTTTGTTGCGTCTGGCGGGGACATATCCCATATATGCCTCTCCATGCGCTCCGAGCGCACCTGGCATTTAGAGCATCGCGCGGAAAAGTGGGAACCGGTTTTCCGCGTCAGGCGATGCGGAAACAAATGACCAGGGCGGCATCTGTGTTCGTCAGAACGATCGCCGCTCTGGGCCATAGGAGCGATTTATATGGCGTCCGCAGCCGAACAGCTCGCACGTAATCTTTCTTTCTCGACCTTCTCGAAGGCGAAAGCCCTGCAGCAGCGCATCTGGTTCACACTGGGCGCGCTGCTTGTTTATCGTCTGGGCACCTATATTCCGCTGCCGGGCATCGACCCGGATGCGTTCCGCGCCACGTTCGAACAGAGCCAGCAGGGCATTATCGGCATGTTCAACATGTTTGCCGGCGGTGCCGTCGAACGCATGGCGATCTTTGCCCTCAACCTCATTCCCTACATCACCGCGTCCATCGTGGTGCAGGTGGTGTCCACCGCGTCGCCGCGCCTGGAGGCCCTCAAGAAGGAGGGTGAGGCCGGCCGTCGCAAGATGAACCAATATACCCGCTACCTGGCGGTGCTGTTCTGCGCCATCCAGGCCTATGGCATTGCCGTGGGTCTGGAGGGCAGCCAGGGCGTCGTGCTCAATCCGGGCTGGTTCTTCCGCATCTCGACCGTCATCACCCTGGTCGGCGGCACCATGTTCCTGATGTGGCTGGGCGAGCAGATCACCGCGCGCGGCGTGGGTAACGGCATCTCGCTCATCATCTTCGCCGGCATCGTGGCCAATCTGCCCTCGACCGTGGCGCAGACCCTGGAACTGGCCCGCACCGGCGCCATCCCGGGCTTTGCCGGCCTCGGCATGCTGGTCCTGGCCCTGGTGGTGATCGCCGTCATCGTCTTCTTCGAACGCGCCCAGCGCCGGCTGCTGATCCAGTATCCGAAGCGCCAGGTGGGCAACAAGATGTTCCAGGGCGACACCTCGCACCTGCCGCTGAAGCTCAACACCTCGGGCGTGATCCCGGTGATCTTCGGCTCCTCGCTGCTGCTGCTGCCGGCCACGATCGCCTCGTTCGCGGCCCAGGGCGACGCTCCGGCCTGGCTGACGACGGTGACCGCCCTGCTGGGCCGTGGGCAGCCGCTTTATCTGGCGCTGTTTGCCTTCTTCATCATCTTCTTCGCCTTCTTCTATACGGCCATCGTGTTCAACCCGACCGAGACGGCGGACAATCTCAAGCGCTCCGGCGGCTTCATTCCGGGCATTCGTCCGGGCGAGCGGACGGCGCAGCATATCGATTACGTGCTGACCCGCATCACCGTGGTCGGTGCCGTCTACCTCACGGTGGTGGCGCTGATCCCGGAAGTGATGTTCAGCCAGTTGGCGGTGAGCCAGTTCATCGGCGGTACCTCGCTGCTGATCATGGTGACCGTGACGCTCGATACGATCACGCAGATCCAGAGCCATCTGGTGGCCCAGCAATATGAAGGGCTGTTGAAGAAGTCCCGTCTTGGAGGAGGCAAGCGTCGATGAGGTTGATCCTGTTGGGACCGCCGGGGGCGGGCAAGGGTACACAGGCGAAGATTCTGGTGGAGGCCTATGGCATTCCCCAGCTCTCCACCGGCGATATCCTGCGCTCCGCCATTGCGGCCCAGACGCCGCTCGGCCTTGAGGCCAAGGCCATTGTCGATCGCGGCGACCTCGTGTCCGACGCCATCGTCAACGGCATCGTCTCCGAGCGGCTCGACGCCGAAGATTGCAAGCCGGGCTTCATCCTCGATGGTTTCCCGCGCACCATTGCCCAGGCGGAAGCCCTGGACCAGATGCTGGCCGACAAGGGCATTGCCCTCGATGCCGTCATCGAGATCAAGGCCGAGGCTGACGAACTGGTAAAGCGTGTTATCAATCGCGCCAAGGAATCGGGTGGGGCCCGTGCGGACGACAACGAGGAAGTGCTGCGCAAGCGCCTCGGTGTCTATTCCGAGCAGACCGCGCCGCTGGTCGCCTATTACACCGAACGGGGCCTGTTGAAGGCCGTGGACGGCATGGCACCGGTCGAAGAGGTTACTGCCGCGATCAAATCGGCGCTCGGCAGATAATTCGGGGCCGGGCAGGGGCTGTTGACTCTGGCCGGTCTTGTCCTTAAAGAACCGCACCAGTCTCATGGATTATTGGGCTGGATTCGGTTTTCCCTTAGTTGGGGGTCGAAATCCGGTCCCTTGTTGTTTAAAGGCACCCGCCGGGATGGCGCGTGTTGAATGAAGGAGAGCAGACGTGGCTCGTATTGCTGGCGTCAATATCCCGACGAATAAGCGCGTGGTGATCGCGCTGCAATATATTCACGGGATCGGCGAAAAGTTCGCCACCGATATCACGACCAAGGTCGGTATTCCGGCCGAGCGTCGCGTCAATGAACTGACCGACGCCGAAGTCATCCAGATCCGTGAGGCCATCGACCGCGACTATGTCGTGGAGGGCGATCTGCGCCGCAACGTGGCGATGAACATCAAGCGCCTGATGGACCTTGGCAACTATCGTGGCCTGCGCCACCGCCGTGGCCTGCCGGTCCGCGGTCAGCGCACCCACACCAATGCCCGCACCCGCAAGGGTCCGGCCAAGCCGATCGCCGGCAAGAAGAAGTAAGTTTGAAGCGAATAGCGATTGGCGGGTAGCGAATAGGTTTTGTTTCTATTCGCTACTCGCTCATTCACTACTCACTTCCAGGTGGAGCTGCTGGCATTACGGCAGCGCCGATATCCCAGAGGATAATAATGGCTAAGACTGAAGTCGCGCGCGTCCGCCGCAAGGAGCGCAAGAATATCACTTCCGGCGTCGCACATGTGAACGCCTCCTTCAACAACACCATGATCACCATCGCGGACATGCAGGGCAACACGATTTCGTGGTCGTCCTCGGGCGTGATGGGTTTCAAGGGCTCGCGTAAGTCGACCCCTTATGCCGCGCAGGTCGCGGCCGAAGATGCCGCCAAGAAGGCGCAGGAACACGGCATGAAGACCCTCGAGGTCGAAGTGCGCGGTCCCGGTTCGGGCCGTGAATCTGCCCTGCGCGCCCTCCAGGCCGCCGGCTTCAACGTTACCTCTATCCGTGACGTGACCTCGATCCCGCATAATGGCTGCCGTCCGCGCAAGCGGCGCCGCGTCTAACAAGACCATTAATATGCTCCCGGCCGATTGGATGGGCCGGGAGTCCTATTGTGTTTGCGGCGGTGCGGCCTTCATGGCCGCGATTTTGAAAGGACAATACCGTGACGATCCAGAGGAACTGGCAGGAACTGATCAAGCCGACCAAACTGGACATTGTTTCGGGCAGCGACAACGCGCGCGTGGCCTCGGTTGTTGCCGAGCCGCTTGAGCGCGGTTACGGGCTTACCCTGGGCAATGCCCTACGTCGCGTGCTGCTGTCGTCGCTTCAGGGCGCGGCAGTGACCGCAATCCAGATCGACGGCATTCTGCACGAATTCTCCTCGCTTCCCGGCGTGCGCGAGGACATCACCGACCTGGTGCTGAACGTCAAGGAAATCGCCCTGAAGATGGGTGGCGAAGGCCCGAAGCGCCTGACCCTCTCCAAGCAGGGCCCGGGTGCCGTTACCGCCGGTGACATCAAGGTCTCCGGCGATATCGAAGTGCTGAACCCCGAACTGGTCATCTGCCATCTCGACGATGGCGCCGAGATCAATATCGAGTTCACCGTCAATTCCGGCAAGGGCTATGTCCCGGCCGAGAAGAACCGCCCCGAGGACGCCCCGATCGGTTACATCCCGGTCGATGCGCTGTTCTCGCCGGTGCGCCGCGTGAGCTACAAGGTCGATGCGACCCGTGCGGGCGAAAGCCTCGACAAGGACAAGCTGACCCTCAGCGTCGAGACCAATGGCGCGCTGTCGCCCGAAGATGCCGTGGCCTTTGCCGCGCGCATTCTCCAGGACCAGCTCTCCGTCTTCGTCAATTTCGAAGAGCCCACCAAGGAAAAGGCCCAGGATTCGGTTCCCGAGCTGGCCTTCAACCCGGCGCTGCTCAAGAAGGTCGACGAGCTCGAGCTTTCGGTGCGTTCGGCGAACTGCCTCAAGAACGACAACATCGTCTATATCGGCGACCTCATCCAGAAGACGGAAGCCGAGATGCTGCGGACCCCGAACTTCGGCCGCAAGTCGCTCAATGAAATCAAGGAAGTCCTGGCACAGATGGGGCTTCATCTCGGAATGGACGTCAACAACTGGCCGCCCGAGAATATCGATGACCTCGCCAAGCGCTACGAAGATCATTACTGATCCGGCGCTGCCAAGATTTTAGGAGAAACCCATGCGCCACGCTAATCGAGGCCGCAAGTTCAGCCGGACCGCATCCCACCGCAAGGCCATGTTTGCCAACATGTCCGCCGCGCTGATCAAGCACGAACAGATCGTCACCACGCTTCCCAAGGCCAAGGACCTGCGTCCGATCGTCGAGAAGCTCATTACCCTGGGCAAGCGCGGCGACCTGCATGCCCGTCGCCAGGCCATCGCGCAGATCCGCGACGAGGCCCAGGTGGCCAAGCTCTTCGCCGTTCTCGGCCCGCGCTACAAGGAGCGCAATGGCGGCTACCTGCGCATCCTCAAGGCCGGCTTCCGCTATGGCGACAATGCCCCGCTGGCTGTGATCGAATTCGTCGATCGCGACGTCGATGCCAAGGGCCAGGATTCCGGCCCGACCTTCACCCAGGACGACGAAGCCGAAGCGGCATAAGCCCAGGCTTCCGGTTTTGAACATGAAGCGGCCCCGGTTTTCCGGGGCCGTTTTTTTGTGCGCCAAAGCATTCGACTATCGACTGAACTCAAACTGGCCGTCATTGCCGGGCTTGTCCCGGCAATCCATCTCGGGACCGCATGGACCACCGGGACAAGCCCGGTGGTGACGATGGTGAGATGCGTTGCCATTTCAGCTCGATAGCAAAAACGCCCTGGAGCGCGTTCCGCCTTCGCAGCGCGGAAGAGAAGATTAGAACTTATCCCCGCCCGCAACGCCGCCCTTATTCTCCTCCCATCCCCGTCACACACGCGGCCCCGACGCAGGGCCGGGCGGGGAGGCCGGGAAGGGGGGCGCCTCTTCACGCGGGTAGAAGCTCGGCAGCCGGACGTGCAATAACGGTACCGCCTGAATCCGGACCCGTGGGAAATCCGGTTTCGTGACGAACGGCCATTGGTTCGTTCTCTTATGTTTCGACAGGGCCAATGGCCGTTCGTCACCGTGATGAAAACCGGACGTGGCAGCGCGGTCCGGCTAAAGGCGTGACCTGCTGCCGGGCCGCGAAAGGCCCCAGGCTGCATAGAGCGCGTTGAGCTCCCGCTGGTCATGCGTGAACACGAGCGGCAGCCCGGTCTCCCGGGCCTTCTGCCGGGAGCGCTCAGAGGCGTGCCGCGTGTGCCAGAGCCAGTGGATCATTTCCCATTTGATGGAATCCCTGTTGCCGTCGAGCGCGCCGGCCCGGGCGCCATTGGTCGTGCGGCGGAAATAGCGCCAATAGCGCCGCAGCAGGTTGTCATCGACCACGATGATGCCGGTGGCGCGCGCGATGCGTTGCGGCAGCACTTCGGAATAATTGCCGTCCATCACCCATTCGGGCTCGAGGATGGCGGCGTCATGCAGGGCGTGGAATTCGGCTGTCGGCCGTTGCTGCCAATCGGTGCCGGGCAGGTGGCGGAACCGGTCGACGTGAAAAGCCGGAACGCCCAGCCGCTGCGCCAGCGCCACGGCCAGCGTCGATTTCCCGGCATTGGTCGGCCCCATGATCATGATGCGGCGGCCGAGATCGGCGAGGGGCGGGAAATCGGACATGGAGTCGTCAGGGCTCAGAAAAATGGATTGCCGGGACAAGCCCGGCAATGACGAAGGTTCTGATATCTGGGCCAAACGATCAAGCCAATGATCGGCTCGGTGTTCCAATAGACGTCACCACCGGGCTTGTCCCGGTGGTCCAGTATGCCTACCCGCGAGGGAACAGCCCGACCTCACTCCGCCGGCGCCATGTCCTTGCCCGTGTAGACCTCGTCCACCCAATATTGGTCGCGGCGGACGAAGCCGTTGAACGGGGTCAGCGAGGCCTGGGTATAGGCGCCCATCAGGCCGAATTCGATCCAGTCGTCCTCGTCGATATCGGCGGGCAGGGTGAAGACCTGGGGCAGCACGTCATAGCTGTCGCAGGTCGGGCCCCAGAGGGTGAATTCGCTGAATTCGCCATTGTTGTCATGGAGGCGCGGACCGCGCCACACCCGCACGGGCGGGGTGAAGTGCATGAACTTCACTTCCATCAGCGCGCCATAGGCCCCGTCATTGACATAGACCGACTGGCCGCCGCGCTGATGCTTTACGCGCAGCAGCAGCGAGGTGGAGGAGGTCACCAGCGCCCGGCCGGGCTCGATGATCAGCTCGGGCTTGTTCTTGCCGAAATGGTCCTCGACGGCCTTGGCGATGGTCTCGAAATAATAATCCATCGGCGGGGCAACGCTGGTCGGGTAGGGGGCCGGATAGCCGCCGCCGATATTGAGGCGCTTGAGCTCGATCCCGGCTTCCTCGACGATGCGCGCCGCCGCCGCGATATGGCGCTCATAGGCATAGGCGTCTTCGCACTGGCTGCCGACATGGAAGCAGAGGCTGGGCGTATAGCCCATCTTCTCGACGGCGGTGACGATTTCGGCGGCGGATTGCTCCATCACGCCGAACTTGATGCCGAAATCGTAGCTCTTGAGCGCCTTGCCGGCCTTGAAGCGGGTCGTCACCTCGACATCGCGGCTGGGCGACACCACCGCGGCCAGCTGGTCGAGCTGCTGGGGATGGTCGATGGTGAAGCTGCGGACCCCGAATTCCTCATAGGCGCGCTCGATCTCGCGCTTGTTCTTGATGGGGTTGTTGTAGTGCATCACCGCGCCGGGCGCGTAGTCGCGCACCAGTTCCATCTCCACATTCGATGCCACGTCGAAGGCCTTCAGCCCCTCGGCATGCAATTGGGAGATGATATGGGGGGAGGGATTGCACTTCACCGCATAGGTCAGCAGCCCGTCAAAGCCCTTTTTGAAGACCTTGATCGCCCTCCTGAACTCCTTTTCCGAAAACAGGAAGGAGGGATAGTCCGGCGCTTCGGCGGCGATCAGCGCGGAAGTGTTGGCGTGGACAATTCTCGGCTCGTCGGTCATTGGACAACAGGCCTTTCAGGGGCTGGAGGGAACGCGGGAAACTCCTATGCGTTTCGGGGGGTCCGGTTGGAAAGCGCATCGAAGTGAGCGCTGCATATAGGGCCGTGTGACCCCTCGCGCAAACGTTTATTTGGGTCCAATACCAACAATGCGGAAACGTCATTTTGGTGACAGAATCCGGGCGCTTTCGTCCCTGTGCCGGAAATGGGATTTCTGGCCGAGAAATTGATTCCGAAGGTTTGGCCATGTCGTTGCGAACGCTGGTATTTTCAACCGTCGCCCTTGTCGCTCTCGCCATGGGTGGCGCCTTGGCTCTGTCTCCCTTTAACGGCTCGCCTCCGCCGCAGGCCCAGAGCCTGCCCGCACCGGCGCCGGCCCCCGAGCGCGCCGTGCCGCAGGATCAGGCTCAGGTGCAGTTGAGTTTCGCGCCCATCGTCCAGGCGGTTTCGCCCTCGGTGGTCAATGTCTATGCCACCCGCATCGAGCAGCGGGCCGTATCGCCCTTTGCCAATGATCCGTTTTTCTCGCGTTTCTTCGGGGAGCAATATTTCCAGACCCGCCCGCGGGAATCCCGCTCCCTGGGCTCCGGCGTGGTCGTCGATTCCAACGGCGTCATTCTCACCAATAGCCACGTGATCAGCGGCGCCACCGATATCCGCATCGCCCTCAATGACGGGCGGGAATTCGCCGTCGACCTCGTGGTCGAGGACCAGCAGACCGATCTGGCCGTGCTGCGGGTGCGGGACGCCAATGGCGTCACCTTCCCTGCCATCACCTTTGCCGACAGCGATGCGCTGCTGGTCGGCGACCTGGTGCTGGCCATCGGCAATCCGTTCGGCGTCGGGCAGACGGTGACCAGCGGTATTGTCTCCGCCCTTGCGCGCACCGGCGTCGAGGCCTCGGACTATGAATTCTTCATCCAGACGGATGCGGCCATCAATCCGGGCAATTCGGGCGGCGCCCTGGTCGACATGTCCGGCCGGCTGGTCGGCATCAATACCGCCATCTATTCGCAGTCCGGCGGCTCGGTGGGCATCGGTTTCGCCATTCCCGCCAACATGGCCCGGCTGGTGGCCGAGGCCGGCGTTTCCGGCGGCGAGATCGTGCGGCCCTGGTTCGGCGCCAAGCTGCAGGCGGTCACCTCCGATATTGCCAGCAGCCTGGGCATGGCGGCGCCGCATGGGGCCATGATCACCGAAATCGCGCCGGGCGGCCCGGCCGAACGCGCCGGGTTCCGGTCCGGCGATGTCATCCTGTCGGTGGATGGGCAACGGGTGGACGATCCCAGCGCCTTCAATTTCCGCCTTGCCACGCGCCCCATCGGCCAGGCGGCCGAACTGGAGCGGCTGCGCGGCGGCGCCACCGAAGCCGTTGCCTTCCCCGTGGAGGCCGCGCCGCAGCCGGCGGCTGACGCCATTGCCGCCATTTCGGGCAATACCCGCTTTGCCGGCGTCACCGTGCGCCAGCTTGATCCTGCGCTTAGCGAAGCCAAGGGCCTGCCCTATGATGCCAGGGGGGTGATCGTCACCGCCATCGAGCCGGGCTCGCCCGCCGAGGCCATGGGGCTGCGGATCGACGACGTCATCCTGGCGCTCAACGAGATCGAGATTTCCGATGCCCAGGCGTTCCAGCAAATGGCCAGCCAGCGCGTCCGCACCTGGCAGATCATCCTGCAGCGCAACGGGCGGGTGAGCCGGTCGATCGTGAGCGGCTGAGAGCAGCTCCGCTTTGGCGGGGATGATGTGGCGGCGACGCTACGAAAACCAGCCGATCTAGGCTAGAAGACTTGTCATGTCCGACCTTTTCGCCGCCGATCCATCCGAAACCGACAAGGCCCGCCCGCTGGCCGACCAATTGCGCCCGCGCACCCTGGACGAGGTGATCGGCCAGGAGCACCTGCTTGGCCCCAACGGCACCTTGCGGCGCATGCTGGCCTCGGGGCGACTGGGCTCGCTGATCCTGTGGGGGCCGCCCGGCACCGGCAAGACCACGGTGGCGCGCTTGCTGGCGGACCAGATCGGCTACCGGTTCGAGCAGATCTCGGCCATTTTCTCGGGCGTCGCCGATCTCAAGAAGGTCTTCGAGAAAGCCCGGTTCGAGCGCCTGTCGGGCCATCGCACCCTGCTGTTCGTCGACGAGATCCATCGCTTCAACCGGGCCCAGCAGGACAGCTTCCTGCCGGTGATGGAAGACGGCACCGTCGTGCTGGTCGGCGCCACCACCGAGAACCCGTCCTTCGAGCTCAACGCCGCCTTGCTTTCCCGCAGCCAGGTGCTGCGGTTCGAGTCGCTCGGCCGCGACGATCTGGAAAAACTGCTCGAGCGGGCCGAGACCCTGCTGGGCGCCGGATTGCCCCTGTCGGATGAGGCGCGCGAGACGCTGCTGGGCCTCGCCGATGGCGATGGCCGGGCGCTTCTCGGCCTGGTGGAGGAGATTCTCGCGTCAGCGCAGAAAAACGAGACGCTCGACGCTAACAGTCTGCTCACCATAGTGCAGCGCCGGGCGCCGATTTACGACAAGGCGCAGGACGGTCATTACAACCTCATTTCCGCGCTGCACAAGACGATACGCGGCTCCGATCCGGATGCGGCGCTCTACTATTTCGCCCGCATGCTGGATGCCGGCGAAGACCCGCTTTTCCTGGCCCGGCGCCTGATCCGCATGGCCTCCGAAGACATCGGCCTGGCCGATCCGCAAGCCCTGCAATTGGCCATCGCCGGCCGTGACGCCTACCAGATGCTCGGCTCGCCCGAGGGCGAATTGTCGCTCGCCCAGGTGGTCGTCTATCTGGCGCTCGCGCCCAAGTCCAACGCCGTCTATACGGCCTACAAGGCCGCCGTTTCCGTTGCGAAATCGACCGGCTCGCCGATGCCGCCCATGGTCATCCTCAATGCGCCCACCAAGCTGATGAAGGGCCAGGGCTATGGCGAAGGCTATATCTACGACCACGACACGCCCGAAGCCTTTTCCGGCCAGGAATATTTCCCCGAAAAGATCGGCCGGCAGGACTTTTATCACCCGGTCGAACGCGGCTTCGAGCGCGACCTGCGCAAGCGCATGGACTATTTCGCGCGATTGCGTGCCGCCAAACGGGCGACGGAATCAGAGGATTAGGCGATGCAGGCATTCCTGTTGGTCGGTGCGGGCGGCGCGATTGGCGCCATGGCGCGCCATGCCTTGTCCATTCTGGTCGGCCGGCTCTGGCATGGATCGTTCCCTCTCGCCATCCTCCTGGTCAACATTATCGGCGCCATCGCGATGGGCCTGGTGATTGGGCTGCTGGCGCGCTTCATGCCGGCCTGGCAGCAGGAGGCCCGGCTATTTGTTGCCGTCGGCGTTCTCGGCGGCTTCACGACGTTCTCCTCGTTCACGCTCGATACCGTAATATTGCTCGAGCGGGGAGAACTGGCGCAGGCCGGGCTCTATGTTGCCTTGTCGGTTGTGGTTTGCCTTGCCGGCCTATATCTCGGGCTCCTGATAACCAGAGGCGGTGCAGTATGAGTGGCGTTCAACATCGTGAAGTGAGTGCGGACGATGACGGGATGCGGCTGGATCGCTGGTTTGCCCGGCATTTTCCGCAGCTCGGCTTTGCCCGGCTGCAAAAGCTGATCCGCAATGGCGAAGTCAAGGTCGACAAGGCCAAGGTGCAGACCAGCACGCGGCTGACCGAAGGCCAGACCGTACGCATTCCGCCGATCGACGATCCGGACACGGTGCGGCCCTTCCGCGTGAACGAGGAGGACGTGCGGTTCCTCAAGGATCTGATCCTTTACGAGGACGACGATCTCTATGTCTTCAACAAGCCGCACGGGCTGGCGGTCCAGGGCGGCAGCGGCACAACGCGGCATATGGACGGGCTTCTTAAGAACCTGCCGAACAAGCAGGGCGAGGCGCCACGCCTGGTGCATCGGCTCGACCGGGACACGTCCGGTTGCCTCGTCGTGGCCAAGACGGCCGCGGCCGCCAAGCATTTCGGCTCGGTGTTCCGCTCGCGTTCGGCGCGGAAGATTTACTGGGCCGTGGTCGCGGGTAATCCAAGCCCGCGCCAGGGCGAGATTTCCTGTTTTCTCGCCAAGCAGCAGACGACCGATGGCGAGCAGATGGTGGTGGTGCGCAATGGCACGCCAGGCGCCGTACATTCGTCGAGCTATTATTCCACCACCGACACGGCCAGCCGCCGTTTCGCCTGGGTCACCCTCAAGCCGGTGACCGGACGAACGCATCAATTGCGTGTGCACATGGCGCAATTGGGAACGCCGATCATTGGCGATCCGCGCTATTTCAATATCGAGAACTGGCAGGAGGCTCCCGGTCTCGCCGAGGGGCTGCACCTGCATGCCCGCCGCATCGCACTGCCGCTTCGTAATGGCAAAAAGATAGATATTTCAGCGCCTTTGCCGCCACATATGCGGCAAAGCTTCGAGGCGCTCGGTTTCGATCCGGACCGGTTCGATGCGCAGAATGTCGATCCGGAGCAGGGCGCGTGAAGCTGGTCATGTTCGATATGGACGGGACGCTGATCGATACGGCGTCCCTGATCAGCGAGCATATGGCGACGACCTTCGCCGGCGCTGGGCTGGAGGCGCCGACACCGGCGCAATCGCGGCGGGTCATCGGGTTGAGCCTTCCGCAGGCGATGCTGCAATTGCTGGGTACGGACGATATTGCCCTGGCCGATAAGCTGGCTGAAGATTATCGCGCGCATTACCGGGCTGCGCTGGTGTCGTCGGAGGGGCGGGAGGGATTGTTTCCCGGTGCGCGGCAGGCCCTGGACGTGCTTCATGACCGGGAGGACATGCTGCTCGGCATTGCGACGGGCAAGGGGCTCCATGGCGTCCACCGCCTGACGCAACTCCATGGAATTGCTGAACATTTTTCGACGCTGCAAACGCCGGACCACAATCCGTCCAAACCGCATCCGGGCATGATGCTGCGGGCCATGGCGGAAACCGGTGCGGACAAGGACCGAACGGTGATTATCGGCGACACCACGTTCGACATGGAAATGGGTAAGGCCGCAGGCACGAAAACCATTGGCGTTACCTGGGGTTATCATCATCCGGACGAATTGCGCGGCGCCGGCGCGGATGTCCTGGTGGATCGCTACGCCGATCTGCCGGCGGTGATCGACCGGCTTTTGGAGCATTGACGATGCGAGACCAGTTGGAGGAAGCCTTTAAACATCAAGACGATGGCTATGGCAGGGCACAGCATCTCAACCGCGTCGAGCTGCCGAAGCGCTTTTACAAGAGCGTCGATGTGGTGCGCGACGAGGCCGGCTATTCGGTGACCCTGGACGGGCGGCAGGTGAAGACGCCGGGGAAGAAAATTCCCGTTGTGGTTCAATCGCTTGAGTTGGCGCGGGCCATGGCCGGCGAATGGGCGGCGCAGGGGGAATTCATCGATCCGGCCAGTATGCCCATGGTGCGGCTGATCAATTCGGCCGTGGAGAGCGGCGAGGAGATGGCGCCGGCCTTCCGGGCCGAGATCGGCAAGTTCGCGGGCAACGATCTTCTGCTCTATCGCGCTGATTCTCCTCAGGAATTGGTCGCCGAACAGGAAAAGAACTGGGATGGGGCGCTGGTGAAACTGGCGCGGCATTTCGATGTGGCGTTCCAGCCGACGATCGGAATTATCCATCAGAAACAGCCGGATAGCACGTTGGAGAAGCTGGACGCGGCTCTGGAAGGGCAGGGGCTGCATATGCTGACCGCCCTGGTGTCGATCACCGGGTTGACCGGCTCGGGCCTGTTGGCGATTGCCCTGCTGCATCAATTGCTTGGCGCCGACGAGGTCTGGACGGCCGCGCATGTGGACGAGGATCACCAGATCCGGCTCTGGGGCGAGGACGACGAGGCGATGGAGCGCCGCGCCAAGCGCAGGACGGAATTTGACGTGGCCGTGAAGGTGGTCGATTGGCTCCGTTGAGCCGATCTGGTTAGCAGACTGTTGACCTTGAGCGTCGCCTAAAGGCGCCGCAGCAGCCAATCGGCGGTCTCCGGCGAAATCTCGCGCAGCGGTGTCAGCACGAAGTCGCGTTCATGCGCGAAACGATGGGGCAGGGTGAGCTTGGCGCTCTCCATCACCACCCGCTCATAGGCGATGAGATCGATATCGATCAGGCGCGGCCCCCAGACCTCGTGCCGGACACGGCCCATGTCGCGCTCGATGTCGAGACAGGCATGGAGCAGGTCGATGGGGGGGAGGTCGGTTTCGACCTCGGCGGCCATATTGGCGAAATCGGGTTGGTCGGTCTTGCCCCAGGCCTCGGTACGGATGACGCTCGATTGGGCGGCGACGCGGACATGGTCATGGGCATCGAGGCGGCTGATGGCCTCCGCAAGCTGGGCGGGCGGATCGCCGATATTGGCGCCGAGGCTGAGCCAGGCTCGGGGCATCATGCGGGCCGGACGCGATGGAGTTCGATGGCGGCCTCGCCGCGCACCATGGCGATGGGCGCTTCGGGCTTGCGAACGCGGACAATCACCCAGGTGATGTCCGAAAAGGCGGTGAACAGGGCGTCGATGATGTTCTGGCCCACCGCCTCGATGAGATGCATGCGCCGGCTCTCGAAGGCTGATTTCACCACGTCGTAGATATCGGCATAGGAGACGGTGGCGCCGATCGTGTCGGTCTGGGCCGGCCCGGAGAGATCGACGCCGCATTGCAGATCGATGAGGAAGCGCTGGCCGAGCTTGGCTTCCTCGTTGAACAGGCCATGATAGCCGTAAAAGCCGAGATCGTTGAGGATGATGCGGTCGCCGGTGAAGGGTGCGGTCATATCTTGCTCATCTTCTCAGGTTTGGCGCTCCCTCCCTCTTGAGGGGAGGGTTGGGGAGGGGGTGGTTTCGTCATTCACCGATGGACCCCCACCCTCATTCCCTCCCCTCCAGGGGGAGGGAGGCGCAGGAGCGGTTAAGCTGGAGTGTTATTCAGTTCTGGGGCGGACCATACAGCGTTGCCTCGGCGACGCGAAGGGCATCGCGGTTTTCTTTGACGTCGTGGACGCGGAAAATGTGGCCGCCGCGCTCATAGGCCTGGACATTGGTGGCGATGGTGCCGGGCAGGCGCTCGGCGGGCTGGTTGTCGAGCAGGCGGCCGATCATGGATTTGCGCGAGGTGCCGATCAGCAGTGGCTGGACGGGGAAATTGCGAGTCAGGTCGGGGAGTTGGCGCAGAATGCTGTAGTTCTGATTCAGCGTCTTGGTGAAGCCGAAGCCGGGGTCGAGGATCAGATGCGCCGGGTCGATGCCGGCGCGGGCGGCGATGGACAGCGTCTCGGCGAAATAGCGGATCATGGCGGGAATCGGCTCGGTGCCGGCGGTCCAGGCGCGGTCCCAATGCATGGCGATGACCGGAGCCTCATGCAGCGCGGCGATTTCGGCCATTTCGGGCGCGCCCTGCAATCCGTTGACGTCGTTGACGATATCGGCGCCGGCCTGCAGGGCCTGGTCGGCGACCAGGGGCTTCATGGTGTCGATGGAAATGGGCGCGGCCACGCCGGCGGCGCGCAGGGCGTCGATCACCGGCATGACGCGATCCAGTTCCTCCTGCACGCCGACCGGTTCGGAACCGGGGCGGGTGCTTTCGCCGCCGATATCGAGAATATCGGCGCCCTGGGCCAGCATGAGGCGGGCATGGGCGAGGGCGGCATCGACACGATTATGGGCGCCGCCATCGGAAAAGCTGTCGGGCGTGACATTGAGGATGCCCATGACGAGCGCGCGCCGGCCCAGAACGAGCGGCGGGCGGTGGCGCAGGGGAATGGTGTGGGTCTTGTGCATGACGGGCTCGGATAGGGCGGTCGGTTGTGCTGTGACCGCTTCGATATGAGTTATGCCTCATGGCGCGAGCGATGGACATAAGCGCAGGATGTGTTTTCGTTGCCGGCAGACAGGTCGAGGGGCGAAATATGGCGCAGGGCAATGACGAGGCCGAAAGGGCAGGCTGGATTGGAGCGCCGATGCAAGAGGCGGTTCAGGCCGCTTTCCTCGCCCTGCCTGCATCCATCCGCCCGACGCTTTTCGAGATACGCTCCCTCATTTTCGAGACCGCAATCTCGGTCAATGCCGGCCAGTTGACCGAAACGCTCAAATGGGGTGAGCCCGCCTATCTCACGGAGATTTCCAGGAGCGGCACCACGATCAGGCTGGGGACGACGCGGGGCGAACCGCTGCGATGTGCCGTGTTTTTCAATTGCAAGACCAGCCTGGTGGACAGCTTTCGCGAGCGGTTTTCCGACGCGTTCGGCTATGAAGGGAACCGGGCGTTGATATTGCCGGATCGTCCGGACTGGTCCAGAGCCGCGCTGTCGCTATGCCTGGCGGAGGCGCTGACATATCACCGCAGCAAGCTCAGCCGTGCTGCCGTGCTTCCAGCACCGATTTGATCACCAGCGTCAGGACGGCGATCAGCGTCAGGGTGGAGGCGGCGGCGAAGGCGCCGGTGACGTTGAAGTCGTTGAAGAGCAGGTTGATCTGCAGCGGCAGGGTATTGGTTTGGCCGCGAATGGCGCCGGAGACCACGGAGACGGCGCCGAATTCGCCCATGACGCGGGCATTGGTGAGCACGGCGCCATAGAGCAGGGCCCAGCCGATATTGGGCAGGGTGACATGCCAGAACATCTGCCAGCCATTGGCGCCCAGGGAAAGGGCGGCTTCCTCGTCCTCGGTGCCCTGCTGGCTCATGAGGGGGATGAGTTCGCGCGCGGCATAGGGGGCGGTGACGAAGAGGCTGACCAGCACGATGGCCAGCGGCGTGAACATGACCTGGATGCCGGCCGATTGCAGCGCCGGGCCGAACAGGCCCTGACCGCCATAGAGGAAGAGATAGACCACGCCGGCGACGATGGGGCTCATGGCGGCGGGCAGCTCGATGAAGCTGGTGAGCAATTGCCGGCCGCGAAAGCGGAAGCGCGTCACCAGCCAGGCCAGGGCGGCGCCGGCGGCGATGTTGATGGGCACGACGATGAGCGCCGTGATCACGGTGAGCCAGATGGCGTGCAGGGTATTGGGGTGGATTATATTGGCGAAATAGACATCAAGGCCTTCGCGCAAGGCGAAGGAGAAGATGAGCGCCACCGGGACGACGAGCATGAGCCCGGCGGCAAGGAAGGCCAGGGCGATAAGGGCATTGGCGGCGGGGGAGCGGGGACTTTGGGTCATCGCACAGGTCTTTCACCTCTCCCTTTGGGGGAGAGGTCGGCGGCGTAGCCGACGGGTGAGGGGGCCTTGGTCAAGGTGGAGGAGGAAGG
>Ga0065721_10050316_pt1 | contig 21222 bp, 24 predicted proteins | sample Mesricmetagenome_FD_59108 | JGI IMG/M metagenome (GOLD analysis project Ga0065721, IMG submission 59108) | Mesophilic microbial community from rice straw/compost enrichment Sample: eDNA_1 v2 (version 2) | ecosystem: Engineered > Solid waste > Grass > Composting > Bioreactor | place: USA: Davis... | reverse complement strand
GCGATAGGCAGAATGCAGGATCGCACAAGCGGCACCGCCGCCTGATCGCTTCGGGAAGGCTCGCCAAGGCGGGCCTTCCATCGGATTGGGTGCAACCGCTGTTGCATCGGCGACGGCGGCATCAGCGTGTTCAGGAAGGTCGTGGATTGCTGGTACGCCCAAGGGGAATCGAACCCCTGTTCCCGCCGTGAGAGGGCGTAATTTGAATGTATCTGGCTGCTTCTGAAAGACCCAGACAATCTAGTGATTGCTGAGGTTTTAGCCTATGATGGTCATAAGTGGTCACGACGTTTCCTGACCGTCTTAGCAACGATTGAGCAACGAAATGGCGCGCAGGCGAAGTTCCCTGTCCACGAAAACCAGCCGGTCGGCACTCCCAGCTTCGGACGCGCCTCAATGGGAGGTCATCAGCCCGGGCGTGCGACTCGGCTACCGTCGTGGACGAGGAACGTCAGGCAAAGGTGGCACCTGGCTGGCTGCATCTCGCGACATTGCCGGAAAGCGGCTGCAGCAGCGGCTCGGCCACGCGGACGATATCGCTGATTCCGATGGTGCGCTGGTCCTCACCCATGAGCAGGCCAAAGAGGCTGCGAGAGCTTGGGCTCTGTCGCTTCTTCGGGGTGACGAAGCGCCGACGTTCCGCATCACCGTCGACGAGGTGCTAAACCGATATCTCGACGCCCGAGAGGCCGAGGGCATGAAGTCCATCGTGGATACCCGCCAGCGCGCCGCCAAGCATATAAGACCAAAACTCGGTAGCACGGCCGTCGCCGATCTGACCGTCACTCAATTATCCCGCTGGCGCGATGGGATGGCGAGCGCACCGAAGGAGCTTAGGACCGGAAAATTCGCCGATAAGCGAAACACTGTGGTTACCGATTTGTCGGATCCAGAAGTCAAGCGCCGCCGTCGGGACACGGCCAACCGCAACTTGACCATTCTCAAGGCGGCGTTGAATTGGGCGCATCAGCACCAGTTGGTCCAAGACGATACGGCTTGGCGGTTGACCAAGCCCTACGCCGGCACCACTGCCGCGCGTGTCCGATTTCTGGTTGGTGACGAACAGACGCGATTGCTGGCCAACTGCCAAGGGGCGCTGAACAACCTCGTCGCGTCGGCCCTGGTAACGGGCGGGCGTTTTGGTGAGCTGGCGCGTCTCGATGTTCGGGACTTCGATGAAACCAATGGATCCGTATTCATTGCTGAAAGCAAAAGCGGCAAGCCACGCCACGTTCCGCTTCCCCCTGGCGGCGTCCGCTTGTTCGTGAGGCTGGCCCGGGGCCGCCCGGGTACCGCGCCGTTGCTGCTCAACGATGAAGGTGGGCGTTGGACGATAAGCAGCTACAGCCGGGGTTTCCGCAGCGCTGTATCAAATGCGGAATTGGAATCGATCACCTTCCATGAGCTTCGCCACACCTACGCCAGCGCCATGGTAAGAGCAGGGGTCATGCTTTCTATCGTCGCTCATGCTCTCGGCCATTCCGACACAAGGATGGTGGAAAAGCACTATGGGCATCTGGCCCCATCCTATATCGCGGACACCATTCGCAGGCACGCGCCCGACATAAACATCTAGGCCGGATGGAATGCGAACTGCGGTGGCAGGTGCGTCAGTCTTTTTAGCTGCCTTAAGTTGTTTGTCGCGCGTTTACCGTGCACGATTCCACACGGAGACTTGCTGGACGCACAGAAAAGTTCGTCGCTAAGATCGTGAGCGATCGGTAGCTTCGAGGGCGGGCTCTGAAGACACATCTGCGCTTGGTCGCCCCTTCGCGGATAGGGGCCCTCGAACTAACCCGCTGCGCGGGAGGGTGCGCGCGGTGAGATAAGGGGAAGGCATCGGTCGTCACGACTTGATTGAGGATCGCCTGGTTCAGGCGTTCCTTTTTGGCTCCTTCAACCCAGGAGCCGAACGATGACGACGCCACTCCCCAACACCCGTGTCAGCCCACTGCGACAGAAGCTGATCGACGATATGAACATGCCGCGACCACCGCGGATGTCCGCCAGTTTCAGCTGGCCCAGAGTGAAGCCGGCGTTCCGGTGCCCACCGTGAACAGCGTGGCCTCGGCGCTGAGGTTCTTCTTCACCAATACCCTCGATCGGCCCGATCTGGCGCGCAAGTTGGTGCGCGTGAGCCGTCCCCGCAATTCGCCAGTGGTGCTGAGCCGCGACGAGGTGGCGTGCCTGTCCAACGCCACCAGCAGCCTCAAGCACCAGGCCGCGCTGTCGGTTGCCTATTGCGCCGGACAACGCATCTGGGCGCCCGCGTCAGCATCGCCGCCGTGCTCCACACAGGGGTTCGGCCATCACCCACCATCCCCATATCCATATGATCGTGCCCGGTGGCGGCATCACACGGGATGGGCGATGGAGCTCGTCGCGCCCGGCTTTCCTGCTGCCGGTGCGGGTGCTCGGCGCGCTGTTCCGCCGGTTGTTCCTCAGCAGGCTGCTCGACCTCCATGGTGCCGGAAAACTTGGCTTCTTCGGCAGTGCCAGCCCCGGGCGCCGCCAACCACGAGACCACCAACCAGGGAGACCGTCCATGACCCGGCTTAACCGATCATGTGCTCGGACCGCGATAACACAGCCTGCGAGAGACCTCGCGCCCCTCCATACATGGATCGTCATCACCCGCTCGCTCGGCCCTATCTGTCGCGGCAGACTCCAACTCAGCGGCCGCAGCATTGACCTGTCCAACCCTGGCGCTGCAGCCCGATCACACCATTTGGGCGGCCACCAGACTGGCCAAATCGGGAAAAACCCATAGCACGCGGAACCCGCTCATGGCGCCGTCTCGCGCGAGATCATCTGTATGGCGGCCGAGCCTTGTGCCGCCATGCGCGCAATGTCGTCGAAGATATGGGCCAGTTCGGCAAAGACGCTGCGGTCGCCCTCCTGCCAGGTCACGTCCTCCAGCTCGCCGAGCAGGTCGACCAGGGCAGCGATCGAGGCGCGGTGCTGGCGCGCATCCATCAGGCATTGCCGGTCGTGGCGGTGCCGTTCCTGCGTGGCGAAGCGCTGCAGGGCGTCGTTGACCCGCTGCCGGCAATCGCAATCGAGCGCCACCGTACCAATGAGGTTACGGATACGCTGGGTCAGGTGGTCGGCATCTTCCTCGCGTTCCACGGTCAAGGAGGGGCCATAGTACATCATGCCGGAACCTCTTGTGCTGCGGCGGAAATCCAAGATGCCCCGACCGTGCCGTGGTGGAAGCCATTGGAGAAAGGCACGCCGGGATAGATGGCATGCAGGCGAGCTTCGCCCTCACCCGGATCGATCTGGCCGTCGCGGACCGCGGCGAAGACCTCGGCCACATCAGCCATGTCGCAATGCTGCGGGGAGAGGCGGATATGGCTCACTCCCGCCTGCTGCAAAGCCGGCAGTTCGGCCAGCAGCACCTGGCAGGTATGGGACATGGTCTGCACGCCGTTGAGCGTCAGGAAAGATTGGCCATCAAGCGTGTCCACCGCCAGCCCGTCGGGATCGTCCTGGCAGACGAATTGGCAATTGTCCTTGCTGTTGCCCTTGGTGCGGGCATGGGCGCAGCGCGCCGAAATGGCCAGCGGCAGGCGGCCGAAGGCAAAGACTTCGAAATCGGTCTGGGGCGCAGCGCCGACGATTTCGACCACCGAGGCCAGGGGCAGTTCCGGCCCCAGGCAGATGCGCGTGGCGCCGCGGCTGGCCAGCATACGGGCAGTGGCGCCGTTATAAACATTGACGAAGGGGCCCACGAGATGCGGCCGCCCGGACAAGAGGCCCAGCGCCGAGAGGTCATTGGCTTCCACCGGCCATGGGCTGGCCTCGACCAGCCTCCGGGTCAGCATGGCCTCGCGCTCCAGCGTCACCATGGCCATGGAGGCTAGCGACACCTCTTTGCCGGCATTGGCAAGCCGGCCTGCGACGGCGTCGATAAAAGGCTGGGTGAAGTGGAGGCGCTTGGAGCAGACCACTTCACCCAGAGTTACCGCATCAATCCATGCGCAGTCGGCGATGCGGAAGTAGAAGTCGCGCCATGCCTCGCCGTCCCACAGATAGGGGACGGGACCGAGGGTGATCCGAAGGGTCCTCCCGTCCATCGCGATCACCGCCACTTCTTTTCGTAAGCGCCCGCCGTGGTCCGCTGGCCTTCGCTGAGGCGGCGGAGATGGGCGAGCAGGGCCGGGCGCTGTTCGGGCGTGGCGTCCAGCGCTTGGCGCAGTCGCGAGACGACTTCGGCCACATAGGCCTTGCCACGCTGGCGCCCCTCGATCTTGAGCGCTGTGACGCCGGCATCGCGCAAAGCATCGAGATGCTCCATGACATCGAGGCTGACAGGGTCTTCGAAGGCATAGCCCTCGTCATCGGCAATGTGGAACCGACCTTTGCACAGGGTGGGGTAGCCGGCCGGCTCGCCGGCGCCGAAGCGGTTGATGGTATAGCCGCCCAGTTCGGACACCATTTCGTCGCCATCCTCGCGATAGCGCACATGGCTGGCCGGCGAGCAGACGCCCTGCATATTGGGCGAGAGGCCCGTGGCATAGGAGGATAGCGAGCAGCGCCCTTCGGCCATAACGCAGAGTCCGCCAAAGGCGAAGACTTCCAGCTCGCAGCGCACCTTGGGCGCCAGCGCCGCAATATCGGCCACGGTCAGCACGCGGGGCAGGACGAGCCGCTTGGCGCCGAAGGTCTGCACGAGGAAATTGATGGCATCGGCGTTGGAGGCCGAGGCCTGCACCGAGACATGCAGGCGCTGCTGCGGATGGGTCTCGACAATATAGGCCATCAGCGCCAGGTCGGCGACGATCAGGGCGTCGGCGCCCAGAAGCACGGCGTCGTCGGCGGCCTTGTACCAGAGCTTTTGCGAACCTGCCCGCATGAAGGTATTGAGCGCCACATAGGTCTGGACGCCTTTCGCCTTGCCATAGGCGATGGAGGCGGCCAGCTCGTCGCGGGTGAAGTTGAGGCCGGGGAAATTGCGCGCATTGGTCTCGTCGCGGAAGCCGCAATAGACGGCGTCCGCGCCGGCATCGACGGCTTCGCGATAGGCGGCGGGCGTGCCGGCGGGGCAGATCAGTTCCATGGGACTAGACCAGCCCGACCAAAGCACGCTGCCGCACCATTTCGGCCAGCCGCGTGACCAGTGGCGCAAAGGGCCCCGCGGCCTTGCCCAGGTCGCGCGGCAGGTCGAACCCGCTATCGTCGAGCGCATTGCGCAAAGCCAGCATGGCCTCCGTGTCCCCTGATATGGCAAGGCTGCGGGCGAAGAACATGGCGTCGCCGTCGATCCGCCCTTCCAGCAAGGCCAACAGTGTCAATAGCGGTCCGCGCGCCGCGGCATCGGCATGCATGCGGGCGGATTTACGCGATACAGTGATGCTGCGCCGCGCCGGCGCGATGAGAAAGGTCAGGTCGAGATCGGCCGGGGTGAAGCGGAAGCTCTTGGTCGCGTGATTGCCCAGCCGGTCGAACAGCGTCGGGTGCTGGCGCAGCATCTGGTTGAAGACCAGTTTGGCACCCTGCTGGATCACCGGCAGCGGCAGGCGGTTGATCGGCTGCGAAATGGCTTTGGGCAGTATCATCCGGGGTCTCCGGCAGGTTGCGACACGCTCAGGCTAGGCCGGCCCGGCCGCCAATACTTTGCGCTGGCGCAAGGACTGTGCGCGCTGTGCCCCTATCGTCGCGCGCATGAGCAAAGCCCTCCTGCCCGAATGCGCCTTTCCCCCCGCCATGGACCTGCGCGGCTTCCTCGATGCGCTCGAACGGCGCGGGCGGCTGCACCGGATCAAAAGGCCGGTGAGCCTGGTCCATGATGTCACCGAAATTCACCGTCGCGTGCTGCAGTCCGGTGGTCCGGCGCTGCTGATCGAGCAACCGGTCGATGTGGCGGGGCGCGTGAGCGAGATGCCCATGCTGGTCAATCTCTTCGGCACGCAGGAACGCATCGCCTGGGGCATGGGTATTGCGCCCGATGCCATGCCGAACCTGGGGGAGGCTTTGGCCGATCTGCGCCATCCCCGTCCGCCGCGCGGTTTGAAACAAGCGTGGGCGCAGCGTTCGCTGCTGTCGAGCGCCCTCAATATGCGGCTGCGGCAGGTGGATCGCGCGCCCAGCCAGGGCCGGGTATTAACGGGCGACGCCGTGAATCTCGGTCGCCTGCCCATCCAGTGGTGCTGGCCGGGCGAGCCGGCACCGCTTATCACCTGGCCGCAGGTCATCACCTGTGCGCCCGACGACCCCGACGACGTCAATGTCGGCATCTATCGCATGCAGGTGCTCGGGCCTAATCGCGTCATCATGCGCTGGCTGGCGCATCGCGGCGGGGCACGGCACCATCGCATGTGGCAGAAGTTGGGGCGTGACATGCCGGTGGCGGTGACCATCGGCGCCGATCCGGCCACCATTCTGGCCGCTGTCATGCCGCTCCCCGAGGGCATGAGCGAGCTGGGCTTTGCCGGCCTGCTGCGCCGCCGCCGCACCGAAGTCACCACCGGCAGAACCGTGCCGCTGCCGGTCCCTGCTCATGCCGAAATCGTGCTTGAAGGTCATGTCTCGGTCAGCGAAACCGCGCCTGAAGGCCCCTATGGCGATCACACCGGCTATTACAACAGCGTCGAGCCCTTTCCGGTGCTGACGCTGAGCGCCATCACCATGCGCGACAAGCCCATCTATCTCTCGACCTATACCGGCCGCCCGCCCGACGAGCCGTCCCGGCTGGGCGAAGCAATGACGCCCCTTTTCGCGCCGCTGGCGCGGCGACAATTCCCTGAGATCATCGACTTGCACCTGCCGCCCGAGGCCTGCTCCTATCGCGCCATGGTCGTTTCGATCGACAAGCGCTATCCCGGCCAGGCGCGGCGGCTGATGCTCGGCCTGTGGTCCATGCTGCCACAGTTCAGCTATACCAAGCTCGTCATCGTGGTGGATGGCGATATCGACATCCGCAAATGGGACGATGTCATCTGGGCGCTGGCCACGCGGTTCGATGCGCCGCGGGATCTGGTCATCGTGCCCGATACGCCCATCGACTATCTCGATTTTGCCTCGCCCAGCCCGGGCTTGGGCGGCAAGCTGGGGCTCGATGCTACCAACAAGCTGGGCCCGGAAACCAGCCGCGACTGGGGCCGCGTGCTCGCCATGACGCCGGACGTGACGGCGCGGGTCGATGCCATCTGGCACGAGTTGAACCTGCCATGACGCGCATAATCCTTGCCATGACCGGGGCCTCCGGGTCCGCCATCGGGTTGCGGGCGGCCCAGCTTCTGCGGGCGCTGCCGGACGTGGAAACCCATCTCGTGCTGTCAACGGCAGCCGAGCGGACGCTGGCGCGTGAAGTGGGGTCCGATGCCGCCACGAGGCTCCGGGCGCTGGCGCATGTGGTGCACCCGATCGACGATATCGGGGCGACGATAGCCAGCGGCTCCTTCGGTTCGGCCGGCATGCTGGTCGTGCCCTGCTCGATGCACTCACTGGCCGCCATTGCCTCCGGCATTGCCGACAATCTCATCATCCGCGCGGCCGATGTGCATCTCAAGGAGCGTCGCCGGCTGGTGCTGGTGGCGCGCGAGGCGCCGCTGCATCTGGGTCATCTGCGCAACATGGTCGCCGTCACCGAAATGGGCGCCGTGGTCATGCCGCCGGTTCCGGCCTTCTACCATCGCCCGCAAAGTGTGACCGAGATCGTCGACCAGCTTGCGGCGCGGGCCATAGACCTGCTCGGCCTGCCCTATGCGCCCTTGGCGCGGGAATGGCAGGGCTAAACCGCCAATGAATGCCGTGCCGCACCCTGCGCCAGATAGGTGTCGAACTTTGCCGCGATCGTCCGCACGAAGGGTCGTCCGAGCGGGGTCACGCTGAAGCAATCCGCATCGGCCATGGTCAGCCCATCCTCGTCCGCCGACGCAATGGCCCGTGCCGTCTCGAACAGCACCGCACCAGCAGTACCAAAAGCCAGCAGCTCCTGCCGCGTCAGGGCAAAGCGGCAGAGCAGGGCCTCGATGGCAAAGCCATGCAGTCGGTCGGCTGGCGTGAGGGCGAAGCCGCGCGCCGTAGCGCCACCGCCGGCCAATACCGTCTTCTGGTATTCGCCTGTGGGGGTGATGTTCTGCACATAGCCCTGTGGCAATTGCCCGATGGCCGAAGCACCGAGTCCGATCAGCAGGTCGGCGCGGTCATCGGTATAGCCCTGGAAATTGCGCCGCAGTTTCCCGGTCCGTTCCGCAATGGCGAGGCTGTCGCTCGCCCGTGCGAAATGATCGAAGCCAACAGGATGCAAACCACCGGAATCGAGCAGGCTTGCCGCCAGCTGCGACTGGGCAAAGCGCGCGCTAACATCAGGCAAGGCGGCGTCGGGAATCATCTGCTGGTGCTTCTTCATCCACGGCACATGCGCATAGCCGAACAAGGCGGTGCGGTCGGGTTGCAGCGACAGCACCTGGCCGATCGTCGCCTCGATACTGGCAAGCGTCTGGTAGGGCAGGCCATAGAGCACATCGACATTGACCGAGTGCACTCCGCGCAGCCGAACCTGGTCGATAACGTGTTGAGTCTGCTCGAAAGTCTGGATGCGGTTGATGGCCTTCTGCACGCGCGGATCGAAGTCCTGCACGCCGACGCTGGCCCGCGTCAGCCCGAAATCGGCCATGGCATCGAAGCGGTCTTCGCCCAGATCATTGGGGTCGATCTCGATGCTGATCTCGGCATCGTCGGCGATGGTGAAGCGCTCCGCCAGCCGTGCCTTGACCGCCGCCATGTCCTTGGCAGAGAGCATGGTGGGCGAGCCGCCGCCGAGATGGATCGCCGTTACCCTGCCGCGCCCCGCTAGTTGCGCCGATACCCAGTCGATCTCGGTATAGAGCGCCAGCAGATATTGCGCGATCGGCTCATAGCGCAAAGTATGCTTGGTGTGGCAGCCGCAGAACCAGCACAGCCGGTCGCAATAGGGGATGTGGAGGTAAAGCGAGATGGTCGCCGCGTCCGGCACCTCGCCCAGCCAGCGCGCATAGGTTTCCGGCGTGATGCCGGCATGGAAATGCGGCGCGGTCGGATAGCTCGTATAGCGCGGCACCGGGGCCGAATAGCGCTCGATGAGGTCGGGGTTCATGCAGTGGCCATCGCGAGTGGGTCGGCGCCGAACAGCACTTCATGCCCGCCCAGCAACAGCCAAGCGGTAAGCGCGGCGCTGATGAGAATAACCATGCCCAGCGTCCCATCGAAGCGCAGCTTCGTCCGGCCGGCCAGCACCGCTGCAAGCGGCAGGACGGAGGTGGTGCGGGCAATTTCGGCCCATTGCGCGCCCAGCCTGCGGCGTGAGCGCCGGTCGGTGATGACCATGCCGAGCAGCGCGAATGCCAGGAGAGCGCCAAACAAAAGGAGGCTCCGCAAATCGCCATTGGGCACGAGGTGGCTGCCGGCCCACAGAGCAAAACCCCAGAGCACCGGATGGCGGGTCACCGTGGTGATGGCGCCCGGCTTGATATCGGGCTTGCGCAGGGTGATCGAGGCCGGGTTGGGACTCATCAGGCCCGCCAGCAGCAGGACCAGTGCAAGCGGCGTCAACACGAGCGGGAACCAGGCCTGCCAGGGTGCCGGGTCCCATAGCGGCACGAAATCGAGCTGCAACGCAGCGTGGAACAGCCAGGCCAGCGTCAGCAGCGAGACCAGCGAATAGACCACGAGATAGGCCCGCCGTCCCATCGTGGCCACCAATTTCGCCCGCAGGGCGGGAATGGCCGGCACCATATGCAGCGCCAGGAACAGCGCCAGCGCGAGCAGGAACTGGGTCAATTGACCGTCCTTCCGGTAGTGGGCAGGAACAGCCGGAGCAACTCGATTTCGCCATGCACATGCCGGCGCATGCTGTCGAAAAAAGCGCGCAGCAGGTAGCCCACGGCATCGGGCGACAGCGGCGAGCGGCCGGCGACCAGCGCCTGCAGCGCTTCGCTCACTTCGGCCGCCGTGCCGCTATCGGAAATATGCTCCTGCCGCAGGCGAACCACAGTCTGCTCCAGTTCCGGCCGGCCCGATGCCATCAATACCGGAAAGAGCGCATATTCCTCGAGGCTATGGATTTCCTCGATCAGTGGTTCCAGGGCATCGGCGGCGGCGAGGCACAGGCGCGCGTCAGGATGCGGCAGGCTGTCAGCAATTGACTCCAGCACGTCGCAAAGGTCGAGCAGCCTTTGATAGTTCTGTTCAAGTTGTCCCGTCCGGCTATGCGGCACCATGATTGCGCGCTCCCGGCCGCCTGTCATCGGCGCCACCATAGCAGGACAAACCGCGTGGCGTTTGACCGGGATCAAGTTCCGTGTGGTTTGCCGAGCTAGGATATGCGATGCCGGAAGCCAGCCGAGCCCTCACGTCCTATGCCCTTTCCACCCTTCGCGCCATCAGTCTATTTCGAAGAAGCCGATCTCGTTTCCCTGGTGGCCGAGTTCAGCGAGCGGGTGCGGCGCAATCCCGTTTTGCGCCCGGCCATGGATCGCCTTGTAGGCAATCAGTGGGAAGAGGCGGAGGCTGCGACGGCGGCTTTCCTGCGGGCGACCCTCTTTCTCGAACGGCGCCCCGATGTGGATGGCGACTGGCTGGCCAGATCCATCCGCACGCTCGACGCCGAAACGATCGACCAAATCGCCGATATCCTGCTCGATTGTGCCCTGGTGGTCCTGCCACTGCACAGCGCCGCCGTTGTGGCCGAAGTCAGCGATGCGCTGGCGCGCCTGCTCAAGGATGTGCTGGCCCATGACGGGGTGATGCGCCAGCGGCTCCTGCTCAAGGTACAATCGCGGCTGGCGGCGGGGGCGCTGATGAGCTCGGTCTAGTCCTTGTCGCGGCGCGGCTCGTCTTCCTCGTAGAGGATGCGTTCGGCGGCGCCGTCGAGGTCGTCATATTGCCCGTCGCGTAGGGTCCAGAGGAAAACGACTAGGCCGATGGCGCCCAGCACAATCGAAATCGGGATCAGGTAGAAAAAATCGCTCATGGCCGGGCCGCCACGGCCGGCTGATGCAGTGGCCAGCGATAGAAGCGGTAGCCGCTCCAGCCCAGCCGCAGGGCATTGAGCACCACGACGATTGACGACAGCGACATGGCGATGGCGGCGATGAACGGATTGACGTAGCCGGCAATGGCGATGGGCAGGGCAATGGCATTGTAGAGCGCCGAGAGTGCGAAATTCTGCCGTACCAACCGTCCGGCATCGCGGGCCACGGCCAGAGCCAGCGGCACGGCGCTGAGGTCGTCATGCAGGAAGACGAAATCGGCGGCGCTGCGCCCGACATCGGCGGCACCCGATGGCGCCATCGAGGCATGGGCTGCCATCAAGGCCGGAGCGTCATTAAGCCCGTCGCCCACCATGAGCACCTTGCGGCCCCCGGTCCGCAGGGCGGCGATGCGGTCGGCCTTGCCACCCGGCAATACGCCGCCGGCGCTGTCCGCGATCTGCAGTTCCTCGGCCACTGCAGCGACGGCCGCGCGGGTATCGCCCGAGACGATTTCCACCGCGAGTCCGGCTTCGCCCAGGGCCGTCACCGCTTTGCGTGCGCCGGAACGCAGACCATCGGCAAAAGCAAAACGCGCCAGTTCCACGCCATTGCGGCTCAACACCGTGCCACCGGCACTGTCGGCAGCCGACAAAGCCCAGTCGGCGCGGCCGAGCCGGTAGCGATCCGCGCCCAGCAGAGCCTCGACGCCGAAGCCGGGCAATTCGCTGATCTCGGTGAAACCGGGCATGGTGGTGAGGTCCGAGCCGGCCCTGGTGACCGCCTGCGAATAGGGGTGACGCGAATGGGCGGCCAGCGCCGCGGCCTGCGCCAGTGTTTCGGGGGCGATATCGCCCAGGTCGAGCAGTTGCGGCGCGCCTTGGGTCAGTGTGCCGGTCTTGTCGAACACCACGCTGTCCACCTCGGCCAGCCGCTCCAGCGCCGAGCCGTCCTTGACCATGATACCGGCATCGAACAGGCGGCGCGCCGCCACGACCTGCACCATGGGCACGGCCAGGCCCAGCGCGCAGGGGCAGGTGATGATGAGCACGGCAATGGCCACGGTGACGGCATTGTGCAGGTCGCCGTTGAACGCCATCCAGAAGAGGAATGCCGCAAAGGCCGCCAGATGCACGACGGGCGAATAGAGTTCGGCGGCGCGGTCGGCGATGCGGCGATAGCGGTTGCGCCCGCTTTCGGCCACTTCCATCAGCCGCACCATCTGCGCCAGCGTCGAGTCCCGTTCCCCCGCCTCGGCGCGAATGGTCAGCGGTCCCGTGAGGTTCAGCACCCCCGCTTCGAGCCGTGTGCCCGCTTCGGCCGCCACCGGCAGGCTTTCCCCGCTGATCAGGCTCCGGTCGAGATCCGAAGCGCCGCTCAGCACCACGGCATCGACCGGCACGCGCTCGCCCGCCGCGAGAAGAATGGTCATGCCCGGCACGATCTCCCGCAAAGGCAGATATTCCGGGGCACCATTATCGCCCAGCACCAGGGCGCCCCGCGGGGCCAGCCGCGCCAGGCCCTTGACCGCGGTGCGGGCGCGCTCGCGCATCACATGATCGAGCGTGCGGCCGATCAGCAGGAAAAAGATCAGCGACACGGTCGCGTCGTAATAGACCTCGTGTCCGGAATGGATCGTGTCATAGAGGCTGAGTGCAAAGGCCAGGGCGATGCCGATAGTGATCGGCACATCCATATTGGTGCGGCCATGGCTTATGGCGTTCCAGGCCGAGCGGTAGAAGACGCGGCCCGAATAGAGCAAAGCCGGCAGGGTCAGTCCGGCGCAGATCCAGTGCAGGATATCGCGCGTCGCGCCATCGGCGCCCGACCAGACCGAGCCGGACAGCATCATGATATTCATCGAGGCAAAGGCGGCCACCGCCAGCGCCCGGATCAGGCCGGGCAGGGTGCGATCTTTCTGGCTGTCCTCGGTCTCGTAGAGATGGGGCTCATAGCCCAGCCCCACCAATGTCTCGACCATGGGCGGCAGCGTGCTCCCATCAGGCCAATGAATGGCGACGCGCTTGGTCGAAAGGTTCACCCGCGCCGAGTCCACGCCTTCGAGGGCGTTCAGCGCCTTTTCAATGGTCTGGATGCAGCCGCCGCAATGCACTGCGGGTACCGATAGGTCGGTCTGCCGCATGCCCTTGCCGATATCGCGGCTGGCCATGCGGATTTCGTCATCCGACGGGCCGCGCCGGATCGGACCAGCAGCGGCCTCGATAAAATCCGGTGGGGGCAGGCAGCAGGTCATTTTTCGTCGCGCATCGCGGCATAGGCATGCCAAGTGGCGTGGCCGAGCAGCGGGAAGATGATGATAAGCCCGATCAGCGCCGTGCCGAGGCTCAGCAGCGTCAGCAGCAGGATGATGGCGCCCCAGAGCAAAGCGGCAGGCAGGTTGTTCCACACCAACGACATGGACATGGCCATGGCCGAGAAGGCGTCGAGTTTCCTGTCGAGCAGCATGGGAATGGAAAAGGCGCTGATCGCGAAGGAGAAAGCGGCAAAGAGCCCGCCGATCGCGGTGCCGGTGACCAGCATGGTCAGGCCGACCGGCGTGGTGAACAGCATCGTGACGATATGGTCGAAGCCGGGGAAAGGCCGCCAGCCGAAGAACAGTGCATAGAGCAGCACGGCGGCGCGCATCCAGACCAGCATGAGCGTCAGCAGGATCGCGCCGACAAAGAGCAGATGAGCGCCCGCGCCGCGGCCGGGAAACAGCATGCGCCAGAGCGAAACCGGTTCGCCCGCTTCCAGCCGCCGGCTCTTTTCATAGAGCCCGGTCGCCAGCAGCGGTCCGACGACGAGGAAGCCGGACAGCGCCGGGAACAGGATCTGCGCCCAGCCGAAATTGACCATGGCGGCGATGACCAGCAGCGAGAGCAAAGCCACGCCCAATCCATAGAGCAGGCTCGGCAACGGCCTCGTCCACAGATCGCGCCAGCCCAAGGCCAGCCAGCGGAAAGCGGCGCTGGCCGGCAGGTGCCGGTTATGGTCGACCGCCTTGGGCAGGGGTGCCACATGGGCGGGAATGGGGTGCAGCGTCTTGGCCATGGGCGGTTCCCTTTACTGGTCAGCAGGCCGATTTGGCGGCGCGGTAGGTGCCGTGTCCGCCTTCGCCCTTGAGATGGGCCACGCAGTCGGGCTGCGAGGAGAAGGCGACATAGACAAGGTGGGCATTGGCGGCCAGCAGCACGCCGACGATCACGATGGAGGCGATAGTCAACATGCGGCGCGTGTTGCGCCGACGCCGGTCGTCATTGTCATGCATGGCCGCGGGCGCGCTCATTGCTCATTGGCCCTGAGGTCGAGGACGTAGAGCGTCAACAGCTTGATATGGGTGGGTGACAGCCGCGCTTCCCACGATGGCATGGTGCCGGCGCGGCCGTGATAGACCGACTGGCGGATGCTGGCGCGGTCGCCGCCATAGGTCCAGTATTGGTCGGTGAGGTTCGGCGCCCCGGTATCGGTCATGCCCCGGGCATCCTCGCCATGGCAGCCGGCACAATTGGCCGCGAAGACTTCGGCGCCATAGGCCAGGGTGTCGGCCTCCATGCCCGCGGCCAGTTCGGGCTGCGACAGGGTCTGGACATAGCTCACCACGGCGTCGATATCGGCGCGTTCCAGCATGTGGTCGCGGCCAAAGGCCAGCATCTGGGCATAGCGCGTTTCGGGGCTCGTGCCATTGATGCCGACGCGGATGGTCTCGGCCACGGTTTCGGGATCGTCGCCCCACATGGTTGGGGCGGCGACGAGATTGGGGAAGCCCGGCGTGCCGCGCGCATTGGTGCCGTGGCAGGCGGCGCAATTGTCGCCGAACAGGGCAGCGCCGGTTTCCCGCACGATGGCCATCAGTTCGTCATCGGCCTGGATGGCGGCGAAATCCTCGCTGTCGATGCGGCTGGTCCAGCTTTCCCGCTCCGCCGCGGCCTCGGTCACGCTCTGTGTCACCGCCACGCGCTGGTCCACGCCCAGCAGGCCGCGGAAATAGCCATTGATGCCCGGCCAGCTCGGCATGAGCACCGTCCAGGTGACGGAAAAGATGGTCGCGGTGATGAGGAAGGCCCAGAGCAGGCGCGGAACCGGGGTATTGAGTTCCTTGATGCCGTTCCATTCATGCCCGGTCGTGGTCTGACCCGAGACCTTGTCGCGTTCGATCAGCCCCGCCATGGCCGGTCCTCCTCTTCGAGCACGGGGAGCTTGGCGGCTTCGTCAAAGCCCTTCTTGTTGGAGGGCCAATAGGTCCAGACCAAAGCGATCACGCTGAGTGCGACGAGATAGAACAGGCCGAACGACTTGGAAAAGCCGACGACGGTGTCGTGGTCGAATGGCATTACTCGGCCTCCGGCTGGGGTTGATGGGCGGCGTCGGTCAGGTTGCCGAGCACCTGCAGATAGGCGACCAGCGCATCCATGTCGGTGAGGCGCGTCGCCTCGCCGTCGAACAGGCGGATATTGGTGGCGTCGCCATAGCGTTCCGCCACGCCGCCGGCGGCGGCACTGTCCGGGTTGGCCTGGCCATAGGCGTCGAGCGGCGCATTGGCGATCTGTTCGTCGGTATAGGGCACGCCAACGGCGCGCAGGGCCGCCAGATGTTCGCCCAGGTCATCGGTGTGGAGCTGCTCGCGCAGCAGCCAGCGATAGGCCGGCATCTTGGATTCGGGCACGACGTCGCGCGGGTTGTTGAGGTGGATGGTGTGCCAGGCGTCGGAATATTTGTTGCCCAGCCGGGCCAGGTCCGGCCCGGTGCGCTTGGAGCCCCAGAGCTGGGGATGGTCGTAGCTCGATTCCACCGCCAGCGAATAAGGTCCGTAGCGTTCGATTTCGTCGCGCAGGGTGCGGATCATCTGGCTATGGCAGGCATAGCATCCTTCGCGGATATAGATGTTGCGCCCGGCCACTTCGAGCGGGGTATAGACGCGCATGTCGGGCGCCTCTTCCACCGTTTCGTCGATGGTGAAGAGCGGCGCGATCTCGATCAGGCCGCCGATCGAGGCGACGATCACGATGAAGGCGACAAGGCCGACCGCGCTGCGTTCGAGGTTATAGTGTAGGCCGAACATGGGTCTATTCTCCGGCTTGCAAGGCGGGCTTGGCGGGAATGTCGAGCGCAGCGTCGTCCGAGGCGGGGGCCGGCATGCGGATGGTCATCGCGACATTGTAGAGGGCGGTCAGCGCGCCGAGCAGGAACAGCAGGCCGCCGAAGGCGCGGGCGATGTAATAGGGGTGCATGGCCACGAGGCTGTCGATGAACGAATAGGTCAGGCCCCCGCTTTCGGTATAGGTGCGCCACATCAGGCCCTGGATGACGCCCGAATTCCACATGGCGAAGACGTAGATGACGGTGCCCGACAGGGCGAGCCAGAAGTGAACCTCGACCAGTTTCTGCGAATAGATGCGCTCGCGCTTGAACATGGCCGGCACGATCGAATAGAGCGAACCGAAGGTGATCATGGCGACCCAGCCCAGCGCCCCGGCATGCACATGGCCGATGGTCCAGTCGGTATAGTGGCTCAGCGAATTCACCGCGCGAATGGCCATGAACGAGCCTTCGAACGTGGTGATGCCGTAAAAGATCGCGGCCAGGGCCATGAAGCGCAAAACCGCGTCGTCGCGCACCTTGTGCCAGGCGCCATTCAGCGTCAGCAGGGCATTGCCCGCCGAGGCCCAGCTCGGCACCAGCAGCACGACCGAGAAGGCCATGCCCAGCGTCTGCACCCAATGGGGAAGGGCGGTGTAATGCAGGTGGTGCGAACCGGCCCACATATACATGAAGGTGATGCCCCAGAAGCTGATGATCGACATCCGGTAGGAGAAGATCGGTCGATTGGCGCGCTTGGGCATGTAGTAATACATCATGCCGAGGAAGCCCGCGGTGAGGAAGAAAGCCACCGCGTTATGGCCGTACCACCATTGCGTCATGGCGTCCTGCACGCCCGAGAACAGCGAATAGGATTTGGCGCTGCCCAGCGAGATCGGCACGGCCAGGTTGTTGACGATATGCAGGATCGCCACGACCAGGATGAAGGCCATGTAGTACCAGTTGGCCACATAGATATGCGGCTCCTTCCGGCGGGCGAGGGTGCGCATATAGATGGCGAAATAGACCACCCAGACCACGACCAGCCAGATATCGGCATACCATTCGGGCTCGGCATATTCCTTGGACTGGGTCAGGCCCATCAGGTAGCCGCTAGCGGCTATGATGCAGAAGAGGTTGTAGCCCAGCAGCACGAACCAGGGGCTGATCTGGTCGGGCAGGCGCGCGCGCGTGGTGCGCTGCAGCACATGGAATGAGGTGGCGATCAGCGCATTGCCGCCGAAGCCGAAAATGACGCCCGATGTGTGAACCGGACGCAGGCGCCCGAAGCTCAGCCAGGGTACATCGAAGGTCATATCCGGCCAGGCCAGCAAGGCCGCGACCCAGAAGCCGACGCCCATGCCCACCACGGCCCAGAGCAAAGTGAGGATGAGGCCGACGCGGGTCGGGGCGTCGTAATATTCATTGAGCCGTTCCGCGCTGGGCTCGGGCGCATCCCAGCCGCGCATGACGGCGATGAAGCCGCCCAGCCCCGCGGCCAGCACGATCCAGCCATGGACGCCCAGCAGGTCGTTGCGCCCGCCAATGGCCATGGCCAGCCCGATCAGCCCCAGCGCTCCCAGGATCAGCATGGCCCAAAGCCGCTCGGCCCGCGTCAGATCTGCAATCATGTTTTAGCCCTGCCTCAACGTCAGGCGCGAAGCCTGCTTTCCCGCCGAGCCGTAGCGGAAAAACCGCCCCGGTCTTTGATCCAGGACAAAGACCGCGACTTATCGCGCTCGCATGTGCGTGCCGCGCCGCCGTGCTGCGGTGGTTTTGTTTGTCCGGCGACAAAGTGGCGCGGTCCTTATGGCGCTAAGCCATGGTTCAGCCCGGGTTCTGGCCGCTGCCCGGCGCTCCTCCTGTGTGCGGCCGAACGGAGTAGTGACCGACATGTCCGAAACCGAGGCCTTCCCCGCCTTCATCGATGTCCGCATCGTGCCGCCCGGCCAGCGCCATCCCCGCATCTTCGCCATGGCCCATGCGCTCGAGATCGGGGAATCCTTCACCATCATCAATGACCACGACCCCAAGCCCCTGCATTACCAGTTGCAGGCCGAATATCCGGGCCAGTTCTCCTGGACCTATCTCGAAAGCGGCCCGGAAGTCTGGCGCGTGGAGCTGGGCCGACAGGCTGAGGCTTGATGGGCAATCGCCATGCCCGGAGCAAGCCTCAGCCGCTGGACCCTCACCTATTTCGCCTGCGCCCTGGCCTGCCTGGTCGCGGGTGAAGCATTGATGGTCACGGGCTTTGGCTATCCGGGCGCGGCGATCGAAGCGCCCGAAACGCTGATCCTGGTCCATCTGGTCGCCATCGGCTGGCTCAGCCTGTTGCTGTGCGGGGCGCTGTTCCAGTTCGTGCCCGTGCTGGTGGCGCGGCCGCTGCTGGGCGAAGAACTGCCGCCGGTGGCGCTGGCTTTCATCCTTCTCGGCCTTGGCGTTTTGCTGTCCGGCTTTGCCGCCATGGCGGGAATTATTGTGATTCCGCTTGAGGTTATGCCACTGGGTGGGCTCCTGCTCATCATCGGCTTCGGGCTCGTCATTGTCTCGCTGGGCCGCACCCTCTGGGCTGCGCGGCCGCTGGCCATGCCGGCCCGCTTCGTCGTGGTGGGGCTGGCGGCCTTGGCCGCCACGGCCCTGTTCGGCGAGAGTTTTGCGCTGATCCTGTCCGGCCTGGTAGGTGGCGAAGCGGCTTTGTCATTGCTGCTCAATGGGGTGCCGCTGCATGCGCTGCTGGGGCTGGGCGGCTGGATGAGTTTCACTGCCATGGGGGTCAGCTACCGGCTGCTCGCCATGTTCATGCTGGCGCCGGAAACCGAGCGTTTCTCGACCAGTATCGTCCTGATCATCGGCACGCTGACGCTGGTGCTCATTGCTGCGGCAACGCCCTTTGCCTTGGCGGCGGGGGGCGGGGTCGGGGGCATGCTGCTGGCGGCGGCGGTGACCGGATTGTGTGCGCTGGGCGTCTATGGCAGCGGCATGCTGGCGCTCTACCGCCAGCGTAAGAGGCGCAATATCGAGCTCAATGCCGTGGCGGCAATCGGGGCGTTTGGCGCGCTGTTTGCAGCCTGCCTGCTGCTGGTTTTCCTGCTGTTTTCCGGCAGCTTGCCTGCTCATATCGGGGCGCTGACCTATCTCTTCGCTTTCGGCTGGCTCGGCGGGCTGGGCCTCGCCATGCTCTACAAGATCGTCGCCTTCCTCACCTGGCTCGAATGCTTCGCGCCGGTGCTGGGCAAAAGGCAGACGCCGCGGGTGCAGGACCTGGTCGATGAGCGCCATGCCGCACCGTGGTTCGGTGTCTATTATGCCGCGGTTGGGTTGGGCACGCTGACCCTGCTGGTCGACCAGCCACTGGCCTTCCGGCTCTTCGCCTTCATCCAGCTCGTCGCCACTCTGGCGGTCATCCGCCACCTCTATCGCTCGCGCGAATTGCTCAATGTGCCGCCCGATCTGCGGCGCGGCTTTGCGCGACCCCATCCCTTCTGGCCTCAACCCATCGCGAGGAAACTGCCATGAACGATCTCGAACTCGATGTCCGCCCCATTCTGCGCCATGGCGGGGAGCCCTTCGGCGCCATCATGGGCGCGGTGAATCGGCTGGCCAAGGGCCAACGGCTCAAGCTCTATGCCACGTTCAAGCCTGAGCCGCTGTTCCATGTCATGGCCAGCCAGGGCTTTTCCAACGAGGCCAGCCCCCTGGAAGATGGCGAGTGGATGGTGATCTTCACGCCCGTCGATGGCGAGCGGGTTGCCGTGGTCGAATCCAGCCCGGACTCGCCCGAGACCTGGCCCGACCCGGCGCATTATCTCGATTGCGCCGAGCTCGATCCGCCCGAGCCCATGGTGCGCATCCTGGCCCAGCTCGAAACCATGCCCGAGGGCGAGGTGCTGTTTGCGCTATTAGGCCGTGAGCCGATCTTCCTGTTCCCGGAACTCAAGTCGCGCGGCCATGCCTGGGCCGGCGATTTCGACGAGACCGGGGAGGCCTATCGGCTGATGATCCGGTCCGGGGGGCAGAAGTGAGCAAGGATAAGGTCGACGAGATCCGCGAGGCGCTCAAGGCGGTGATCGACCCCGAACTGGGGCAGAATGTCGTTGACCTGGGCCTGATCTACGAGATCGAGGTAATCGATGACTGCGTCGTCCGCATCAGCATGACCACGACGACGCGCGGCTGCCCGGCCACCGGCTATCTGAAACAGGCGGTGCAGGACGTGGCCTGGTCGGTACCGGGCGTGGAGTTTGCCGATGTCGAACTCACCTACGATCCGCCCTGGTCGCCTGATTTCATCGCGCCCGAGATCGCCGGCCTGCTGGGGACAAGATAGTCATTCCGGCCGGTCGCGGCGCGTGCGCACCAGAACCGGGCCATATTCGGCCACATAGAGCGTGAAAGCGACGATCCAGCACAGGCCGGTTGCCGAGAGCAGCTCGGTGGAATAATCCGGCCAGACGCTGGCCAGCGGGCGCAGCAGGGCGGCCAGAATCAGCGCGGCATAGCTGATGGCCGTGACGCGCGAAGCGGCGAGCGGCAGGCCGGTATGGCCGCGCGTGGCCCGGCTCATGATGGCCAGGGTCATGACGCCGATGGCGCCCACGGTGAAGACATGAAGGGATGCGACGGACTCGGCCCAGCCCAGTTGCGCGGCGGCGATGGCCAAGAAGCCCAGCGGCACGAAGGCATAGCCGAGATGCAGCACCAGGACGAGTTTTTCGCCCCGGCTCTGCCAGCCGCGCCAGCGCCACAAGCGCACCAGATGCACAATGCCGGCCACGAGACAGGCCAAACCCGTCCAGATGGTGCCGGGCAGGGTGACCCACAGCACCAACGCCGCCAGCCCGGTGAACAGGGCCACGGTGTCGAAGTCGTTATACGGAACCGGCAGGTCGATGGCGTGGCGCTTGACCAGCCAGTTCCGGGTGAAACTGGGCACGACGCGGCCGCCCATGATGGACACCAGCATGACGAAGGCGCCCACGCCCAGCCGGTTGGCGAAACCGGCATCACCGCCCAGGGCGATCAGCATGTGAAAGCCGATATTGGCCATGGCCAGCGCCAAGATGCCGCCGAGAATCTTGAGGTCCTTCCATTTGCGGCCGGCGACGATTTCGCGGGCGCAGATGGCCAGCAGCAGCGGCAGGAAGGCGGCATCGACTAGGATGGAGGGGACAAGCCCCAGAACATCGGG
>Ga0065721_10050315_pt1 | contig 21228 bp, 11 predicted proteins | sample Mesricmetagenome_FD_59108 | JGI IMG/M metagenome (GOLD analysis project Ga0065721, IMG submission 59108) | Mesophilic microbial community from rice straw/compost enrichment Sample: eDNA_1 v2 (version 2) | ecosystem: Engineered > Solid waste > Grass > Composting > Bioreactor | place: USA: Davis... | reverse complement strand
TTCCGCCTGCGGCCACATTGCCGGCAGGCGGCTGGACGGTCCCGTTCAGCCCGCCACCTCCCTGCACCAGAAATTGTCCGCTCCAGGCATCCGGTAACGCGATCGAGAAGCGGATTTCATAGGGCTTGCCATCGGCGCCCTTGCGGCGTTCAAAGGCGCCCCTGACAAGACAATGTGGCGGCGCCTGGCTGATATACTCCGTGCTTGCCACCTCCAAGTCCGATCCCGGCAATTGCAGGTCCTTGAAGCCGGTGCATGTCGGTTCGAGCGAACCGGCAGATGCATTCGCGGTCAGTCCGAGCAGCGTGGCAACGATCAAGGTCGTCGCAGCAAACAGCGCTTGCATTTTCCTTCCTCCCCATCCGCCTCTCCCAGACGGACAATCATCGCAGCAAAGATCAGGCTCCCTGTCAATCCATAAGAAGGCCGGGCGGTATTGAGACAAGTGAGGCAGGATCGAAATGCCTGATCCGCGCGAAAGGTGAACACGAGCATCGACACGACTGATGTCCAAGGGCGATCCTGGTTCAGCGCCGTCGCAACCCGCCGTGATTGTCACCAAGCGTGAGCCGTAAGGGATGGAGTTCTGGTGCGCCTTGCCAAATGCCCTGATTGGTCCAACGATGCCGGCATGACTCTTTCTCGGCTCCATATCGTGCCCTGCATGACGCACCGGATTTTTCCCATCGCGGAAAACTAACCCCCGGCGCGGCCCTTGCCGAGTACGGGGCTTGCCTGAACCTTCGTGATTTCCCGATTCCGCCTATTTCCGTCATGGGGGCTGCCCCATCCGGAAGTCTGCGATGATGAACAGCCGGCGTTCCGCGATGTCAATTGAGCCGTCAGTAAGTCTTTATGAGAGCAATCCCGCGATCCTTCCCTGCCGGACGGATCGCGCTTGGCTGGTAAAGCTGCCTTACGAATTCCGGGATCACCTCCACGCCGACCTCGGCCCTCGCGGCGACCGCGCTAGCTGGCCTCCCCCCTTAAGTTCCGGTTTCGTCAGACACAGGGCAGGCATATCCGCCTTTCCCCGTCCAGGCGTGGATTGGAACACCGCAAGGCGGGGACGCGAGGTCTGAATTGCGGGAGGAGGTCTCTCGTCTCGGCACCTGTCGGTGTGAAGTGATGCGCAAAGCGGGGAGGTTTTTCGGCACATCCTAAACCCTTTATCCTCCTCCGGCTCGGTTGACCTGCCTAATGGCCCATTTGCCGAGACGAAGCCAGCAGCCGACGCGCCAGAAGAGCTCCGCCGCTCCCGGGACCCGGGATTTCGATCGCCGAACCATCTTCCTCGAGATTCATCCGTGAAATCCGGCATCAGTCGCAATCGACCGTCGAGCTCACGCATGTTTCCGGGTTTCGGAAGCCAGCATGGAGGCGAAGCCTCTCGGTTGAACGATCATTGATGTCGTCGCTCGTGATCGTTTTGCGGTTATGGAATCGGAAATGATGTGAAATTGCTGCTCGCCCCCGACGGTCGCGTTGGCGAGCTTGTGGGTCACTCGAAGCGAAAAATTTCCTCAAAGATTGACCCAGATATTTTCAAATGACGGCCGCTATCTATGTAGTACCCTGCACCAACAGAAGGGTTCAGAATTGATTGAGAGGGCGCTTACCGGGGTTGCCGGGTTGGATGATATCCTGTCAGGCGGGCTGACCCGGGGCCACGTCTTCCTTTTGGAAGGATCACCGGGCACGGGCAAAACCACGATTGCCCTTCAATTCCTTCTTGAAGGCGCAAAGCTCAACGAGCGCTGTCTTTATATAAGCCTTTCTGAAACCGAGAGTGAATTACGCGCGACCGCCCGATCTCACGGGATGGAGTTCGAGGGTATCGAGATTTTCGAACTCGCTCCTCCGGAAAGCCTTCTGGACCCCGATCAGCAACAAAGCCTTCTGTATTCGTCGGATCTGGAGCTTGGTGAGACCACCAAGTTGATCTTCGAGGCTTTCGAGCGTTCGAAGCCACACAGGGTGGTGATCGACAGCCTCTCGGAAATCAGGTTGCTGGCGCAAAGCTCGTTGCGTTACCGGCGGCAAATACTGGCTCTCAAGCACTTCTTTTCCCGTTCAGATGCGACCGTCCTGCTCCTCGACGATATGACGTCGGATATTCTCGACAAGACCGTGCACAGCGTCGTTCATGGCGTCATTCATCTTGAGCAACTCGCGCCCGATTACGGATCGGAGCGGCGCAGGCTGCGGGTCGTGAAATATCGGGGCCAGTCTTTCCGAGGCGGCTATCATGACTTCGTCATTAAGACAGGGGGAGTTTTCGTGTTCCCACGACTGCGTGCGCATGAACATCGCACCAGTTTCGCGCGCACGACGCTGAAAAGCGGCATAGCGGAGTTCGACGATCTTTTGGGCGGTGGAATTGAGCGGGGTTCGAGTACCCTGCTGATCGGCCCGGCGGGAACGGGCAAAAGCCTCTTTGCTTTGCAGTTCGTCGATGCCACCGTAAAACGCGGGGAAAAAGCCGCCGTCTTTGTCTTCGACGAGGAGCTGGGGCTGCTGTTCTCCCGAACGAAAGCCATGGGTCTTGATCTGGAGAAGATGCAGGAAGAGGAAGTGATCCATATTGAGCAGCTCGACGCCGCGGAATTATCGCCGGGCGAATTCGCCCAACGGGTCAGAGACCGGGTCGCAAGCTTCAACGCCAAGGCGGTCGTGATCGACAGCATCAACGGTTATCAGACCTCGATGCCGGAAGAAAATGCGCTCGTGCTCCACATGCATGAGCTCCTTCAATTCTTGAACCGACAGGGCGTCAACACTTTCCTGACCGTCGCTCAGCACGGTCTCGTTGGCGACATGAAGTCGCCCGTCGATGTCACCTATCTTGCCGATACCGTCATTCTGCTTCGCTACTTCGAGGCGGTCGGCAAGGTGCGTCGAGCGGTCTCGGTCATCAAGAAACGGACGGGGCGCCATGAAGAAACCATTCGTGAGTTTCGGATCAGTGACGTTGGCCTGACGCTCGGCGAACCCCTCTCGAACTTCCAGGGCATTCTTCGGGGCGTACCAATCTTCATGGGGGACAAGAAGCCGCTGCTCCCCATGACCAGCGAGGATGGCAACCATTCCTGACAGAAACGCCCTCGGCCTGATCCACGCACCTCTCGGACGCGATGCTCAAATTGCGGAGGCTCTTCTGCGGGAAGCAGGCATAAGCTCCCGTGTGGCCGGCGATCTGTCCACTTTCGCAGCCGAGTTGAGCGAGGATATTGCATTTGCTGTCGTGACCGAAGAGGCGTTCCGTACGGCCGACCTGCGACCGATTTCGGCGTGGATCCAATCACAACCGAGTTGGTCCGATCTGCCGTTCATCATCCTCACGCACAGAGGTGGTGGTCCGGAGCGCAATCCGGCCGCCGCTAGGCTGTCCGAGCTGCTTGGCAATGTCAGCTTTATAGAGCGGCCGTTTCATGCCACGACCTTCATCAGTGTTGCACGATCGGCGCTGCGCGGGCGGCGGCGGCAATACGAGGCACGGTTGCGCATCCAGGCTTTGGACGAAGGGGAGCGGCGGCTTCAGACTGCTTTGGAAGCAGGGCGGCTTGGTGCATGGGAGCTTGACCTCCCAACGAACAGGCTGACAGCTTCAACCGTGTTTAAGGCGATCTTCGGAAAAGGTCCCGATGATGTGTTTACCTATCGGGACTTTCTGACTTCTGTTCATCCCGATGACCGGGAGCGGATGCAGAATGGGGTGGTCGCCACCGTTGAGACAGGGGTGGACTGCTCGATAGAATGTCGGACGATCTGGAGCGATGGGTCTGTGCATTGGGCGGAAATCCGCTCTCAGCTTCACAAGGATCGGACCGGGCAGGCGGTCAAACTGGTGGGGGTGGCGGCAGACATCACCGCGAGAGTTGATGCGGAGGAGCAGCAGCGCCGCCTCAATGAAGTTCTCGAGGAAAGGGTAGCCGCCCGCACCCGTGAGCTGGAAGAGGCACATGTGGCGGTCATGGCCGAAATGCGCCAGCGAGAGCACGCGGAGGAGCGCCTAAGGCAATCTCAGAAGATGGAGGCGATCGGCCAGCTTACAGGAGGCGTCGCCCATGATTTCAACAATCTCCTGATGGCGGTCCTCGGCAATCTCGAGCTCCTGCGCAAACATTTCGACAAGGATCCCAAAGCCAGCCGCCTGATTGACGGTGCTCTACAAGGGGCGAAGCGGGGGGCTTCCTTGACGCAGCGTCTGCTCGCATTTGCGCGGCGACAGGACCTTCATGTCGGGCCGGTCGATCTGCGGCGACTGGTGCTCGACATGGTCGACTTGCTCAAGCGCTCGGTCGGGTCTGGGATCATCATCGAAACGATCATTCCGGAAAACCTCTCAGCTGTTTCTGCCGATGCGAACCAGATTGAGCTGGCCCTTCTCAACTTGACTGTGAATGCGCGCGATGCGATGCCCGAGGGCGGTACGATCCGCATCGAACTGAAGGAGGCCGAGCACCCGACCCCCGTCGATCAACTCGCACCGGGAAGATATGTGGTCCTTTTAGTCGCTGATGAAGGGCATGGGATGGACGAGGAGACGCTGCAAAAGGCAATCGAGCCGTTCTTCTCCACCAAGGAGTTGGGGAAGGGAACCGGGCTTGGACTTTCCATGATCCACGGGCTGGCTCTGCAGCTCAAAGGCGGTCTCAAACTGGCCAGCACCCTCGGCAAAGGGACCAGAGCGGAACTGTGGATTCCGGTTGCGACATTGGCGGAGGCTGCCGAGAGGCCGGCGACCGCCAATCCGAAACCTCCTATCATACCTGTGGGGTCGAAAAGAATCCTGCTTGTCGACGACGACGCACTGATTGCGATGAGCTCCGCCGATATGCTCGTCGACCTTGGTCATGACGTGGTCGAGGCGTATTCAGGCCGTGAGGCGCTCGCCTATCTTGAAGACGGCACGCATTTCGATCTGATGATCACCGATTTCTCCATGCCCGGCATGACCGGGGCGGAACTGACGAATGCAGCACGCAGGATCCTCCCTGGTCTTCCGATCCTCATGGCTTCCGGTTATTCCGAGCTGCCGCCCGGCCTGGACCTCGATGTCGCTAGGATCGGAAAGCCGTATACGCAAGACCAGTTGGCGGCAGAAATCGACAAATTGACGTCGGGCTAGTCGCCAGCTAACCGCCGGCTGCACGTGCGTCATGGGCCGACAATAGCCGCAAACACTCTCCCTCATCCCTCGCACCCAAAGAAGAGCGCGAGCCGCACAGTAACGGCACTGCCAAATGGCGTCTGCGGCCGGCGGTCGCTGATTATCTCACGCACCTCTCGCCAATAACTTCTGCGAATAGACTCGCCTGACCTTAGTATTGGAGGTCCTGAACACCGAGCTCGAGCATGCAGGTTACCGCCCAGCGTGTGAGAACGACCATAAGCGTAACAAATCCTCGATGTCTTGATCTTGCGGCCGCGTCATCCGGTCCAGCTGGAGCTTTGCCGTTTCAGACGTCGGTGATGTGCCGCTTGTTCTCGGAAAACTCCCGCTCCTTGGCGGTCCTGACGTCATCTGCCATTTTGGAGTCTTGGTAGGGCCCGAGCGAACCGGCTTCTTCGCCATGGGTCCATTCGACCCAATGGCCCTCGCCATCGGAGCGCACGACGACAGACAGCGCTTTCTTGGTGCTCGGCATCGATGTTAATCCAACGAGGCCTCACCATAGCCGAGCGGCTTTCGCTCTGCAAGCATTCCGAACATCGCTCCAAAGGCTGGAGGGCGGCGACGTGGCGCAGCTCATCGTTCAGTCTGCTCTGACGGCCTCCTAGCTTGTGGACGCGACGGACTAGGTCTTGCGAGAGAACGCAAGAGGCCGGCGCGAATGGGCAACGCAACCGACCTCCGGCCACGGCCCGTGAGGGACACCCTTCGCCGCAGCATTGCCTAACTGGTGACTGGCCCTTGATGTTCCAGGAACGAGGAGCGCCACCCAATGCAGAGCGGCAGGGGAGCTGTGATGTGAGCACTCTGGCGACACTGCCGTTCGCGCGACGTCAATCACGCGCGCCTCCGACCGGACTTTTTGCGTGGGCATCTTCCATGGCTCTCAGGTTTGGATCGGTCATTCCCTGAACAAGGGTCATCGCCATCACCGGGCCGCCCAAGCCGGAGCAGCTTTCGAGGCAGGGCAACCAATAGAGACTTTTGTCGTGGGAGCCGGTGACGCCGTTGCCGCGGCAGGCGTCCTCCTTGTCGTATCCCCACCGCCCGTACCATGCGTCCCCATGGTCACGAAAGAAATTCACATGCGTGTATATCGTCGTCACGATCAACTCCTTTGGTGTTGTTCAGGCAGCGCGGCCATCGGCGAGAGCGCCTATGGCATGTGCGATTTGCCATCATTGGGGTTTGGCTGGCGTGGCGGCTCGGCGCGCGGGATGACGCCCTCGGGCAAGCACACATAGGTGCGGGTCGAAGTCTCCGATCGATGAAGGTGATGGCCATGAGGACAAATCACATCCGACTTCCTTGCCTGTCTCGACCTATCCTCGATGAAGTACAAGTGAAACGGTCTTCCGCAAACGGAGCAGATCTCGATCGCCATTCACGCTTCGACAGACTGGGCCAAGAAAGCCGCCAAGATGTTCAAGTCAGGTTGAATGAATATGTCAGGTAAAGGGAAACGCGGCTGCATCAAAAGTTAGTTCACGGAAAAACCGCGGTTGCTGAGCGAGAGCCTCTGCCGGGGGGCCTCGGCGCCCATCGCATATCACACGCTGACCTTGATCGACGTAGCCGGCAGTTGTCGCTCATCCGGATGCCCGTGCTGGAAAAGCGAGATCAGATCAGTGGTGATCTGTGTGACGATGCCTTCCACCATCCGCAAGGAAGATCCGCAGTGCGTAGGCGGCGATCGAAAGCTCGATACTTTCCCGACGAGCCAAGGATCACTCGACCTATCCGGATCCATGCCTGCGGCTCAACCGCCAGAATGTGCATATCGAAATCAACATCAACTGCTTCTCATCACGAACGCCCATGTGGAAGAGGTCGAGAAGGTCCGATGACGCGGAGCTTGCATGAGGAGTGTCCCTTTCGATGCCCATGGCTGCACACTGTGTCCAACACGGATCGCAGGAGGCCAACTCTTCCGGTTCAAAGACGAGCGGAGAGATGATGCGCCAGAACGTTATTCTGACCCCCTAAAGGCTAAAAGTCAGATCGACGTGGTATACGATCTGCACTCCACGGGCGGGTCAATTGCCAATGACAATGAAGCCCGCCAACCGTATTTTCAGTGGGTGCCTGGCGGCTCCAGATCATCGTCCAGATGTTGCTCGAAATCCTCGGGTACACGCTGCACATCGGAATGGTCGTTCCAAGGCGCCTTTCTTCCCCAAATGTTTCCGAGCACCAAGACCCGCTCGCCAGTTGCTGCAATCGTTTCGTGATGCGCCCATTGGCTGGCGAAGCGGTCAGCTGAAGGTGTCATGGCGCGTGAGGGCCACGCTCCCGCCCTGGCCTATGTGGTTCGTCGAGCCAAACGAGCGCGCAGCGCCGCACTCCACACCCTCGTCTCAGAGATCGGGACTGAAACAACCCGTCATGGATTGCTGCCTGCCACCTAGCGGGATTCCAGTGCGGCAACGCGGCATCACGGCTGGTTCTGTGTGGTCAATAGCAGCAGGACGTAGGCCAATACCGTGAACATCAAGCCTCGAAATGCGAGAGACACGAATCTATATTTTTGCCTGGCTATCAGCGACAGCACATCGGCATTGTCGAGATACTCGTCGAGAAGATAGCGGATGTCGCCGCGCTGAGCCGCCTGTTCGAAGATCGTCCGATGCTGTGGCCAGCTTCCCCAGAACAAGGAGGTCGATTTGTCGATATGCCGCGGCAGCACGACGAGGATCGCGAACAGGATCGACAGGACCGATGCGACGGCAAGAGCGCCTGACAGCAATATTTCCGTCCACTGACCTTTGGCATAGCGAGTCCAATTGAAGACGTTTCGCCCCTCCGCCGAGGAAATCAGGAACGCAAGCATGAAGGTGAAGATGTAGGCTGCCTTCTGATCCGATATCTTTATTTGATCGTAGTAGACGTCATTGATCTTCCTGGCGTGATTGAAATATTCCTCGGTGATTTCCCCAGACGTCATGGGCAATTCCGGCATCTCCGTGGGTGCGCTCTCAAAGTCACTCAAATCGATTTTCTCCCCGTTCAAGGCGTTCCCCTGTTAATACACTCTAGCCGTAAAGCAATCCTATTGCTAAAGGGCAATCGACACTTGCCGATTTTGACGAGGCGTCGCTTGGGGGGCATGTTGGGGACAGTCGATCGATTTTGCGCGGTGGCGGCGGCTCTGGCTGTTCTTGCCGGTCAGGTGCCTCTCCCGGCGTCGGCCGAACCGGTCCCGCGTTCAGGCCCCCTGGCAGGCGCCGTGATCGCCCGGAAGACCGGAGAGGAAGTCCGCTTCATCGATGTTTCCGATTGGCGGTTCGTCGACTTGAAGCAGGATCTCTTGACTGGCGACGTGCTGCGCACCAATGCCACTGGGCAGCTGGCGATCCTTTTTTCCGACAGGACGCAGGTCCGCCTCGGCCGCAATTCCTCGCTCGTGGTCAAGCAGATCACGTCCGCCACGAGCACCGATACCATTCTCCAGCTGCAGTCCGGCACAATCTGGGCTCGCGCGGAGCGCGGCGGTCCCGGCGTGCAGGTCGAGACGCCAGCGGCGGCGGCGGCGATCCGCGGCACCGACTGGACAATGACCATCAACGGCGACCAGACATCGATCACGGTCCTGGAAGGCGTCGTTGAGTTCAGTAATCCAAAGGGGCGCTTGCAGGTCGCTGAAGGGGAGGGCGCCGTTGCCACGATCGGACAGGCACCCCGCAAAGTGGTCATCGTAGACTCCGATGACCGGGAACAGATGCTGTTTTATCTTGCCCCGCGCGGCGCCTTCAATTTCATGCCGGCATCACCGCTTCCCGTTGCCGACATGCGCCGCCAGGTCGACCGGATCGTCGCGATCCCGCCTGCCAGACGCACCTCCGAGGACCTGATGGTGCTGGCCGAAGCACAGCTGTCCCTCGATGGCCGGGAAGCAGCGCAGGCGACCTTGCGGCTGCTCGCCGGGCGCCCGCTCTCCGGCAGCCAACATGCTCGTGTCGAGATGATCAACGCGATCAATGCGGCAGCCGAAAAACGCTATGAGGAAGCCGCAAGAATGTTCGCGGCCGCGACCCCGAGGCTGGACCCCGCACGGCGGAGCGTTGCGGCATATGGCGCCTACTATGCGCGGTCGCTTGCCGATCCCAATCGCGCAGAGCAATCGCCGGCTGCCGTGGGAGGCCCATATTCGGCACTGCTGAAGGCCTATGCAGCAGGCTTTCTCAAGGACATTCCCGATGCAATCAGGGTCATAAGGGAGGCGGAGCGAAAATATCCGCAAGACCCGTCCTTGCCGGCGTATCGGGCGCAACTGGCTATTCTCATCAATGATCGGCCTCAGGTGGAAGAGGCGATCTCGAGATCATTGACGCTGGACCCCAACGAGCCCACCGCCCTGGAGGCACGCGCGAACTACCGGGCAGACTTCAAAGGCGACCTGGATGGGGCGTTGGCCGACCTGCAGGCCGCGCTTAAGATCGCGCCGGGCTCCACCTCGATATGGAACGCTCTCGGCATCGTGCAAGGCGAGCGCGGAGACGACAGAGCCGCCGAAGAGGCGTTCAGGAAGTCGATAGCGCTCGACCCGCTCGACCCGGTTTCGTACTCCAACCTCGCAAATCGTTACCTCAACCAGAACCGCATGAGGGAAGCCAAGGTTCTGATCGACAGGGCGCTCGAAGTCGATCCGACGTTCGATCTCGCCTTGATCGATCGTGGCAGATACCGGATGCAGACCGGCGAACTGGACCAGGCCGTTGATGACATGCTCGCTGGCACCGTTGCAAACCCCGGCTACTCACACGGTCAGACCCTTCTCGCCGCCGCGTATTATGAGAAGGGGGACCGGTTGCCGGCAGCGCAGGCGCTCGACAACGCCGACCGGCTAGACGATAACGATCCGGCGATTTCCGCCTTCCGCACGGCCGTGGCGATCGACGAATATGATGCCGAGGCCGCGATGAAGTATGCACGCCAATATCTCGAGCGATCGCGCGCGCGAGGCGGCTATTACGCCTCGCTCGGCGCCAGCCAGGACGCGGGATCGACGCTCAACAACGCGTTCCGCCTCCAGGGGCTCGATACGTGGGGTCAGTATTATGGCGATGTCGTCTTCGATCCGTTCTCGGGAACCAGCTATATCGATCAGACGATACGCGGCAGCGTCAATCCGTTCGTCAATTCGTTCCGCTATGGTGGTGACAGCATCAACAATACCATCAACAATACGAGCTTTTCCTCCCTGCTGCAGGGCTTGCTTTTCGAGCCCCACATGATTTCCGGTCGGTCGCGCTCAGCCAATCTCGCGCAACGGCCTTTTCTGGAAGGCGCGATCGGCGGCGGCCTAACAGCGACAGAGGCTGATACCGGCTGGATCGGCACCGCGGAAATCCAGGGCTTTGCCAATCAGCCTGTCCCGATGAGTGCATTTGCGACGTTCAGTTGGGAGAAGATTGACGACACGACACGCAGGGCGATTGACCTCGGCAGCCTCTTCGATCTCTACGACGAACAGGAGATGCTGAGCGGAACGGGGTATCTCACCGCATCGCCTACTCCCGATGATCGATTTGTCGCCTATGTCAATCATGGGAAGAACATCAACGAGCTGTCTTTCATTATTCCACCGCTGACCATCCCTTATGACGTTACCAACACGTTCACCACCGCAGGCGTGGGATGGAGCCATACCGTCGGCTATCGCAACGTCGTCAATGCGGCGCTCTTCTATACGTCCCTCGACGTAGACGTGGCCGACGGCTTGTCGATACCCTTGCCCTTTTTCCTCACGGAAACGCACACGCGGCACAGGAGTTATGTCGCCGCCGTCAACCACACTATCAGCGTCGACAGTTTCGACTGGCGGTATGGCGTGGAGGGCGGAGTCATCGAGACCTCTTTGGAACAGGTCGTGTCCTTCGCAGGTATTCCGTTTCCGCGGGTCTCCGCCTCGGATGCGATGGACTATGGGCGTCTCTATGTCGACCTTCTGCACGAGATCACGTCCGACCTGAAGGCGGAATACGCCCTTCACGCAGTGCTGTTCAAAAGTGATAATATCGATGTCACGCGGCTTGAGCCTCGTGCGGGAATCGCCTGGACGCCTGTCGAAGGGCACTGGCTGAGAGCCGGCTACATCCGGCAAGGCACAGACCTAAGCACGCCGACGCTCTCGCCAATCGGACTTTTGGGAATTCAGCCGAATGAATTCGGAGTGGGCGTTGAAGGATATTCCGATACGATCGCGTTGCGCTGGGATGCCGAATGGAATGATCGCCTGTTTACCGCGGTCGAATACCAGCATCAGCAATTGCACGATCTGTCGGTTGCCGATATCGTTTCGCAGAGCAGCTACGACTACGATTGGGCGGATGTCGATCGGGTATCCGTGACCGCCAATGTCGCATTAGGATATGGCTTCGGATTGTCCGGAACCTATGCCTATGCGCAATCCGAGCACAACTTCTCGTCGACGCCCGGAATTGGTGAGGACTTGCCGTTCCTGCCGCAGCACTCCGGCCAGATCGCACTGACCTGGGTCAATCCCGCCAATGTCAAGGCTCGGCTTGCGGCAAACTATATCGGCGAACGTCAAGGAGATGCCTCGTCGCAAGTGCTGGACGACTATTGGACGCTGGATGCCAGTCTGACTTGGGAGCCTTTCGACAAGCGGATCGAATTCGCAGCGGCCGCCTATAATCTTTTGGACGAAGAGTTCCTGGTGTCCCCCAGGGTCAATGGCTGGGGTCGCGTTTTCAAAGGCACGCTCAAAGTCCGGTTCTGATGGCGACCCGAGATTCCTTCTTTTTCGCACCGCGTGCCCTTTCCTCCCGGTGGGCGCAGGTCCTGACGCTCGCCGTCTTTGTTTTCATGGCCGTCACTTTGATCACCCGGCTGCCGGCATGGTCGCTGATCGACGATCGCGCTTTCGACTATCTCTCGACCATGGGCGCGGAACCGCTGCCGGAACATGGACCGATTATCGTGGCGATCGATGAGCCCTCTCTGGCGGAGATCAATACGCAATGGCCCTGGCCGCGTAGCCTGCATGCCAGATTGATCTCGCAGTTGCGGGCCGCCGGCGCGAGGGTGATCGCTCTCGACATCGTCTTTTCCGAACCGTCGGTGCCGGTCGAAGACGAGGCGCTCGCCGCAGTACTCGGATCCGACGTGGTGCTTGCCGGCGACGAGACGTTTGTAACGTCTTCGCAAGCCGACCAGTTCATCCGCGTCCTGCCGCTCAAGATGTTCTCAGACCGGCAGGCGCTCACCGGGATCGCCTCGATCAGCCTGGATGGCGACGGCGTGCTGCGCGAAATCCCGTCCTATGACGACGGCTTTGCCGCCATTGTTGCAGCAGCGGCGGGACTGGAGGTGGAATTGCCGCAACCGGGTAGCCGAATCCAAGTCTTTGGAGGCCCCAGAAGTTATCCGACCGTCTCCTATTATCAAGCGCTCGATCCGGAAAACTTCTTGCCGCCCGGCCTTTTCAAGGATCGCCTCGTCATCGTCGGACTGAGCCTGCAGAACGCTCCTTCGATCACGAGCGGCGGCGCCGACGCCTTTGCGACTTCTCATACGGTGCATACGGGCAAGCTGGTTGCCGGCGCAGAGATCCAGGCGACCATATTCGACAACCTGAGGCTCAAGCGGTCGATCGTCGACGCTAGCGGAACGGCGAAACAGCTCCTGTTGCTGGCCGCCATCTCGGCCGCAGCCGTCCTTGTCCGGAAAGGCACCGGTTGGCGTACCGTGGCCGCCCAAGCGGCAGCGATCCTTGTCTTGTTCGCCGGCAGTCATATTGCGGTGCGTTTCGGCCGCATCTTCGTTTCGCCGATCGGGCCGTCGCTCGCCTTCATCGGCATCGTCGCCGCTCAAGCGATGCTGGACTACGCCCAGGAAAGGAAGAGCCGCCGGCAAATCACGCGTGCCTTCTCGCAATATCTCGCCCCGGCGCTGGTTGACCAGCTTGCCCGAGACCCGTCAAAGCTAAAGCTCGGCGGCGAAAAACGCGAGCTTTCCATTCTTTTCTGCGATGTGCGCGGGTTCACGACCATCGCCGAACAGCTCAAGGACGACCCTGAGCAGCTTACTATGCTCATCAACCGCCTGCTCACGCCCCTTTCCGATATCGTCCTCTCCCATGGCGGCACGATCGACAAATATATCGGCGACTGCGTGATGGCATTCTGGAACGCGCCGCTGGACGATCCGGCCCATGCCGTCCACGCCGTCTCGGCAGCGCTTGGCATGCTCGATTCGATCGAGGCGCTGAATGCTGAGCTGAAGGCCGAGGCGGTAGCCGTCGGGCGAACTCACTATCCCCTCCGGATCGGCATTGGCATCAATACCGGCGACTGCGTCGTCGGTAACATGGGCTCGACCAGCCGTTTTGACTATTCGGCGCTCGGCGATGCGGTAAACTTGGCGGCCAGGCTGGAGAGCGCATCGAAAAACTATGGGCTTTCACTGCTCATTGGAGGGAAAACCGCCGATGCAGTTCGAGACCGATATGCCGTTCTGGAACTGGATCGGATTGCCGTGAAAGGCAAAACTGAAGAGCTGCCGGTCTCCACGGTGGTGCGGGCATGCGATGACCTTGCATGTGCTGCGCATCAGAAATTTCTGCAGGCCCGTTATCGCGGCGACTTGGAATTGCAGCGTTCACTTGCTCCAGATCTCATGAAAAGCATACCGGAGCTCGCCACCTATTATGGGGCGGCGTCGTGCGGGTCTGCCGATGCAACAGGACCTGAACGCAAACCGTGACATATGTTCTACATGTGCTGTGCGAGCAGCTGCCATGCTCCAATTCTGCGGCCCGTCCGCACACGTCCTTCTTCCGGCTACTGCATGCCGACAGTGTTACGCATCGCGCCGGACGGCGGCAGGCCTGCTGAACGGGTCCGGCTTGAAGAAGCTCTGGTGGGCCGCCTTCGTCAAAGCCAGCCAAGAGCCTTGGCCGCCCGAAGCGCTTCGGCGCGGCGGCTGCACCCGAGCTTCCTGAAAAGATTGCCCAAATGGAATTTTACCGTCGGCTCGGAGATGCTGAGCGTATGGGCGATGCGTTTGTTCGACATTCCGGCGGCAAGCAGCTCGAGCATCTGGATCTCCCGCTGCGACAAGCCGCCTTGCAGGGCACGCGCCTGTGGCGAGTTGATCGATGCCGCGAAAATCGAAAGCGCGGCACGCACATCGTGGGAGGTTTCGAGGAAGCTGCGGATCCGCCTGTTCCTGAGAAGGGGCGAAAGAAATATCCGCTCCTCCGACAGGACGCCCTTGCAGCCAAGCCGCGTCACCGCTTCGAGCGCGGAAAGAAGGCTGCCTCGGGCTGCGGCATTGTCGCCCCGCTGATAGGCGGCATAGCTCTGCCACACCTGGAGGGCCACCCGTTCCCGGTTGGTGACCTTGGGATTTGCGATGAGGGCTTCGAGCTGACGGGGGAGATATGAGCGAGGCGTCCATTGATGGACAGCCTCGCGCATCCAGGCCATGGCATAGGCAATCTCGTCGCGGCGAGCAAGCCGGGTCAGCTCCTCTATCGCGCTCTCGACGCCGTTGCGCCCCATGGGCATGCGGATCGCGGATAGAATGGCGGCCGCTTCTTCCCAGCGGTTGACATTCTGATAGGCGATCGCTGTGCGGATTTCCATCATCGCGTGGAATTGCAGGCCTTCCGACAGATGGATCCAGAGGCCGTCCAGGAAGCCCGGCCGGATCGCCATCGGAAAATGATCGGCCAGCACCTGCGATGCGTAGTGCAGGGCGAACTGCATGAGGCTCGGCCATATTTCGGCGGCAGCGAACCGGTCGAATTCGTTCTGGACGAAATCGAGCAGTTGCCGGGGGCGGCCTGCCTCGTAGGCGATGCTCGCCTCGGCCAGGCGGAGCATGCGAAACTCCTGCTCCGCTTCATGAGGGACTTTTTCAAGCTTGTTTCGCGCCTCGCCTGCCGCATGGCGCGCAAGCAGGGTATCGCCGTTCATCAACCGCAATACGATTTGATGCAGGTGGATGAAGAACTCCAGCAATGGCTGGCCGCCCATCCGGCCGAGGTATATCAGCGCACGGGCCGCCGCGGCTTCCGCCTCGCGGAAGTTGCGGCGCCTTATCTCGAATTCGAGGACGGCATTGTAGTAGCCGGCCCATTTGCCGTAGTCGCCTGTCGGATAGTCGGCCATGAACTCGCCCAGGCTGGCGATCATCGAATCGCTCGGTGTGAGGTCTTCCGAGATCATCAGGTTGAGCCTGAAAGACCGGGCGGCGAAGGAAAAGCGCGACCGGCGCGCCAGCACTTTGAGCGGATCCAGGTAGTCCGATCCGAGATGGCGCCCGACAAGATGGCGCACGCGTTGCAACTCGCCCTGCTTCAGAAGCGTGCGTGCCACCGCCAGAAGTACCGTCTCGTTCGCGGCCAGCATCTCCGGTGAGAAACGCAGGACGATGTCCTGAAACGCCTTCAGGCTGCTTCGATAGATCAGCTCTCGTCCGTGGGCCCGTTCGAGGATCTGGGCCGCCTGGAATTCACGTCCCCTGTCGAGCAGCAGGCTCATCGCTTCGAGGGATCGCCCCGCCTGGGCCAGCGCCGACGCCATCTCGTATATCGTCTCGTCGCCCTCGAACGCGGCAAGCCGTTCAGCAACCGCAGTCTTGAGAAGGCGAAGCAGATCCTCATGCCGCTCGGGTGCCTGCGTCAGAAACGGCGGCAGGTGGGTGCTCCACTTCGCGCCGGGAGATGGGGACGGATCTTCGAGCCAGACCGACAGCCCTGTCGTTTCTGCCGGGGTGAGGTGAGTGAGGAATGTCTCGCGCAGATAGTCGATGCAGGTTCTGTCATCGGGCGACGCGGCCAGCGGCAAAAAAGCCGGCCAGCCCGCGAACCCGTGCAACAGCCGTCGCGTCTGTTTCGCGGGAAGGTCCGCGAGCTCGGGTTCCGTGAAGCTCAGCTCTTCCGCTCCGAAGGTCGCGGCGCCTTTGTGGAGAATTTGCCGGGCGAGGTCGCTGATACACTGGTCCGGACGGCAAGCGATCAACACGGATGTGGCGGCCTCCAGAAGCTGGGGAGACAGGCGTGCCGACCTCGTCGATACGGGCACGTCCCACAGAAGCCGCCCGTTCCGGATGTCGTCCATGCGCGGCTGAAGCGAGGTGCATACCGGCACGCCCAGGTCCTCGCCGAGCATGGAGAGAATGGCCGTTTTTCCTGCGCCGCCCGGAGCGCGGAGAAAGACCACGCCTGCGGTTTCGGCCGCAATCCGCCGACGAAGAATGGTGCGGGGCAGGTATGTTCTCATGCCTTCTGGATAAGGCAGCGCTAAATGAAAACCTATACCATATTTGTCAAAAACTATACTTTTGCCCGGTTGCCGGCGGGGCCGCGGGCGCAGATGGTTGGCATCCACCGCTGATGCAAAGGAAATGCCCGCCAATGCAGCAACACCCGTTGGTCGCGATCCTGACGAGGCTCGGCACTTTCGTGCTGGTCATGATCGCCCTGTCCGTCATGATTTTCGTGCTGGCCCGTGTCGTGCCCGGGGATCCGGCGCGCATGGCGCTCGGTCCGGCCGCGACGCAGGAACAGGTGGACGCGCTGAGGCTGCAGATGGGGCTCGATCAGCCGCTGGCTGTCCAGTACCTCGACTATGTCGGCAAGGCGCTCCACGGCGATCTTGGAATGTCGCTGGTCTCGCAGCGGCCCGTGACGGCCGATCTCAAGCAGACGGTTCCGGCCACTGTGGAACTGGTGCTGGTTTCGGTCATCTTCATGTTCCTGGTCGCAATTCCAGTCGGAGTGATGACCGCGCACTACCGTGATCGTGCCCTCGACCATATCGGACGGATTCTCTCGCTGACGGGGGTGACCATTCCGAGCTTCCTTTTCGCGATCACGCTGCAATTGCTGGCAGCGCGCGGTCTGCCGGGTTGGCCGATCATCGGCCGCATCGACCATTCGCTGGGCTGGCCGGGTGGCCCGACCGGGTTCCTCATTCTCGACGGCCTGCTGGCGGGACGTTTCGATGTCGCCCTGAACGCCTTGCAGCATCTGGCGCTTCCGGCCTTTGCCCTGTCGATGGCGGGTATCGGACAGATCACGCGCATCACGCGTTCCTCGATGATCGAGAACCAGCGCAAGGATCACGTGCTGACCCTGCAGAGTTTCGGCGTCCCGGAGCGCGTCATCATTTTCCGCTATCTCCTGAAGCTCTCCTCGATCGCGCCCCTCACCATCATGGGCCTCGAGTTCGCATCGCTGATCGGCAATGCCTTCGTGATCGAAATGGTGTTTGCGTGGGGCGGCTTCGCCTCCTACGGGCTGCAGGCGATTCTTCAGAAAGATCTGAACGCCGTGACCGCCGTCGTGCTGGTGGCCGGGCTGTTCTTCATCGTCGCGAACCTGATCGTTGATGTCCTGATCTCGATCATCGACCCGCGCCTGCGCCGCAAGGAAGCTCGCTGATGGCCGATATGAAGATGCTCGATTCAAGCGACCGGGGGCTGAGCACCGGTTACATGATGTGGTACCGCTTCAGCCGCAATCCCGCGGCGGTGGCAGGCTCCCTCATTCTTCTGTCTGTCGTCATCCTGGCGGTGTTCGCGCCATGGCTGACGCCCTATCCGAAGCACGTCGGAGCCGTCGTCGATTTCCGCGCCCGGCACCTGCCGCCGGACCTTGCCCATTGGTTCGGCACGGACAAGGCAGGCCGCGACATCTTTTCGCGAACCATATTCGGCCTTCGCGTCTCGCTTCTTCTGGTGATCGGCGTTCTCGGCATTTCGGTGCCGGTCGGGACGGTTCTCGGCCTGATCGCCGGTTATTTCGGCGGTTGGGTCGAAAGGATCGTCAGCGGATTGACGAACGTGATGCTGGCCATGCCGCCGCTGGTCATGGCGCTCGCGGTTTCGAACCTGCTCGAACCGACGCTGATGAACGCGATGATTGCCATCACGCTGCTGTGGTGGACCTGGCATGCGCGGCTGATCTATTCGGTCTCGAAATCCATCGCCTCGGAAGACTATATCGAGGCCGCCCGTCTTGCCGGCGCAGGACCGCTGCACATCCTCTTCCGGGAAATATTGCCGAACTGCGTTTCCGTCATCTCCGTCAAGACGACGCTCGATGCAGCCTTCGTCATATTGTTCGGCGCGACGCTGAGCTTCCTCGGCTTCGGCGTCAAGCCGCCAACTCCCGATCTCGGCTCGATGGTCGCCGACGGGCGGCAGTTCATGCCGGATTTCTGGTGGGAGGTGCTCTGCCCGGGGGCTGCGGTTCTCTACGTCACGCTGGGCTTCAACCTGCTGGGCGACGGCCTGCGCGACATGTTCGACGTGGAGAGCTGAGCGATGGCGGAACCGCTTCTCAGGGTCGAAAACCTCAACGTCACATTCACCGCCTATGGCCGCACCAGGCAGGTCCTGCGCGATGTGAGCTTCACGGTCGCGGCCGGCGAGCGCGTCGCTCTCATCGGTGAAACCGGATCGGGAAAATCGGTCACGGCAAAGGCGATCATCGGGACGCTGCCGAAGAATGGCTGCATAACGTCCGGCTCCATCGCGATCGGCGGGCGAGACGTGCTGACGATGGCGCGCGGCGAGCGCGAGGCGCTCAAGGGGACGGCCTTCTCGCTGATCATGCAGGACCCGCTTTCGTCCTTCAATCCGGTCTTCAAGATCGGGACGCATCTCGACGACGTCATGCGTTTTGCCGACCGGCGCGATGGAAAAGTTTCCTCGAAGGCCGATCGGAATGCGCGCATCGCGGCGGTGCTCCGGCGAGTGCAACTGGCCGATACAGAACGGGTGATGAACGCCTATCCTTCCGAGCTTTCGGGCGGTATGCGCCAGCGCGTGCTGATCGGGCTTGCCCTTCTGCATCAACCCAGATTGCTGATCGCCGACGAGCCGGGCACGGCCCTGGACGTGACGACGCAGGATGAGATCCTCAACCTCATCAACCACCTGGTTGCCGAGGAGAACATGGCGCTTCTCATGATCACCCACAATCTGGGCGTCGTGCGGAAGGTCGCCGACCGCGTCGTCGTCATGCATCACGGCGATATCGTCGAGACCGGTCCCTGCACCGATATCCTCCACAGGCCTTCGGAGGAATACACGCGTTCCCTGCTGGATGCGGTGCCGCCGCTTTATGGCCCGAGGGTCACCGATCTGCCCCAGAGCGGAGAGCCGCCGATCGTCAGGATCGAAAGGCTCAACAAGATTTACGGCAGGCGCAACGGTTATCATGCGGTGCGCGACGTGACGCTTGCCCTGAAGGCCGGGGAGATTTTCGGCCTCGCGGGCGAGTCCGGTTCCGGAAAGACCTCCGTCGCGCGGATGATCATGGGATTGTCCCGCCCGACGTCGGGAAAACTGGCCATCGACGCACCCGAACCGGGGCGCGGCAGGAGGTTGACCCAGATCGTCTACCAGAACCCGGGCACGTCCTTGAATCCGAAACGGACGGTAAAACAGACGCTGACCCTGCCGCTGAAATCGATCGGCATGGACGCCGCCCGCCGGGACGCCCGCATGAGGGAGCTGCTGGAACTGGTTCGCCTGCCGCAGTCCTATCTGGCAAAGTATCCGCATGAGCTCTCGGGCGGCCAGAAGCAGCGTGTCGCAATCGCACGCGCCCTGGCGGCCGAGCCGAAGATCCTGATCCTCGACGAGCCGACCGCGGCACTCGACGTTTCCGTGCAGAAGACCGTCATCGAACTGCTGGTGCAGCTTCGCGAGGAACTGGGCCTCACCTATCTGATGATCTCGCACGATCTTTCGCTGATGCGGAATTTCTGCTCGCGGATCGCGATCATGTTGCGCGGCGAGATCGTGGAGGAGGGGCCAACACCCGAGGTCTTCGCCGCGCCTCGACATCCCTATACGCGGGCGCTGATCGCCGCCATTCCGGTCGTCACCGATGAGGAAGAGCGGCTGAAACCGACCGTGACCGACGAGGAACGCATGCGCTTCCTCGTGAAAACCACCGACTGATTGAAGAGGAGCCTGGCGTGTATCGCGTTGGAATTGACGTCGGCGGCACCAATACGGATGCCGTCGTGTTGCAGGAAAAGACCGTTCTCGCGGGGGTCAAGGCCTCCACGACGCAGGACGTGACGTCCGGCGTCATCGAGGCGCTGGAGAAGGTCATCGAAGTCTCCGGCATCGACCGGGCGAGCATCGGCGCCGTCATGATCGGGACCACGCATTTCACCAATGCGGTGATCGAGCGCCGCCATATGGACGAGGTGGCTGCGATCAGGCTCGGCCTGCCTTCGGGCGCCGGCCTGCCTCCCATGGTGGACTGGCCCGACGACCTGCGCGAAATCGTCGGCAACCACGGCTATCAGGTCAAGGGCGGCTATGAATTCGACGGTCGCGAAATATCGCCGCTCGATGAAGACGCCATTGTCCGGATCGCCGGAGATATCCGGGCGAAGGGACTTAAGGCGGCCGCCGTCACGTGCGTCTTCAGCGGCATCAACGATGCCATGGAACTGCGCGCCAGGCAGATCCTGCAGGAGCATTGCCCCGGCCTGCCGGTGGTCATGTCGAAGGATATCGGCCGCCACGGCCTGCTCGCCCGCGAAAGCGCGGCGATCATGAACGCAAGTCTGCTGTCGCTTGCCGACCGCACCGTTGCCGCATTCGGCAAGGCACTTCAGACCGCAGGAATAGGTTGCCCCTTCTATATCACGCAGAACGACGGCACGCTGATGGCGGCCGACGTGGTTCGCGCCTTCCCGGTGCTGACCTTTGCCTCCGGGCCGACGAATTCCATGCGTGGCGCGGCATTCCTCACGGGGCTGAAGGACGCAGTCGTCGTCGATGTCGGCGGCACCACGTCCGATGTCGGCTCGCTTTCGCACGGCTTCCCGCGCCAGGCCTCGACGACAGTCGATATCGGCGGCGTCCGCACCAATTTCCGCATGCCGGACGTGTTCTCGATCGGACTGGGCGGCGGCTCGCTGGTCGTAAACGGTGGGCAGGGCCTGACAGTAGGTCCGAAATCGGTCGGCTACCGCGTCCGTCAGGACGCCCTGTGCTTTGGGGGCGACACCTTGACCGCGACCGACATCGCCGTCGCTTCCGGCAAGGCC
>Ga0065721_10004933_pt1 | contig 21236 bp, 20 predicted proteins | sample Mesricmetagenome_FD_59108 | JGI IMG/M metagenome (GOLD analysis project Ga0065721, IMG submission 59108) | Mesophilic microbial community from rice straw/compost enrichment Sample: eDNA_1 v2 (version 2) | ecosystem: Engineered > Solid waste > Grass > Composting > Bioreactor | place: USA: Davis... | reverse complement strand
ATCGCGTTCGTCAAGTACCAGATCGCAATCCCGGCGACGAAAAACCAGATGGATTTCCCGCCGTAGTAGAATCTGAGCGCGGTATTCTCAGTCAGGAGCGGCGTCATGAAATAGCGGCAGGAAGGCGGCATTGATGCTGTCGCTGCGTCAAGACCCTAAACGTTGACCGCGCATCGAGTCAGCTATATCGACACGTGACCACGCATAGCCGGGTGGCTGAGTAACATTGGTGTAGTTTTGGTTCTGCGATTGAGGCGCTTGAGGCCAGTATGGAGAGACTAACAAAGATCTACGTAGCCGGCCATCGAGGAATGGTCGGGTCGGCGATCGTGCGAGCGTTACGTCGCCGAGGCGACGTCGAGATCTTGACGCGAACTCATGCCGAGTTGGATCTGACCGATCAGAGAGCGGTTCAAGCTTTCTTCGCTTTGGAAAAGCCGCACCAAGTTTATCTCGCGGCCGCAAAGGTCGGAGGAATCTATGCAAACAACATCTATCCTGCTGACTTCATCTACGAAAACCTGATGATCGAGGCCAACGTTATCCACGCCGCGCATTTGAGCGGGGTGGATAGGCTTCTTTTCCTGGGGTCAAGTTGCATTTATCCGAAGGCGGTTGCGCAACCGATGAGAGAAGACGCCCTGCTGACCGGGGTGCTGGAGCCAACCAACGAACCCTATGCGATCGCCAAGATCGCAGGTATTAAGCTCTGCGAGAGCTACAACCGGCAGTACGGGCGAGATTTCCGCAGCGTGATGCCGACCAATCTCTACGGTCCGGGCGACAGCTACCATCTGGAGAACAGTCATGTTCTGCCAGCCATGATCCGCAAGTTTCATCTTGCAAAGCTGGCTCGCGACGGGGATGTGGCCGGGATTGAGGCTGACGAGGAGAGGTACGGGCTTATTCCGGCCGATGTCTGCGCAATGATCGGTTTCAACCGGGCTCGTCGGTTGGTCGACGGGGAGCCGCGCGTACTTCTCTGGGGTACCGGCACGCCCTATCGGGAGTTTCTGCACGTAGACGATATGGCCGATGCGAGCATTTTCGTGATGCAGCTCGCCCCGGATTCTTACCGGGAAAACACGCAGCCCATGCTGAGCCACATTAATGTCGGTTTCGGCAGTGATGTGACGATCCGCAACCTGAGCCGCCTCGTCGCAGGTGTCGTTGGCTACGAAGGTCCGGTTCTATTCGATGAAAGCAAACCGGACGGCACACCGAGGAAGTTGATGGATAGTGGACGGCTAGAGCGGCTCGGCTGGAAGCCCCGGATAGACCTCGACTTGGGCGTACAGCAGGCTTATGAGGACTATCTGCATGGCGGTGCCGGAAGGGATGCTGGCGCACATGCAAACATTAATCTGAGGAAGTAAACATTGTCCGACAAGCAGAAGAAAAAAGTAGCTCTGATTACCGGGGTTACCGGTCAGGACGGTGCTTATCTATCCGAGTTCCTGCTGAACAAGGGCTATGAGGTTCACGGCATAAAGCGACGGAGTTCACTTTTTAACACGGATCGCATTGACCATCTCTATCAGGATCCTCACGAAAAGAATCGCCAGTTTGTGCTCCATCATGGCGATATGACCGACTCATCCAGCCTGGTTCGGATCATCCAGCAGACCCAGCCGGACGAGATCTACAACCTCGCCGCACAATCGCATGTGGCAGTGAGCTTCGAAGAGCCGGAATATACGGCGAACGCCGACGCAATCGGAGCCCTGAGGCTTCTTGAGGCCATCAGGATCCTGAAGCTGGAGAGCAAGACAAGGTTCTATCAGGCGTCCACGTCGGAGCTGTACGGTTTGGTGCAGGAGACGCCTCAGAAGGAAACGACACCTTTCTATCCCCGCAGCCCATATGCGGTTGCGAAGATGTATGCCTATTGGATCACGGTGAATTATCGAGAGGCATATGGGATCTATGCCTGCAACGGGATTTTGTTTAATCACGAGAGCCCCGTACGCGGCGAGACCTTCGTGACGCGCAAGATAACGCGAGCGATTGCCCGGATCGCGCTCGGGCTTCAGGACAGTCTCTACCTTGGCAATCTCAGCGCCCTGCGGGATTGGGGACATGCTAAGGACTATGTCGAGATGCAGTGGCTTATGCTCCAGCAGGATGTGGCGGAGGACTTCGTGATCGCCACCGGGGTTCAGTACAGCGTCCGGCAGTTCGTACAGTTTGCAGCGGAAGCTCTCGGCGTCACCTTGCGATTCAAAGGCGAGGGAGAGCAGGAGGTGGGCATCGTCGAGGCCGTCTCCAACGCAGAGCTAAAGCTGCAGCCGGGGCAGGTTATCGTTCGGGTTGATCCTCGCTATTTCCGACCGACCGAGGTGGAGACCCTGCTCGGCGATCCCAGCAAGGCGAAGCAAAAGCTTGGCTGGGAGCCCAAGATCACCTTACAGGAACTTGTAAGGGAAATGGTAGATTCCGACTTCACTGCCGCAAGGCGTGATGCGCTGGTGAAGCAGGGCGGCTTCAAGGCTTACGATCACCATGAGTAGCCCCTACAGCTTGGTCGGCCGATGCGGTGGGTGACTGCATGACTGACAAAAGTATGCTGATCATCGAGAACGGGGTCTCGGCCAAGGCTTACTGGACCGACTTATGGCGCCATCGCGAGTTGCTGCTGTTTCTCGCGTGGCGTGATATACTAGTGCGCTACAAGCAGACGGTCATCGGGATCAGTTGGGTTCTCATCCGTCCGCTCCTGACGATGATTATCCTCACGGTGGTGTTCGGCCGTATCGCGAACCTTTCCTCTGGCGACACCCCTTACGCGATCCTGGTGCTTACAGGCCTGCTGCCCTGGTTCTACTTCTCGAACGCTACGTCCGAGTCGAGCGGCAGCCTGGTCACCAACGGAAACCTGCTGTCGAAAGTCTATTTCCCCCGGATGATCGTTCCGGCCAGTACGGTCCTGGTTGGCGCGGTGGACTTTGTCGTCTCGATCTCAGTCCTTATACTCCTGATGCTATGGTACGGCCTTCCGCCGACGTGGCACCTGTTGTTCCTGCCGCTTCTTGGCATCTGGGTCGGAGTTCTCTCGCTCGGAATCGGGCTTCTGTTTTCGGCGCTGACGGTGCGTTATCGGGATTTCCGCCACATCGTTCCTTTCCTGCTGCAGCTTGGTATCTACGCCTCCCCGGTCGGTTACAGCGCCGCACTGATCCCTGAAAAATGGGTGCCTCTCTATTATCTGAACCCCATCGCGGGAATCATCGATGCGTTCCGCTGGTCCATCAGCGGAAGCGAACCGAGCACCTATGGTATCTTCTCCGCCCTGATCATCACCGCCGTGGTCCTGGTCACCGGGCTCGTCTATTTCCGTTCCGCAGAATCCCGGTTTGCCGATGACATCTAAATCTCTGGCAATCAGCGTGGAGAATCTGTCCAAGAGCTACGTGATCAGCCATCACGCTAGGAACCAGCCGCGGAGTCTGCGAGAACTTCTGGCGGCACCCTTCCGAGGGCAGGACGCCGCGGGGGCCGAGCCCGCGCCCGACACGCCCAAGGAGACCTTTTGGGCGCTGAAGGATGTTTCCTTCGACATTAGAGAAGGCGAGCGTGTCGCGATAATTGGCGGGAATGGGGCAGGCAAGTCGACGCTTCTCAAGATACTCAGCCGCATAACCGAACCCACCAGTGGGAGGGTTGCCATTCGCGGCAAGGTTTCCAGCCTGCTTGAAGTGGGGACGGGCTTCCATCCTGAGTTGACGGGACGGGAGAACATCTACCTCAATGGCGCCATCCTTGGCATGCGGCGGAGCGAAATCACGGCAAAGTTCGACCAGATCGTTGCTTTCTCGGGCGTCGAGAAATTCATCGATACGCCGGTAAAGCATTATTCCAGCGGGATGTATGTCCGGCTAGCATTCTCGGTCTCAGCCTGGCTTGACCCGGACATCCTGATCGTTGACGAAGTTTTGTCAGTGGGCGACCAGGCTTTCCAGCGACGTTGCGCGGAGCGGATGAAAGAGTTGACCGGTGCCGGACGTACCGTGCTTTTCGTCAGTCACTCGATGCAGGCGGTCAAGGCAATGTGCGAGAAGGCGCTGTTCCTGGAGCGGGGTCACGCCGTTTCTTTCGTATCGGTCGATGAAGCGGCGTCCCAATACATTCGCTCCATCGAATCTGACGGCGCCGACAAGTGGGGCAAGGCGCGCTTTGAACCCGGCGACGAAGGGGTGGTCGCCCATAGCGACCATCCTGATCAGATCCGGTGCCTGAACGCCCGGATCGTGGACGTCAATAGTACCGTAACGAGCGACCTGTCGATCGATCAGCCGTTCCACGTCGAGATCACCTATGAGGTTCTTAGGGACCTTGAGCAGTCAGCAGTCCCGAACGTTCACTTCTATGATGAGTTGGGGGCACGGGTCTTTATCTCGCTGCCGGAACACTCCTGTCCACTTGAAAAGGGCATCTATACGGCGCGATGTGAGATCAGGCCCTACGAGTTCAACACGGGTCGCTACGCAGCCATGATCGCCGTCAGCAGCTTCTCTCTCGAAGCTCCCCTGCACTTTGCGTTCGAGAATGCACTGCGCTTCGAGGTTTCAGAGCACGACTTCGCCGATCCTCGCCGCCATGGATGGCGGGGAGCATTGCCGGGTCTGTCGCGGCCCAGGCTTGACTGGACATACACGAAGCATGACCGACGCATTGGAACCTCAGGATGACCACACGGGTAATTTCGCAACGCGTTATCGCGGAGTATGAGCAGTACAGGCGCAACGTTTTCTCCCAGACGGGCGAGGACGGTGTGATCGAGTACTTCCTCAAGAAGATCGGCGTGGAAACGGGGTATTTCGTCGAGTTCGGCGCGTGGGACGGCAAGCATCTTTCGAACTGCGCCTATCTTGCCCAAAAGGGCTGGAGCGGGTGCTTTATCGAAGGCGACAGCGAACGCTTTCTGGATCTGGTCGCCAATTACGGCGACAACGACAAGATCACGAAGCTGAACCGCTTCGTGATGCCAGAGGGAGAGCACTCGCTGGATTCAGTTCTGCCGTCGGTAGGCGCGCCTCCGTCCATTGAAGTTCTTTCTATTGATATCGATGGTTATGACTATGCTGTCTGGGAACGGTTGAGACTTTACCAGCCTAGGCTCGTCGTCGTGGAGTACAACCCGACGATCTCAGCCAATGTTGTCCATATACAGGACGAACATGACCAGACGTGCTTCGGGAATTCCCTTGCAGCATTCTGGGAACTGGCATTGAAGAAAGGGTACAAACTAGTAGCCACAACAGACTGGAACGCCTTCTTCATTTCTGAGGAAGATTGCAGCAGATACGACATTTCCACCTATGCTCCCTGGGAGCTACAGGATACCAAGTTTGAAACCTATCTGTTTCATGGATACAACGGGGAAATTAAGCTTGCCGGCGACCAAACCATTGTGTGGCACGGCGTGAAGATTGTGGAAGAAAAAATTCAGGTTCTTCCCAAGAGCCTGCGGAAAATTCCGGTCGGGCAGCCTGATGAATTTTTCGACGCACTCGCACAGTGGAAGAAGGATTCCGCAAATATTGCGGACAAATAAGCTATGAAGTTTTCGCTCTCCAACTTCAAGTCTTCCGGCGGCGGTCTAGATCCGGCTCGCGTTTCCATGGTCGCCCAGCTGGCTGGCGCGGAGACGTTCATCGAGACAGGCACTTATCTGGGGGATACTGTCCAAGCCATGCTTGGGGTCTTTAAGAACGTCTACAGTATTGAGTTATCCCAGGAACTCTATGAACAAGCACGTACACGTTTTGCAGAGGAGGACAGGGTCAAGCTGCTTCTTGGCGACTCGTCAGAACGGCTGACGGAGGCAGCTGCGGCGTCCCGTGACACAAGTGCAATATTCTGGCTAGATGCACACTGGAGCGGCGGCAACACTGCAAGGGCGATCGATAATACGCCGATTGTAAGTGAACTGAAGAGTATTAGGTCCTGCGATTTGGAGAATTCCGTCATCATGATTGACGATCTCCGCTACTTTATTGAGGTTCCAACCGGGTTCGAAGTCCATGAGGCGAACTACGGCTATCCGCTGCTTCGCGACCTTCTGGCGCATATCCGAGACCTGTGGCCCGAACGGGTAAGTGTTATCAACGGGGACATTCTGTTCATATTTCCCCGTGAGATCTATGCACAACTCGCGGTCACCGACGTCTTGTCAGCGACGGGTCGATTGCGCTCTGGGCAGGCGTCAGTCGACGAACTGCCTGCTCTCGAACATGTAATCGCAAATGCGCAGGGTGATGAACGGGAGGTTATCCTAGCACTTCCCGATACCTTCCACCATTCACTCCAGTACGGTATCGGGGGCGAATATCTTTATTGGCGCGCGCTTGTGCGCGAGCGGGATGGAGCATTTGATCAGGCACGTTCTGATTTTAGCCTAGCTCGCAGATGTGACTTGGCGATTCCGCTTCGCCCGTGGGAGTAGCGTTTTATGTTGGCTGGACGAGGATTGCGCCTGTTGGCACGTTCTGCGGGGAGGATCGCGGAACTCATAGATCCCCCGCCACCGCCACCGCCGCCACCACCTTCACCTCCTGTTGTGCCAACTGAGAAGGAGCTCGCGCACGCGCGATGGGTGGCAGATCATGGGGACAAGACGCTGCGCCTTGAGTACGATATCCAGAGATCGGATATCGTGGTCGATCTGGGAGGCTACGAAGGCCAATGGGCCAGCGATATTTTCTCAAGATATCTTTGCAAAGTCCACATCGTGGAACCCGTTACCAAGTATGCGGAGATGATCGCACGCCGGTTTGAACGGAATGAATACATTCGACTACACAAATGCGCGTTAGGTTCTTCTCACGGAAAACTACTCCTGTCGATATCTGGAGACGCTTCTAGCGCATTCAAGGAGGCGGAGGTTGTAGAGAGTGCAGAGGTGGTCCCATTTGACAAATGGATGAGGGATCAAGGTATCGGGAAGATCGCCCTACTTAAGATCAACATTGAAGGGGGCGAGTACGAGTTGCTGGAGCATCTCGTCTCCACGGGTTGCATTGAGGAAATCTCGAATATACAGGTACAATTCCACGATTTTGTTGAGGGTGCTGACGATCGAATGGCAAAGATCCAACTTGCGTTATCGAGGACGCATAGACGGACGTACCACTATACCTACGTGTGGGAGAATTGGCAGCTGATAAGTAGCTAGCGCTTGCGAAGATACGCCGTTGTTTCGCCTTCCGTAGCTTGTTAAGGAGGATGCTCGATGAATGAGTGGATCAACCGGGGAGGGTTCTTTTCTTCATGAGGAGGGTTTTAAGGGCGGTCACGACACAGGAGCAACGCGTTTTCCTTTACGGCCTGCTCGATTCTATTCGGCGAAGGACATCTTCTCCGCGTCCCCGGCCGAAGTCACCAAGTGATTTCGAGCGGCCCTATCGTCTCCACCTCGGATGCGGGAATGTCGGATTGCCCGGCTATGTCAATGTGGATGTGATGCAGACGCTCGGTGTCGATGTCGTGGACGACATCCGGTATCTCAAGAGGTTCCCGAGCGATTCCGCGAGTCAGATCTATGCCTGTCATGTCATGGAGCATTTCGCTCACGATGAAATCCTCCCGATCCTCAGGCGCTGGTACGACGTCCTGATGCCGGGAGGGGAGATCCGCATCTCCGTGCCGGACATCGATAGGATCGTGAAGATCTACTCCGAGAACCCGAAGCATTTTCAGACACCGGGTCATTCGCCGTGGATCGGGCTGATCTACGGCGGACAATCTACCCCCTACGACTATCACAAGACCGGCTATAACTTCTGCTGGTTGAAATATCTCATGGAGCAAGTCGGCTTTGTGGATTGCAGCGAATATCCACATGAGCCGCATTTCATACCAGGTGTCGTTGATGCTTCGCTGGCCAACCAGCCCTTTGGCCAGTATATCTCGCTCAACATGAAAGCGAGTAAGCCGGGCTGAACCCGGCGGCATCCCGACGTAGACGAGAAGGGCGCACTTTGGTTATTGTCAAGCTATTGGGTGGACTCGGAAACCAGATGTTCCAGTTCGCGACGGGTAGGTCTGTCGCTCATCGCCTGGGATCAGAGCTTCTCCTCGACGTCAGCAGTTTCGATCATTATGACTTGCGGCGCTACGAGCTTGACGACTGGATGATCGACGCGCGGGTTGCCACCGCAGCGGAGCTTTCCCGCGCCGGCGTAGTGTCGGGGTCGCCGACGTCGTTCCAGCGCATTGGCCGGTTGCTGGGCTTCGGGCGTCCTGCGCACACCTTCCGCGAAGCATCTTTCGCCTATGATCCGCGGATCCTTGAGGTGACTGATCCAGTCTATCTCGATGGCTATTTCCAGAGCGAGCGGTATTTCACGGACGTGGCCGAACACCTCCGCAAGGAATTTGTGCTGCGGGAGCCGACTGACGAAAAGAACGTGGCGATGCAGGCTGTCATCCGGGAAGCGGGAGCATCTTCAGTTTCCCTGCACATTCGGCGGGGAGATTATGTCACCAATGCGCATACAGCCCAGTACCACGGGGTCTGCTCGCTGGACTATTACCGCGCTGCTGTCGATCATCTGGCCGAGGGTATTGGGGGCGGGCATTATTTCGTGTTCTCGGATGATCTGGAGTGGGTCCGGGATAACCTGAAGCTCACGCAACCGATGACCCTGGTCGACGTGAACGGCCCGGACAAAGGGGCTTGGGACATGGCCCTGATGATGGCGTGCAGACACCACATCATCGCCAACAGTTCCTTCAGTTGGTGGGGTGCCTGGCTCAACCCGCACCCGGACAAGATTGTGATCGCGCCGAAGCTCTGGTTCCGCGGGGCGACGCATGATACCAGCGATCTCGTGCCTGCTGCCTGGATCCGCCTATGACGGAGCCGCGCGTTTCCGTAATCATGCCGGTCTACAACGGCGCGGCGGACCTGCGCAGGGCGCTTGATTCCGTTCTCAACCAGACGTTCCGGGATTTTGAGGTCATTGCGATCAATGATGGTTCAAAGGACGAGTCCGGAGCGTTGCTGGATGGTGTTGCCGATCCACGCGTGACCGTCATACACCAGGAGAACATGGGGCTGGCCGCAACCCTCAATCGCGGCCTTTCATTGGCCCGCGGCGAGTTGATCGCTCGACAGGACCAGGACGACCTCAGCCATCCTGAGCGGTTCGCCCGTCAGGTCGCCCAGATGGATAAGGATGCCGATTGCATCCTGCTCGGTACGGCAGCGGATATCTGGATCGGCGACGAGCCGACCGAGCGAGGTCATGACCACCCTACCCGTCACGAAATCCTCGCGTTCGAGCTTCTATTCAACAATCCTTTCGTGCACAGTTCCATCATGATGCGCCGGGAAGCAGTCTTGGCCGTGGGAGGTTATACGACCGATAGGGACCGGCAACCTCCGGAGGACTACGAACTCTGGTCGCGAATGTCCCGATACGGCAAGGTAGCAAACCTTGCCGACCGCCTCCTCGTGTACCGCGAGGTACCGCAGAGCATGTCCCGCACTGGGCCAAATCCTTTTCTGGACAGGCTAGTGACGATAAGTGCTGAAAATCTCGCCCACGCGAGCGGCCGCGAGAGGGTTGATCCCGATGTCGAGGATGTGGCGGCACTGACGCATTCTGCCTTCCATCGGCTTTCGAGGAAGCCGAACATCGGATCGATGGCGAAGGTGATCAGCGATGCGGCAAACTCGATCGCGCCCGATGATGGCGAGGTCACCGTACGTGCCGCTGAAAGGACGAGGATACTGAACTATCAATGGATGATGCATCGGACAGGGTCGGAATGGGCAAGGCCGTTCCTGCGAAAGGTCGCCCGCTTCGTCAGGCAGCTAACCTAGTCGATATGAGTGAGGGGAGTTGCCATGCGCCTTTTGTTCTGCTGTGAGTTCTATTTCCCAAGCGTCGGGGGCGTTCAAGAAGTCATGCGGCAGATCGCCGAAAGGTTCGTGAAACGTGGTTATGACGTTACAGTCGCGACCACCCGCCTGGAGAACCGCACCTTCACCGAGCACAATGGTGTAAAGATCGCAGAGTTCGGAGTAACCGGCAACTTGGTCCGCGGCATGGATGGCGAGGTAGAGCGCTACCGGGAGTTCGTCCGAAATTTCGAATGCGACGCCATACTCATCAAGGCCGCCCAGCAATGGACCTTTGATGCGCTCTGGCCGGATCTTGAAAAAATTTCGGCACGGAAGGTGTTCATCCCCTGCGGCTTCTCCGGATTATTCGAACCCAGTTATGTCGACTANTTCAAGGCGATGCCGGACATTCTTAGAGAGTTCGACCACCTCNTCTTCTATGCGGAGAACTACCGGGACACGGATTTCGCTCGCCAGCATGGNATCACGGAGTTCTCGATCCTCCCCAANGGGGCGAGCGAGATTGAATTCGGAGTTCCCCANGATACAACGTTTCGCCAGAGACATGNTATTCCCGAAGACAGCGCCGTCCTGTTGACCGTAGGTAGCCTGACGGGCGTCAAGGGTCACCGCGAATTACTCGAGGCGTTCGTCCGCCTTAAGACCAGACGCCGGCACGTGACATTTATCATGAACGGAAATCTGCCCCCGAAGCCTATAGTGGTGAAAGAAGAAGGATCTCCTGCGGTAGCTGGCGGCGGCGGGAATGCGCCCGAGGCGCCGACCTGTCCTCCGCCAGTGTGGGTTCGAGCAAAACATATTTTTACCGAGGAAGGCTTCAAAGGCATTCGGACCCGGATTGTGAGGCGTTCCCAAACTTGGTCGGGGAAGCTGGGGCGGGGCAGGCGTCTTGGTGGAAGGATGCAAGGGGTTTTTGCGGAGGAGGGCTGGACCGGTATCTACATAAGAGTCCTGCAGCGGATAGGCCCCCGCTTGGAGAAAAGTGGGTTGCTGCGGTATCTTCCCCCCAGCGCAAAGGAATACGCTAATCCGCTCGCCTTCTGGATAGCAGTGGCGAAGGAGCAAACAGACGGTAAACGATTGATCATTTCAGACTATTCGCGTGAGGAATTGGTGCAGGCGTATAAGGCCGCTGATTTGTTTGTTTTCGCTTCGAACATCGAATACTCGCCGCTGGTTCTTTTCGAGACAGTAGCGGCGGGTACTCCTTTTCTCTCGGTGCCGGTGGGAAATGCCGAGGAAATCGCCAAATGGACGGGAGGTGGGCTGATCTGTCCGGCGGCAAAGGATGAGCGAGGCTATACGCGCGTTTCACCGCGCCTATTATCTCGCGAAATTGCCAAAGCCATAGAGAATCCTGAGCAACTCGACCTCCTAGGCCGAGCCGGTCACGCGGCCTGGAAAGAGCGCTTCACCTGGGATGCAATTGCGACGAGGTACGAGGCGTTGCTGCGAGGCGCGGAGAATGCTGCCGAAAAGGCTTTCTGATGCGTACATGTGTGATCGGCGGAGGCGGCTTCATAGGACGCCACGTTGCTGATGCCCTGATAGCCACCGGTCGAGACGTGCTCGTCCTCGGGCGTCGGGCGGAACGGCCATCCGGGCTTCCTCGTCAGGTCGGCTACCGATGCTGTGATGCCGGTGATCGGGCGGTCCTCCGGGCGGTGTTGGACGGGTGCGGCGAAATCGTTTATCTTGCCCATGCCTCCGTCCCGAAGGTTGCCGTCGCCGACCCGGCCCGGGAGATGCACGACAACCTCGCGCCTCTGCTCAATCTCCTCGAGGAAGCTCAAGAACTGCCAAGTCTTCGCAAGTTGCTTATTACATCGTCCGGTGGAACTGTCTACGGAATTGCCGGAGAGCTTCCGATTACCGAGAGCCATCCCACATCGCCAATTTCATCGTACGGTATTACGAAACTTGCGATTGAGCGGTACACGCTCATGTACCACCTCACTAAGCGGTTGCCGTCGACTGTTGTTCGTCCCGCCAACGCTTACGGCACGGGCCAGAGACCGTTCACCGGACAAGGCTTCATTGCCACCGCGATGGGCATGGTGTTGAAAAGGCAACCGGTTACCATCTTTGGTACAAATGATACTGTTCGCGATTACATTCATGTGCGGGATGTCGCCTCCGGTTTAGTAGCTGCGCTTACCCACGGGCTCGATGGAGAGATCTATAATATCGGAACATCTGTCGGCCGTTCGAATACGGATGTTCTGGATGAGATCAGAATAATTGCAGAGAGCAGCGGCTTGGTCGTTGAAGTGAGACGGGTGGAGCCACGAGATATCGATGTGCCTGTCAATGTGCTGAGTTACGAAAAGATCCTTGGCCATACAGGCTGGCGTCCCCGCGAGCCCTTCGAAGCAGGACTCTCGGAGATGTGGGACGAATTAAACTCTTTCCTCGGCTACCATGAGTGAGATCACCCAAAAGAATAACGCCCCTGAGATGCGGGAAGTTGCCGAGCCATTCGCGTCTTTCATCATGTGTGTCAACCGTGACAATCCATGGCTGGATAAGGCAATCAACAGCGTCCTCGCTCAGGATGACGAGCGGTTTGAGTTTCTGATCGGTGCCAATGCCTGCGGTGATGACCTCTGGGCGAAGCTGCATACCTATGCCGCACGCGACCCCCGCCTGAAGCTCTTTCGCACCTCGATCGGCCAGCTCGCCTTCAATCTCAACCTGTTAGCAGATCAGGCCAGGGGCAGGTATCTTATCAGGATGGATGGGGACGACCTGTCACTTCCCCATCGCCTCCGAACCCTGCGACAGATGCTGGAACACGAACCGGTCGATGTGCTCGGCTCGGCTGTGATTCTGGTTGACCAGGATGACAACGAGGTCGGACTGATGGAATTCCCGGAAACCGGAGAGGCGATCGCAAAGGCGTTGCCGAAACGCACGGTATTCTGCCATCCGTCTGTGGCGATCAGGAAGGAGTTCCTTCTGGAGATGCGAGGCTATCTCGGCGGATTCGTGTCTGAGGACATGGATTTATGGCTGCGTGCAGTACGCGGGGATGTAAAGCTGAAAAACCTCCCGGTTGTGCTGCTCCATTACCGAGTACACCCAGAGCAATCCATTATGTCTGCAGCAGGGTATGCGGAAGTGGCTTCCCATTGGGTGAGAGAATGTCTGCTCAGACCAAGCCTGTACAACCTGAGAGGAGCGACAGTTGCTATTGGCAAGGCTCTTGCATGGAGGTGGCTCTCAGGAATTCGTCGCTATAGAGGGAGGAACCCTCGGACATCGGTACACCGGCTATGATGCAATCCCGACGAAAGCTCCTGTTTTTTGTTTCTGTTGATTGGTTCTTCTGCTCTCACTTCATGGCACGCGCCAAAGCTGCTAGAGATGCGGGTTTCGAGGTGGTCGTTCTTACAAATGCAACCCAACATCATGAAAGAATAGAAGCTGCGGGACTGCGCCTTATCCATATCGACTTTGATCGGCGCTCCCTTGATCCAGCTTCAGGCCTGTTGTCCCTCTGGTACGTGTGGAAGATACTCAGGCAAGAGCAACCGGATATCCTTCATCAAGTGGCGCTGAAACCCATTCTGATCGGGAGCCTCGCTGCACGGTTCGCCAAGCGAACGAAGATCGTGAACGCTGTAGTGGGCGGAGGGTATCTCGCGACGTCGGAGACGCTTCTAGCGAGACAGATCCGTGCTCTCCTCAACCTTGCCCTGAGGATGCTCCTTAACCCCATCGGCAGCCGCGTCATCTTCGAAAATCCGGATGATCTCACGAGCTTTGTCCAAAACGGGTGCGTAAGCAAAACTGATGCGATCCTGATCAAGGGAGCCGGTGTCGACCTGGCAGATTATCAAACTGGGGATGTCATGGCGGAGGTCCCGCTCATCCTACTACCTGCACGGTTGCTGTGGGATAAGGGTGTAGGAGAGTTCGTTGGAGCCGCGCGGAAGCTCAAAGGGCAAGGAGTGGCTGCACGCTTCGTGGTTGTTGGAGGAGCAGACGGAGGGAATCGGGCTGCTATTGACGATGATACTCTCGCGGCCTGGCGTAATGAACGTGCCGTCGAGTTCTGGGGTTTCAGGCCTGACATGCCCGAGGTTTTCGCGCAGGCCTCGATCGTGTGTCTACCATCATACCGGGAGGGGCTGCCGAAAGTGCTTCTCGAAGCGATGGCAGCCGCTCTACCGTGTGTAACAACTGATGTACCCGGTTGCAGGGAGGCGGTGAGGGATGGCTACAATGGGCGCTTGGTACCGCCGCGTGATGTTAATGCCCTGGCGCAGGCCCTAGAGTCGTTGATCGAGGATAGAAAGCTCCGCCAGGAGATGGGGCGTCACGGAAGGCTAAGGGCGGAACGGGAATTCTCTTCGGAACTCATTGTCCGAGACACCTTGGCCGTCTACAAGGATCTTCTTGCCTTGGGAACGGGGTAGATGAACTCTGGTGTTCGGGCGATTGCTCGTCTCCAAGATTCATCCTTCCGCCAATATCCTCATGAGATACTGACCGTAGCCGCTCTTGATAAGCGGAGCGGCCAAGGCTTCTAGTTTGGCTGCGTCGATCCAGCCGTTGCGAAATGCTACCTCTTCGGGACAGGCAACCTTAAGCCCCTGCCGCTTCTCAATGATGGAAATGTATTGGGCGGCTTCCAGCAGGGAATCGTGTGTTCCCGTGTCCAGCCACGCATAGCCTCGTCCCATGATCTCAACGTTTAATTGTCCCATCGAGAGATACTTTGCGTTGACATCGGTTATCTCCAGTTCACCTCGTGGCGACGGGCGAATTTCCGCCGCAATGTCGCATACCTGATGATCGTAGAAATAGAGGCCAGTTACTGCATAGTTGGACTTTGGAGTCTGAGGTTTCTCCTCGATGGACAGAGCACGCCGTTGATTGTCGAATTCGACCACGCCGTATCGTTCCGGATCATTTACGTGATAAGCGAAGACTGACGCGCCGGTGGCCTGCGTCGATGCTCGCTTCAGAAACTCTTGGAAATTGTTGCCGTAGAAAATATTATCGCCGAGAATTAGAGCAGATGGGGCGCCGCCCACGAACTCACGTCCAAGAATGAAGGCCTGCGCCAGTCCGTCAGGGCTCGGTTGAACGCAGTACGAGAGATCCAGGCCCCATTGGCTGCCATCACCGAGTAGGCTCTCAAATCGGGAGATGTCCTGTGGGGTTGATATTATGAGAATGTCGCTGATGCGCGCCAACATCAGAGTTGTCAGCGCATAGTAGATCATTGGCTTGTCGTAGACATGCAGGAGTTGCTTCGAGACGGCTAAGGTGGCGGGATGAAGACGCGTTCCCGAACCGCCAGCCAGAATTATCCCCTTACGTGCTGACATGCCGCTGATCCTCATCGCAGTAATAGTCAACCGGAACCGTAGTGTTGGCCGACCCATTTCTGATAGGCACCGCTCGTCACATTATCAACCCATGCAGTGTTATCGAGATACCACTGAACCGTTTTGCGGAGGCCCGTTTCGAATGTTTCTTCGGGGCGCCAGCCCAATTCACTGGAAAGCTTTTCCGCGTCGATCGCATAGCGTCGATCATGGCCGGGGCGGTCGGCGACATAGGTGATCTGATCTGCATAACTGGTCCCGTTCTCCTTGGGCTTCATTTCATCAAGGATCGAGCAAATCGCTCTCACCACGGATATATTAGGAAGTTCATTCCAGCCGCCGATATTATAGGTCTCTCCCACCCGCCCGGCCTCCAAGACGCAGCGAATTGCGCTACAGTGATCTCGAACATAGAGCCAATCCCGAATCTGGAGGCCGTCGCCGTATATAGGTAGCGGGCGTCCAGCCAGTGCATTGTGAATGCACAGGGGGATCAGCTTTTCCGGGAAGTGGTACGGCCCATAGTTGTTGGAGCAGTTGGTCGTCAGAACCGGTAGCCCGTACGTCTGGTGATATGCCCGGACCAGATGATCGGATGCGGCCTTTGTAGCGGAGTAAGGGCTATTTGGCTCGTACTTATGCTCTTCCGTGAACGGTGGTGCATCGCTCTCCAGCGAACCATAGACTTCATCAGTGGAGACGTGCAGAAAACGAAAGCGGGCCCTGGTCCGCTCATCGAGGTCTCTGTGGAACGCTCTCGCCGTCTCCAGCAGGCGATAGGTACCAACAATGTTCGTCTGGATGAAGGTTTCCGGGCCGTGGATAGAGCGATCCACATGGGACTCAGCCGCGAAGTTAAGGATCGCGCGCGGACGATGCTGGAGCAATAGTTCGCTTACCAAGCTGCTATCGCCAATATCGCCCCTTACAAAGATATGACGCGAATCGCCATCAAGTGTCGACAAATTCTCCAGGTTTCCGGCATACGTCAGCTTGTCGAGATTGATGACGGGTTCGTCATTATGGGTAAGCCAATCCAGCACGAAATTGCTGCCGATGAAGCCAGCGCCTCCAGTAACGAGAATCATGGGGTCAACGATCTTTGGTTAGAGTTGCATCTTTTGCTGGTAGGCGTGCGCGCATGTCGCTGCTGACATAAGCCCAGGAACTGGTGCACATCTGATGCAGAGTGCGTATAGCGCGCCACTGCAGGCTATTGCTCGCCTTCGACGTGTCTGCATAACATGATGCCACATCTCCGGGACGCCGCGGAGTGAAGACACGCCCAATCGGCCTGCCGCTTGCCTCCTCGTAGGACTGCACCATTTCAAGGACGCTGTAGCCCTGCCCGGTTCCGAGATTGAACGTCTCGAAGCCTCTGTGTGTCTCGGCGAAGCGAAGTGCGGCCTCATGGCCTTCCGCCAGATCCATAACGTGAATGAAATCACGTACTCCTGTGCCGTCCGGGGTGTCATAGTCATTGCCGTACACCTGGAGCGTCTCGGATTTTCCGAGCGCAACTTCCGAAATCACCGGCAGGAGATTGTTGGGCCGTGATGTCGGACGCTCACCCAGCAAACCGCTCTCATGTGCGCCGGCGGGATTGAAGTAGCGAAGGCAGACGATCGACCAGCTGCCGGATGTCGCCGCGACATCACGAAGAATCTCCTCAACGTGTAGCTTGCTTCTTCCGTAGGGATTTACGGGAGAGGTAGGGTGTGCCTCGTCTATGGGGAGGTAGGCAGGGACGCCATACACCGTTGCACTGCTGCTGAAGACGAGCCTGGAAACGCCTTCAGATGCCATCGCGGCAACTAGTTCCAGCGTGCCGGCGACATTCGTTGAGTAATAGGAGATCGGATCGTCGATGGAGTCGCTTACCGATTTCAGACCGGCGAAATGGACGACCGAATCAATCTGGTGTCTGCGGAGGGCATCTTTCAGCAGGCCTCGATCTCTGACATCCCCCTTAATGAAGGTGCAGTCCCGATTCGATATCCTACGGATCGCATCGACAACGTCAGCAGAACTGTTCGCTAAGTTGTCCAGAAGAACCACGTTATAGCCGCGCGACACGAGTTCCAGAGCAGTGTGGCTGCCGATATAGCCGGTTCCACCGGTCAACAGGATGTTCATGTTTGGTGACATTGGAGCATCGCAGGGATCAACAAAAGAACCTTAGATATGTGATTCGATAAACTCAATCAAAGACGGCCAATCTGCTGTTCGAGTGGTGTTGGTAACGGGGCGGGCGGTGACAGCTCCCGCTACTTCGCCAATCTTGCTTCGAGCTCCGAAGGTGCCTGGGGCGCGTAACCAAGGAGCCGGATGGTCTTCGATATATCGACCTCAAGGTTCTGGAACATTCGGTCATGGATATGCCGGAAGACTGGAAGAAGCCGCGCTGCCCGAAACACGAAAGGGTTGACGGGGATGCTGATCGGCTGCTTTCGACCATACTTTGCCATTTCCATGAGCATCTCATGGGTTGAGACGTCTCTGCCATCACTAACCAGGAACACCTGCTCTGCTGCCTCAGGATGGCTGGCGGCCAAGACGAGCAGTTCACAAAGATTGAGGACATGCACCCAGGATCGNCTATTGTTGATTGCCGCGAAAGGNGAGGGAAATCCTCTTTCAGCCCANGCAGCCAGCAATCCGAGATTGCCCCTCACCCCAGGACCATNAACCACCGGGGGGCGGATGACCACGATCTCCATTCCAGTATCCTGGCCTAGTGCAAACAAAGCGGTCTCGGCCTCTGCCTTGGATAACGCATAGGGGTCTTGTGGATTTGGCGGATCTTCCGCCGTGAACGGGCGTCCCGCCTCTGTCCGTTCCCCATTCACTTTTATGGTGCTAACGAACACGAACCGGCGGACCCCGGCGTTTGCAGATCCCCGGGCAAGGTGGAGCGTTGCCTCGACATTATCTTTGCGAAATGCCCTCAAGGGATCCGTCGAGGTTTCCCGCATGACATGCACACGGCCAGCGAGATGGATGACGGTCTCCACTCCGGCAAGGATCGGTGCCCAATTCATGGGCGGCCCGTACGAATCGATCCTGACCAGCGAGTTCGAATTGGTTCTGGATACGCCACGAACTGTGATGCCGCGATTCTGCATTTCCCGCACAAGGACCCGTCCGATGAAGCCCGATGCTCCAGTCACTAGGGTCAGTGCCATTGGGCGCCCTCTGCAGACTCCGTTCTGGTAGATGCATCTGGCTTACCGTCGATGCCTTCTCGATCGATCAACCGAAAGAGAAGCCTCCTCGCCAGCTCTTCATTTTCAGCGTCGAGCGCTGCCTGCAGTTCCTTCAGAGCGCGGGGCAGATCATACTCGGCGATGGCGGAAGCGTCGGCGCGCATGATCTTCGGATGGCGTGTCGGCTGAGCGTTGTCCCGGTTGTAGAACAGCTCTTCAAAGAGCTTTTCGCCGGCGCGTTGACCAATTACCTCAATGGCGATTCCGTTATCCGGGCTCTCTGCAGTTTTCACTTTGAAGCCCGCAAGGCGTATCATGTTTTCGGCGAGGTCGCCGATACGAACTGGCTCTCCCATGTCCAACAGGAAGACATCGCCGCCGACAGATAAAGCGCCGGCTTGGACAATGAGCTCCGCTGCTTCCGGGATAGACATGAAGTAGCGGGTCATGTCGGGGTCCGTCACGGTTACCGGCCCACCCTTGGCGATCTGCTGCTTGAACAGGGGGACGACGGAGCCGTTGGAGCCGATGACATTCCCGAAGCGAACTGCACAGAAGATTTGAGGTGCGGACCTAGAACGTGCATCAACGGCCATTTGCCGGACGATTAGCTCTGCCCATCGTTTCGTGGCACCCATAACATTGGTGGGGCGGACAGCTTTGTCGGAAGAGATCAGCACGAATTTGCCTACGTTCTCCTCGGCCGCCACCTGTGCAATGGTCAGCGTGCCCCATATGTTGTTGTGAATGCCTTCGAGAATGTTCGATTCCACTAGAGGGACGTGCTTGTACGCGGCTGCGTGGTAAACAACCTCAACGCCATGCAAGCGAATTACGCGACCTATAAGGCGCTTGTCCGTTACGGAGCCAAGCACCGGGACAATGGCTGGGCCGCGCTTGTGTGACAATTCCTGCTCAATGCGATAGAGAGCATATTCACTCGCCTCGATCAGTATAAGCTTCGCCGGGTTCAATGTGGCGATGAGGCGGCAGAGTTCCGAGCCGATCGAGCCGCCCGCTCCAGTCACCATGATGGACTTTCCAGTCACGGCCTCGGCAAGAAGATCCTTGTCCGGTGGGACAAACGACCGCCCCAGCAATTCATCGATTTCTATCTCCCGTATCTGATTTACGATATAGCGTCCGTCTACAATGTCGGAGATATCGGGAAGGCTGCGCACTTTAACGCCAAAACCGGTAACTCGGGCAATGACCGCCTGGCGGGTCTCCGAAGGGATGGACGACATACTCAGAACGATTTCCTTGATGCCATATCGTTCGATCAACTCCGGCAATTGATGTGGGGGAAAAACCCGATAACCCGCTACATCACGTCCGTGATTTGCGGGGTCATCATCGACTAGACCCATCACGTAACGATTACCGTGCCCCCGTAAGGCACGAGCCAGTTGAGCAGCGGATGCTCCAGCGCCATAGATGAATATCGGCTCTTCATCCCGCCGCAATCCCGTACCTGCGCTCAAGACCCATTTTGCGGCAAATCGTGTGCTGCAGATCAGCAAGGTCCCGATCAGAAAGTAAAGAAAGGGTACCGAGCGCGGTACGATCCCCTGGCCAGCCATCTCCATCAGGAAGATGACGATCACCCAACTCATTGTGGCGACCAGCATAGCACGGATGATCGTCCAGATGGCAGCCTCGGGTAGGTAGCGTATTACGGAGCGGTACAAGCCCAGCCGAATGAAGACGGGTATTGCCACAATTGGTGCGAACGCGGCGAGCAGTAGACGTTCGCTGGTGATACGAGGGGTCCAATCGGATAGTCGTAGGGCGTAGGCGGCCCATAGAGCCAGAAGAAGCGATGAAGCATCCAGCAGGATCAGAAGGACGCGTTTCCATCGGCGCGATGTTCCGATGATCCGCTCGCGGATACGACGGACGACAGGGTGATCGTTCAAATTGGCTCCGGTCATCGTTTTACCCGTGCTGGCCGTTTATCATCCCGGATTTTAATGAGCCACCCCTGTCTTCCGCACTACTCTTATGACTGTCATTGCGAGAATCTGCAGATCAAACTTGAAACTTCGGCGCAACAGATATTCTGTGTCATACGCGACCTTAGCTGCAAGACCCACCTCGTCGCGACCGTTAACCTGTGCCCAACCTGTCAGCCCTGGGACGAGTGTATGGACACCCATTTCTGTGCGCGCGGCAACAAGGTCGGACTGGTTGAAAAGTGCCGGGCGCGGCCCGACGAGAGTCATATCGCCCTTCAGGATGCTCCACAGCTGAGGTAGTTCATCGAGGCTCGTTTCTCGAAGGAAGCCACCTATGGGTGTCAGATGGCTCTCCGGTCTGCTCAATAAATGGGTCGCAACTGCCGGAGTATCCTTCAGCATGGTGCGAAACTTTGGCATGAAGAACAATCGGTTGTTTTGTCCCACGCGCTCGGACCAATAGAGGGCCGGTCCTCTTGAAGTTGCCCGCACTGCTAGCGCGATGACAGCCATTGGGACTGTCAGAATCAATAGAGCCGACAGAGAAACCACAATATCGAAGGATCGTTTGAGGAGCATAGCTGGGGAGCGCGGANGAACAGTTATTGACGTGCCTTNTTATTGCAAATTGTAAGTGCGGGCCAGATGCAGANTGCCCCTGTAAGGAGTCGGTNGACGTTTGCTCATCCGTTATATCTGTCAGCTTCGTCCGAACTCGTCGACGATGCGGATGATGTCGTCNTCGCCGAGATAGGAGCCGGTCTGCACCTCGATCATCTCCAGCAGGATCTTGCCGGGATTGGCGAGCCGGTGGACCTCGCCCTGCGGGATGTAGACGGATTCGTTTTCGCGCACCGTCCTC
>Ga0065721_10050314_pt1 | contig 21240 bp, 19 predicted proteins | sample Mesricmetagenome_FD_59108 | JGI IMG/M metagenome (GOLD analysis project Ga0065721, IMG submission 59108) | Mesophilic microbial community from rice straw/compost enrichment Sample: eDNA_1 v2 (version 2) | ecosystem: Engineered > Solid waste > Grass > Composting > Bioreactor | place: USA: Davis... | reverse complement strand
TCGCGCCGCGGCGAGGCGGCGAGCGCCCCGGCGAGGATGGCGAGGGTGCGCTCGCGGTTCGGGGGCGAATGGCCGGCGGGGTCGTCGTAGTAGTGGAAGTGGACCCGCTCCCTCACCTCCGCCGGGCCGGTTGTGATCATCGCGGCGAAGGGCTGGCAGTGGTGCTTCATGTGGAAGCGGTCGTCGAGATTCTGGTGGTAGTGGATCTCGGCCTTGAAGTGCCGGCCGCGGCCGCGCGCGATCAGCGACAGCCGCCGCTCCATCGCCGGCTCCACCGCGCCCGGGCGCTCCGGATCGATCCCCATACGGGCGAGGAAGGCATCGCGGTGGATGCGGTGGTAGCGGCGGATGTCGGTCTGCGGATTGATGGCGACGGCGACGTCGGCATAACCCTCGATCGCAGCGGCGATGGCGGCGAAGCCGCCACCGGACGAGCCGAAGGCGACGAACCGGGCGTCGGGAAACCGCAGCCGCGCGGTCTTGAACACGGAGCGGAAGGCGGTGTCGGGCTCGTCTTCGGGCCGGCCGACGTACCAGGCGAGGCGCAGGCCGGATTTCGGACCGACCATCGGGTCCCGAAGGAAGAACACCGGGCCGGGAATGTCCGGTGCCCACGACCAGCGCTGGTAGTAGGCCTCCATCAGTTCCTTGTCCTCGGGCGCGGCGCCGTTGAAGAAGAAGAAGACGTCGCCGCGATAGTCGTTGAAGACGAAGAGGGTTTTCTTGAAGGTCGCGGCCTCGCCGGGCCGAACCTCGCCGAGATCGTCGACCCTTCGTTCCGGCAGTCGAGGTGCTGGCATTCCGCTCCAACCCGTCTTCCGGCCCTGCCCGACCGTACATCGGGCGGGTCGACGGCGGGCCGTTGTTGCTGTTCTGTCCCGTAGCCCGGGGGCACAGGCGGCACCCCCTTCCGCGCGGGCAGCCACCCGCAGGGGTTCAGGCGTCTATCCGTATGGCGGCGAAGACGGCAGATCAAGGGCGATGGCGCACCGGCTCGGCGCGCGCCGCCGGACGCCACGCGGCGACGTCCGGCGGCGTCTCACGCCGAAACATAGGCGCGCCAGCCGCCGAAGCCGGTGATGTCGCGGGCGCCGGCGAGGCCCTCGGTCTCGCAGATGAAGCCCTTCGGCGCGGTGCCGTCGGCGAGGCGCACGGTGGCGAGGCCGAGGGGAGCGGGGATCGCGGCGACGAAGCGGGCGAAACCGTCCAGGGGCAGCGACCATACTTCGGTGGCGACGGCGGCTCCGGTGCCGTCGGCGACGCGGACGAGGCCGGGCCGGGCCGGCGGCCCGCCGGCGAGGGCGTAGAGCCGGTAGTCCGCCGTCGTTTGCGCCTCGCGCTCGAAGCGGCCGCCGCGGCCGGCGAGTTCGCCGTTGAGGGCCATGCCGGAGAGATGGGCGCCGACGACGACGATCTCGATGCGCTCCTGCTGCGGCGGCGCGGCGGAGGAGGCCGGCGTGGAGGAGGCGTCGGGATCGGCGATCAGGCTGACGTGGGCGGCGACGACCTTCCAGCCGGCGTCGGTGCGCAGCCAGGTCTGCATTTGCCGGCCGACCTTGCCCGGCGCGGCGTCGCGGAAGAACAGGGTCGAGGCGACGGCGAGGTCGGTACCGTAGGTGGTGATCACCGTCCGGTCGATGCGCCGCGCGAGACCGACCGAGGGACGGGCGGCGCGGAAGGCGGCGATCTCGCCGTATCCGTAGAGATTCTCGCCGCCGCCGTAGCGGATCGTGGTCGGGGCGTCGAAGAACAGGGCGTCGAGGGTCTCGACGTCGTTGCCGACGAGCGCGGTCTCGTAGGTCTCGAAGACGGCGCGGACCTCGGCGACCACCTCGGGCCGGTCGATTTCGATCATGAGCGGGCACTCCCTGGAGCTGAAACGAGATGGACGGGATCGCGCACGAAGGTCGGCCGGCCGCGCTTCCAGCCGGCCCGGGCCTCGGCGATCGTCGCCACCGCCGCGGCCGGGCTTTCGGCGTCGAGCAGCACGAGGTCGGCAGGGGCGCCGACGCGGACCCGGTGGTCCGGCCTTCCGGCGAGACGGGCGGCGCCGTCGGACACCATCGAGAACACCGCCGACAGGTCGGCGTCGAGGCCGACCTGGGCGACGTTGGCGAAGAGGTTGGCCATGCGCATCAGCGAAGCGTCGCCGTAGGGCGTGAACGGATTGCGGATGTTGTTGGTCGCGACCGAGACGACGACGCCGTGTTTCGCCAGCAGGTGCGCCGGGGCGACGCCGCGCGGCACCAGCCGGTCGTGGCCGCGGCCCATGAGATAGAGATCGGTCGCCGGCAGAACGGTGACGGCGACGCAAGCCTGCGCGAGGTCGTCCGCGACGCGGGCGAGGTCGTCCGGGGCGAGCGCCGACAGGCTGGTGACGTGACCGATGGCGACGCGGCCGCCATAGCCGCGGCGCCGCGTCTCGGCGACGACCTCGGCGAGGCTGCCGCGACCGGGATCGAGGTCGAAGTCGAGGTGGAAGTCGAGGTCGACGTCGTGGCGGGCGGCGAGGTCGAACAGGCGGCCGATCTGCGCCGTGGGGTCGGTGTCGGTGTAGGGGCAGCCGCCGAGAAGGTCGGCGCCCCGGCGCAGCGCCTCGTCGAGCAGATCCTCGGTGCCCGGATCGTTGGTGAGGCCTTCCTGCGGGAAGACGCAGACCTCGAGGTCGATCATCGCGGCATAATCCGCCTTGAGCCGCATCACCGCCTCGAAGGAGGCGAGGCCGACCCGGGGATCGACCTCGACGTGGGTGCGCATCACCGTGGTGCCGAAGCCGATCGACTTTTCCAGCACCGCCGCGCCGCGCTCGGCGACGTCCTCGCAGGTGAAGCCGCGCTTGGCCTTGGCCGTCTCGGCGATCGCTTCGGCGAGCGTGCCCTCGCAGAGCCGGCAGCGGCCGATGATGCAGGCCTTGTCGAGGTGGACGTGGGTGTCGACGAAGCCGGGGAACAGCAGCCGGCCGCCGCAATCGACCACCTCCGCCTCCGCCTCGATCCGCGGCGCGAGCGCGACGACGACGCCGCGCTCGACGGCGACGTCGACCGGGTCCGGGTGGTCGGGGGTGCGGGCGGCGCGAAACAGCAGGTCAGGCATGGCGCCGCTCTCCGGATCGTCCCGCCGGGGCCGACGGACGGCGGCCTTGCCCCTCGCCCGCCCGCGTGGCAGAGAGCGGGCGGCCGACGCGGGGCCGGAAGGAGCGGACATGACCATCAGGGCGATCGCCTGGGACATCGACGGCACGCTGGTCGACAGCGAGCCGCTGCATCACGAGGCGCTGCGCCGGGTATCGGCCCGCTACGGCGTCACGGTGCCGCCGGTCGACCCGCAGTATGTCGGCGTCGCGATGGACGCGGTGTGGGAGTATTTCCGGGCCGGTTATCCGGACGACCTCACCATGGAGGCGTGGCTCGACGAGATCCTCGTCGCCTATCTCGATCTCTCGGCCGATCTCAAGGCCTTCCCGCAGAGCCTGCCGACCATGCGCCGCCTCGCCGAGGCCGGCATCCGGCAGTGCTGCGTTTCCAATTCGATCCGCCGCATCGTCGACGCCAACGTCGTCGCCACCGGCATCGACCGGCTCGTCGAGTTCACGATCAGCCGCGACGACGTCGTGAGCGGCAAGCCCGATCCCGAACCCTACCGCGCCGCCTGCGTCCGTTTCGGCCTCGATCCCTCGCAGGTGATGGCGGTGGAGGACAGCCGCACCGGCCTCGCCTCGGCCTCGGCGGCCGGGCTCGCCTGCCTGCACATCGGCACCGACATCCGCGACGTCTCCGAGGTGCTCGCACGGATCGGCCTCGGCTGAGGCCGGAGCGGGCGCGGCCGGACGAGGCGTCGGCGAGGGGCGGCCGGACGGCCGTTCCTCAGACATGGCCCGAGCTCTCCACGTAGTCCTCGGCGGCGTCCTTGACCATGCTCATGTGCTCGCGCATCGCCTTCTCGGCGCCGTCGCGGTCGCCGCGCAGGATCGCCTGGACGACGCGGTCGTGCTCGCCGTAGGAGAGCGCGAGCCGGCCGAGGTTGCGGAACTGGGCGCGGCGGAACGGCTGGAGCCGCAGCCGGGTCGAAAGGGTGAGTTCGGCGAGGTGTCCGTTGTGGGCGCCGGCGTAGACGGCGTTGTGGAAGGCCTCGTTGACCTCGTGATAGCGCTCCGGATCGGCGGTGCGCACGAGGTCGCCGAAGACGGCGTGAATGCGTTCGAGGTCGCGCCGTTCCGTCGCCAGCATGTGGACGGCGGCGAGGCCGGCGCAGACGCCTTCCAGTTCGCCCATCGCCGTGAAGAGCTCGGTGAAGCGGGTCGCCGAGAAGGGCGCAACGACGGCGCCGCGATGGGGCCTCAGCTCGACCAGCCCGCCGGCGCCGAGCTGGCGAAGCGCCTCCCGCACCGGCGTGCGCGACACGCCGAAGCGCGCGGCGATGCGGGCCTCGTCGAGCGGGAAGCCTGGCGGCAACTCGCCGCGCATGATCTCGTCGGCGAGTTGCAGCCTCAGATCCTCCGTGCGGGTGCGTCCCCGCCTGCCGGCCCTGCCCGCCTCGTCGCTGCCTCCGGTCATCGTCGTCGCGGCCGCGGCCTCTCCTTCCCGCTTCTTCAGCCGATCCGGGCGACCGGAGCGGCGCAGACGCCGGTGACGGCGAGCTGGTGGGCGACGCGCAGCGCGACGTCCTCGCGCCAGGCCGGGGCGATCACCTGGACGCCGATCGGCAGGGAGGCGCCCGGGAGCCAGGCCGGCACGGCGACGACCGGCAGGCCGACGAAGGAGATCGGCTGGGTGAAGAGGCCGATGTTGGCGCGCACCGGCAGCTCGACGCCGTCGAGCGTCACCGTCTTCGTGCCCGAGCGCGGCGCGTGGAACGGCGTCGCCGGGGCGAGGATGACGTCGACCGTCTCGAACAGCTTGCGCATCTCGGCGCGGAACCACGCCCGGAAGCGGTGGGCGGCGACCACCCAGGCCGCCGGGACCATGGCGCCGGCGAGGAAGCGCGAGCGGGTGTCCGGATCGTAGTCGGCGGCGCGGGTCCGGAGCTGCTTCAGATGCAGGCCGGAGGATTCGGCGTTGGTGATGACGTAGGCCGCCGAGCGGGCGCGGGCGGCCTCGGGGACGATCACCTCCTCGGCGGCGCCGAGGGCCCTGGCGACGAGGTCGACCGCCGCCGTCGCCTCGGGCATCTGGCGCTCGCGGAAATAGCCGCCGGCGACGGCGACGCGCAGGCCCTCGCAGCCGCGGGCGATCTCCGGCAGCGTCGCCAGCGCCGGCCGCCTGGCCTGCCACTCGTCGGCCGGGTCGTCGCCCTGGAGGGCGTCGAACACCATGGCGAGGTCCTGCGGCGAGCGGGCGATCGGGCCGAGATGGTCGAGGCTGGCGACGAAGGGATAGGTGCGGGCCCGCGACAGCCGGCCGAAGGTCGGCTTGAGACCATAGAGGCCGCAGAAGGACGCCGGCACCCGGATCGAGCCGTTGGTGTCGGAGCCGAGCGCCACCGGCACCATGCCGGCCGCGACCGCGGTGCCCGATCCGCCCGACGAGCCGCCGGCCATGCGGCCGGGGTCGTGCGGGTTGAGCGCATTGCCGTCGTGGGCGTTCTCGCCGGTGAAGTCGTAGGCGTATTCGCCCATGTTGAGACCGCCGAGCAGCAGCGCGCCGGAGGCCTTCAGCTTCGTGATCAGCGTCGCGTCCGCCTTCGCCGGCGGATCGTCGCGGTTGATCTTCGAGCCGGCGCGGGTGACGACGCCCTCGATGTCGAAGAGGTTCTTGACCGCATAGGGCAGGCCGGCGAGCGGCGGCGCCTCGCCCTTCGCGACGAGGGCGTCGACGGCGTCGGCCTCGGCGAGGGCGCGGTCGGCGGTGACGTCGGTGAAGGCGCCGAGCGTCTCGTCCCGGGCCGAGATCACCTCGAGAGCGCGGATCGCCATGTCGCGGGCCGAGACCTCGCGGCGCTTCACCGCGGCGACGATGGCGGCGCCGGTGTCGTGGATCAGGTCCATGCTCATCGGGTCAGGCCTCGAACACGCCGGCCGGCTCGACGTGGACGTCGAGCGGGAAGTCGAGAACCAGCGTCGCGATCGCCCACGTCGCCCTGACGTTGGCGACCACCGTCGGCATCCAGTCGGGGTCGATGGTGAGGCCGATCACGCCGGCCATCGTGGCGACGTAGCCCTCGGCGTCGAAATCGTCCGTCATGCGGCCTCCCTGGCCTTTGCGGCGGCGGCCGCGAGCTTTTCGAGCGGCGCCGTCCAGCCGACGATGGCGCCCTGGGCGCGGATCATCTCCATCGCCGCGGCCTTGAACTGGGGAAAGTAGCTTTCGGTGGCGTCCTCGACCAGCAGGTTCTCGAAGCCGCGGTCGTTGGCCTCGCGCATCGTCGTCTGGACGCAGACCTCGGTGGTGACGCCGGCGAAGACGAGGTGGGTGATGCCGTGGCCTTCGAGGATGTCGCCGAGGGCGGTGGCATAGAAGGCGCCCTTGCCCGGCTTGTCGAGCACGTATTCGCCCTCGATCGCCGCGCAGTCGGCGACGAGGCCGTGGCCCGGCTCGCCGTGGATCAGCACCCGCCCCATCGGCCCCTCGTCGCCGATGCGCAGGGTCGGCTCGCCGCGCAGGCGCTTGGCCGGCGGGCAGTCGGAGAGATCCGCCCGGTGGCCCTCGCGGGTGTGGATCACCAACCAGCCCTCGTCGCGGAACAGTTTCAGCAGGCCGGCGACGGTCGGCACGATCGCCTGCAGGCGCGAGACGTCGTTGCCCAGCGTCTCGCCGAAGCCGCCGGGCTCGATGAAGTCGCGCTGCATGTCGATGACGATCAGGGCGACCTTTTCCGGGGGAAAGGCGTAGGGAAAGGGGGCGGCGTCGACGGTGATCATGGGCGGCTCCCCGAGGCGGTGGTGCGGCCGAAGGCGCCATTCGTCGAGAGGTCGCCCCCCTCTCCCTGTCCCTCCCCCTCCAGGGGGGAGGGGACGATGAAGGAGAGGCCCATTTTCCAGGCGGCCTTTCGCCGTGGCGAGGGGTCGCGTTGCGAAAGTCGCTGCAATCCGGCGTCCCCTCCCCCCTGGAGGGGGAGGGACAGGGAGAGGGGGGCGGCGCCGGCGAGTGATACCCTCGTCGCGCGCCCACCCGCCCGCTGCACCACCTTCTCGAACCCGAAGAAGATCATCGCCCCCTCCCCTCAGTGATGGCCGGCCATCGCCTGGCCGATGGTGTTGCGGTCGGTCTCCGTCGTCTTCGCGACGTAGGTGACCGCCCCTTCGGACATCACCGCGACGCGGTCGGCGAGTTCGAGGATCTCGTCGAGGTCTTCGGAGACCAGCAGCACCGCCGCGCCGCGGTTGCGCTGGTCCATGATCTGGCCGCGGATCTCGGCGATCGAGGCGAAGTCGAGGCCGAAGCAGGGGTTGGCGACGATGAGGACGTCGACGTCGGTGGAGAGTTCGCGGGCGAGGATGGCGCGCTGGACGTTGCCGCCCGAAAGGTTCTGGATCGGCTCGTCCGGCGAGGGGGTCTTGACCCGGTAGGCGGCGATGAGTTCGCGCGCCCTGGAGCGCATCGGCCCCGGCGACAGCCAGCCGCGGCGCCTGGAGATCGGCGGCTGGTCGAAGGAGCGGAAGGCGAGGTTCTCGGCGACCGACATCTTCGGCACGGCGGCGTTACGCAGCGGCTCCTCCGGCAGGCCGAAGACCTTGAACTTCGCCATCTTCTCGCGCATCGGCTCATAGGGCTGGTCGTGAACGAAGAAGCGGCCGTCAGTGAGCTCGCGCTGGCCGGAAAGGGTCTCGATCAGTTCGGACTGGCCGTTGCCGGAAACGCCGGCGATGCCGACGATCTCGCCGGAGTGGACCTTGAGATTGACCGCGTTCACCGCCGGCAGGCCGTCGTCGCCGTCGGCGCAGATGCCGGCGAGGTCGAGGACCACCGGCTTGCCGACGTGGGTCACCCGGGCCGCCTGCTCGCGCAGCTTCATGTCGCCGATCATCATCCGGCTCATCTCGGCGACCGGCACCTGCCCGGTCATGCCGCCGCCGACCCGCTTGCCCCGGCGCAGCACGGTGAATTCGTCGGCGAAGGCGGTGACCTCGCGGAACTTGTGGGAGATCATCAGGATGGTGAGGTCGCCGGCGTCGGTCATCCGCCTGAGCAGGCCGAGGATCTCGTCGGCCTCGCCGGGGGTCAGAACCGAGGTCGGCTCGTCGAGGATCAGGAACTTCTGGTCGAGGTAGAGCTGCTTGAGGATCTCCAGCTTCTGCTTCTCGCCGGCGGCGAGCGAGGACACCGGCACGTCGAGCGGCACGCGGAAGGGCATGCGGTCGAACAGGGCGTCGAGCGCCTTCTTCTCCTTCTTCCAGTCGATCACCGCCGGCACGTCGGCCCGGGCGATGACGAGGTTTTCGGTGGCGGTCAGCGAGGGCACCAGGGTGAAGTGCTGGTAGACCATGCCGATGCCGAGATCGCGGGCGATCTTCGGGTTGGCGATGTCGGTCTCGCGGCCGTCGACCAGCACGCTGCCGCGGGTCGGCTGGTAGAAGCCCATGATGCATTTCACCAGCGTCGACTTGCCGGCGCCGTTCTCGCCGAGCAGCGCGTGGAACGAGCCGGGGCGCACCCGGATCGAGACGTCGTCGAGCGCCACCAGCGGCCCGAAGATCTTGGTCATGCCGATCGTCTCGAGGCCGATCGCGCGTTTCGCCGCCGTCTCGGCCACCGTCGCCGTCGCCGTCATGGGAACACCTCGCCTCTCGTTGATGCGGAAGGACTGGAAGGAGACGCGCCCGGCCGGTGCGCGATGATCGCGACCGGGCCGCCGCCGTCGGGACCCTGGTGCTCGGCGCCGCCGGAGACGAAGATCTCGGCGTGGCCGACGAGGCCGGAAAGGACGCCGGCGACGAAGGCCCGGGCGTGCCGCGTCGAGGAAATGTCGCTGTCGTCGAGCATGGTGTGGCGATGGCCGCGCAGCGACCCGGTCGAGCCGGCTTCGGCCTTCGCCAGCAGCGCGACGAGGCGGGAGCGCTCGCCGGCCGGGATCTGGCCGTCGGCGGCAAATCCGAGGCGCTTCGCCGCCGAGCGCACCGGCTCGACGTCGATCTGGTCGGCCATCACCGCGTGGTCGACGACGAGCGGCCCGCACCAGGCCGCGCTCATGCCGAGGACGACGACCTCGTGGTCGAGGAGTTCGACGCCGCCCGACGTGCTGGCGCGGCCGGAATAGAGCGAGAAGTCGCGGCCGATCGCCTCGTCGGTGACGGCATCCGCGGCGATCTCGCCGAGGGCGAGCGCGACGCCGAGGGCCGAGGCGCCGCGCGAGAGGCCCATGGACTTCAGCGTGTCGCGGGTGGCGGTCGCAGCGCCCCGCGCCTCGGCCGCGGCGACGCGCTCGGCGGTGAGCAGCGGACACTTGATCTGGACGAAGTGGACGTCCGCCGGATCGTCGAGCCCGGCGTCGGCCATCGCCGTCCGCACGGCATCCGCCACCATCGACACCTGTTCGCGGCGGCCGAGATGCTCGAAGGGAAGGTCGGGCGATCGCGCCGAGCCGACCGCCAGCGCCGGTGAAACCCCCTCCCCGCCCGCGCGCCGTTCCAGCACCAGCATGTGCGGCGACAGCGCGCCCTCGGTGCCGCCGGACATCACCATCGAGACTCTTTCCAGCGCCGCCGCGGCCATGCGCGGGCGCAGGAGATCGGTCAGCGCGCGCACCGCGAAGGCGCGGGTGAAGTCGTTGACGCAGCCGTTGCCCTCGGTCTTGCCGAGGATGCCGACGATGCCGTCCGCGAGGATGGTGCCATCGTCGAGCGCGGCCGCCAGCGCGGCGACGTCGTCGGGCGCCCTCATCGGCAGACGGTGGACGCGGGCCTCGCGCATGGTCAGGCGATCCCCGCGATGAAGGCGTCCGACGTCGCGACCGCTCCGAAGACGCCGCCCTGCATCTTGACCATGTCGAGGGCGGCGAGGTGGTTCTCGATCTTGGTCGCGGCGGTGCAGTCGGCGAGCAGCAGGCACTCGTAGCCGCGGTCGTTGGCGTCGCGCATGGTGGTGTGGACGCAGACGTCGGTGGTGACGCCCGTGAGCACGATGTTGCGGATGCGCCTCGTCTGCAGCACGAGGTCGAAGTCGGTGGCGAGGAACGAGCCCTTGCCCGGCTTGTCGATGATCGGCTCGCCCGCGACCGGCTGCAGTTCCGGGATGATCTCCCAGCCCGGCTCGCCGCGCACCAGGATGCGCCCGCAGGGCCCCTGGTCGCCGATGCCGGCGCCGATCCGCTGGGAGCGCCAGCGCTTGTTGGCGGGAAGGTCCGAGAGGTCCGGCTTGTGGCCCTCGCGGGTGTGGATGACGGTGAAGCCCTTCTCCCGCGCGACCTTCAGCAGAGCGGCGATCGGCCCGATCGGCGCCCGGGTCAGCGAGATGTCGTAGCCCATGCAGTCGACGTAGCCACCCGGCGCGCAGAAATCGACCTGCATGTCGATGACGACGATGGCGGTGTTTTCCGGGCGCAGGTCCCCGTCGAAGGGCCAGCGATAGGGCTCGGAGGCGATGGTCCGCCCGCCGGGGACGAGGGCGTCGTCGATGCGTTCGTCGAGGCTGGTCATGGGCGGGTTCCGGCGTGGAGGGTGAACGGCGAGTGGTCGCGGGTGCTTTGCGATCGACCGGCCAGGGCTGCGGATCGTGGCTCACCCCTCTCCCTGTCCCTCCCCCTCAAGGGGGGAGGGGACGCCGGATTCAATGGGTTTTCGTCTCGCGAAGCTTCGGCTCGGCGAAAGGCAGGGTGGGACGTCGCCCTCGCCTTCATGGTCCCCTCCCCCCTTGAGGGGGAGGGACAGGGAGAGGGGTGGGCGGCACGGCATGACCTCGCCACCCTTCCCCGGGAAACCGGCAGCCCCGGAGAGAAAGGCGCCCGCCCGCTCACTCCGCCGCATCCTTCTTCGCGCTCTCCCCGAACACCCGCGTCGGCGCCGGAAAGCCGCAGCTGGTGCCGTCGGTGTGGACGACCTCGTCCTCCCACGGCAGCCGGTAGGTGCCCGCCACCATGTCCTGCATGAAGGTGTAGGGGCAGTCCTGCGCACCGCCCTTCACGGCGACGTAGCCGCGGTGCCAGAGCTGGTAGATGTTGTTCTCCACGCCCCAGTGGATACGCGCCTCGCGCACGAGGTCGGGGCGGACTTCCGCGGTGATGATCTCGTCGGCCCGGCCGGTCTCGCCGTGGGCGATCACCGTGCCGTCGAAGTTGACGATCATGCCCTCGCCCATGGAATCGAAGCTGCCGTCCGAGCCGCACATGCAGACGTTGGCGGTGACCATCAGGTTCTGGAAGGCGTTGGCCTGGTTGGTGAAGCGCCAGCTCTGGCGGATCGGCGCGGTGTAGCCGGCCGTGCGCAGCATGATCTCGGCGCCCTTGTAGGCGCACTCGCGCGCCATCTCCGGGAACATGCCGTCGTGGCAGATGATGAGGGCGAGCTTCGCCCCCTTCGGCCCCTCGATCACCGGGATGCCGAGGTCGCCCGGCTCCCACGGCTCGACCGGCACCCAGGGATGGAGCTTGCGGTAGTAGAGCTTGACCTCGCCCTGATCGTCGATGACGAGGCCGGTGTTCCAGGGATTGCCGTCCGGGTTGTACTCCATGATGGAGAAGCAGCCCCAGATCCGGTTGTCGATGCAGGCCTTCCTGAAGGCCGCGACCTCCGGCCCGTCCATCCGGCACATGATCGCCGGATTGGTGTCCATGGAGAGGCCGTGCAGGCAGTATTCCGGGAAGACGACGAGATCCATCGTCGCCATGTTGCGCCGGGCCTTGCCGACCATCTCGACGATGCGGGCGGTCTGCGCCGCAAGGTCCGCCGGCGTCACCACCACCGGCAGCTTCAGCTGCACGAGGCCGATGACGACGCCGTTCGGCGACTTGTTGAGACCTCCAAGACCGTTCATCACTCTGTCTCCTGCCGTGGCATGCCCCCCGCCCGGCCGATGGATCGTGGCGCCGTCCCGGCCGCGGCCGGGCGGCGGTGCTACTTGGTGATCGAAAGCTCGCCCGGCGCGCCCTTCAGCGAGCGCTTGGGCGAGATCGAGAGCATCATGATGGCGAGCGTCATCAGGTAGGGCGCGGCGTTGAAGAAGTGGTAGCCGCGCGAGATGCCGATCGACTGCAGCGCCGGGCCGAGCGCGCCGGCGGCGCCGAAGAGCAGCGCCGCGCCGAAGCAGGCGAGCGGGTTCCAGCGCGCGAAGATGACGAGGGCGACCGCCATCAGGCCCTGTCCGGAGGAGAGGCCCTCGGTCCAGCTGCCCGGATAGTAGAGCGAGAGGAAGGCGCCGCCGACGCCGGCGAAGAAGCCGCCGACCGCGGTGGCGAGGAAGCGGACGAGGTCGACGTTGACGCCGAGGGCGAGCGCCGCCGGGGCGCTGTCGCCGGTGGTGCGGACGACGAGGCCGATGCGGGTGTTGCGAAAGGCCCACCACAGCACGACGGCGAGCACGATGCCGACGAGGAACAGCGGATTGACGTCGAGCGCCTGGCGCAGTTGCGGGTTGTCCGACCACCAGCCGAGCGAGATCGACGGCAACCGCGGCGCGGCGGGCTGGATGTAGGCCTTGCCGAAGAAGAAGGCGAGGCCGGTGCCGAACAGCATCAGCGCGATGCCGATGGCGATGTCGTTGACCTTGGGCAGCTTGCAGATCGCGCCGTGCAGCGCGCCGAACAGCATGCCGGCGAAGCCCGCGACGAGGACGCCGAACCACGGCGAGCCGGTGTGGAAGGAAATCGCGTAGGCCGACATCGCGCCGAAGACGAGGGTGCCCTCGAGGCCGAGGTTGATGCGGCCCGAGCGTTCGGTCAGGCACTCGCCGAGGCTGACGAAGAGGAAGGGCGTCGAGACGCGGATCGCGCCCGCGATCATCGCGAAGAGGACGGTGGAGAGGCCGGCGTCGTCCATGGGCTCAGGTCCCCTTCGGCTTGAAGATCTGGAAGCGTCCGTAGAGGGTCTCGCTGACGAGCAGCACCACGAACATCAGGCCCTGCAGCACCAGCACCGTCGCGTCGGGCAGGTCCATGCGGCGCTGGACGAGGCCACCCGAGGCGGCGATGCCGCCGAGCAGGATCGCCACCGGCACGATGGCGAGCGGATTGTGGCGGGCGAGGAAGGAGACGAGGATGCCGGTGAAACCGTAGCCGGCGATCAGCGAGGCGTTGGCCTTGCCGTGGATCGCGGCGACCTCGAAATAGCCGGCGAGCCCGGCACAGGCCCCGGCGAGCGCGCAGGACACCACGACGAGCTTGCCGACCGGCAGGCCTTGGCCCTGGGCGGCGCGGACGTTGCCGCCGGTGACGCGGGCGGCGAAGCCGAAGGTCGTCCGGTTCATCAGGATCCAGACGAGGACGGAGACGACGATGCCGGCGGCGAGGCCCCAGTGCACCGAGGTGCCCGGCATCGGCCCGATCATGTTCTCCGCCCCGATCGGCGCCGTCGACGGCTTGTTGGGGTCGGAGGGGTCGCGCAGCGCGCCCTCGACGAAGAAGTTGAGGATCGAGACGGCGATGTAGAACAGCAGCAGGCTCGAGATCGTCTCGTTGATGCCGCGGTAGTGCCGCAGCCAGCCGACGGACCCGATCCAGGCCGCCCCGGCGAGCGCCGCGGCGACGACCATCACCGGCATCACCAGGAAGGGCGAGGCCCAGGGCGTCAGCGGGATCGCGATCGCCGCCGCCGCGAAGCCGCCGAGCACCAGCGCGCCCTCGCCGCCGATCACGGTCATGCCGAGGCGGGCGGGAATGGCGACGCAGAGCGCGGTGAAGATCAGCGGCGAGGCGCGCACCAGCGTGTTCTGCCACGAGAAGCCGGTGCCGAAGCCGCCGCGCCAGACAAGGGCGAAGAAATCGACCGGCGACTTGCCGAGCAGCAGCAGGAACAGCGAGAACAGCGCCGCCGAGGCGGCGAGCGCCAGCAGCGGGATGACGACGAATTCGGACGACCGGCGGGCGCGGTCGAGATACTCGCCGACCATCACGCCCTGTCCCGCTCCGGGTTGCCCCGTCCCGGGTTGCATCGAAACCTCAGCCATGGATCTGTCTCCGTGGAGCGGCCGCGCCGGGCGCGGCGCCCCTCACCGGACGAGACCCCGGACCCACGTCCGGGGCGAGGAAGCCGTCGCGGCGGGGAGCGATGCGGCGCCCGTCTCTCGGCGCCGTCCCTCGCCCGCCCCGTCGCGAGGGTCAGGTGATCGAACCGACGACGCCCTCGATGAGGAAGTCGGTCTGGTCGAGCATCGGATCGTAGTTGTCGAGGCTGGCGCCCTCGGCGACGAGGACCGATCCGTCCTGCTTGTTGATCGGGCCGACGAAGATCGGCTTGCCGGACTTGACCTCCTCGCGGGCGGCGTCGGCGGCGGCGATGGCCGCTTCCGAGGCGCCGGCGCCGTAGGGCGTCGACTGCACGAAGTCCTTGTCGAAGCCGCCGCCGATGAAGTTCGGCAGCGCCTCGCCGGCGGCGAGCTTGGCCGCGTAGTCCTTGTAGATCGTCGACCACTTGTATTCGGCGCCGGTGATGAAGCCCTTGGGCGCCAGCGGGGCCTGGCTGGCGTTGTGGCCGCAGGTCTTGACGCCGCGGCCCTCGGCCGTCTCGATCACCACCTTCGGGCCGTCGACGTGGCAGGTCAGCACGTCGCAACCGGCGTCGATCAGGGCGTTGGCGGCCTCGGCCTCGCGCACCGGCATCGACCACTCGCCGGTGAAGATCACCTGGACGGTCGCCGCCGGGTTCACCTTCTTCACGCCGAGGGCGAAGGAGTTGATGTTGCGCAGCACGGTGCCGATCGGCTTGGCGGCGACGAAGCCGAGCTTGTTGCTGGCGGTCGACAGGCCCGCGGCGATGCCGTCGACATAGTGGGCCTGGTCGAGATAGCCGAAATAGGAGCCGGCGTTGGTGGGGTCGCCCTCGGTCCACAGCGGCGCCGCGTGGCGGAACTGGACGTCCGGGAACTTCGCCGCCATGTCGAGGACGAAGGGCTTGTAGTAGCCGAAGGAGGTCGCGAAGATCAGCGAGGCGCCGTCGAGGTTGATCATCGATTCCATCGACTGGGCGACCGCCACCGTCTCGGGAACGTTCTCCTCCTCGACAACCGTGACCCCGGGCACCTCCTTCAGCGCCGCCGCGGCGACGGCATGGGCCTGGTTCCAGCCGAAGTCGTCGCGCGGGCCGACGTAGAGGATGCCGACGGTGAGGTCGGCGGCGAAGGCGCTGCGCAGCGGCAGGCCGGACATGCCGAGGCCGAGAAGGCCGGCGGCGGAGCCCTTGAGCAGGGTGCGACGGTCGAGATTGCGGGTGAACATGCGGCGGATCTCCTCACTGCGTCCGGTCCGCCGGTTCCCTGCGGCGGCCGGCCGTCGAGCCGATCGAGGTCTGTGCCGTCGTCTCCGGGAAGCGGAGGGGGCGTCGCCTCGGCGCACCCCTGTTCGCAACCGCCGTGCCAGTTCGGTACCGCCCGCGGACCCGCCGCGCCGACGCCGCCATCTCCTTGATCGCAAAGCGGGCGGGACCGCAGGCGCCGCCGACGGCGCGACCATCGTCCCCCGAATGGCAGCACCGCGGCGCCGGATTGCATACAATCGCTCATCCGTCGCCTATAAAACAGGCAGATTGAAGAGTACCGGCGCCGCGACACCGGGCAGCCCTCGTGACCACTCCCGGTCAGGCCGCGCCGGACTTCCGAAAATCATATGTCGCGTCAAGCCTTTGCTTCAGGTATTCCGCTACGGAGACCGGTGGATACCGGACCGCCTCTTCATTGATCGCACAGCCGGGAAGGCAGGACACCAGGGCGTCCGGGTTGGGATCGAGGAAGAAGGCGACCGAATAGCGCTCCCGTCCGCCGGCGTTGAGCACGCGGTGCGGGGTCGAGACGTAGACGTCGTTGGACCAGCGCATCAGGCAGTCGCCGATGTTGCAGACGAAGGCGCCCGGGATCGGCGGCGCCTTCAGCCAGCCGCCGCCGCGCCGCCTGACCTCGAGGCCGCCGACGTCGTCGGTCATCAGCAGGGTGAGGTTGCCGTAGTCGGTGTGCTCGCCGGCGCCGAGCTGCCCCGCCTCGGCACCCGCGGGATGCGGCGGGTAGTGCAGCAGCCGCAGCACCGCCATCGGCTGGTCGAGCTTGTCGTCGAAATAGGCGGCGTCGAGGCCGAGGTCGCGGGCTATCGCCCGGTGCAGCAGCCGGCCGAGCGCCCAGACCGCGTCGTAGTAGGCGAGCATCGTCTCGCGGAAACCGGGAAGATCCGGCCAGACATTGACGCCGCGGAACGGCTCGCCGGCGAGAAGGCGCGGATCGTCCGGCGAAAGATCGAGGCCGATGTTGAAGGCCTCCTTGAGATCGGCGGGCTTTGCGGTGTCGAGCTTCTCGCCGAGCAGGCCGACGTAGCCGCGGTTGTGCGGCGAGCGCTCGATCGACAGCGGAGCCTTCGCCTCGCGCGACAGGGCGAAGAACGCTCCGGCCCGGCGGAACACCTCCTCGATCAGATCCGCCGGCACGCCGTGGCCGGTGACGTAGAAGAAGCCGGGTCCGCGCGCCGCCGCCCCGACCATGGCGGCGACGGCGTCGAGGGCCTCCGGGCCGGGTATCCCCGGTGCGGTCAGCCCCGAGAGATCGACGATCGGCAAGTCTTCCATGACGGTGTTCCTTCTTCAGCGGCGCTCGACGGTTCAGACCGGCGCCTTCGGTCCGGCGCGGAAAGTCCGACACACGGCCACGGCGGAGCCAAGCAAGGCTCCTGCCAGCCCCGGGAGCGAGGGCGACGACCGAGGGACGCCCGAGCGGCCGCCTTGTCAGCACCCTCGTCATCCGGCATAGGAAGCGGACAAGGGCGGGCAGCCCCAGGACCGGAGCAGGAGGTCATCGCCGGATGCGGATCGTCATACATGGCGGGCAACCCAAGACTGGCACGACTTCGATCCAGGAGACGCTCTATGCCAACGCCGGCGGACTGTTGTCCGCGGGCTACTACTATCCCATCGCACAGGAACGTCGACACAATCAGAAGTGGCTGCTTCCCAGCCTCGTCTCGCGAGAGCACTGGGGCCGCGGCGTCGCCCGGGGCGGCGATCAGCAGGAAACCCTCAACCACGAGATCTTCGCCCGGATGGTTCCGGCGATGCGCGAGGAGATCGCCGCCGCCTCACCGCACACGATGATCCTCTCGGCCGAGAACATCTACAATTTCGAGCGCGACGATCATGCCGCCTTCCGCTCCTTCCTCACGGCCTTCTCGCCCGACCAGCAGATCATCTGCTACGTGCGCTCGCCGTCGTCGCAGTACCTCTCCAAGATCCAGCAAGGCTTCAAGTCGCACGCCAACATGGCGAAGCCCGGCAGCTACAAGACGAAGATCCACGGCCGCTACAAGACGATGCGCAAGGCCTACGACGGCCGCGTCACCTTCTGCGCCTTCCAGCCCTCGGCCCTCGCCGGCGGCGACGTCGTGCGCGACTTCCTCGAGCAGATCGGGCTCGAGTCCGCGATCATCGACGGCATGGAAAAGGTCCGCTCGAACGTGTCGGTGAGCGCCGAAGGCATGGTGCTGATGCAGCGCTATCACCGACAGTTTCCGGCCGAGGACCAGGGCCGGTTCAGCCCGAGGGGCGAAGCCTTTCTTGCCGCCCTGGAGCGCGCCGAGAACGGCCTTCCGGTGACGCGGCCGCGCCTGCTTCCGGCGGTGAAGCGCCTCGTCGACCACGCCAACCGCGACGACCTTCTCGCGATCCGCGACCAGATCGGCCTCGTCTTCGACGACGTCGACTACGCCGCGCTCGAGGCGAACGAGGCGCCGGAACGGATCGTCACCCGCGACGCCGGCGAAATCGTCGCCTACGACGCGGCCGTGCTCGGCGAACTCGGCCTTCGGGTGATCAAGGAACTGTCGATCGCCGCCGCCCGCCGCGAGGGCAAGCGGACATCGCCGACCAGGGACGCGTCGCGCAAGGGCAAGCCGAAGAAGAAACCGGCGCCCGACGCCGCGGGCGGGAGCGGTGACAGGAAAGAGAAGAAGGCGAAGAAGGCGGATGGTCCGGCCCGCGCGACGAAGCCTCCCGAAGCCGGAGGCTGACCCCGGTGCCGGCACGCCCGGCTCGCAGATCCGCCGATGACCGTCGACCGGACGGCCCCGCCCCGGGTCCGTGGCGGCCGGCGTCGGGCGAAGGCCCCGATCCCCGGGCGGCCGGCACCCTAGCGGTGCCGTGACGGGGAACAAAGATTCAACATATTCAAGAGCGAAAACACGCGCTGATGAGATCTCGCATGCGCTTTCCATGAAAGCCGGCGCGATCACCTTCATATCAACAAGAATTGAAGGGCGCCCATGTCGATCAGCGACGCCGTGACCGCTCTCACCCGCTTCGGACTCGGTCCCCGCCCGGGCGAGGCCGGCCGCATCTCCGACGATCCGCGCGGTTTCGTGCTCGCCCAATGCGGGCGGCCCGACGGCGCCGTGATCGACGAGGCGGAGATCGGGCCGACCGGGGTGCTGCTCGACCTCGCCCGGGCGAAGGACGGCACCGTTCCGGAGGGCCTCGGCGAGCGGCTCGCCAACCGCCTCGAACGGGTCAAGCCCAACGACGCGGGCAAGTTCAACGCCCGTTTCGCCCAGCAGGTCCTCCTCGTCGAGATCGATCTGCGCATCCGCCGCGCCTTCGGCACCGACGACGGTCTCGTCGAACGTCTCGTCCAGTTCTGGTCCAATCATTTCGCGGTGGCGGCCGGCAAGAACAACAAGCTCGAGGCGACAGCCGGCGCCTTCGAGCGTCAGGCGATCCGGCCGCACGTGCTCGGCCGCTTCTCCGACATGCTGCTGGCCTCGACCCGGCACGTCGCCATGCTGACCTATCTCGACAACATCAAGTCGGTCGGCCCCAACGCCAAGATCGCCGGCCGCGATCCGGAGAGCGGCCTCAACGAGAACCTCGCCCGCGAGATCCTCGAACTCCACACCCTCGGCGTCGACGGCGGCTACTCCCAGGCCGACGTCACCGCCTTCGCCAACGCCCTGACCGGATGGACGGTGAGTTCGCAGCGCGGTGACGAGGCCGCCTTCCGCTTCGTCGCCCGCAACCACGAACCGGGCCCGGTCACCGTGCTCGGCACCGTCTATGACCAGCAGGGCGAGGACCAGGGCCTCGCCATCCTCGACGACCTCGCCGCCCACCCGGCGACGGCGCGCCACATCGCCCGCAAGCTGACGCGGCACTTCGTCGGCGACGCGGCGAGCGAGGCGCTGATCGGGCGGGTCGCGGCGGCCTTCGCCGACAGCGGCGGCGACCTCGCGGCGACGACGCGGGCCCTCGTCGAGGCCGACGAGGCCTGGACTTCGCCGCCGGTCAAGGTGCTGCCGCCCTACGATTTCCTCGTCGCGACCGCCCGTGCCACGAGATGGCGCCCGAGCGTGATCGAGTTCAATCGCATCGTCCGGCTGCTCGGTCATCCGGTCTGGGACCCGGTCTCGCCGGCGGGCTTCTCCGACAAGGACGACGCCTGGGCGGCACCGGACCAGTTGCTCGAGCGCATGGACCTCTGCCGACACATCGCGATCGTCGCGGAGAAGGTCGACGGCATCAGGCTCGTCACCCGGCTCTACGGCGAAGACGCCTCGCCGGAGACGATGCAGACGGTGTCGCGGGCAGAGAGCCGCGAGCAGTCGGTCGAGCTGCTGCTGATGTCGCCCGAATTCCTGCGGAGGTGATCCCGATGACCCGCTTCGAACCGACCCGCCGCTCGCTGATCCTCGGCGCCACCACCATCGCCCTGTGGAGCCGGATGCCGCGGATCGCCAGCGCCGCCGGATCGCGCGAGCGCCGCTTCATCCACGTCACCCTGCGCGGGGCCATGGACGGCCTCGGCGTCGTCGCCCCGACCTTCGATCCCGACTACGTCCGCATGCGCGGGCCGCTCGCCGTGGTCGGGGAGCAGGTTCCCGGGCTCGACATCGACGGCTTCGCGCTCAATCCGCGGCTCGAGACCCTCGGCGCGCTGTTCAAGGACCGCCAGGCGCTCGCCGTCCACGCCGTCACGACGGGCTACCGCGGCCGCTCGCATTTCGACGGCCAGGACGTGCTGGAGAGCGGTCAGCCCGGCCCTGGCATGATCCGGGACGGCTGGCTCAACCGCGCCCTGCAGACCCTGCCGGACGAGGGCCGGGTCGGCGGCGGCGGGGCCTTCGCCGTCGGCTCCAGCGTGCCGCTGATCATGCGCGGCGCCGCCGAAGTCGCGACATGGCTCCCGCCGGGCTTCGCCCCGGCCAGTGCCGACACGCGGATGCGTCTGCTCGACCTTTACAACCACACTGCGCCCGACCTCGCCAAGGCGCTCGAGTCGGCGCTGAAGCTCGACACCCTGACCGGCGGCGAGATGGGCGGCTCGGACGGCAAGCTCGCGAACGCCTCGTCGCGCTCCAACTTCGCCCAGTCGATGGGCGAGCTCGGCAAGCTGTTCGCCCGGCCGGACGGTCCGCGGATCGGCGCGATCGACATCGACGGCTGGGACACCCACGCCAACGAGGACCCGGTCGACGGCCGGCTCGGCAAGAAGCTGTCCGAACTCGACGGCGGCCTCGCCGCGCTCAGGCAGGAACTCGGCGCGGCATGGTCCGACACCGTGATCGCCATCTCCACCGAATTCGGGCGCACCGTGCGGATGAACGGCACCGAGGGCACCGACCACGGCACGGCCACGGTCGCCTTCCTGCTCGGCGGCGCCGTCGCCGGCGGCCGCGTGATCGCCGACTGGCCCGGCCTTTCCGAAGCCGCGCTGCACGAGGGCCGCGACCTCGCGCCGACCGCGGACCTGCGCGGCGTCATGAAGGGCGTGCTGCGCGACCACCTCGGCTTCGACGACGCCACGCTCGCCACCACCGTCTTCCCCGAGAGCCGCGACGTCCGCCCGGTCGGCGGGTTGCTGGTCTGATCGTCGTCAATTTGTAAATTTCCCTGACGGCCCCGGCAGCGGCACCGCGGCTTCGGCGGCCTGACTGAGCAGGTGGTGCTGCCATTTCCTCCCGAAGGACAGCGCGGACTCGCGGATTCGGCGACGGACCCGACCACGTTCTCTTGACATGTTTACATATGCTGTCATGTTCTGGGCGCACGGTGGCTGCCGCGCGTGCGCCGGAACCCTCCACGGCCGGAGGAAACCGGCGGCGGCACAGGGGCCTCTGCCGTCAACTCGGGAGGAAAACATGTCCGAATTCGCGCAAGGGCGCTCCGGCTTCACCCGGCGCGCCGCATTGCTCGCCGGC
>Ga0065721_10050313_pt1 | contig 21245 bp, 30 predicted proteins | sample Mesricmetagenome_FD_59108 | JGI IMG/M metagenome (GOLD analysis project Ga0065721, IMG submission 59108) | Mesophilic microbial community from rice straw/compost enrichment Sample: eDNA_1 v2 (version 2) | ecosystem: Engineered > Solid waste > Grass > Composting > Bioreactor | place: USA: Davis... | reverse complement strand
GTCGCCGGCAGCGTCGGCCAGCCGGCCGCACCGCCGCGCTCGAACCCCGGCAGCCGGCCGCCCGCCTTGCGCAGCGCCTCGACCACGCCGACGCCGCCGGCCTTGCGCACGTCGTCCTGGCTCCAGACCACCTCGCCCTTGTGCACCACGCCGGCCGGCTCCTTCCGCCCGCCCGGCCCGGTGTAGCCACCGGCATCGAACCCGAAAAGGCTCAGAAGCCCGCCGACCTTGCCCGGCTCCGCCACCATCCCGAACAGCGCCGCGAGCGGTCCCTGCCCCATGAGCAGGGCCTGGAACGAGGCGTCGAGAAGGCTTTCGATCAGCCGATTGACCGCCTGCTCCGCGGCGTCGCCGCCTTCCGCCATCGCCCGGAACACGCTGGTGACGCCGCTCGCAAGAAACTGCTGGGAGTCTGCAACCTCGGCGATCCGCTGCCCGGCCTGCTCCGCCGCCACGTCGACCGCGGCCATCGCCTCGGCGACGGCGTGCAACTGCGCCCGCTGCTCCGGCGTGAGGTCGAGGCCGGCGGCGACGGCGGCGTTGAGCAGTTCCTGCTCGTGCCGCAGCGTCGCCGCTGCCTGCGCCGTCATCCCCAGCGCGTCGACCTCGAGGCGCTGCATCGCGATGTAGCGTTCGGCTTCGGCGATCAATTCGGCGTAGCTGTCGGCCCGCCGCTCGTCGGCCGTGAGGTTGCCCGACGCCCGCCGCGCGCCGCCCGCCCTGCGCTCGGCGTAGGCGATGGCGTCGTCGACCGTACGTCCGCCGCCGAGGATCGTCGGATTGGCGGCGATCGAGGCTTGCGAGATCAGCCCGGCAAGCGGCGTCCCCGGTGCCGCCTTGAGCACCTTGGCCGCGTCCCCGGCTCCGAGGAAATGCGAAAGGTGCAGCGCCGCCTCGTTCACCGCGACCCCGGCCCGGCGCAGCACGTCGGCGTTCTCGCGGGCGTAGGCCTCGATCATCTGCCGCGAGATGTCGGCGTCGGTCCGCAGCGCGAGGATCGTCTCGCGCGACATCGAGGCCGCCCGATCCGGAAAGTTCTCCTTGAACAGCCGAAGCCAGGTGGATTCGATGAACTGCCCGAGCCCCGTCGCCGACGAGGCCGGATTGCGCGCCCGCCGGTTGCCCCCGCTCTCGGCGGCGACGACGTTGTCGACATAGGTCGAAACCGCCCCGTCCGGGAACGGGTCACGGTCCTTCGCCGGCGTGGCGTCGGCCTTGCGCTCCTGCTCCAGGCGGGCCGCCGCCCGCGCCTCGGCTTCGGTGATCGCGACCCCTGCCTCTTTGGCGAGCTTGAGCAGCTCCGCCGTCCGCGCGTCGATCTCCTTCTGCTCCGGCGAGCGCAGTTCCTTCGCCAGTTCCCCGGCCAGAAAGCTCGCCGCCTCGCTGCGCCGGCCGAACTCCTGCGCCGCCAGCACCGCCTCGGAAGGCCCGCGCCGCACCAGCACCGGTTCGGCCGACTGACGTGCCACCCGCTCCGCCTCGGCCGCGAGCGCCCGCATGTAGGGCAGCGCCGCCCGCACCGCCTTCAGGATCCCTTCGAACCGGTCCGACACCTTGATCTTGGCGATGGCGTCGAGCCGCTTCTCGAAGTCCTCCATTTCCATGTTGCCGGCGACCACGGCCTCGACCAGCGCCGAAAGCTCGCGCGCCGCCTCGCGCTCCTGCCGGCTCGCCGCCTGCCGCGGCCCGGTGATCGCCGCCAGCGAGGACCGGATGTCGCCGAGAGTTTCCGGGCCCCCGCCGAACATCGACGACCACGACCGCTTCTGCATCCGGTCGAGTTCGTCGTTGATTTCGGCGAGCCGCGCCCGGATCTCCTCCGAGGCCATGGCGCGCAGCGCCTCGCCGGCCCGCTCGGCACCTCCGGCCGCGCCGTCGGCGAGGAGCCCGAGATCCCGCAGCTCGCCCTTGAGCCGCTCGGTCCGCTGCGCCGCCGATTGAGCCTCGAGTGCGAACGCCCCGACGACGAGTGCCGCGACACCGATCGCCGCGCCGAGCGGCCCCGCCGCTCCGGCCGTCCCGGCCATCGCCGCGAGCCCGGCCGTGCGCAGGGCGACGAGAGCCTTGATCAGCCGCGCCACCTCGACGCCGGCGGCGCCGAGCGCGATCACCATCCCGCCGATCGCCCGGCCGACCAGCGCCGCCGCGATCACCGCCGCGACCTTGAGCGTCACGTCGGCGACGTCGTCGAAATCGTCGGCCAGTTCGTTGAGGCCCGCCGACAGCATCGCCGAGGCCCCGAGCGCCTGGTCCTGCCGGCCGATGTAGCGCGTCAGTGCGTTCTCGATCTTGGTGTACCCCTGCGCCAGCGTCTGCGTCGCATTGGCCGCCATCGCCTCGACCGCCGGAAGGCCGCGCAGGAAGGCCTCGAAGAACTGCCGGTTGCTCACCGCCCCGTCGTTGACGAGGGTCTTGAGTTTGGCCACCGACCCGCCGGCCGCGTCGAGACCGTTGGCGACGGCGATCAGGATCGGCCGCGCCCCCTCGTTGATCGAATTGAACTCCTCCGCCATCACCCGCGCCGACCCGAGCGCCTGGGCGAGCTGCATCAGCGCCCCGCTCGCCTCCTGCGTCGACTTGCCGGCGACCTTGAGCGAAACCGCGACGCCCTCGGAAAACCGGATGAGATCGGCTTCGCTCGCCCCGAGCTCCCTCTGGGCCTGGGCCGCGGCGCCGTAGAGGCGGGTCAGCGCCTCGAGCGGAGCCCCGTTGCGCTGGGCGGCCTGGTAGAGCGTATCGAGCAGCGCCGCCTGCCGCCGGCCTGTGACGCCGGCCACCGCGAGGCTGTTGCCGGCCCGCGTCCAGGCGTCGGCGTAGCGCAGCACCTCGCCGGTCGTCAGCGCCGCGGCGATCACCCCGAGCCCGGAGGCGAGCCCGCGTCCCATGGTCGACGTCATCGCGTCGATCCGCTTCGTCATCGCCTGCGCGCGCTTTTCGATTGCCGCCGACTGCCGGTTGACGCCGGCCGTCGCCCGCTCCCAGGATCGCTCGAAGCGCCGGACGTCGGCGCTCAGCGTCAGCAGCATTCTTTCGAGGTCTTCGGCCATCGATCGGCTTTCCGCTCACGCACTGGAAATCGGTGAAAGGGTAGAGAAATGAGAACCTTGCGGATGCGCTTCAACGTCCTCGGCTGGCTCGGCGCCGCCTTCGTCGTCATTCCACCGTCGACGCTGTCCTTCATGGCGGTGTCGGAGCTCCGCAGCGCCGAGCGCACCTATCGCCTGCGCTCGGAACTTCTCGGCTCCGGCGACTTGATGCCGCCGTTGCCGGGCCTCCCGCCGGAGGCATTCGCTCTCGTCACCACGATGTTTCTGATCGGCTGCGTCCTCGTCGTCGTCGGCCGCGAGCTACACGAGGTTCCCCCGGCGCCGACGCCGGAATGAGGCCGCGGCGCACTCAGCCGAACGCCGCCGCCTCCATCGCCGCGTGTTCGTAAAGCGCCCGGTCGAACTCGTCCGCGCTCGGTGCGGCCGCCTTGGCGGCGCCGTTCGCCCTGAGGTAGCCGTCGGCGGCGGCATGGAACTCCCACAGCGACATCGCGTCGACCTCGCGCGGCGAGAACCCCATCACGGCGCCGAGGCCGAGGATGTCGGCGAAGCGGATCCGGCCGCCGTCTTCTTCCGCTTCGCCTTCGGTTTTCCCACCGGCGTCTCCGCAAAGCCGGACAACACCGCCGAAAGCACCGCCAGAGCCGGACGAACGCTTTCCAGAAGCGGCCGGTTTTCCACGTAGCGGATCACCAGCGGCAACGCCTTCGCCGGCTCCATGCCCCCGCCGATCAGGCCGAGCCGGATCGTCTCGCGCAGGTCGTCGACCCGCCACTCGCCGGCCATGATCCGCTTGAGCAGCGCGTGCGGCCCGACGCCGGTGACGTCCTGCAGCTCGCGGATTTCCCCGATCCCCAGTCGGAAGACGTGGACACCGTCCGCCCAGGGAAAGGAGAAGCGCGCGTCGCCGCCCATCAGGCGGCGACCACGTAGGCGGCGATGACGCCGTCGCTCTCGATCGTCACCGAGGCCTGCGCCTTGCCGTTGCGCCCGCCCGTCACGTCGAAGGCCGAAAGCTTGGCGTCGAACTCCCAGTGGCCGTGGGTCCCGGCCCACACCTGGATCGCCTTGGAATCGCCGCTGCGATACCAGGTGTCGAAAAACGGGATGTCGGCGAGGTTGAGCGTCCCGGCCCCGCTCACCGTCGCCCGCAGGCCGTCGACCTCCGCCCACTGGTAGCCCGGCGCCTCGGGGAGGTCGCAGTCGGGCGTCGTCCCCCGCGCGATATCGGACTGAAACTGAATGCCGCGATCGGTGTTGATCAGGCACTTCGCCACGAAAACACCGCTCTCAGGCGCCGTCTCGAACTTGATCATCAGCTGGCGGGCGGAAAGCTCCGAAGGTCCGGCCATGGTCCTGTCTCCTTTGGAAATCGGCCCGAACGGCCGTCAGACGCTCTTCTCGAGCAGGAACCGGAAGGTGACGACGCCGTGTCGCGTCTTGCCGTCCCCCTCCCGGAAACCGATAGTGTCGCGGTGCTCCGCGTCGATGACGGCGTAGCCGTCCACGACGAGACCGCTCGCAAGAACCCGTTCCACCGCCGCGGCGATCCGCTTGTTCTCCGGCCAGCCGATCGACCGCGTCCAGACGTGGATCGTCGACACGATCTCGGCTGCCTCGACGCAGTCGGTGCTGTCGTCGATCACCTGGTCGTCACCGACCACGACGTAGCCGAACGTCGGCGCCGCCGGCGGCTCGTCGTAGATCCGCCCCGCGACCAGCGCCGTCAGCGCCGCGTCGGCCTTGAGCGCGGCCACCTGGGCCGCCTGCAGGGCGAGCGAGGCCTCCGACCCGCTCACGAGCGCGCCGTCCTCTTGATCGCCTTGTTGACCTTGCGCGCCACCCGCCCGCGGATACCCCGCCGCCGCAGCCGGTAGGCCGGAAAGAAGAAAGGTCGCGCCGGCGCGCCGGGGTTCTGCGTTCCCGCGAACCGGCCGTCGTTGACGTGGGGCGCGGTCCCGAACTCGACGAGATGGGCGTAGCGCACCGCCGAATTGCCGGCGGTGATCCGCACCTGCAGGTCGGGGTCGTCACCCGCCCGCCGCCGCGAGCCCGTCAGCCGCCGTGACGCCGATCGGAAGGCCGCATAGGCCGGTGAATCGTCGCCGAAAGTCCGCGTGATCGACTTCGCCAGCGCGCCGGTCTTCCTCGGCGCGGCCCGCTTCTGGGCCTCGACGATCTCGCGCGACGCCTCGTCGAGCGCCTCGCGGATCGCCGCCCGGATCGCTGCAGGAAGCCGCGCGGCCTTGCGGTTGAACCGGTCGAGGCCGGACCACTTCGCGCCCATCGTCCCTCCTGATCGATCCCGGATGACACGTCGAGCGCGCCACCACACGGTCACTCGCCGCGCGGTTCCGTCGTTGCCGACAGCGACAGTGTCACTGCCCCGTACCGGCCACCGCCATGATGTCGAGGTAGCGCCGCCGTCCGTCCATGTCGGCCACGGCGGTGATGTCGTAGGCGACCCCGCTGCGCACGTCGCGGGCTCGCATGTCGGTCGTCACGCTTCGGGTCTCGCTCGACGAGCGCACCCGGATGATAACCGGCTGCCGGCCCGCGAGCCGCGACGCCAGCACCTCCTCGCCGCCCTTGATCGGGATCACCTGCGCGGCGCAGACGGCCACCGTCGTCCATGCCTCGCCGACGGTGTTGCCGTAGCCGTCGACGGCCGCGTCGCGCCGCTCGAAGGCGACGCGCTCACGCAGCGACCCGGCGCCGCTCATCGGCGATCTCCTCTTTCGTCGCCCGCCGGGCGGCGCCGACGGCCAGCGCGTCGCGGGCCTGTGCCCGCGTCACCAGCCGCACGGCCCCCTCGCGAAATCGCAGCGTCACCATGTTGCCCCGCCGCGGCGCGTGCCAGCACCACAGCCGCAGGAACACCAGCCACATCAGAGAGCGACGCCGGACGCCTGGATCTTGACGTCGAGCACGCTCGCCGAGGTGGCAATGCCGATCAGGCAGACGTATTCGCCCGATCCGACGTCGGCGACCGGACAGATGCCGCCCGGCGTGTCGGAAAGGTAGTAGGCGACGCCCGGCGTCAGCGTCGCTCCGATGGTCACCGGCCCCTCGGTCACGATCGTCAGCGGCTGGCCGTCGGCCGCACCGTTGAGCGCGATCCCCGCCGGCCGGCGCACCTCCGCCGTCGCCGAATTGCTGTCGGCGAGCCCGAAGCGCGAGGTTTCCGCCGCCTCGTAGACCACCTGTCCCGCCGTCACCGCCGCGCCCGCCGCCCCGGCCCGCTTCTTCGCCGTCACCCCGGCCAGCACATTCGCCGCCGTGATCGTGAGATCCGCCATCGTCGTCTCCTGTCAGTTAAGAAAGATCACCAGGCCCGGAAGGGCGAAAGAAGCCCTTCGACGCCGAAGGGAACGGCCGAGCGCCCCTCCCGCGACGTCGCCTCCCGATCCTCGTACCAGCCACCGACCATCAGCAGGATCGCCTGCCTGATCGGGCGGGGAACCTCATCGGTCGGCCAGCCGCAGACGATCCGGACCGTCACGGAGTCACCGCCGGTCGCCACAGCCGGAAACGACACCCCGCGCGCCGGCAACAACAACGGGCGCAGCGACGTCCCGCCGATACGCCAGGCCGTGTCGGCGAGAATCGCCTCTTCGCCGGCGGCGTCGAGGTATGTCACCGACTCCACCGCACTGATCGGCGGAAAGGGCAGTGCGACGCCCGCGTCACACAATCCGTCGACGGTGACCTCGAGCGTCTGCCGTCCGATCGCCCGGCCGAGCCATCCGGCCGGAGCGTCGATCCACTGCGTCGCCGCCGCCACCAGACCCTCGATCAACTCGTCGTCCTCGGCGTGGTCGACGCGAAGATGGGCCTTCGCCTGATCGAGAGTGACGACCGGATCGGGGGCTGTAACGACGGCGACGCGCACCTCAGCCCTCGTCGATCAGCACGAGGAAGGCGCCGACCTTGGCATTGCCCCCCTGAGCGAGGACGATTTTGATGCGATCGTTGGCGACCGCGACGCGGTCGAGCACCGCGGTGCCGCCGGAGGCGTAGAGCGCGGCCACGCCCGCCTGGGAATGGGTCGCCGCCCTCGGGTAGCGCACGGCCGAAGCGTTGACGTTGGCCTCCGTCCAGATGTTCTCGCCCGTCGCCTCGGCGGTGACCGCGAAATCGACGCCGTCGGCATAGGCGTTGCTGCCATCCTTGACATAGTGGACGCTGTGGATATGGCCGGAGACCCGCGGCGTATAAGCCGTGGCCGTTCCGTCCGCCGCCGTGGTGACCGTGACTTTCACTCGCCTCATCGGACCTTCTCCTCGTTGCGGCGCTCGCGCGCCTGGTGCGGGGCCTCGCCCCTCAGACCGCACTTTTCGGAGCGGTTTTGTTATTCGGCGCGGTTTTGTTCTTCGGCGCCGGCTCAACCTTGTTCTTCGGCGCCGGCTCCGCCTTCTCGCCGTTTTCGGCGGCGAACTTCGCGGGATGCCTGGCGAGCAGCTCCGCGCCATAGGCGTCGCTCACCTCGATCCGCTGCCCCGGCCTCAGGCTGTCGCTCTGCACCGCGCTGACGTGGATCTGGTCCAGTACCTTGAGTTTCATGACGATCGTCTCCTTCGGCTGATAGAGCCGGCGGCGGGCGCGCGCCGCCGGCCTTAATCAGCCGAAGGCGTCAGGCCGCGAGGGCGTCGGAGAAGTCACCCTTGATGAAGGCCTCGGGACGATAGACCGCGAGCGCGAGGCGCTCCTCGGCACGGATCGTGACGAGGTTCTTGCGGAAGTTGTCGCCGTCCTCGGTCGAGATCTCGACGTTGGCATCTTCCCGGTCGAAGACCTGAGCGCCGAGGCGGAACGCGCCGGTGAGGAACTTGTCGACCGTCATCGCCTGCGTCTCGACCACCGGCAGACGCCACAGCCGCGGCTCCGACCCGCCCTGCGGGTTCGCGAACAGATAGGCGCCGTCCTCGGTCTTGGTCAGCTCGATGTCGGCCCAGTCCGACGGGTGCATCGCGATACCGTTCGCCGGATACTCGGCGAGCGAGGCCTGCAGGATCGCGAGACGGATGACGTCGATCTTCGTCATGTTGCCGGCCGCCGACGGCACGATCGGAGCGCTGTAAGCCGTCGCCTGGGTGTAGATGCCGTTGAGGTCGGTGCCGGTGCCGCCGCCATTGAGCAGCTGGTTCTCCTCCACGTACATCAGGCCGTAGCGCAGGCGCCCGTCGATGTAGGACTGCAGCTGCGGCACGTCGTCGAGGATCTGCTTCGTCGCCAGCACCCAGTGCGCGATCGTGGTCACCGCCGTCGTCACCACGTCGAACTTGATTTCCGACTGCGGCTTGGCACTGCCCGCCGTTTCCGACACCGTCGCCGCGGAGTTCGTGAAGCCGGTCTCCTTGACATACTGGATCGCGTTGACCGACGTCCGGCCCGGCGTGAGCAGGTCGCGGATCGTCATCCGCCGCTGCGGCGGGGCGATGATGCCGGGCCGACGATCCGGAACGATGAGATCGCCCGCCGAGCCGTCGGCGTCGGTGGTGAGGGCGGAGATGATCGCCTTGGTGCCGATGCTGATCCGGCCCTTGCCGCCGGCCTTGACGAAGGACTTGAAGTCTTCGCTGTCGGTCACCTGCTGCCCGATCGACTTGCGCCGCTCGCCATCGCCGCCGGCGGGCCGCGACATCTTCTGCTCCAGCTCGGTCATCCGGGCCGAGAGCTCGTTGTGCTTGATCAGCGCCTCGTCGGCCGCCTTCTTGGTTTCGGCGGTGACGGTGCCGAGGTTCTTCAGCTCGGTGTTGGTCGTCTCGGCCTGCTTCTTCACCGCGTCCGCGGCGGCCTTGAGGTCGACGGTGAGCTGCTTGATCTCGGCCTCCGCTCCGCCGCCGGAGCGGCCTTCCTGCTCGAAGCAGATGCGGCCTGCGCGAAGACCGGGGATGCCGAAGGCGACGCGCGCCAGCGAACCGGCGGCGAGCGCCAGCGCAAAGGTCGTGTGCATGGTGTGGAGTCCTTACTTGGAGAGGATGCCATCCAGCGCCGCGCGGAGATCCGGCAGCGCCGCCTTGATGGCGGCAAGGTCCGTCACGGTCTCAGGATCCCCCTGAGCGAAATCCTTGAAGAAGAGGCGGACGGCGCGCTCTGCTTCCGAATGGGAAAGGTCGAACGCGTCCCGCATTCCCTTTTCCATTTCGCGGAGACTTGGCCGATCCCCGGCCAAGAGCCTGTCGCGGAGCGTGGTGACATGCTCCGATTTCACGGCCTCGACCCGCGCCCGGCGATTGGCCGGGAAGGAGACGAGGCTGATTTCCAGAAGATCGAGCTTCTTCAGTCGGCGGTTGTTGCCGTCCGGGGCGACCTCCTGCTCGCGGTAGCCGATCGAAAGCCCCTGGAGCGCCCCGGCTTTCAGAAGGATCAACGCCTCGTCGGCTTTCGAAACACCGGCGAGCAGGCGCCCCTTGCCGCGCAGACCCTTGCCGTCCTCGGCGAGATCGTCCCACACGCCGATCGGCTTGTCCGGGTCGTGCTGCCAGAGCATCAGCGGCTTGGTGCCCTCGCGGCGATGACGGGCGAGGCTCTCCGCGAAGGCGCCGGGCTCGACGATCTCGCCGTAGCTGTCCGCGTTGCCGAAAACTGAGCCATAGCCCTCGAAGGTTCCGTCTTCGGAAAGATCCTTCACCTTCAGCGCGAATGACTTGGTCTTCATCGTCGTCTCCTAGACCGGCTCGCCCGGAGCTGGCTGCACGGCCCGCGCCGGAACCTTCCCGAGCATGTCGAGCGGCACGAGATTGGACTGGACCGTCAGCCCGTCGCCACCCGGCTGGGGCGCCCGGTTGTCCATCGCCCGCCCTTCGTTGCGCGTCAGGAGGCCGTTCTGCACCAGGGCGCTCATCAGCGCCGCACGCCCTGCGCTGTCCGCGCGCAGCAGGCCCTCGACATTGAATTCGGCGTAGATCTTTCCGCGGTCTCCGATCGGCAGCAGACGCTTCTTGATCGCCTGCTCGATCCGCGTCAGGTAGGGACGAAGCCCGAGCGTCAGCCACCCCAGCATGATCTGCTCGACGCCGGATCCCCACATCGTCTGCCCGTCGCCGGCATGACCGATCAGGATCGGCGGCACCCGCAGCCACCGGCAGATGTCCTCGACCGAAAACCGCCAGGACAGCAGCATCTCGGCGTCGTGCGGACTGAGGCTGACGGGGTTGACGGTGAAGCCGTGCTCGAGCAGCCCCGCGGCGGCCGCCGCATCGGCCCCGACATAAGGATCGATGAAGGTTTCCTTGAACGCCTTGCGTTGATCCGGGGTCATCTTGACGCCCTGCGGCGCTGTGAAGAAGACCGAGGAACGCATGCCGTTCCGGAACGTCGCTCCGACCGACGCACCGATACCGTCGGCGATCGAGAGCGTCTGACGGGCGTAGGAGACCGGCGATAGCCCGACGTCCTCGCCCGGCCCGAAACCGCGGACGTGAAAGATCCGGCTCTCATCGAAATCACCGATCCAGCCGCGGTGATTGACGCCGTAGCGCAGGGCTCCGCGCTCGTCCCGACGAACGGTCACCTTCTCGAAAGGTACCAGGTTGAGCGAGATCACCCGCCCGTTGCTTGCGACGTCCTTGATCGCGAAGGCGTTGCCGTGCACGCAAAGCGACAGGACGACGCCCTCCCAGAATTCGGCCGCCGTCAGATCCGCGTTGGGGCTGTCGTGCACCAGGTCGTAAAGCCAATGGTCGGAGCGGGCCGCCTTGCTGCCGTCGGTTTGTCTTTCGAAGACCTGCAATGGCAACGTCGCGACCGTCTCCGATATCAGACGGCAGCACGACCAGAAGGTCGAAAGCTGCATCGCGGCTTGGACGCCGACGTCTCGCCCTGCCCAGGTCCGACCGGTCGCGCGGCTATTCTCCGGATCCTGAATTTTCAGAGCCGGCTTGCTCCACCATGCGGACAACCAGCTCATGCGACCATCAACCCGTTCTTGAGGAAGTCGTCGAGATCGACCACGCCCTCGTCGTTGGCGGCGATGCCGAGCGCCTCGCAGAGCCCGACGACGCCGTCGATGCGTTCCGTCGACTTGGCTTTCACCGGCTTGATGTTCTCCGCTTCGTCCTGCGCCACGGTCACCACCTCGGCGTGCCGCTTGAGAACCGGATGACCGCCGTGATGGAACCCGTTGCAGATCACGAGCCGCTCCAGTTCCTTCGCCGGGGCCGACATCGAGGCGTAACCCTGGCCGAACGGCACCATCCCGAAGCCCTCGTCCTGCAGCATCAGGATTGTCTCCGTCGCGTTCCAGCGATCGTAGGCGATGCTCCCGGTCTTGCTCGGATCGGCCGCCGGCGCCCCCATGAAGGCCACCGAGAACTGCTCCGCGTCACGCAACGCGACCGCGCGAATGCGCGCATAGTCGATCACGTTGCCCGGTGTCGCGATCAAGGCCCCGTCCTTCGCCCAGCGGTCGTAGGGCAGCTTGTCGCGGCGCGAGTGATCCTTGAGGTACGCCTCGGGCTTGAAGAACCGGGGAAGCACGACGGGCACGTCGAGCCCCTCCTGCACCGGGAACCACCAGACCAGCGCCGAAAGGTCGGTTGTCGATGAAAGGTCGAGACCGCCGAAACAGCGCTTGCCGGCAAGACAGCGCTCCAGATCCTTCCACGGTGTGGGGCCGACGCAATGGTTCCACCCGAACCGGCGCCCCGTGTCGTCGACGCCATCCATCGGCAGCCACCGCACCGCCTGCTCAGTCCAGATGTTCAGGTGATAGTTCTTGAAGGCGTTTTCGAGCCGCGGCAGCTGCGCCGCCCGCCGCGCGTTCGACCGCATCGTTTCGAGCTTCTTCGACACTCCGAGGTTCGGGTTCGCCTTGCGCCAGACATCCTCCGACTGCCAGTCGTCCTCCGGGTCCGCCGCGTAGCAGACAACCAGCGTTTCGGGATCCTCGATCGTGCCGTCGAGGATCTTCTGGCACTCGTCCCACGCCTCCTCGCCGTAGCTGCCTTTCTTGCCAGCCGTGGAGATCAGGAATTCGAGCGGCTGACGCCGGGCGTCCTCGCTGTCGTGGATGTACTGGTAAAGGTCGCCGGACGGCCATTCGTGGATCTCGTCACCGATCAGGCCGGAGGCGCTCAGACCGTGCTTTCCGTCCGCCTTGCCGGACAGCGGGATGATGCTGGCGTTGAGGCTCGGGCAGTAGATCGAGCGCTTGAAACATTCCAGATCGAGCGACAACGTCGGCGATTTCGCCACCATCGTCGCCGCCTGATTGAACACGATGCGCGCCTGCCCTTCGTGAGAGGCGATGGCATAGACCTCGCCGCCATATTCTCCGTCGCCGAGCAGAACCAGCAACGCGATGCCCGCGGCGAGTTCCGTCTTGCCGTTCTTGCGCGGCACCCAGACGTAGCAGCGCCTGTACCGCCGCGTGCCGTCCGGCCGCTTCCAGCCGAACAGTGGCCGGACGATGTCGTCAGCCTGCCATCTCTCGAGCCGGAACGGCCGGCCCGCCCACTCCCCTTTCGAGAAGGTGAGATGACCGGGAAAGAAGGCGACAGCCGAAGCCGCCGCCCGCTCGTCGAACCAGTAGTCGGCGAAGGTCCACACACCGCGCGCGGCGTCGTAAGTCGCCTCTTCTCTCACGCCCGCCGGACGCTCCGGCTGTGAATTCACCTGCGGCTTGCGCCGCCGCGCGGCTGCGGTCAATTGAGGAACCCGATCGCCGTCGCCGGACGAATGGCGTCGGCAGGCGCCTCGTCCTTCGGTTTCGTCGGCGCAGCCGCAGCCTGCCCGTCCTGACTGCCGAAGAGATCGCCGGCAGGTAGCCCGACGACGCCGGCACGCGCTGCGAGAATGCGCTGCCGCTCCGCCGGATTGAGGCCGAAGTTCGCCTCGGCCCGCTCGAGCAGCAGCTCCAGACGCACCGACGTCGGGCCGGCCGGATCGGATCGCCGCACGATCCCGCTTGCGGTTTCGATCTCGTAGAAGTCACCCATCGTATCGAGGCGCTCCTGCATCATCAGCCACCGCGCGAAGTTCCGGCAGTAGCGCCCGAAGGTCTCCGCATCGACCGGCGTCAGCAGTTTCATGGCCGCGAGCCGGGGAGCGAGTCGGTTCCAGACCTTGAGCCCCTCGTCCTTCAGCCACGACGGCGGCGCGATCGCACCGGCCGAAGCCTCGGCCTTGGCCTCGGGATCCTTCCCGATCGGCCGTCGTGCCGAATTGCCCTTGCGCACTTTGACCGCCGCCGGCTCCGGCTTCGGCCCCCGACGTCCCATCGATCGCACCTCCCCGCTCGCCGAAGCCACCGCCCCGCCGCGACCCCGAAAAAATTCTCCCCGAAACCCGCGCCCGAAAAACTTTGACTACCCCGCCGGTCCGCATCAAAAGGGTTCTGGACTTTTGCCCCCCCCTACCTCCCGATGATGGGGGTGGGGGGGGTGGGCGGTGTCGGCGCCCCACCCTGGCCCTCAGAGGACCACCCGCCCGAGGCGCCGTGCCAGATCGTCGAGGGCGCCCTTGCCCGCCCGCTCCGCCGCCTGCTTCATGCCGCTATGGCAAGAGGCACAGCAGGCCACCCACCATCCCCGCTCCCAGAACACCCCGTCGAACTGCCTCTGCGGATAGAGGTGATCGACTAGCGTAGCGACAGCCAGATATCCGTCGAGATCGCAATACTCGCAGACGGGATGCTCGGCGATATATCCCGCCGCAGCCTTGTCCCAAGCACCGGTGTATCCTCGCTGCCGCGCCGACCCTCGACGACGATCGGCATCGATGTTCTGCTCGCGGCGAGATCGTGCCCCGCCGGGCCGGAACGTCGGAGGCAGCGTCGGCATGTCCACCTCGAACCACACACCAAAAAACCGGCTCGGGTCGCCCCGGCCGGTTCCACCAAATCGCAAATCTGACGCCTTGATGCTTATGTCAAATCCAAACCTCACGCAACGGCTTTTTTCGTTTCCGTTTCCGTTTGTTGTTCCGCCTCGCCCCTGTGGACGGTCTCCGACCGATTCCACGGCGCTTCGGGCGCCGCCGGCCCGGTCACCCGGTGCGCCGAAAGCCGCCCGGCGAGGGCATCGCGCAGCTTGGCGAGGGCGCCGTGCCACGTCGAATAGGAGGCCCGCGCCGCGATCACCAATTCCAGCGAGGGGTAGACCACCAGCGGACACCACGCCGACACCACCTTGCCCCGCTTGTCGAACTCCTGCTCCACCACGATCCGCCCGTTTCTCGGATGCCGCTTCGGCGAGATCTCCGGCCAGATGTCCCACTCCGGCCGCCCGCCGATCTTGCCGTGGCCGAGCACGAGCAAGCGCTCGTCCCGCGTCAGCAGCCCCGGCGAGACGATCGCGCCGTAGACGGTCAGCGCGTCCACGTGCGAGGACGCCCCCATCGCCTTGACGTGCCCCGGCTGCCGATCGACGATCGCCCCGAGCTGCAGCGTCTCGCAGACCACGGCGGTGGACGACACCGTCCCCGACATCGCCCACCCGCCGCCGAGGTCGGCCGCCTGCTCGTTGAGGGTCCACGATACGAGCCGCTCCACGTCGATCCCGATCATTCCGCCGCCTCCCTCGCCCGCGCTTCCCACGCCTCCGGCGACGCCGCCGGCAGGTGGATCACCTCGACCCGGTCCGGCCGCGGAAGCTCGATCCCCCGCGCCGCCCACCACGCCCGCCACGCCTCGAATTCCGCCGAATCGACCCTGATCGCCACGTATCCCGCCGCCGCCCGCTCCAGCGCCTGCGCTTCGGCCAGCGGCGCTCCCTCCGGCGTGCCCTGCCGGGCGCGCTCCGCCATCTGCCGCGCCATCATCGCCCCGCGCAGCGGCCGGCCCTCGGCATCCCGGTTTCCCGGCCCGGCGTAGCCGACCCAGCGGCACCACCAGGCCCGGCCGTAGCCGACAACCGGCACGAACCCGCCGCCGCCGGACGTCGCGGAGGCCGGCTTGATCCGGGCGAACATCCGCTCACGAAGGTAGGTCAGCGGCGCGGCCAGCGTGGTCCGCCGCGCCCGGCGCTGGTCGGCCACGAAAGCGCGGATCACGTCCGGGTCGGCCGCCGCCGCCCGGTCCGCCTCCGAAAGCCCGCGCCAGACGCTCCGCGCCGGGCGCATCCGGTCGGTGGCGTGCCTCGGCTCGGCCTCCCGCCACGCCGCCTCGAAAGCGGCGAAGCCGTCGTCGGCCTCCTCGCCCTCGTCGGCCCCGCCCCGTCGCGGCGCCCGCGTCTCTTTCGCCCCCTGGGGGGCAGGGGGGGTAACCGTTAGACTGGGATCGTTAGATTGGGTCGTTCTTATGGGGGCCAGCTCTGGGCTGGCCGGGGGGGCCAGCTCTGGGCTGGCCGGGGGGGCCAGCTCTGGGCTGGCCGGGGGGGCCAGCATATTGGCGGGGGGGGGCTCGTCGGCTCCACCCTCTCGCGCCCATTCACCCTCGCCAATCGCGGCACCGGAATCGTCGCCCTCGGCGTCTTCCCGGCGGAACGCCTCCTCCTCCGCCCGCGCCACCGTCTCGTCGGAGACGTCCATCACGACCCGGAAGGCGTTGCTGGCGTCGCCTCCGTCCTTGCGCCGCCGCTGGCGCACCTCGACGTAGCCGGCATCGACGAGCCGGGCGATCGAGGCCTGCACCGTGGCGCGGCTGCAGCCGATCTCCTCGCCCATCTCGCGCTGGGACCGCCAGCACCAGCCGCTGTCGCTGTCGGCCGCGACGCCGAGCACGTTGAGCACGTGCAGGTCGCGCCCCTTGAGCCGGCGGTCGTAAACCGCCGCGGAAGGAATGATCGAATAGCGCGGGCGCATCACCCCTCCTCCGTCGCAGAGGCGTGCGGCAGGCCCGACACGTCCGCGCCGCAATCCAGCAAGGCCAGGACGCAGGCGCGCCCGCTCTCGTGCTCGGCGTCGGCGACCATCGCCGTCCATTCGGCCGGCTCGTTCGGGGTCCGCCCCACGCCCTTGGCCACGAGCGCCCGCAACCGGCGCTCCCGGGTGAAATGCTCCTCGGCCTGCATCCTCAGCACGCGCGCCTCATGCGAGAGTGGCTGCAGCGAGACGAAGTTGAGAAAACTGGCCGCGATCTCCCGCATCACGGAGGCCGAAGCCCGCAAAAGCGCAGCGTCGTCCGGGTTGCCGCACCGCTCCGCCTTCTCCAAGGTCGCGGCGGCCCGCGCGAGCATCTCATCGCCTTGCGCGAGGCTTTCCTCGCGAGAAATGTAGCCCACGAGTGGAGACGGCTTCCTCTCCGGCCTCATGCCCTCTCCTCCCCACCGTCGACCGCCCCGGCCAGCTCCGCCGCCCTCTCGCGCTCGAATTCTCGTTTCCGTTCGATATACTCGACGAATTCATCCCGATACCTGCGCACGAAGGACAGCGACCGCGCCACGTCTTCCCACGTGTCGAGTTCCTTTTCCGCCGCCGCTTGGCTCATCTTGCGGGCGGCGACCCGCCCGGGCAGGAAGTTGGCGCGCGAATCGGCGGTCCGCCGCACCAGCGCGATCTGGTCGTCGAGCGACGCCGCGCGCCGCTCCGGCGGCGCCTCCCCCGCTTGCGCCTGATTTTCCGGCCCGCCCATCACGCCCCACCCTCCCCGAACAGATCCGGCCCGCATCCCGCCGTCCGCGCACGCCGGCGCCGGGGCCGCCCGCGCGCGGCGCGCAGCAGGTCGACGAGCCGGTCCTGATGTGCCCGCCGCCGCCTCAGCGCCCGAACCAGCGCCCCCGCCTTGTCCCGCCAGAAGGTCGCCTCGCCGCGCACCGCCTTGACCTCGGCCCGCAGAAACGCGACCTCCGCCTCGAGGTGCCGCCGCAGCAGATCGGCGTTGCCCGGCTTGCGGTCGGCCGCCGCCCGGGCGCGGTCCAGCTCGCGGGCGAGATCGTCGAGGGAGGCGGTCATGGCGAAAGCCTTTCGGCATTCGGCAGTCGGGCTTCGGCAGTCGGATCGGCCATCGCCGCGCTCCACTGCTCCGCCATCGCCCGCGCCAGCCCCTGATAGGTCCGGCTGCGCAGTCGCCAGCGGTCCGGCCCCGGCGGGGCGCGGTGCACGCCCGACCACGCCTTGTGCTCCGCCGTGCCCGGCCGCGGCGGTGTCAGCCGGTCGGTCGCCGCCAGCGGCGGCAAGCCGCGTAGATAAAGGCCGGTCGCCTTGAAGGCCGGGTCGCCGAACCACCACGGCTGCACGATCTGCGGCCGGACGAGGTCCGCCGGCATCCGCTCGCGGGCGTGCCGGTGCATCACCGGATTTTCGACCGCCACCCGCGCGATCGGCGCCGACCAGCACGCCGAAAACAGCGCCGCGCCCTCGTCCAGCTCGGCCCACATCGCCTCGCGCGTGCGCCCCGGCGGCGGCACGTGCAGCCATCGCACGCCGCTGTTGCAAAGCCGCGTGCACGGCGGGTGCATCACCGCCAGCAGATCCCACCCCTCGCCGAGCAGATCGCGCACGTCGCAGACGACGTGCCGGTTGCTGCCGTCCTCGGCGGGCAGCAGATCACACGACCAGACGTCGTGACCGAGCGCGGCAAACGCCCGCCGGACGACGCCGGACGTCTCGCACCCGACGAGGACGCGCCGGGCCGGGCCGGCGAAGGAGGTGAGCGCATCCATCACTCAGCCGCCTCCCCCTCACCGTCGAACAGCCCCGCCGGCGCCGGCCGGTCCAGCATCGAAAGCTCCGTCCCGCCCCGGTGCCCGCGCTCCCACACGAACCAGGCGTTGATCATCGGCGGGGCGCCCTGGCCGGTGAAGTCGATGCGCCAGCGCATCAGCCTCACCCGGGCCGGCGGATGGTCGCGCCACAGCCGCGCCCGGCTCGCCGCACCCATCCAGTTGACCGGCAGCAGCAGCGCCATGTAGTCGGCGCGCAGGCCGTCCAGCGCGTGCCGCACGAACCCCGGGTCGCGGTTGCACGGCGCGAACGGCGGATTGGTCACGATCGCCGGCGCCAGAGCCTCCGAAAACGCGAAGAAATCGCGGACCACCGCGCCGCAGCCCCGGTCGACGAGGTCGGAGCCGACCACCTCGTGGCCGTGGCGCCGCAGGTCCGCCATCATCCGCCCGTCGCCGCAGGCCGGCTCCCAGATCACCGGGTGCCGCGCCAGCCACGGCGCCTCGGCCAGCGCCAGCGCGGTGGTCGCCTCGCTCGGCGTCGGGTAAAAGTCGTTCGCCTCGCGCGGCAAGCCGTCCGGGTGCACCACGTCTTCGCCGGTGACGAGGTCGCGCACAACCGCCGGCCGCGCCCGCTTGCCCGTCGCCCGAAACAGCCCTCTCGCCGACGGCGCGCTCATCCCCGCCCCTCCGGATTGCAGCAGCAGGCGCGCATCAGCACGCTCCACCGCCCGTGGTGACAGCCCTCGAAAGCCGGCGTCGGAATCCACCCGGCGGCGAGAAAGTCCTCGACGCGGCGGCGCGGCACGAAGCGGTAGACCGCGACGCTCACGCCACACCCCCGAACAGGCTCGCGCCCCGCGCCGCGTCCAGCGCCGCGGCGCAGGCCGGGTTGATCCACAGCACCTCGAGGCGGGGCCGCGCCCCGTCGGCGAAGGCCTCGCGCGTCACCCGGCGCCAGTCGGCGAGATGCTCGTCGTAGAGCGGATCGGGATAGCCGGAGAGGACGACGAAGCCGGTGAGGCCGCGCAGGAAATCGAGCAGCTCGGCGTGGTCGCCCCGCGTCATCTCGTGCCGGTACATCCGCCAGCCGTTGCCGCCCGCCCGGGTCTCGTGAAGGTAGGGCGGATCGACGTAGTGCAGCGTCGCCGGCCCGTCGTGCCGCTCCATCACCTCGCGGGCGTCGCGGCACTCGATCACGATGCCGGCCACCCGCTCGACGAGGATGCGCAGCGCGCCGGGGTAGTTGGCCCAGTCCTGCGCCGGCGTCGTCCCCGAGCGGCTGGAATTGGAGCGGAAGCCGGTGGAGCGATGCCCCTTGGCGGCCGAGGCGTGGGCGTTGGAGCCGAAGCCCATGAACGAGCGCGCGACCAGCCGCCGCGCGGTCTCGACCGGATCGTCGGACGGCTGATAGGCCGCCTCGAATTCCCGCCGCGCGAAGGGCGTCAGCCGCAGCAGGTCGACGAGCCGCGCCGCGTCGATCGGGTCGCGCAGCACGCGGAACAGCGTCACCACCTCCTCGTCGAGGTCGTTGTAGATCTCGGCGTAGGACCGGGCCTTGCGCAGCAGCACCGACGCGCCGCCGCCGAAGGGCTCGACGTAAGTCCGGTGCGCCGGAAAGTGCGACAGTATCCACGGCGCCAGCCGCCACTTGCCGCCGTGCCAGCGCAGCGCCGGACGCGGCGGAGAGGGGGAGACCGCGACGCTCACGCCCGCACCTCCGGCGGCCGGCAGGCCCAGCGCACGACGCGCCATTTCGGGTGACGCCCGGTCCACTCGGCGGCGACGCCCGAGCCGGCGAGCAGGCAGACGGTGAGGACGAGGATCATGGCGTCTCGCCTCCCGCCGCGCGGTCGAGACGCTCGATCTCGGCGATCAGCAAAGCCGCCGCGCGCACGAGGTCACGCCGGCGATCCTTGGGCTTCCACCAGTCAGGGGACCAAGGCCACAGCTGCTCCAAAAAATCCCAGCCCATCACGACTTCCGGCGGGACATGCGACCGGAGAACCGCATAGGCCGCCGCCGCACCGGCCAGCTCGCCGTTGACGTGGGCGTCGTCGTGCTCCGCCCGGAATCCTTCCTCGTTCCACTGACGATCCCGCTCGCTCATCACGTCGATGACGGCGCGCGACAGATCGGTTGGGTCGAGCCACCCGGCCTCGATCGCCGCGTCGAACCGGCCCTCTTCGGGTTCGCCCCATGCCTCGTAGCTCATCACTCCCCCCTTTCCGCGCGGCGCATCCGCGCCTCGATCGCGTCGCGCCGCCGGCGCCACGCCTCTGCCACGTCGATCCAGCGGTCGCCGGCGGCCAGCGCCCGGTCGGCGCGCCAGCCGGCGAACAGCCACGCGAGCCCGAGAAAAAAGACGGCGATCGGCCTTTGCGGCTTGTTTGCCATCGGTCAGTCCCCCAGTTGCCGCCGCCGCTCGACGAGGTCGGCGATCTCGCGGTCGATCCGCGCCCGCTCGGCGTCGCGCCGGGCGGCGTCCAGCCACCACGGACACCCCTCCCAGGCGGCGGCGAGAAAATCGGGGCCGTAGTGCCAGGCGAGCGCCGCGAAGGCCCGGCCGGACAGTCCGGACTTGGCCGAAAGCCAGTTTTCGACGGTGCCGGCCGAAACGCCCGTCTCCACCGCAACGGCCGCGGCGGTGGCCACCGGGTGCCGCCGCCGCAGGAAACCGACGACGGCGGCGAGGTCGACGTCGAGCGCGCCGCCGCCGCGGGCCGTCCGGCGAATCTGCCGGTCGTTTCCGGCACTCCCGCCGGACGATCCCGGCAGACCTGCCGCCCGGGCGAGGGCATGGTCGGCGCAAGGGGCGAGGCTCATCGGCGCGTCCCGTGGTCGAGAGGATCGAGGGGGTCGACAGAATGAGAGAAGGACGGGCCGGCACCACCGGACACGACACCCCGCCCGCCGGACTCCGGCCACGGGGTGAAGCCTGCAACGGGCGCCGGCCCGCAAGTGCCGGAGGCGGCGGGAGGAACCTCCGCCTCCGGGCCGCGGCGGGCGGAGAGGGAGGAGACCCCGCCCCCGAAGTCGCCAGTGCCGAAATCGCGGGCGCCGAAATCACCGCAGTCGAAATCGGCGGAAAGCCCGTAGGCCTCGCGCTCACGCGGACAGGGCACGCCGCCGGCGGAGACGACGACGCCGCAGGTGACGCAGCTCGCCCGCCCCACGCGCAGCCGGATCTGGCAGGTGTCCACCGCTCAATCCTCCTCTTCGAGGGGCTGGTCCGCGGCCTCGTCGCACCAGAGGTCGACGAGCTCGCGCATGCCGTTGCAGGGCGTGGCGACGGTGAGGCCGACGGCGGCGAGACGGGGGTTGAGGTAGTGGAGCCGCTTGCGCAGCGCGTCCCCGGCGCCGAGCGCCCCGCCCTCCGCGTCGTCGATGGCGACCGCGTCGATCAGCACGTCGACGCCGCAGCGCCCGCCGGGCGAGGCGACCAGCGCCGCCAGCGTCCGCACCTCGTCCAGCGACAGCCAGACGACGATGCCGGCCCGGGCGACGAGGCCGGAGCCGACCGCCACCAGCACCGTTCGCCGCTCGGCGACGCCCCAGCCCCGCCGCGGCGGCAGATGGGCGAGCAGGCGGACGGTGAGATCGCAGAGCAGCCGCGGCCGGCGCTTGCGCGCCTCGCGGGCCGCGCCGAACCGCG
>Ga0065721_10050312_pt1 | contig 21253 bp, 18 predicted proteins | sample Mesricmetagenome_FD_59108 | JGI IMG/M metagenome (GOLD analysis project Ga0065721, IMG submission 59108) | Mesophilic microbial community from rice straw/compost enrichment Sample: eDNA_1 v2 (version 2) | ecosystem: Engineered > Solid waste > Grass > Composting > Bioreactor | place: USA: Davis... | reverse complement strand
CGCCGGCGGCGTCCCCGCCGGCCGCTCCCGCGCCGACGCCGGCCCAGCCGTCCTATGTGGGCCGCTGGGCCGTCTCGCTCGCCGCCTGCCAGACCGGCGGATGGGAGTTCCGCAAGGACAGCGTCGGCACCGCCGGCGAGGTCTCCTGCGAGTTCCAGAAGGTCACGCCCAAGGCGGACGGATATGCGATCGACGCCCAGTGCACGGCCCAGGCGCCGCCCGAACTCAAGAGCTTCACCCTGACCTTCGCCGGCGTCGGACCGGCCGAGACCATGACCGTCGCCGGCGGTCCCTGGAGCGGCCCGGTCGCCCTGGTCCGTTGCCCGCCCTAGCGGACCTCGACCGTCAGGTGCCGCAGCTCGTGCACGGGCGCCAGACGTCGGCGGATTTCTCCCACGCTTGCCGGTCCGATCGTACTGACGATCGCCGCATGGGCCTCGGGGCCGATGCGCCAGACGTGCAGGTCGGTGACGCGCGCGTCTCCGGGCGTCTCCACCAGTTCGCGCACCTCCTCGGCGACGTGGTCGTCTGTGGTGTCCAGCAGGATCGCGGCGGTGTCGCGCATCAGTCCCCAGGACCAGCGCGCGATCACGACGGCGCCGACGATCCCCATCACCGGATCGAGCCAGGTCCAGCCTAGGAACCAGCCGGCCAGCAGCGCCAGGATGGCCAGCACCGACGTCAGGGCGTCGGCCAGTACATGCATGTAGGCCGAGCGCAGGTTGTTGTCCTGACCGCCGCCGTGATGGTGATCGTGATGATCATGGTCATGGTCGTGGTGGTCATGGTCGTGAGTATGGGCGTGGCCATGTCCGTGCCCGTGATGGTGATGCCCGCCGCCCAGCAGCGCAGCGCTGGCGAGGTTCACCACCAGGCCGACGACCGCCACGATCGTCGCCTCTCCGAACGCCACGGAAGTCGGCTCGAACAGTCGCCGGATGGACTCCGCGCCGATGCCGAGCGCGATCATCGCCAGGATCAGGGCCGAGGCGAAACCGGCCAGGTCGCCGACCTTGCCGGTTCCGAAACTATAACGCCGGCTCGTCGCATGCCGCCGGGCGTAGGCGTAGGCCGCCGCGGCGATCCCCAGCGCGCCGGCATGGGTGGCCATGTGGAAGCCGTCCGCCAGCAGGGCCATCGAGCCGGACCAATATCCGGCGGCGATCTCGGCCACCATCATCACCCCGGTCAGTCCGACCACCCATAGCGTGCGGCGGGCGTTCCGATCGTGCGCGGAGCCGAGGAAGACGTGGTCGTGGGCGAAGCCGTCGGTGTCGGCGGGGCTCGTCATGGCGGACCTATTTGGAATAGCGGCGGAAAGCTTCGATGACTTCTTCGGCGGCCCGCATGCGCTCGGCTTCGTCGATGTCCGGACGCGCCACGTGTTCGCGAATGTGCGCCTCCACGACTTCGTCCAGCAGGCCGTTCATGGCCCCGCGCGTGGCGGCGATGAGGTGCAGGATCGACCCGCAGGCCGCGCCTTCTTCGATGGATCTTTCGATCGCGGCGACCTGGCCTGCGATCCGGCGCACGCGCTTGAGCAGGGCCGAGGAGTCGGTGGTCAGGTGTCCCATAGTATACCCCCCTATGGTATCAGCCGTCGTCGGCAAGCTGCCTAAGGTTGCTTTCGCCGAAAGCAAAGCCCAGAGTGGCGCTTGAATCCAGACGTTCACATCGGGGCTCGGCGCGGGCGAGCTCATTCTCGATGAACGGAGAAGCCATGCCCCAGGCGCTGCTTTCGATCCTGCCCGCGATCGTGGTCGCAGCGGCCTTGGCGGCTGCGCCGGTCACGGCCAGCGCCTGCACGCGGCTCGTCTACCACGGGGCGGACAACGATGTGATCACCGCCCGGTCGATGGACTGGAAGCTGGATATCGCCACCAACCTCTACATCTTCCCGCGGGGCATGGCGCGCACGGGCGAGGCCGGTCCCAATTCCATCAGGTGGACGTCGAGATATGGCAGCGTCATCTCCACCGGCTATGACATCTCCACCACCGACGGCATGAATGAGGCCGGCTTGATGGCCAACCTCCTATGGCTGGTGGAATCCGAGTACCCGCCCTTCGGCAAGGGCTCCAAGCCCGGCCTGACGATAGCGGCCTGGGCCCAGTACGTACTCGATAACTTCGCGACCGTAGAGGAAGCCGTCGCCGAGCTGCGGAAGGAGCCTTTCACCATCGTCACCGACAATGTCCCCGGCGAGCATCGCCTGGCCACGCTCCATCTTTCGATCTCGGACGCCACTGGGGACAGCGCGATCATCGAGTACGTCGATGGCAAACAAGTCATCCATCACAGCCGCGCCTATCAGGTGATGACCAATTCGCCGATCTTCGAGGAGCAGCTCGCCCTGGCCGAGTACTGGAAACAGATCGGCGGTGTGACCTTCCTGCCGGGCACGAACCGCTCGGCCGACCGTTTCGCCCGCGCCTCTTTCTATGTGAACGCCATTCCCAAGAGCGAGGACCCGGTGACCGCGCTCGCCAGCGTCTTCAGCGTCATCCGCAACGTGTCGGTGCCGTTCGGCATCACCACGCCCAACGAGCCGAACATCTCCTCGACCCGCTGGCGGACGGTCGCCGACCATAAGCGCAAGCTGTACTTCTTCGAATCCGCCCTAACCCCGAACACCTTCTGGGTCGATCTGAAGAAGGTCGACTTTTCCCCGGTGGCCAAGGTCCTCCGGCTCGATCTCGGCAAGGACCAGCGCAACGTCTTCGCCGGCGAGGCCCTCGACGCCTTTCGGCCGACGCAGCCGTTCAAGTTCCTCGGCTTGCCGGGCGCCGGCTAGAAGCTCATCGACAGCCCGACCACCGGGCCGTGCTGGGTCACGCTCCAGCGGAAGGTCTGGCCTGTGAAATCGTCCTGTTCGTACTTCTGGTAGAAGCTCCGATAGCCCACCTTCAGCATGCTCGGCCGCTGCAGAAGATAGGTTCGGTAGCCTAGGAACACCTGGGCGTTGGCGCTCTTCTTGTCGTCCACTCCAAACCCGCCCACATCGGCCTCGCCTGAAAGGTTCCACCGCTCGCTGACATCCCAGCTCGACTTCACCCCGACGAAGGGCTCGGTCCAATCGGCCTTCCGCGACACTTCCCAGCCCAGCACCTTCACATTGGCCTTCAGCCTGTTCCAGCGAAGACCCACCATGGGATCGATGGTGAAACTGCGTGGGGTCCCGGTGGCGGTGTCGCCGCTCTGCGGGGAATCGTAGATGCGGTAGAAGACGGCCCCTTGCGCGCGGGACGTGGTGACGCCGAGACCCAGCTCCTGGGACCTCAGGTTCTCCTCCTGGCTCGTCTTCACGTGCTGACCGTCCAGGAACAGTCCCCAGCGGCCCTTGCGGATCTCCACATCCGTAAAGAGGGCGAAGTCCAGGCTTTCGAAGATCTCGGAGAACGGCACGTCGACATGGGTGTCGAGCCCAGCCAGCGAGGCCTTTCCATCGAGCGAAGCGGTCCAGACATAGGGACTGACCGTGACGCTCCATTCGTCCTCGGCTGCGACGGGTGCGGCGAGCGCCAGGGCGGCCATCAGGGCGCCAAAGCCTGCCGCGGAGTTCGGTCGGACGGTCATTGATCGAACGTCTTCGCTGTTTGGTTGTGTTTGACGTTCTCGCACCCGAGCGCACGACGCAAGCCTCAGCGCCTTGACCGCGCCGCGCGAACAGGCGACGGGATGGCCGATGCGTCGCTTCCTGCGCTTCCTTTACGAGATGGACGCCAAGGCCTGGCGGACCCTCCTCGTGTCCTTCGTCCTCTTCGGTGGGGTCGGTATCGTCTTCCTGTTCGGGGCCCAGGTGTTGGGTTTCGACGGCGAGGCGACGGTGGAGCGCTGGCTCGGCCTCGCCGCTGACGGGCCCTGGGCCCTGCCGGTGGCGGTCCTGGCCTTCGCGGCCCTGGCCTTCCTGGGCGTGCCGCAGTTCGTGCTCATCGCCGCGGCCGTGGTGGCCTTCGGCGCCTGGACCGGTTTCGCCTACAGCTGGATCGGCACCATGGTCTCGGCGCTCGTCGGCTTCTATCTGGGCCGCGCCGCCGGCGCCCGCACCCTGAAGACGCTCTCGGGTGAGAGCATGCAGCGCTTTATGGACCTCGTCGGCCGCAACGGCTTCCTGGCCAGCCTGATCGTCCGCCTCGTGCCGTCGGCGCCCTTCATCGTCGTCAACATGGCCGCCGGCGTCACGCCCATGCGGATGCGTGATTTCGCCTTCGGAACCGCCATCGGCATCATCCCCAAGATCGTGCTCACCGCCTTCGCCGGCAATTCCATCGTCCAGATCCTGAAAGGGGAGGGCGGGGGCCATCTGGTCGGCCTTCTCGCCATCGTCGCGGTCTGGATCGGCATCGGCTGGTTCGCACGCAAATGGCTGAAGTCCCGCGAAGACGCGATCAGCGGTCCGCGTCCGGACTAGTTTCATGGAAACTTCTTGCGCCTGGCGAGCCGTAACGCCGTTTTTGAGCAATAGTCTTGCGGCCGCGGCGCGCTTTGGGTACACAGCGCACCATGCGTATGCAGCCGAACAGCCTGCTTCTTCTTGACCTGGGGCTTAGCCGCCCCTGGGCGACCTTTTAGGCTGCGCACCTTCGCGGCCGGGCGCCCAGGGGACATTCCGCAATCCACTTCCCCCACCCGAACGCCCCGCGAAGAGAGTTCGCAAAAATGACCCAAGCTTCCGACGCCGCCGCCCGCGATTCCCGTGATCGCGTGATCGTCTTCGACACCACCATGCGCGATGGCGAGCAGTCGCCCGGCGCCTCCATGTCCCTGGACGAGAAGCTGGAGCTGGCCAAGATCCTCGAAGACATGCGCGTCGACGTGATCGAGGCCGGCTTCCCGATCGCCTCCAACGGCGACTTCGAGGCGGTTCGCGAGATCTCCAAGATCGTCACCGAGAGCACCATCTGCGGCCTGGCCCGCGCCGGCATGATGGACATCGAGCGCTGCGCCGAGGCGATCCGCCCGGCCAAGCGCGGCCGCATCCACACCTTCCTGTCCACCAGCCCCAGCCACCGCGACCACATCCTGAAGGCCAGCCAGGAAGACATCCTGGAGATGATCACCAAGTCGGTGACCCACGCGCGCAACTTCTGCGACGACGTGGAATGGTCGGCCCAGGACGCCACCCGCACCGAGCAGGAGTTCCTGCGCCGCTGCGTGGAGGCGGCGATCCGCGCCGGCGCCAAGACCATCAATATCCCCGACACCGTCGGCTACACCTATCCCTCGGAATACGCCGACATCTTCCGCGACCTGATCGAGAACGTGCCCGGCGCCGACGAGGTGATCTTCTCGACCCACTGCCACAACGACCTGGGCCTGGCCGTCGCCAACAGCCTGGCCGGCGTGCAGGGCGGCGCCCGGCAGGTCGAGGTCGCCATCAACGGCATCGGCGAGCGCGCCGGCAACGCGGCCTTGGAAGAGGTCGTCATGGCGCTCAAGGTGCGCGGCGACCGCTTGCCCTACCATACGGGCATCGAGACCCAGCACATCACCCGCGCCAGCCGCTACGTATCGGCCATCACCGGCTTCCCGGTCCAGTTCAACAAGGCGATCGTCGGCAAGAACGCCTTCGCCCACGAAAGCGGCATCCACCAGGATGGGATGCTGAAGGATCGCGGCACCTATGAGATCATGAGCCCCGAGACGGTCGGGCAGGGCGCCTCGAACCTGGTCATGGGCAAGCACTCCGGCCGTCACGCCTTCCGCGAGAAGCTGAAGGAACTGGGCTACGAGCTGGGTCAGAACGCCCTGAACGAGGCCTTCCAGCGCTTCAAGGACCTGGCCGACAAGAAGAAGCACGTCTTCGACGACGATCTCATCGCCCTGGTCGACGACGCCCTGGCCTCCAGTGCCGACCGCATCCAGGTCAGGCATCTGCGCGTGATCGCCGGCACCGACGGTCCGCAGGAAGCCGACCTGACCGTCACCGTGGACGGCGAGGAGCGCTCGGCCAAGGCGACCGGCGATGGTCCCGTGGACGCCGTCTTCAACGCCATCCACGAGGTCGTGCCCCACACCGCCATCCTGCGCCTCTTCCAGGTGCATGCGGTGACCGAGGGCACCGACGCCCAGGCCCAGGTTTCGGTGCGCCTCGAGGAGGACGGCCGCATCGCCACCGGCCAGGCCGCCGACACCGACACCCTGACGGCGTCGGCCAAGGCCTATGTGAACGCGCTCAACAACCTCTTCGCCCGCAAGGAAAAGAGCGCTCCGGACGCCATCGCCTCCGGCTTCTAGCCTCCGCTCGTCCCCGCCAAGCGCGGGGATCCGTCGAGACCTTCACCCAAGCGGCTCGCCGCTTGGGCTCCCGCTTGCGCGGGAGTGAGCGGAGTTCGTAATGCTCTGGATCATCCTGACGGCCGCGGCCGCGCCGCTGCAGGTCGCGCGCAACGCCCTGCAGCGCGGCCTGGTGGGCGACGCCGGCCCCTGGGGCGCGACCTTGGTGCGCTTCCTCTTCGGCCTGCCGTTCGCCCTCGCCATCTTCGCGGTGGTGGCCTTGGCCACGCCCGAGGCCGCGCCACAGTTCTCCACCCGCTTCGCCCTGGCCGTGGTCGCCGGCGCCGCCGGCCAGGTCGGCGCCACCGCCGCCCTGCTGGTCGCCATGCGCCGCTCGGGCTTTGCGGTGGCGACCTTCATGCAGCAGTCGTCCCTGCCGCTGGCGGCCCTGATGGGCGTGCTGGTCGGCGATCGCCTCGGTCTCCAGGCCTGGGCTGGCGTTGCGGCGACCACCGCCGGGCTGGCGGTGCTCTCCTGGCCCAAGGCTGGGGCGGAGAAGGGCGCTGCGCACGGCGCGCTCTTCGGTCTGGCCTCGGGGCTCGCCTTCGGCGTCACCCTGAACGCCTACCGCCAGGCCGGCGTCGCCCTCGACCCCGCCCATCCCCTCTATGCGGCCACCGCCTCGGTCTGTGTGGCCCAGGCCCTGCAGTCGCTCGGCCTGGTCGCCTTCCTCGCGGTCACCCGACCTGCGGCCCTGAAGGCCGTGCTCGCTTCCTGGCGGCAGTCCCTCGGCGCCGGCTTCTTCGGCGCGGCCGCCTCCGCTTGCTGGTTCGCGGCGCTCGCCATGGCCCCGGCCGGCGCCGTCCGGGCCGTCGGCGTGATCGAAGCCCCGATCGCCGCCGCCGCCGGCCGCCGGCTGTTCAAGGAAAAGCTCACGACCCGCCAGATGCTCGGCGGCGCCGCCACCGCCATCGGCGTCATCATGACCGCCCTGGGCTGAGGAGCATCTACGCCGCACCAAGATCCTCCCCCTTTGGGGGAGGTGGCTCGCCGAAGGCGAGACGGACGGGGCCGCCGCGGCGCGGCCGAGCGCTATCCTCCGCCCGCCTCTTCCGGCTAGCCTGCCCGCGAACCAGAACCGCGAGGCTTCCATGATCGACCGCCGCACCCTCCTGGCCGCCGGGCTGACGGCCATCCCCGGCGCTGCCTGCGCCGCTCCGCGCTGGGAGGCGCGCGCCGACCTGCCCTGGCCGGTGCAGGAGGTCTACGGAACCGTCTGGCGCGGCAAGGCGGTCATCGCCGGCGGCATGGCGCCTGTCCCCGGCGCCGGCCTTGGCGGCGGCATCAATCCGCAGGACGGAACCGCCATCTACGATCCGGCGGCGAACGCCTGGACCGCGGGGCCCAGGCTCCCGTTCCCCCGCCACCATCCGGCGCTCGCCTCCGCCCGCGGCCTCGTGTTCGCCTTCGGCGGTTTTCAGGTCAGCGAGGCCGGCGGCTGGACCGCCATCAAGGACGCGCTCGCCTTCGACGGGACCGCCTGGAGCCCGGTCGCCCCCATGCCCAGCTTCCAGAACGAGACCGTCGCCCTCGGCCTTGGCCAGCGCATCCACATCGTCAGCGGCCGGGCGCCGAAGGGAGAGGCCAATCGCGCCTGGCAGGACCAGGGCGACATCGACCTGCACCAGGTCTTCGACCCCGCCTCCGGCAAGTGGACCACAGCCCGGCCATGTCCGCTCGCCCGCAACAGCGCCGCCGGCGCCGTCCTTAACGGCCTTCTCTATCTCGTCGGCGGCCGCAGGGTGGGGGAGGGCAACAGCGCCCAGCTCGACTGCTACGACCCCAAGGCCGACATCTGGCGCACCCTTCGCCCCATGCCCCGCACCGCCGGCGGCCTGGCGGCGGCTGCGGCCGGCGGCAAGCTCTACGCCTTCGGCGGCGAAGGCGGCCCCGGCGTCATCCCCAACTGCTGGATCTACGACCCGGCGAGCGACCGGTGGACCGCCGGTCCGGACATGAGGACGCCCCGCCACGGCCTCGCAGGCCTGGCGCTGGGCGGGCGCGTCTACGCCATCGGCGGCGGCGCCAAGGAGTCCGGCGGCCAGGTGACGAACCTCGTGGAGGCCCTCTCGATCGACTAGGGCCTCGGGCGCGACAGGGCGACGCCTGACAATCCCATGACAATGGCGTTAAAGGCGCAGGGCGCGCCGGACTTCGGCGGACTCTGGAGCATGGGATGACAAGAACCGCCGCCGACGGCGACACCGCCTTCCTCGGACACCCCCGCGCCCTCGGCTTCCTGGCCTTCTCCGAGGCCTGGGAGCGTTTCTCCTACTACGGCATGCAGTCGCTGCTGGTCCTCTACATGACCAAGCAGCTGCTGCTCAGCCCGCAGGTCGACCGGATCGCCGGCTTTCCGGCCTTCCAGGCGGTCATCGAGGCGATCTACCATCCGGGCGCCTCGATCCAGGCCGTCGCCTCGGCCATCTTCGGCCTCTACACCAGCCTCGTCTATCTGACGCCGATCCTCGGCGGCTTCCTCGCCGACCGCATCCTCGGCAAGACCCGCACCATCATCCTCGGCGCGCTCCTGATGTCGGCGGGCCATTTCCTGATGGCCTTCGACGTCTCCTTCCTGCTCGCCCTGCTGTGCCTGATCCTCGGCACCGGCTGCTTCAAGGGCAACATCGCCGGCCAGGTGGGCGCGCTCTATGGCGACAAGGACCTGCGCCGGGCCGACGCCTTCCAGATCTTCTATCTCGGCATCAACGCCGGGGTGATCGCCGCCCCGCTCATCGCCGGGACCCTCGGGGAGAAGGTCGGCTGGCACTATGGCTTCGGGGCGGCGGGCGTCGGCATGCTGATCGCCCTCGTCATCTATCTGGCCGGCCGCCGCCACCTGCCCGCCGATCCGCCGCTGCGGGCCAGAGGCGCGGCGCGGGGCAAGCTCCAGGCCAGCGAGCGGGGCACGATCCTGCTGCTCGTCGCCCTCCTGCCGGTGATGGCCGCCTCGGTGCTCTGCAACCAGCAGATCTTCAACGCCTACCTGGTCTGGGCCGACCGCGCTGTGAATCTCGAGTTCATGGGCCAGAAGGCGCCCACCACCTGGCTGATCACCCTCGACTCCGTGGTGTCCGTCTCGTTCCTGGCGATCATGGTGGTCTTCTGGCGGGTGTGGGCCAGGCGCTTCAAGGAGCCGGACGAGATCGGCAAGCTGACCATCGGCGCCTTCATCTCGGTGGGCGGAGCCCTCTGCCTCGCCGCCGGCGCGGCTATCGCCGAGGCCACTGGCGGCAAGGTCGGCATCCTCTGGTGCGTGGCCTTCCACGTCCTCAACAGCATCGCCTTTGCCAACATCCTGCCGGTGTCCCTGGCCCTCTTCGCCCGCGCCGCGCCCAAGGCCGTCGCCGGCTCGATCATCGGCGTCTACTACCTGCACCTTTTCATGGCGAACCAGACGGTGGGCATTCTGGGCGGTCTGCTGGAGAAGATGCCCGCCAGCCGGTTCTGGCTCATGCACGCGGCCATCGCGCTCGGCGCCGGCCTCGTCTTCCTGCTGGTCGGCCGCCTCTTCGCCCAGCGCCTCAGCCCCGCCAATGTCGGCTCCGAGCCAGCCGCCGCCACCGCCTGACGCCGGAATGTGCTAGAACCCGTCCGAAAGCTCAGGGGCGATGAGATGACCGAGCACCGGATCTATAGAACCAGCTTCGCCAGCGTCTATCCGCACTATCTCGCCAAGGCGGAGAAGAAGGGTCGCACCAAGGCGCAGGTCGACGAGATCATCTGCTGGCTGACCGGGTTCAGCCAGGCCGCGCTCGAGGACCAGATCGCCCGCAAGACCGACTTGCGGACCTTCTTCGCGGAGGCGCCCCAGCCGAACCCCGCACGCGCCGAGATCAAGGGCGTGGTCTGCGGCGTCCGGGTCGAGGAGATCGCCGATCCGCTGATGCGCGAGATCCGGTACCTCGACAAGCTCATCGACGAGCTCGCCAAGGGCAAGGCGATGGAGAAGATCCTGCGCGCCCAACCGGCTTGACGCCGTTCCCGCGGCGACCTGATATCCCCATGGCGCCGTTTCCAGCCCGGGGAAGGTCGATGCAGCTTCGCTCCGTTCTCGCCTGCCTTGGCGCGGTTTTCGTGGTCACGACGCCCGCCGCGGCGCAGGACGCCTTTCCCGATCTTTCGAAGACCGTCGAGGACGAGGCCCGCCAGATGCGCGAGGCCGCCGAGGGCCCTGCCGATCCCGATCCCGGCTGGAGCGACAACGCCGGCCGCCGCGAAACCGAAACCCACAGCTCGAGCGAAAGCCATTCGTCCTCGAGCAGCCGGTCCTCCAGCTTCGGCCTTGGCCCCTCACGCGAGGACGACTGGTCGATCCAGTCCGTGCTCGGCCAGTGGACCCTGGGCGAGAAGGACGGCGGCTCCACCTGCGCCACCACCCTCTATGACGATGAGTCCTTCGGCCTGCGCCGCGCCTGGACCACGGCCGGATGCCCTGAGGGTTTCTTCGGCGTCAACCGCTGGCGCGCCGCCGGCCGCGACCTGCAGCTGATGGACATGGGCGGCCAGGTGATCGGCTCGTTCCGCCAGGTCGGCCCCGGCCGCTTCGAAGGCCGAAGGGCCAGCGACGGCGCGGCCGTCTACCTCTCGCGCTAGGCGGTGATCCAGCCGCTGGCCAGGCTGGAGAGCTGCACGCCCGCCAGCACCACCTCGCCGCCGCCGGCCATGGCGATGTGCGTATCGCCGCCCACCTGGCTGAGCACATAGCTCGTCCCCGGCGCCAGCACGACGCGGTCGCCCTCGGCCGCGTTGAAATCGGTGATCAGGTCCAGCCCCGCCGCGCCGAAGCTGTGGAAGATGTCGGCCCCGGCGCCCCCGGTCAGGGTGTCGGCCCCCAGATCGCCCGACAGGTAGTCGTCGCCGGCGCCGCCGAACACCTGGTCATCGCCCTGGCCGCCCAGCAGCACGTCGTCCCCCAGGTCCCCCAGCACGAAATCGTCCCCCTGGCCGCCCTGGACGAAGTCCGCCCCCTGGCCGCCGTGCAGGGTGTCGGCGCCCAGGTCGCCATACAGCCTGTCATCGCCGGCGTTGCCCTGCAGGAAGTCGTTGTTCTGCCCGCCATGGACCAGGTCCGACCCGCCGCCCGCAGCGATGCTGTCGGCGCCGACATTGCCCTGCAGCATGTCGTCCTTGCCCCCGCCCAGCACCGTGTCGTTCCCGCCGCCGCCGAAGACCGTGTCCGCTCCGCCGGAGGGCAGGATCAGGTTGCTCTTGCCATCGCCGGTGACGACGTTCCCGCCCGGCGTCACCACCGTGACCACGCCCGGCTCGGGCTCCGGCTCCGGCGCCGGCGGCCGCGTGTCGATAGTGTAGTTGGGCGAGAGCGTGGTCCCGACACCCACGTGGCCGGCCAGGTTCTGCACCCCGCTGTTGTCCAGGGTGATGACGTTGCTGGCGTCGGCCCAATTGTCGTTGGGTGTCAGGATCCCGGTCCAGGTGATCCCGCCGTCGGTCGTGGAGAGGCTCGATATGACGCCATTCTCCACCGTCAGGTCCGCGAGCGTGAACCCGCTCACGGCCTCGCTGAAGGCGAAGGTGACGATCGCCGTCTCCCCCCGGGTTAGGGCGCTGTCGGTCAGGCTGATCACCGCAGTAGGGACGCTCCTCACTTCGTAATTGTTGGAGGTGAGGGTCCCCGAGCCGACATTGCCGGCCCGATCGCTGACGCCGCTGCAATCCAAGGTGATCACGTTGGTCGCATCCGAAACGCCCGCAGTGGGCGTCAGGGTCGCTGTGTAGGTGATGTTGTCGGCGGTGCTCAGGTTCGAGAGCGCGCCGTTCGCAACCGTCATGTCCCCCAGGTCCAGGCCGACCACCGCCTCGGAGAAGGTCACCGCGACCGTCGAGGTCTCGCCCGTCACCAGCAGGGTGTCGGTCACCGTGACCGTCGCGGTCGGCGCCGTGTTGTCGATGCTGACCTGCTGACCGGCGCCGGCGGGCGAGACGTTCCCGAACGTGTCCGTCGCCCGGGCGGTGATGGTGTGAGCGCCCTGCGACAGGGGCGAGGAGGTGATCGCCCAGTTTCCGGCCCCGTCTGCGGTGATGCTGCCCAGCGCCGTCGTCCCGTCGGTGTCGTACAGGGTGACCGTGGCGCCGGCCTCGCTCGTGCCCACGAAGGTCGGCGTACTGTCGTTGGTGATGTTGTCGCCGAGCGTCCCGCTGTCGGAAGCTCCGCTCAAGGTCGGCCGCGACGGCGCCCCCGGCGCCAGGGTGTCGAAGGAAAGGCTCAGCGAATTTCCGGCCCCGCCATTGCCCACTGCGTCCGTATAGCCGCCCCCGGCGACGCTGATGCTGGCCGTGCCGTTGTTGACCCCGGAGGTGGGGGTGAACGTGGCCGTATAGACGGAACCGGTTCCGGAGAGCGGCCCCAGCGCGCCGCCGCTGACGGAGATGTCGGACGCATCGAAGCTCGCGCCGACCGGCTCGCTGAACGTGAAGGTGATCGTCGCCTCATCGCCGATCTTCAGGTCGTCGAAGTTGCTGGTGATGGCCAGGCTCGGCCCGGCCGTGTCGATCACCAGCGCCTTGTTCGCCCCCAGCGAGCCGGCTGCGCCCGGCGCGGGCACGGTGAGGTCGGCGGCCGCCCCGTCGTCGCTGGCGACGATGCCGCCCCCGTTCAGGCTCAGCGCGCCGGAGCTGGAATAGTCGAGGTCGAGGCTGCCCTCGCCAGCCTGCACGACATAGTCGAAGACCAGCCTGTCCGTCCCGCCGCCGCTGGAATACGTCGCCACGCCCCCGCTCGACAGCGCCAGCTGCGGCGCGCCGCTCACATCCACCGCCTCGTCGAAGATGACGTCGATCCGGATCGTGTCGCCCGCCTTGTAGGCGCCGTTGGCGGTGGTCGAGCTGACGGAAATGACGCTGGGCATAACTCTTCCTGACCGAATGACCGATCACACCGGCCAGGACGCCGCTGCAAACCTATCAAAACAAAGCCGGAGAGCCGAACCGCCCCCAAGCTCCACCTTGCTAAGCGCTCCACCCCACCCCCGCAACCTCGCGCTTTAGGCGAGCGGGGAGAGGGCGGTCGCGGAAGAGTGGCGGTGGGCGTCTGGGGAGGCGTAGTTTCCGCGATCACGCGGGCGCTGCTGCGCGCCCGGTGGAGACCATGGCTCCAGGGCCGCGAAGCCGATGCAGCTCACGTCCGCTCCACTGCGCCAGCATCAATAATTTTAGGTCTTGTGCGCGGATCTTCACGCCCGGCCCCGCCGGCGCTGCACGCGTCGCCGCCGAGGCGACACCGCTGATCTCTGTAAGAACGAGGGCTGCAGCGGCGATCCGCGCAAAGCCACTCGGAAGGCGAACGCCAGAGCACGCTTAAGTATTCGTCGTTGCAGGAGCGGTGTGCTCGAAGGAGGCACGGCGTCGCGGTGTAGAGCGCCGCCGGCCGCGAACGGCCGGCGAGGCCGCTTAGAGCGCAGTGAGACCGACGGCCGCTCGCGCGACTTCCTGCCCGTAGTCCCTAGGTCATAGACGGGGCCTTGTGCCGCCGCCGCGCGCTCCGGACCATCGCGCCGGCGCCGCCAAAACCGACGATCATCATCGCCCAGGTCGAAGGCTCGGGAACGGCGGACATCCAGGTTCGGAAGTTCATGTCCTTAGGCGCGTAGACCAGTGTTCCTGCTCGCGACAACGAGTAGGCGGCCCCACCTTCCAGTTCCGGCGTTTCACCAACGCCGTTCATGTAAGTGATATTCGTCCACGACCGGTCGCAATAGTAGTAGACGGTTGGGCATTCGTCGATTGCCATCCGAAAGGTGAGGACGTCTCCAGCCGACGCCAGGATACCAAGCCCGCTCAGGTCAAAGCTCGTCGTCCTCGCGACCACTCCAAGTTCGGAAGCCGCCATGGTGACCGAGCCGAGTTCAAGGTTTCCAGGGAGCCCGTTTTGGGAACCCCCCAAGATGGTGAGGCTCACATTGAAATCCTGATCCTGAACCCATGTCTCCGGATCAAGCCATCGAATCTGCACAGTGGAACCAAACAGATCAATGCGATCCAGCCGACCGCTCGCACCAACAGTCCAGGTCTGGAACGCCGTAAAGGCGAAGGTTGTGTCCGAGGAGACGTGGGAAGTTGCTCCCATGCCGCCGCCACCCTGCGTCATGGCCCCTTCCAGGAGATTGTCGACGTCGATCGTCGCGGCTTGAGCAGCAGCGGAACCAAGGAAAAGCGAGCCGAATGCGGCCGCGAGAAATTTACGCATCAGAATCCCCCACATATGGTTAAGCTAAGCGTCGCCTGCGGGACGTGTCGAGGCTAGTCGCCTCCCGCGCGAATCGATGCGTGAGACACTTGCGGTTGCAACGCGGACATGGCCGGTCCAGCCTGTCTGGGCAGTGCAAGGGGGCGTTTGCATGGGTGTTCGGGCATGGTTCGCGGCGGTCTTGATCGGCTCAGCGCTCCATTGGTCGGCGGTCTGCGCCGCACCGCTGAAGCCCGAGACGGTCGAGGCGATAGATGCCGCAATGGCCGAACCGATCGCCGCCGGCTGGGTGGCCGGCGGAGCCGTGGCCGTCATGCGGCGTGGACAGATCGTCTTTGAGCGCGGCTATGGCTCCGCCAACCTCGAAACGATGACCCCGGCGACTTCCGGCGCGGTCTTCCGCATCGGCTCGATCACCAAGCAGTTCACCGCAGCCGCAATCCTATTGCTGGCCGAGGACGGCAAGCTCTCGCTCGATGATCGTGTCGCAAAGCACCTGCCGCAGTTTCCGGCCGACGACCCAACCACCATTCGCCAACTCCTGAACCATACGTCCGGCATCGTGGACTATGTCGGGCGCGAGCCCGACTTTGCGAACGAAACACGGCTGCCGCACTCGACGGATGAGCTGGTGGCCTATGCGTTGAAGGCCGACCCCAGGCATCGCTTTCCGCCCGGGACAGCCCACCTCTATTCCAGTTCCAACTACGTGCTGGCAGGCGCGATTGTGGAGCGTCTGTCCGGGGAATCTCTGGCCGCCTTCCTGAAGCGGCGGATTTTCCAGCCGCTCGGGATGAGAGACACCGCTCTGGATGATGCCCTCGACGTGGTTCCCTTGCGCGCTTCGGGTTACGACCGGCTCAAGGCCGACGCCGAGGGCTATGTGAACGCCCGTCCGGTCGATATGTCCGTTCCCTACGCTGCCGGCGCTATGCGCTCCACGGTGCGAGACCTGCTGGTCTGGAGCGACGCCCTGACCCATGGCCGCATCCTGAGCGCCGAGAGCTATCGTCAGATGACGACGCCCGCGCGATTACCGAATGGCGACCTGCCCCTCCGAACCCGCCGCGACGGCTCGAAGCGTCCAGTCAGCTACGGGCTCGGCCTTGAAACCGGCGAAGCTCTGGGCGCGGTGCGGCTTGAGCATGGTGGCGCTATCAACGGCTTTACCAGCGATCTGAAGATGTACGTCGGCGCGGACGTGACCGTCGTCGCATTGGTGAACACCTCCCCGAGCGCGCACCTGCCGTTTGCAAAGATAGCGGCGGCGGTCGAGCGGGAGCTCGCTGGCGCACCTTAGGGATGTCACGGCGGCAGGTCTTCATTCAGGTCTGCGTTCCCGTACTTGTCCCACACGCCAAACTATCGTTATGTAGTCGCACTTCATAACGCGCCAATAAGCGTCTTGCGGTGGTTGCTTCTTGCCTTTCTCGACCTGTCGCGCGTTTCGGACGCGATTGCGCTCCACGCCAGCGTCTCCTCGCCGACGCGATTTCCGATCTCTCTCGGAGCAGTTCAGCCCCCGCTTCGGCGCCGCGTCGCCGATCGGAGCATCGTCGTCAAATGGCGGAGTATCGAAAAAACATAATGACAACAGTATGTTATGGCGTATGTATCCCCGGCTCGCCGTTCAAGGGCGGACGACGAGGCCGCCCCGATCCAGACCGCGATTCAGCTTTCTCCTCCCTTCGGTTCGGTAAGTCAGGGCGGCAAGCCGGCGATGGCCGCCGCTATGGCGGCGAGCTCTCGGCGACTGCGGATCTCAGCGACCGCCAGTGTCGGGGCCGGGGCGGAGCCTGCCCGGCCAGGACGCCGGGATGAGGCTTTGACCATGGGCGCAGACGGTCATCTGGACGCCGCCTTCTTCCTCCGCCGGGGCGCCAGCCGGGTGGGGGCCGACCGGGTCGCGCTGCTGAAGGCGGTGGCCGAGCTCGGCTCGATCTCGGCGGCCGCCAGGCGGGTGGGGCTCAGCTACAAGGGCGCCTGGGATGGCGTGCAGGCCCTCAACAACCTCTTCGACGCGCCCCTGATCGAGGCCCAGGCCGGCGGCAAGGCGGGCGGGACGGCCGTGGTGACCCCCCGCGGCCTGGCGGTGATCGAGGCCTTTCGCAAGGTCGAGGCCGAGCTCGGCGAGACCCTGTCGCGGCTGGAGGCCAGGCTGGAGCGCGGCGGCCTCGGCGACGTGTTCTGGAGCTTGGGCATGAAGACCAGCGCGCGTAACGCCCTGCGCGGGGTGGTGAGCCGGATCGAGGTCGGCGCCGTCAACTCTGAGGTGATCCTGCAGATCGCTCCGGGCGTCGAGATCGTCTCGGTCGTGACGCGCCAGAGCGTCGATGAGCTCGCCCTCGCCGTGGGCAAGCCGGCGCTCGCCCTCGTCAAGTCGAGCTTCGTGGTCCTGGCCAAGGGGGAGGGGCTGGTCACCTCCGCCCGCAACCAGCTCCCCGGCCGGGTGCTCTCGCGGGAGGACGGTGCGGTCAGCAGCGAGGTCACCCTCTCGCTCGCCGACGGCAAGACCCTCACCGCCACCATCACCCGGGAGAGCGCCGAGGCCATGAGCCTGCGCGTGGGCGAGCCGGCTCTCGCCCTCGTCAAGGCGTCTCACGTCCTCCTCGCCGTCGAATAGGGACGGCATGCGACCCAAGGATCGTCCCGTGAAGCAGCTCCTCGGATACGCGGCCGCCGCGCTCGCCTGGCTGCTGCTGGCTGCGGCCGCCCACGCGGCGCCCGTCACCGTCTTCGCCGCCGCCTCCCTCAAGAACGCCCTGGATGAGGTGGGCGCGGAATACGCCAGGGCGGGAGGGCAGGCGCGCTTCTCCTATGCGGCCTCCTCGGCCATCGCCCGCCAGATCGAGCAGGGCGCGCCCGCGGACGTCTATGTCTCCGCCGACAGCGACTGGATGGACTACCTCGCCCAGCGCCGTCTGATCGTCGCCTCCAGCCGCCGCGACCTGCTGACCAACCGCCTCGCCCTGATCGCCCCGGCCGATTCCAAGCTGGCGCTGAAGATCGGGCGCGGCATGCCGATCGCCGCCGCCCTGGGCGCCGGCCGCCTCGCCGTGGCTGGCCCGGAGGTTCCCGCCGGCAAGTATGCCAAGGCCGCCCTGACCGCCCTCGGCGTCTGGCCGTCCGTCTCCGGCAAGCTCGCCCAGGCCGAGAACGTGCGGCTGGCGCTGCAGTATGTGGCGCGCGGCGAGAGCCCGCTGGGGATCGTCTATGACACCGACGCCGTCGTGGAGCGGCGGGTCCGCATCGTCGGCCTGTTCCCGGCCGGCACGCATCCGCCGATCGTCTACCCGGCGGCCATCGTCGCCAGCTCCAGGAACCCCGACGCGGCCAAGTTCATGGCCTTCATGCGCAGCCCGCGCGCGGCGGCCGTCTTCAAGAAGTACGGCTTCGTCGTCCTGCGCTAGCGCGCCTTGCGCTTGGCCAGGGCGAAGGGGATCAGCGCGGCGATCACCCCGCCGAGATTGGCGGCCAGGTCCTTGATCTGGAAGGTGCCCGAAATCCAGCCCAGCGCCTGCCCGGCCTCCAAACCGACGCCGAGGGCGATGAAGACGCCGCCGATCGTCCACGGCTTCACCCGCGGCAGCGCGATCACCGACAGCACCGTGAGCAGGTAGCCGTAGATGATGTGCATCGTCGCGTCCGGCGGCGGCGCCCACTTGCGGGCGTTGTAGTGGGGATCGAGCGCGCCATGCACGCAGAAGGCCAGGACGACGACCAGGCCGATGCGGCCCGCCCAGGTGATGATGTTCTGCATGGACGCGGACCCTAATGCGCTTCGTGGCCGGCGGCTATTGGGCTGCGAAGAAGCTCTCCGCATCCTCGACCTCGACCAGCCGGCCTTTGCGGATCTCCAGGAAGCGGGTGGCCGCGCTGCGCGTGAAGTGCCGATCGTGGGACACGAAGATGCAGGCGTTGTCGGAGTCTTCCAGCTGGGCCTCCAGCGCCTCCTGGCCTTCGATGTCCAGGTGGTTGGTGGGCTCGTCCAGCAGATAGAGGTTCGGCTTGGCGAGCTTCATCCGCAGGAAGACCAGCCGCGCCCGCTCGCCGTAGCTGAGGTCGCCGATCGGCCCCTTGATCCGCGCATAGGCGAAGCCCGCCTTGGCCAGCAGCGCGTTGGCGTCGCGATCGGTGGCGCCTTCCGTCGCCGTCACGTAGTCCAGTAGGCTCGTCTTGAGCGGCAGGTCGGCCATGCGCTGGTCGAAATAGGCGAGGCGGGTTTGCGGATTGAAGCTGATCGGCGCCTGCCCGTCATAATGCTCGCGTGCGGGATCGAAGGCCTTGGCGAGCTGCGAAAGCAGGGTCGACTTACCCGAACCGTTGATTCCGAGAAGCGCGATGCGGTCGCCGCGAGCGACATTGAGCCGGTCGATCGAGAACAGCTTGCGCGAACCGTCCGGCGTCTCGACGGCGCAGTCGCGCACCCTGACCGCCACCTTCGCGTCCATCTCGCCGTCGTTCAGCTCCAGGCGTCGCTCCCGGGCGGCGTAGGCGCTGGTGCGGTCGGCCTCGATCCGCTCGATGCGTTTCTCGGTGGCCTTGGCGCGCTTGTGGAAGGCGTCGTTCTTCACGCCCCAGACGCGGTATCGCGCGGCCACCTTCTGCAGGCGCTCGATCTCCTTGGCCTCGAGTTGTCGCCGGGCGGCGTCGGCGGCGTCCCGCTGCAGCAAGGCCTCCCGCGCCTCGACGAAGGGAACCCTGAAGCTGTGCGCTCCGTCGCTCCGCAGGAACAGCGTCCGCGTCGTCGTCCGCTGCAGGAAGGCCCGGTCGTGGCTGACGATCAGCATCGGCAGCCGGTCGTCGTGGTCGAGCCAGGCTTCCAGGGTGTTGATGTTCGAGAGGTCCAGGTGGTTGGTCGGTTCGTCGAGGATCAGCAGGTCCGGTTCCGAAAGCCGCGCCGCCGCCGCGATCAGCAGCAGCCGCTGCCACCCCCCGCTCAGGGAGCCAAAGCGCTGCTCGCCGGTCTCGTAGGACAGGCCGATTTCGTCCAGCAGGACATCGACCTTCCAGTCTTCCGAGCCATCCGTGGTCGGCAAGGCCGCCTCCAGGACCTCGCGCACGCTCTTCTCGGCAAGGCCGGGAGGCGTCTCCTGCGGGACATAGCCGATCTTGAGCCCTCGCGAGCGGACGATCTGGCCATCCATCAACTGGAGTTCGCCCAGCAGGCATTTCAGCAGGGTGGACTTGCCCGCGCCGTTCTCCCCGACCAGCGCCGTCCGCGCATCGTCCAGTTGGAAGCTGACGTTCTCGAAGACCTTATGGCTTCCGTAGAAGAAGCTGGCGTTCTCGACGCCCAGGACGGCTTGACGGGATGACATGACAGCGCACGCGGAAGCTTCGCCTGGGGTTGCCGAGACCGCGACTCTTATCGCGGCGGGCTGGTTGCGGCTGTAACCCATTTGCGACACCCGCAACCGAGAGTCGCCAATCCGACCGACTCGCCGGAACAATCATCCCGATCCGCTGATTTGAGGCCGCGATGCGCATTCAAGGCGACATCGACCACTTGGGGGAGGCCCCCATGCGTGAGGCTGGGCCCGCCGGCGCGGGCGAGGGCGCCAGGCGCGTGCTGGAGCAGGCGTTTCGATCGTGGGAGGGCCTGATCGGCCGCCTGCCGGTGGGCGTCTATGTGTGCGACCGTCAAGGCGCGGTGATCCTCTACAATCGCCGCGCGGCGGAGCTCTGGGGCGAAGAGCCGGCGCTCGGAAAACCCGCCAAGGCATTCGGCCGCGCCTACCATGCCGACGGCGCGCCGATGTCCTTGTCCCAGTCGCCCGTGGCGGAAACCCTGGCGACTGGCGCAGCCGTCAAGGAGCGCGAGGTCGTCATCGAACAGCCGGACGGCCGGCGTCTCCATGTGCTCGCCAATGTGGAGCCGCTCTTCGACGAGACCGGGACGCTCATCGGCGCCATGAACTGCCTTCAGGACGTCACAGATCTCCGCCGCACGCGCGAGATGCTGCGCGCCAGGCACGAGTGGTCGCGCCGGGTCGTGGAGGCGGCGCCGGTCGCGCTCTATCAGACGGACGCCGATGGCGTGCTCCTCGGCTTCAACCCCGCGGCGGCGGAGCTCTGGGGGCGCGAGCCCCGGATCGGCGAAGACCGCTGGTGCGGTTCCTACAAGCTCTACGAGCCGAACGGCGCGCCCATGCCCCTCGACGGCTGTCCGATGGCCCAGGCGCTCAAGGAGCGGCGGCAGATATCCGGCGCCGAAGCCATCTTCGAACGCCCAGACGGCAGCAAGGGCGCGTTCCTGGCCTATCCGACGCCGCTCCTTGGGGCCGACGGCGAGCTGGCGGGCGCGATCAACATCCTTGTAGACATCACCGAGCGGAAACGCGCAGAGGACCTGCAGAAGACCCTGCTCGACGAGCTGAATCACCGCGTCAAGAACACGCTCGCCACGGTGCAGTCGCTGGCCGCTCACAGCTTCCATGACGCGGGCGACCCGGCCGGCATGCGCCAGGCCTTCGAAGCGCGACTCATCGCCCTGTCCAGCGCTCACAATCGCCTGGCCGAGCGTCGCTGGGAGGCGGCCGAGCTGCGCGAGCTCGTCTCCGGCGTCCTCGCGCCCTACCGCTCGGAAGCGATCCTGTGCGAAGGGCCGCAGGTGCAGCTCTCGACGCGCGCTTCGGTCACCTTCGCCATGGTGTTGCACGAACTGGCCACCAACGCGGCGAAGTACGGCGCGCTGTCCACTCTGGAGGGGCGGGTGTTGGCGCACTGGTCCCCGACCGCCGCCGGCCTGCTCTTCGAGTGGCGGGAGAG